>VFQP010003458.1_pt1 | contig 15985 bp, 6 predicted proteins | sample 3512351 | NCBI WGS metagenome assembly VFQP01 (sample SAMN10412372, study PRJNA504923) | tailings metagenome | isolation source: Relicate 1 Philex TSF1 revegetated site | place: Philippines: Tuba, Benguet | collected 2017-08-29 | reverse complement strand
GGCGCGAGAGGGCGGCAGCAGCGTGCTGGTGGGCGGGCCCGTGTCGGGGAGGGGCCTGCAGAGCGGGCGCCGGCCCTCGGAGGGCCTGGGCGTGCTGGCGGGCGCCGTGGCGGCGGCCACGGCGATGCGCGGCGACGGCAGCGTGCGCGGCGGCGGGCTCATGTCGGGGCGCAGGCCCTCGGAGGGCTTTAGCAAGACGAGCCTGCGCAGCAAGCCGACGTCCAACTCGGCGTCGCGGCGGCCCAGCATGGCGGCGCATATGCACAACAGCAGCCTGGGCGGGCCTGGCGGCACGCCGCTGTCCGTGACGCTGGGCATGGGCATGGGCATGGGCCGGGGCGCCAACCCGGCGGGGTCGTCGTCGGGGCAGCCAGAGTGATCATCACGCGTGGACGGCGACGACGACGCAGGGGTGGTGCGACGGTTTGATCAGAGGCACACCCAGCGCTAGGCGCTGGGTAGGAGAGGACACGTGCGCAAGCAGGCAGGCAGGACGAGAGCGCTGGCGGATGGCCTGCCTGCCGAGGGTGTTGTGTGCTTGGGGGCACGTGCATGTCACACGCAATGCCACGTGCTCTCGGCCAAGCTGCGGGACTTTGGGGGGGCGGGACTGCGCGCGATCGTCGGAGATTCGTTGTCCCGCTTGCTCCCGCTCAATCACTGCACCCGTCCAGTGATGATGAAATCCCAGAGCTTTCATCTTCGTTCTCGCTGACTGCAAAGCGCTCTCAGGCGAGGATCGCGGGGCCACCAATCCCATGGCCGAGGTGGGGTCGGGAACCCCATCTTGCTCTCGAGCCGCACATCTCGGTCGATGGCGTCCGAGGCGGAGCTGCAGCAGCAGCTCCTCGCAAGCTGGCAGTCGGTCATGGCCAGCACGGCGCCGCTCGCCGCGGCCTCGGCGCGCCTGCACGGTCCTTCAGCGGCAGGCACAACCGCGCAGCAGGTGGAGATGCACATCCGCGCCAAGGCGCAGCTGATGGCCGCGGTGCTCACGCTCATGCCGCCGGCCGTGGCAAGCGAGTTCCTGGGCGCTTCTGCGGCCGATTTGCGCCTGCGCGTGCCCTCCTGGGACGTGCCGCTGGAATGGGCGACAGAACGGGCGCCTGAGGGCCTGCAGCAGCTGGAGGGCCAGATGCATCAAGACGCGGCGCTGGGCCACGTGCAGCAGCAGCCAGCGGAGGCCCTGGCACAAGCCGTGGACGACGCCGGGCACTCGTCCATCAGCGTCTCCGCCCCGCTCGCAGACCAAGAGCAGGTGCCGCAAGGGGGGCATGAGCATGAGGCGGCGCAGGAGCACGAAGCGCCTCATGCGCAGGACGATGGCGAGCCGCGCGAGGGATCGGGCGACGCTGCAGCGGGCGACGTGGCGCCAACCTCTGCACGCAGCCCCGCAGCGGCAGAACCGCCCGTGCCGCTGCAGCCTCCGCAAGCGCCCTCATCAGTCGCTCCACCTCCCCTTCAGCCGGCGCCCCAGGCCAACCTCACGCAGCAGGGCGCTGCGTTGCAGGTCGATGTGCCGGCGTCAAGCAGGCAGCAGCAGCGGCAGCAGGAGCAGCAGCAGCAGCAGCAGCAGCAGCAGCAGGAACAGCAGCGACAGCAGCAGCAGCAGGAGCAGCAGCCAGGCCCTTCAGCGCCACAACCCTCCTCGTCCCTCCCACACCCGCCACAGCGAACCAGCCCTCTAGAGCAGGCAGCACCAGCCACAGAGCTCCCACCCAGCCCCCAGCAGCCCGCCTTGCCACACCCCGACCATCCCGCCGCACCCGCCAGCCACCACAGCAGCGGCAGCAGCAGGCAGGCGGACACACACGCCCCGCCAGCGTGCCCAGGCAGCTCCGCACAGGACGCGGCGCTGCAGCGGACATCCGCCCCCATGGCCACCTCTGGGACTTCCTCAGCCGCGCCAGCTGCAGGCCACGCCGTGCCGCCACCGCCACCACCACCGCCACCAGCACCGACCGCAGCGCAGCCGCAGGCCGCATCGCCACCCCTCCCACGTGCCGACCCGGCACCGTTCGCCGTCCCGCCGCAGCCACAGCAGCCGCAGGCCGCACCCCCACCTCCTCCACCGGCCGCCACGGCAGCAGCAGCCCCGGCGGGACCGGCACGCTCAAGGCACTCGCAGGCGGCCAGGCCCGCCCACAGCGCCACCACCACTGCCGCCACCACGGCTGGCGCGTGCGCCGACACGGCGGCGGCGGCCGCTGCCGTCTCTGCGGCGGCCGTGGCGGCGGCCATGGCGGCTGTGGCCAGCAGCATGGCGCACGTCATGGGCGGCGGCGCCGCGCACCCGCCTGCGGGGAGGCCGGCGCGGCCCGGCGACGCCGGCGGCGGCGGCAGCGGCGAGGGCAGCGGCGACGCGCCGGGGTCACCGCGGGCAGCTGGCCCAGGGGACGGCGGCAAGGCGCTGAGCGGGCAGGCGCAGCACTCTGCGCACGGCGGCGCCGGCCCAGGGGACGGCGGGAAGGCACCCAGCGGGCAGGGGCAGCACTCTGCGCACGGCGGCGCGGCGGCGGCAGGCGGCGCGCAGGGCGCTGAGAGCGCCGGCCCGTCAGCTTCGGCGGCGGCGCGAGCCGCGGACAGCGGCGGAGCGGGCGGGGGCGCCGCGGCGGCTCTGGCTGCGCGGGCGGGCGCGGGCGGCGGCGCGTCGACGAGCGGCGGCGCTGTTGCGGCGGCGTCCTTGGTGCTCCCGAACCGCGTGGCGGACCGTCTGGCGGAGCACCAGGCGCTGCAGGTGGGCCGCGCTATCCGTCGCGCTCGTGCTCTGGCAGCAGCAGAGCACAGGCACGCTGGGTGGGCATGGCGCAGTGCCGGCGGAGGGCGGCGCCGCAGCGCTGCGTTTCGCGTCGTGCACATGCGCCGGAGCAGCATCCGGGATCCAAAACTAGCGCCGCCCTTCTCGTTGTCTGCGCCAGCAGCGCCCTCGGGAGGCAAGCGCTCACCCGCCCGCCCCCCGGTGTCGACCCATGTGCGCGCGCAGAGGGCGGCGAGTGAGCTGGCGGAGCGCAAGGAGCGCGAGGCGGGCGCCGTGCGTGCGCGGCTGCAGCACAAGTACGGGCACCCGCTCACGCGCCCGGGGCTGGTGCGGCTGCTCGGCGACTTTGGCACACCCGTGAGTAGTTGCTGATAATTTCACCACGCGCGCGCTCCCCCCTGTTCTGATTGGCTGCAGCCAGCTTTGGAGCGACCGGCCGCTCTGCTTGCTTCACCAGGGTGCCGCGCGGCGCACGCTGCGTGCGCGCAGGTGGAGCACTACACGCCCAACCGCACGCCGTACCACTGCCTCAACAGCGCGCTCGCCGACGCCTGCCTGCACAAGGCGCTGCGGGCCGCCAAGGTGGCGCACCACCCCGACCGGCTGCTGCAGGCGCTGCACCAGGCGCAGCGCGCCGCCGACGACAAGCGGCAGCAGCTGGCAGAGGCGCAGCGCCAGGCGGCGGGCGTTGCCGGTGACGGCGGGAGCCAGGCGGGGGTCCAGCAGGGTGCCCACGGGTTGTCTGAGGCTGCTGGCAGAGGCGGCCAGGCGGCAGGCCTTGGGGGGAGCGGCAGCGGGGCGCAGGAGGAGGAGGGGGCTGGGGCGGCGGGGCGCGGCGACGCCACGATGCGCGACGTGGTGCTGGAGGCGCTGCGCTCCTCCTCGGGCAGCAAGCAGCCTGCTGCGAGCAGGGGCGCTGCAGGCGGGGCGGGCGACGGCAGGGCGGGGCAGGGGTCGTCGGGCAGCGGCGCCCGCAGCTGGTCACAGGACGACGGCGCGCCGGCGGCCAAGCGGTGCAGGAGCGACGCCACGGCGCCGGACCATCACGGGGGGCCCGCGGGCCCAGCCAGCCAGCAGCAGGGTCAGGCGGCGCAGGCGGCGTGGGCAGCGGCGGCGGGGCGGGTGCAGGCTCTGGGTGCGGTGCGCACGCTGCAGCGGGAGCTGAGGGAGGCGCAGGAGGCCGAGCGCAAGGCGCTGGCGGACCTGGTGCTCAAGGAGGAGGTGTCCAAGCTGCTCAACGCGTGGTCGGCCAGCCGATGAGGAGGAGGACAAAAGGGCACACCTCTGCATGCGGTGTGTGCCCGCACCTGCAACGAGGACGAGGCAGCAAAATCCCCGCGCAAGTTTAGCGTTCAGCCGTCATCAGAAGGCCTGCTTTCGGTGCAGCGAACGAACTCACGGATACTGGGACTCGACCTGTCCGTCCGCCGTGCGCCAGTCAAGGTCAACATTGTGAGCGGAGCGAGAACGACGGAACTCGCAACTCTTTGCAAGGACGACACACCACACACCTCCTCCGCGCTTCGCTCCGTCGGAGCTAGAGGTTGACGTTCGCTCCCAACTGCCCGCAGGAAAGCACCAGCAGCGGCGGAGAGCAGCACGCCTCATTGACGTCCTCAGGCGGTGCACAGCCTCAGGACTGCCGACAAAGCCTTGGGTCACCTTGGCCGCTGGCGTGGAGGCCGCACCTCCGTGCTGCCGCCGCTGCCACCAGGCGCGCACACTGCTGGTAGTCCGCGCCCCACCCGCCCCACACACCAGCCGCGCAGCGCTGCCAAGGAGGGCAGCATGGCCGCTCGCGGCTGCGGCGCGCGCAGTCCGCGCCTCACAGCCTCGTTCTGAGGTGAGCATGCGGCTGCTCACGCACCACAACTCCGCGGTGGGGGTGGCCCTTGCGTTGCCCAACATCGGCCGCGCTCATGCTGCCGTCGCTCCTGCTGCACACTGTGCCCCTTGCCACGCTGTGCAGCAGCACCAGGCGCTGCCAGGAGCCCAGCGCAGCGCTGCGGCGGGCTCTCCGGCTGCATGCTCAGGCGGCGGGACCGGCAGCAGAGTCATGCCGCGCCACCAGACGTCGACGGCGCCACGCACGCTCAGGCTGATTGGCTGAGCTCCCAGCAGGACGGCCACGGCGAGCCTGCCGCCGAGGGCCTGGGTCCTGGGCTCAGCAGGGCCGCAGCAGACGGCGGCACCGGCCTGTGGACGTGCTTCCGCGGTTGCTTCGGGCGGGCCAGCGGCGGCCTGGGCGGTGCGGCACCGCCCACGCACCACTCCCACTCTTCGGGCAAGCATGGAGCCTCCAGCAGCAAGCAGGCGCTGCCCGGCGTCCTGCACAGCGGCGCCAGCACCACCACCATCAAGGTGCCTGACGCGCGCACGCCCCACCCCTACCGCTCCTCGACCAACGGCCCCCCGTCGCACAGCCACCTCCTCTCCCCGCCCGGCCCCCCGGCCACCCCGTTCACCGCCGCGGTGAACGCCTCCTTCACGGCGCGCGCCACGCCGCTGCGCCCCAGCGCCAGCCACCACCTCTCCAACCAATCGTCCCGCCGCACGCTGCGCACCAGCCTCACCACGCCCACCGGCCTGCAGCAGCGCGCGTCGGGCGCAACAGAGGGACACGCAGGCGTCCTCCCCGGAGTGCCGCTCGGCGACGCCGCAGCGCGCCGGGCGTCCGCCGGCGGCAGCTACCCGGCTGGCGGCGACCGCCCCCTGGGCGCGGGCCTGGACACGGACCTGCTAGAGTCCTCCACGGGGCTGCCCAACCACGCCTTCTCGCAGCCGCTGCCGCGCCTGCTGGCCACCTCCAGCCGCGTGACGCCCTCGCTCCCGCCGCTGCACCCCTGGTCGCCGTCCGCCAGCATGCAGCGCCTCAGCATGCCACGCGTCTCGCGCGGCTCCACGCTGGCGCTGGCGATGGGGAACGGCGCCGAGCAGGACGTGCCGCCGCTGCACGGCCCCGAGAGCTCCAGCACACTGGGCACCAACACGACGGTCGTCACGGTGGCGGGCCTCAGCCTAGGCTGGAGCAGCAGCGCGCGGGGGCTGGGCCAGGACCTGCTCTTTGACGACTTTGACGAGCAGGAGGAGGAGGCGCGTGCCGAGGAGGAGGAGTGCCGGGTGGCCACGCAGCGCTCGCTGGGGGCCCTGCAGGTGGAGCAGCGGAGGCAGGGCCAGCCGCCCGCCCGCCTGGCGCCGCACACGGCGGACGGCACGCCACCGCCCCAGCAGCAGCACCACCACCTCCACCGCCTCCACGGGCACAGCGAGGGCGGCGCGTACGACGGGCCGCCGCCGTCGGCGCCGCTGCCCGTGGCCCGCAAGCGCACGTCCGTGGTGCGCTGGGCGCTGCCGGAGCACAGCGCGGCGAGCGAAGAGCCCCAGGCACCGCTGCACCTGCAGGGAGTCCTGCCGGACGGCGCCGTCGGGCCGCCGTCGTCGCCGCCGCTGCACCTCCAGTCGCCCATGTACGCGGCGAGGGCCACCGAGGGCGCCTCGGCCGCCAGCGGCGCCCCCAGCCCCAGCAGCAGCGGCTGGCTCAGCCGGCTCGTCAGCGGCGGGGCTGCTGCCGCCGCCGCCAGGGACGCGCCGCCGTCGCCATCCTGGGTGGACCGGCTGCTGCCGCGCCGCACGTCGCGCGTGGCGGCCGTTTCGGTCGGGCCGGGGCCCGCCACCACGTCCAGCGGCGGCGCCGCAGGGGCGCTCAGCCCGGCGCCCAGCCACGGCACCACGGCGCCCTGGTCCGCCTCGCCCACCTTCCCTCGCAGCTATGCCGCCGACCATGCCGGTGCCGTCGCGGCGGCGGACGCGCCGCATCCGGTGCGGCATCCGCACTTGCAACCGCCGGGCGGCCCAGGGAAGGGCCTCCCCTACGGCCCTGTCACGGCTCCCATCCCCACCACCACCCTCGACGGCGTCGGCAAGGAGGGCACGCCCTCCCCCGCCACCAGCGCTCCGCTGCCGGCGTCGCTGCAGGTGCCGCCGCCGCACCGCGAGTCGGCTCCGGGCACGCTGCAGCAGGCGGCCCTGGCAGGCGGCGGCGACGACCTCGTCGCGGACGCGGACGTGGACGCGCTGCCGCCGCAGCCGCGCATGCGCCTCGTCTCCGACACGGGTTTCTTCCGGGCCGCCGGCGCGCAGGCGGCGCCGCCCGGCCCCCACCTGATGCAGCACGCCGCCTCCATGCCCTCTGGCGCGGCGCGCGCGGCGGCCGCTGCCTCGGCGGCGGTGACCATGCGCACCATGAGCGGGCCGGGCAGCCGCAGCCGCCGCGGCATTGGCTTTGCCGAGGGCACGCAGGAGGAGGACGGGCTGGGCGGGCGCGCGGGCGCGGCGGCGTGGCGCTCGCGCAACACGTCGCACAGCAACCTGAGCACGGGCGGCGGCGGCGGCGGCGGCGGCGTTGCGGCGTACGACATGCACTCGCCCGGCTCACATCAGCGGCTGCTGCTGTCCAGCGGCGGCGGCGGCGAGACTCCTGGCAGGCGCGTGACCCGGGCCGGCAGCGGCTCGCTTCTGGAGGAGGACAATGAGGCGGAGGACCGCCCCTCACGCACCAGCCGCAAGTCAGCGCACCCGGCGCACCGCGCCGGCGAGCTTGGCGGAGAGGAGGGCAGCAGCAACCTGGCGTTGCTGCTCGACATCCGGCGCATACGGCGTCAGGGGCAGCAGGTTCTGGTGCGGGTCAAGAGCCGCTCGCGCATCCACGTCGAGCTGCCCGACGAAGCGGCGGCGGGCGAGACGGATGGCGGGCCGGAGGCTCAGCGGCCGGGAGGAGGACTGCTGCTTCAGCGTGCGCCGTCCTCCACGCGCCGGGCGGGCGTGGAAAGCGCGGACGAGGGCGCTGGTCTTGGGGAGGAGCAGCCCCAGGGCGGCGTGGGGTCGCCGGAGCAGCAAGACGTTCTGGCGGCGAGGCGCCTGCTGACCTCCACTTCGATGCGGGGAGGAGGAGGAGGAGGCGCGAGAGGCGGCGGCGCGCTGCTGCTCATCAAGCCGGCGGACGAGTCCAAGGACCGCACCTTGGACGTGGCCAGCACGCTGAGCACGCTGGCCGCGCTGCGCACCCGGCGGACGGCGGCGGCGGCGGCGGCGGCGGCGGCGGAGAACGGCTTTGGCAGCGCGCCCTCATGGAGCAGCAAGCCGAGCGCCACCTCGCGACTTTTGGCGCTGGCAGCCTCCTCCTCGTCGTCCTCCCCTGCCGCGGGCGTGGCTTCCTCACACCAGCCTCACGCCAGGCCGCCACCGCCGCCCAGAGTGTCAGGCAGCGGCTCTGCTGCCAGTGCGGCGCAGGGGGTAGGGCCAGAGCCCGGCGCTCAGCCCCTGCAACCCGCCACGGACGATGCCCGGCCCCAGGTGGACGGCGGCGCCCAGCGGCAGCAGGCGCCCCGCCCCGCCGCCTCGCCCAGGCGGAGCAAGTCGCTGGGCGTGCCTCGCCTGGCGAGGATGGAGCAGAACGGCCAGCAGCTGACGGGCACTGCTTCCCTGGCGGACGGCAGCGATGCGGGCCCTGACGAGGCCATCAGCCACGCCAGCTCTTCCCATGCGCCTAGTGTCGCCGGCGTCGGCGGCGGGCCTGACATCAGCCCCAGCCTGTCCCCGGCGGCCTCGTCAGGCAGGCCCAGCAAGCTGGCGGCCCTCAAGCTGGCGAGGCAGCAGCGGGACGCCGCCGCCGCGGCGGCAGCTGCAGCAGCTGCAGTAGCAGCGGCGGCCAGTGGCCTGAGCTCTGATGCATGAAGTGACCGTTGGACTGCGCACGGCGCGAGCAGGATCTGCTGATGATCACTTTGCAAAACCCGTACGGCAACCCTCTGTGCGTGGCGAACACGACGCCACCACACTCGGCAGGCGACACAAGGCGCACCGCGCGGCGCCACGCGAATAAGTCAGGCGCCGATCAGCCGCCCAGCAGCGGGCGCCGCGCCGCTCCTTCCGTTCACGCGTCACCGCGAATCGCAGGTCCAGGACGACCACCACCCCCAGACCGCCGCCAAGTGCAAAGGGCGGAGGACAGTGTGGTGGAGGTGCAGGTGCGCCACAGGCCTGGTGCGCTTGCTGGCGGCCGTCACCTGGATGGTCTTTGCTCTCTCTCGCGCGCTCGCAGCCCCTCAGTGTTCAACCCCTGAGCGAAGGCTGGGCGCACAGTTATCGTCGCACGCGTTTGTTCTCGTGCGCAGGGCGGCGGCCTGGGCGCGGGAGGCGCCGAGGAGGCGAGCGCAGCAAAAAACTGCTGATGCCCCTGCTCGGATGGAGCGCGGCCCAGAAGCAGCAACTCGCGCCGCCTCGGGGCTCCGGCTGGCGCTGGCGCCGCTGCGCTGGCTCTGCTCGGGCGGCTGCGGCGCGGCGGGCCACGAAGTCGAAGACCCGCGCGGCGCACCCTTTGCGGTGGTCCCTTTAGCGCGCGCAAAGCCTCAGCAGGGAGCAGAGCCAGCCCACAACAACAATGCTGGCTCTCTCCACTGTCCGGCGGGCGGCAACTCCAAGATGCTGCTGGCGGCGGATGGGCACGCGTCCGTGGCGCCGCCTGGCGCCGCGTCGGTTGACAGCAAGGCGCTGCTCACGCACATCAACCCACTCTTCCCCGAGCCCAGCGGGACCAGCGCGCAGTTCGCCGTGGCGGAGCCGAGCCCCGATGACCTGTGCGGCTGGATGCGCGTGGCCGTGGAGGACGACGGCGGCACGCGCTGGCCGGGGCTGGTGGACCCCAACGCGGCCCGCAGCCCGCAGCTGCGGGGGCTCAACGCCCCGCCGCTGGCGTCCGGGCTCACCGCCGGCAGCCAGACGCACCTGGCGTGGTTTGCCACGGGCCTGTCGCCCGCCGGCAGCCACACAGGGCCGCACGAGGGCCTGGCGGGCGCGCACAGCTTGATGACGAGCATGCCCAGCGGCAGCGCCGGTGCCGCGGGGGCAACCGCCGGCGCGCGCGCAGGCGTCCCGCCCTTGTTCGCCTCGCTGAACGCCCTGCCGCCCGCTGGCGACGCCAGCGGCTGCCTGGCGCAGCAGCTGCACCGCGCCGCGCACGAGCGCGAGCGCGACGGGCCCGGCTCACCGCCGTCCTTGCGCGTGCCGCGCACGTGCCCGGCGCCGCTGAACATCTACTCTGCAGCCGTGGCGCCGTCCACCGGGAGCACCTTCCGCCCGGCGTCCTCCTTCACGCAGCACAACGCCTTGGCCTCCGACACGGGCTCCTCGCCAGACGCCTCGCCGCAGCAGCACCACCACCCGCAGCAGCCCGTCCGCAGCAGGCAGCACAGCCTCAGGTCCCAACAAGGGCCCCGGCGCGCCTGGAGCCACATCCCCGCCCCGGCCCCGCCCGCCCACGCCAGCCCGCCGCTCCCGCCGCAGCCGCGCCGGGCGCCCGCGGGCGCCCGCGGCGGCCGCAGCGACCCCGCGCCGCCGCCGCCGCCGCCGCTGCCGCACAATGGGCGGGCCGGCGGGCCCGCCCCCCTGCGGCTCCCGGGGGCCGAGCCGGGCGGCGGCGGCGGCGGCGGCAACGCGCGCGTGACGGAGCACGAAGAGATGCAGCGCGAGCTCATCCTGCTAATGATGGGCCTCGCCACGCCATCGGAGCAGGGGGACGAGGACGGCGACGCCCTGGCCGCCATGCCGCCCGGCGCCCCGCTGGCGCCGCTGCCGGACCGGGCGCGCGCCTCGGCCAGCCTGGACGGCGCCGCGCCGCGTGCGTCGCCGGCGGCGGGCGCTGCTGGGGGCCAGTGGCGGCCAGAGCCCCGGGGCAGCAGGCAGAGGGTCACGTTCAGCGGCTGCGCCGCCGCGCCGCCGCTGCTGCACAGCAGCACCGGGTTTGGACTGGAGGAGCAGGAGGAGGAGGAGCAGGGGATGTGGCAGCCGGAGGAGGGGGGCCAGGAGGCGCTGCGGGCGGCACTGGCCACCGAGCCGTACGTCCGGCGCTCGCCTTACGGCCGCAGCGCCACCGCCGGCGCGCTGCCGGCGCCCCGGACCGTCGAGGAGGCCTGGGCGCGCGTCATGGCCCGAAAGCACGCCGCGCCGGCGGCGGTGGCGCCGCGGCCGGCGGCGTCCCCGCGCGGCGGCGGCGCTCTGCTGTCTGCGCGCTCGGGCGCGGCGGCGAGGAGCGGCAGCAGCGGCGGCGGTGGCGGCGGCGGCGGCGGTTCGCCGGGCCCCTCGGCGTTGCGTGCGCACAGCGACGTGGTGGCGCTCACCAGTGGCTACGGCTCGCCCGCCTGCTTGGCACACGGCGGCATCAGGCAGGGCGGCCTGCCCTCCGCCTCCTCGTACTACTCGTCGCGCCACTCGAGCTACTCTGGCGCGGCGCCCGACCGCCCCCGGGCGCCCAGCGTGCTGCGCGCTGGCAGCCGCGACGCGGCGGCGCTGCTGCGCGCGGCGTCACCGCCGCTGCAGCCGGCGGCGGCGGCGGACGCGGCTGCCGCCGCGGATGGCGGCGACCGGCCCAGCAACTCGGGGGCAGCAGGCGGCGGGCTGCAGCTGCTGCTGGACATCCGCCAGCGGCGGCGCAACAAGGCGCTGCCCGTGCGCAGCGACTCGCTCGTCAACATTCTGCCGCCCGGGCAGGCGCCGCAGGCGCAGCAGCAGCAGCCGCAGCAGCAGCGGCAGCAGCGCCTGCAGCTGCTGCGGCGCACCGTCACGTCGGGCGGGGGCGGGGGCGGCGTCGCGCTGGCGCTGGCGGGCGGCAGCCGCGGCGGCGGGCTCACCGCGCTGCCGTCGTCGCACGCCGGCCAGCCCTCTGCCGTGGCGCCGAGCGCTCCCTTGGCGCTGCCCACCCGGGAGGAGCAAGAGGAGCAGGGGGAGGCAGAGGAGGAAGAGGAGCGGCGCAGCGGCTGGCGTTCGTCGGCGGGCGCTGCACCGCCGGCCTGCGAGCGCGCCGCTGCCGCTGCCGCCCCTGTGCTGCCCGACACTGGCGCGAGGCGCACGTCGCGCCCGAGCAGCGGTGCGTTGCCGCAGCGCGCCACGCCGTGGGCCGCCGACGTGCCGCCGGCGCCGCTCACGACGCCCGCCGGCGCCGCTCACGACGCCGCGGGCGCCACTTCAGAGCAAGCAACGTACGCCGCTGCCGGGAGCAGCAGCCACGCGTGCGTCAGCACCATTATGACCACTGCCAACAGCAGCACCAAGACCAAGACTGTGGACGGCTCCGGCGACGGCCGGGGCAGCAACACTGCGGCCGACGTGGCTGACTTTGGCCCCCGCCACTCGCGTCAGCCCTCTGCCGGCGGCAGCAGCAGCGCCTGCGCCAGCCAGCACGCCTATTTCGGACTCACCGATACACTGCCAGCAACAAGCGACGCCTCTGTTCCCCTGGAGCCCCCTCACGCCTCACGCGCCCCGCACCCGGCCGGCCACGCCGCCGCTGCCTTGTTCAGCCCCTCCTTCACTGACGTCGGCGGCAGCGCCGGCGAGTACCAGGCTCGCGCTGGCAGCAGCCTCCGCGAGCAGCACAGCAACCCTGGAACGCATGGAAACCTCCCCCGTGCCAGCGCCGTCGCAGCAGCAGCAGCGCGCGACCGGCCCTCGCTCTCCTCCTACTCGTCCTCTGCCTGGCCGCCGCCGGCCTCACGCCCCGCATCCGCCACGCCGGCCTCGCACCCGCCCGCACCGCCCGGCGGCCACGCCTCGGGCTTCGCGGGGCCTGCTGCCGCCGCCGGCCGCCCGGGCGCGCCCCTCCACGCCCCGCCGCTGGGCGCGCCGCCCCGCCCGCACTCGGCGCTGGCCGGCAAGGCCGACCCCGAGGACGTGGCGGCACTGCAGGCGTTGCTGGCGCGCACGCGCCAGCGCATCCACGAGGCGCAGCAGCAGAGCGCTGCCGCCCCCGCAGGCACGCCGCAGGCGCCGGGCGGGCGGGGCGGCGCGCGCGCCGGGCGGCGCGCGGGCAGCGGCGAGCTGCGGGGCGTTGGCGGCGTCGGCTCGTGGGGGGGCTAGTCGTAGGCATTGGGGGGACACGCAGCACCAAGGGTATATGGCACGACTCGGCTTTTCTCTTCTTTCCCTCTGTCTCTCTCCTCCCTTTCAACGTGCATGCCTCACATAGTTTGTGGGGTGCCCTCTCCAAGCTCATGCTTTTCATGACCGTGTGAGAGAATTCTCTGCCGCGGGGCCCGCAACCCCGTGGTCACGCTGCCGGAACTCACGCAACAGTTGCTGCCGTCTGCATGCACTGAAACTGCTGGGATCCTGTGCTGCTGGTGTGTTTGGGGGGAGGAGTGCGGGGCCAAACACCGGATGCATGTACGTTGCGCATGATGCCACCACAAGGAGGGCGCGGTTGCACCTGGGCGAGGGGAAAGGCGCCAGCCGACCGGGTGCCCAGCGCCCCACCTCCGCGCGCTGGGTGAGGAGAGGATCAGTATAACGTCAGGTGGCGCACAATCACAAACTATCCACGCCCACCACGCAACCCTTTGCAGCCACCCCGCAATCCTTTCCCCCCACAAAACTCCGATCTCAGGGTTTCCACCCGGAGGGCCTGTAATTGGTTTTCGGCATAATGGAGTGCGGGAAAACACTCTCTCGTTGGCCGCAGGTGCTTGTTGCTTCCCGGAGCATTCCCGGAGCTCGTTGGAGCTGTCTCTCGCTAGCGTTGATCAGTGGCCGCGTTGGTGCTCTTGCGCAGGCCTCCCGCGCGTGACGATTTGTCCTGCCTTCCCCCCAGACAGCGTAGACACGCCTTCTTCATGGCGCCCTGTTCCAGGCTGCGAGAGGCCTTTCTTCCTCTCGCACATGCTTTTCTGACCTGTGACGCCTCGACCGGTTTCTCGGAGCGAGCACAGCGTGGCGACACGTGCCCCTTCATGTTGTCCTTTCTGATGCGACGTTGCAACAGCTTTGACCTGACCGCTCACCACCCTGTGAGCAACGCGGGCCACAACACGACAGGCTGCCGCAGCGCCCCTTGCGCAGCGCGGCCGCACCGCCCGCCCTCACAGCCCACTCACCCTCGCTGCCCTACCTCTGCTGCTTGCTCGCACGGTGGACGTCAGAAAATCAATGCATCCACCCCGCAAGCAGCCAGCGCCTCACGAACAGACGCCACCACGCACGTACCATCACGCACGTCCACGCAACAACAGGTGCAGTACGCGCACAGCCAGCCAGCCAGCCAGCCAGCCACCCCAGCAAGCAAAGCGAAACCTCGTGCCCGGCAAAGGCCACGTCAGTCTGTGCGCGCGGCCGCGCCCGCCAGGTTCACCCGCCTGGGCACCACGTCTGGAGTCTCCCTCACCATCCAGCCCACACGGGCCCTGCCCGCGCCCCTCCCGAGCCGCCACGGCACCGTTCGCTCGCGCCGGCACGCAGGCGCCACGACGCACCCAGGCACGCAGGCAGCCAAGGCCCGTCAAGCGCGCCGCCGCCACCGCCCGCAAGGCAAGGCGACGAGCGCGGAAAGCAGGCGTCTGGGGGCGGCGCGCGCGTCGTGCGTGCTTTCTGCGCAACTAGTTCACGTCCATGGTGTCCTCGACAGGCACGCGGCACAGCGGGCACTCTGACGTGACGCCGGGCCCCACGCGCGCCACCGTGTCGGCGCAGGGGCGGCACAGGATGATGTGCCCGCACGGCATGATCATGACGTCGCGCGTGTGGTGCATGCACACCACGCACAGCTTGCCCTCGTCCACCTCGCCCTCCTCGCCCCACTCGCTGGCCTGGCGCAGAAACACCTCGGCGATGGCGCTGCTGGGCGCAGGAAGCGGCGTGCCCGCCATGAGCGCCGCCGCCACCTCGTCTTCGTTGCCAGTCACAGGGCCGCTCACAGCCACGCCGCTGCCGCCGCCGCCGGCAGCCAGGCCCGCCGCGGCCGGGCCGGCGCCCGCAAACGACACGCCGCCGCCGCCGCCGCTACTGCTGCCGAAAGCCCCCAGCGCGCTGCCGCCGCCGCTGCTCGGCGCGTGGTGCGCCGCCGCCGCCGCCGCGTGCGCGGCGGCGCTGTTTGCCGTGGAGCCCGCCGAGGAGGAGCCGGCGGTGCGCGCGGCGGCCACCGCCGGCTGCGCCGCCGCCTTGGCCGCCGCCGCCGCCTTCTTCTTTGCCGCCGGCTTGGCCTCCACCCACACGGCGCCTGGGACCACGGGCTCGCGGGCGGGCGCGGCGGTGGTGGTGCCCGCCTTTGCCGCCGCCGCCGCCATGGCCGCCGCGGCCTGCTCGGCCTCGACGGCCAGCCGCGCCGCCAGCGACGTGCCGCCGCCGCCGGCCCATGCCGAGCCCTTTGGCGCCGCCGCCGCCGCCGCGCCCGCCGACCCCGCGACCGTGGTGGCGGTGACGGTGGCGGCGGCGGCGGCGGGCGGCGGCGCGGCGGGCGGCAGGCGGGACGCCGGCGCCGCATGATGCGTGGCTCCTCCCCCTCCCGATCCTCCTCCGTTGAGCAAGGGCCCCAGGCCCTCGAGCACTTCCCGGCCCCGGTGTTTGTCGTCGGCGAAGCGGGCCTTGAGCAGCATGTTGTCGCTAAAGGCGACGGGCGCGCTGCCCACCACCGTGACGAGCCAGTTGCCCGGGTCCTTGTACTCGCCCCGCACCGACACCTGCGCGCGTGTGTGCGCGCGCGCGGTGGGGGCGTGGAGGTGCGTGGCTGAGCCGAGAGGTGCGTGAGAAGAGGGCGGGGTTCGCTGGCGCACGGGTAAAACGCGCCTTCATGTCGATGAATTGGAGCGCGTCGTTGATAGAGCAGACCGTCGTGTAAGTGAAGTACTTGTTGGTGAAGAGCACAACGTCCCCGTTTGGCCGCACCTGCACCGGTGGCACACAACGGTGGGATGCGCAGGCGCGTGCACGCACGTCACCGCAAGGAGTGCGGCACCAGCAGCAGCTGGCTGGAGCAGTAGAGTGCGCTCATCGTCTGCTGGGCTGAGTCTGCTGGGCGAGCTCTTGCGGGGCCGCGCGTGCCGCAACGACGGTTCGCCTCTGCTGCCGCGTCCCGTGGCCGCGCTCACCGTAACGACATTGGTTTTGTGAAATCGCACGATGACGTCTCCCGACGCGTCTCTCCAGCATTTCATGAAGGCTCTGCGGGCACACAGAGCGCAGCACGGGGGCAACGGAGCTCGTGACGCGTCAGCCACGACGGCGGCTCCAGCGCCCGTGGGCGCGCTCCAGACGCCTGAGCTGGCGGCTGCGCATCGTGACCCCTGCAGTGTGCCGGCACGCACGCTCCTCTCGCGCACGCGTGCGCAAGCCTGGCGCTGGTGTCGCCTCGCACGCGCACGCTGCCCGGGTGCTGCGCTCCGACGGGCCTGGCCCCGCACCGGTAGT
>VFQP010003457.1_pt1 | contig 15988 bp, 15 predicted proteins | sample 3512351 | NCBI WGS metagenome assembly VFQP01 (sample SAMN10412372, study PRJNA504923) | tailings metagenome | isolation source: Relicate 1 Philex TSF1 revegetated site | place: Philippines: Tuba, Benguet | collected 2017-08-29 | reverse complement strand
GAGAAGATTTCTTTTAAAAAGAATAATTCGTTCGAATATATTAATTATTGATCAATTGCAGTGAAACCGGCGGATTTACTCTTCCACAAAATCCAGGTCTCTGCCATGCGTTTCGGAGATACTCCAGGTGCTGTAAATCCCGATTGCAAAGGATACAAAACCCACAATTCCAGCCGCAATCAATGCCGAAAACCCTGAACCCATCAAGGATTCAAACCCGATTGTCATTAAAATAACCGTTCCGCGTACCATATTCGGAATGGTAGTCGCTGCCGTGGATCGAATATTTGTTCCGAACTGCTCCGCTCCTATCGTGACGAACATCGCCCAGTAACCGGTTCCGAAACCAAACCAGCAGCACATAAAATAGTACATCGTCGCAGAATGAATCGTCCCGGAAAGAATCCAAATCACACTGATCAAGGTAAATGCCATCATCCACAAAATGGATCTGCGTCTGGATTTCAGCCAGTGGCTCAGAATTCCACTGAAAATATCTCCGGCAGAAATTCCGATGTATCCCCACATAATGGCATCACCGGGATTAATTCCCCCGGGAATTCCTAATGCTTCGCCGAACACATTTCCGAACATGGCTAAAATTCCGATACAAAACCAGGTCGGAAGACCGATTCCGATACAACGCAAGTAGCGCCAGAAACGGTTCCAATTGGTAAAAAACATCAGGAAATTTCCACGTTTGATTTCCCGTTTTTTCGTTTCCTTAAAAATGCCGGATTCCAGCACTCCGATCCGAAGCAGCAACAAACCGATTCCCATTCCGCCTCCTATAAAGTAAGCAATGTTCCATTCTTCGGTTAGTTTCACAGTCAGGTTTGCCACAACTGCTCCCGACAAACCAACTCCCGCAACCAATGAAGTTCCCAGCGCTCTCAATTCCTTTGGCAACACTTCCGAAACCAGGGTAATTCCTGCGCCCAATTCACCTGCAAGCCCCACTCCTGCTATAAAACGAAGAGCGACATACATATACGTCAGGTTTTCTTTGTCATTCGGGAAATACGGTAAAAATCCGCACATGATATTCGCCAGTGAATACATCACAATGGAACCGAAAAGCACAGATAAACGTCCTCGTTTATCTCCAAGAATTCCCCATAAAATTCCTCCGATAAGTAAACCTCCCATCTGCCAGTTCACAATCATTGTTCCGACATCTGTCACTTCTGTTTCACTGAAACCAAGTCCTTTCAGACTGGGAACGCGGACAATTCCGAAAAGAAGTAAATCGTAAATATCTACGAAGTAGCCCAGTGCAGCCACAATAACGGGCAAAGACCAGAGAGGTTTATAAGAGGTAATCTTTTCCAAAGCAGTTTGTTTGAGCGTCGAAGATAGCAAATCAATTGCGAATTACGAATTCCCGATTAGGAATGAGGCCAGAAGTTCAAACAGAATCAGTTTTTGCACAGATTCGTAAAATTGCGAATGATCCCTACATTGATCATCAAAAATATTCGTCATTCGTAATTGGGAATTCGTAATTTCACAACATGAGTTCGGATGAAAAATACATGCAGCGTGCCTTACAACTGGCAAAATTGGGTGGAGTTTCCGTTTCCCCAAATCCCTTGGTTGGGGCTGTCATTGTTCACCAGGATGAAATCATCGGTGAAGGATATCACCAAAAATTCGGTGAAGCGCACGCCGAAGTCAATGCTGTAAATTCAGTTAAAGACAAAAGCCTGTTTCCGGAATCTACGATTTATGTCACATTGGAGCCGTGTTCTCATTTCGGGAAAACTCCACCTTGCGCGGATTTACTGGTTCGTTCGCAATTCAAACGCGTAGTCATTGCACAGATCGATCCGTTTTCAGAAGTTTCCGGAAGAGGAATTGAAAAACTCAGAAACGCAGGTATCCAGGTCGATTGCGGAATCCTGGAAACTGAAGCTAAAGAGTTAAACAAGCGTTTCATTACGTTTCATACGAAAAAACGTCCTTTTGTAACTTTAAAATGGGCTCAAACCAGCGACGGATTCATGGACCGCGATCGTTCGGAACAGAACCAAACGGGAATCAACTGGATCTCACAACCGGAGACTCAGGTTATTACGCATCAATTACGGACAAGCGAACAAGCAATTCTTGTTGGATGGCGAACAGTTCAGAACGACAATCCAAGCCTCACAGCACGCGCATTTTCGGGTACAAATCCAATCCGGATTGTGTTGGATCCGCAACTGCAGGCTTCCCAAAATGCAACTCTTTTCACAGATGGTTTGAGAACATTGATCCTGAACGGAAAAGAAGAAAACGTAAGTGGTCCGGTTCAGTACGTGAAACTGGAAAACTTCAGCCCGGAATCGATCCTATCTAAATTACACGAACTTCAAATCAACTCGGTAATCATCGAAGGCGGTGCTTTTACTTTAACCCAATTCATTGAATCCGGTCTTTGGGATGAAGCTTTGGTGATCGTCGGGGAACATGAATTCAAATCAGGAATGAAAGCCCCGGTTTTATCAAAAATGATCAATCACCAGGTTCCATTCGGGAATGACTTGTTAAATTATTATCACAATTACAGTCTCTAAAATCACCGAATCCATTGCTGAAAGCGTTGAATTTCCTACTTTTAGTTCCTTGGAATAAATCCGCTCAATAGCAGATTTAACACGTTCAAATAAAAGAAGATGAAAATTTACCCAATCGAAACAGGCACCTTTAAGTTAGACGGTGGTGCCATGTTCGGAGTCGTTCCAAAAAGTCTCTGGTCGAAAACAAACCCTGCAGACGAGAACAATTTGTGTACTTGGTCTATGCGTTGTTTACTGATCGAAGACGGAAACCGGCTGATCCTTATTGATACGGGAATCGGAGACAAGCAAAGCGAGAAATTCTTTTCTCACTATTACCTGGCTGATACCAAAACATTAGAGCAAAGCCTTCATAAACTGGGTTTCGGGCTGGATCAGATCACGGATGTTTTCTTATCTCATCTTCATTTCGATCATTGCGGCGGCGCAGTGAAATGGAATTCCGATCGTACCAAACTAGAAACTGTATTCAAAAATGCAACTTATTGGAGCACGGAAAATCACTGGCAATGGGCCACAGAACCCAATGCACGTGAAAAAGCATCTTTTTTAAGTGAAAATATCCTGCCGTTACAGGAAAGCGGGCAATTGAAATTCGTGGAACGCAATGGTAATTACACGCAAAATGTCTTCAATAATTTCGATGTACTTTTTGTTGACGGACACACGGAAAGCATGATGATTCCACATATTCACTACCAGGATAAAACCCTGGTTTTCATGGCTGATTTACTTCCGAGTACAGGTCACATTCCACTTCCGTACGTCATGGGATACGACACACGCCCGTTGATCACTTTAGGTGAAAAGGGAGATTTTCTGAACCAGGCTGCCGATAAGGAATTGGTACTCTTTTTGGAACACGATAGCGTGAACGAATGCTGCACCGTCGAACAGACCGAAAAAGGAGTGCGATTAAAAGAGAGCATGACTTTCTCGTCGATATTTGGATAAAAGCTTTAAATTAGAACAAAACTTCACATCATGAATAATTACTTACTACAACTATTAAAAGAGGTTAAAACATTGATTATCCCCGGACTGGGCGCTTTGACGGTGACCAATGAAAGTACGGGAGAAATCCTGTTTATGCCCTATTTGAAGTTTGACGATGGAACGCTCGCAAAGCACATCGCAAGTAAGGAAAACATGGAAATCAATGATGCCACCAACCTGATTTCAAAATTCGTTCGCGAAGTAACCCTGGAATTGGATAAAGGTAACTCCTATGACATGTACCAATTCGGGCGTTTTGTCAAGGTCGACGGTGAAATTGCCTTTGAAGCATGGAACGGAAATGCTGCTCCTGCGGAGAGTATAACTCCCCCGGTTGTTGAAGTCAAAGAGGAAATAATCACCCCTGCTCCGGTTGAAATCAAACAGGAAGAAGTAAAAGCAGCCCCCCCGAAAGAAGAGGAAAAAGCACCTGTTGTTGAAGAAATCAAAGCAAAAGAGCCGGAAATTAAACCGGAAGTTGCAAAACCTGAACCGGTCGTAGAAGAAGTTCCACCTGTCAAAGAAGAAAAGGTGATTCCCCCGGTTGCACCGGTAGTTGAAAAACCGGAAACAAAAGCTCCTGTTGAAAATCCGAAAACACAAAAGGAAACAGCTGCCCCGAAAAAAGAAGTTCCAAAGAAAGAAAAAGGAGTCAAAGAAGTAAAACCAAAGAAAAAAAGCTCTGTGCTTTCCTATATTCTTTGGGGGTTCCTCGTTTTGATTTTAGGTTCAGGAACATTCATTGCCATTAAGTTTGACAGTCTGAAGAAGGATTTCCCGATCCTGGCTGAATTAGCAGGCGAAAACGACAATGTTGCCAAAGGAAGTGATGATGTAAAAGTCCTGGAAGACGAAGCGGACGTAAATATTGATTCGAATACCGATTCGGAACCGGTTCCTGAAGACCAGGTGCAGGTTGTGGAAGACAAGCTTCCTGCAAAGGAAATAGAAAAAGAGGCAAAAAAACCGGCAGCTGTTGTTAAAGAAACTCCTGCCCCGAAACCTCCGGTTAAGGAAAGTACAACGAAACCTGCACCAAAACCAGTTACAAAGCCGGCTGTGAAACCAACAGTTACCGTAAACAAAAAGCCGGTAACAAAACCGGTGAGTACTTCAGGTTCTTCATCTTCCGGAAGTTTTGACAGTTCCAAGCCGTTTCACGTGATCGCAGGATCATTCGGGTCGGAAGCAAACGCGAACAAACTGGCTGCAAAATTGCGCTCCCAGGGATTCGGTGATGCGGCTGTTACGATGCATAACGGAATGCATCGCGTAAGCGTGAAAGGTTTCAGCACATTGAACGAAGCAACTGCGGAAGCAGCTAAAGTTCAGGGTTCTGTTCCGGGAGCATGGGTTTTGAAGTTGTAAGACATGATAAAAACTGAAAAGGGATGAAGTTAACTTCATCCCTTTTCTATTTATCAATACGAGTAAACATCCTGAATTGGCAAACAAGTTGTATCTATTCCTCAATAAGATTAAGCTTAGCCAATCAAAAGTAAATCAAGAATCAAGATCAGGTAGCGGTTTGTCAAATTCGAATCCATTATTCTTAAAAACACCTTTCCGTAAGATCGATTCTGTTGTTTTCTTTTTAAATCGGATTTTGTCCCCTTTATCCTTTATGATTCCTTTTTCTAAAGTGTAATTTAATATCAATGCTCCATCTATCCATTCAACTTTAGAATCCAATCTCTTGTATTCAATTTCTTCTCCGAACCAAAAATCGTGGACAAATTTTATTGGAGTTACCTGATCACTCAAATCATCCAATAAAATCCAATAAGTAGAACACAAAGCACTTCCCGTTCCACAGTTCTTATAAACCACAAAGTCATTCCACTTTATAAATCCATCAAACCTGTCTCCCCAGCAACAATTGTAGTTCCCATGAAAATATACTTTGAAATTTTCCAGTACTATTTTATCAGAATCAATTTTAAGCTCTAAAATGCAATTAGGTTCTCCCATCGGTTGGTACTCGAATAAATCCAGGCAGAGAAAATACCGGTTCTTTTTTGGTAAAAAAATGAATTTGCCTATCGTATCGGTTTCTTTCCAAAAAGACCGTTTTTCAAGTCCCTTCAAATGTAACGAATCAACTCGCTCAGCAAGAAAACTCAATATGCGATCCCCTTCCTTTTTTTGAATATACCCGGAATCCCCTTCTAATTTGCCCCCCGGGTAAATCGCTTCGCTAATATCTATTTCCTGGGCAAATGAGAAAAGAACACTTTTTACAAACAGGATGATTAATAAAGTCCTTTTCATTAACCGATCTTCACCACCAAATCGATCAAACGATTTGAATACCCAGCTTCATTATCGTACCAGCCAACTACCTTAATCATGTTTCCGATAACGGATGTCAATTCGCTGTCAAAAATACAGGAATTGGAATCTCCCAAAATATCTACCGAAACGATCGGATCTGACGTATACCGCACAATCCCTTTCAAATTCGATTCAGAAGCTTTTTTGAATGCGGTATTGATTTGTTCAACAGTCGGTGGATTTTGCTTTACAATCACTGTTAAATCCGTCAAAGAACCATCCGGAACCGGAACACGCATTCCGCATCCACCCATTTTACCTTCCAGGTCCGGGAAAATACGCGTAATTGCTTTTGCAGCACCGGTTGTTGTCGGAACAATACTTTGAGCTGCCGCTCTGGCTCTTCTCAAATCCTTGTGCGGACTATCGTGCAAACGCTGATCGGTTGTATAACTGTGAATCGTTGTAATGTAAGCTTCTTCAATATGGCAGAACTCTTTGAGAACAGCAACCAAAGGCGCTGCAGAATTCGTTGTACAGGAAGCATTACTGATAATGCGGTGTTCATCCGTAATCAAATGATCATTCACACCAATTACAACATTAAAAATGTCTTCACCTTCCGAAGGAGCACTCAAAATCACTCTTTTGGCTCCGGCTTTCAAATGCGCCTCTGCTTTTTCTGCTGTCAGGAACAATCCTGTAGATTCAATCACAACATCTACTCCCAAAGCTCCCCATGGAATTTCTTCCGGGTTTTTATGCTGTAAAAAGGTGATTTTTTCTGTTTTATTAAAGATCAATTCATTTCCATTAATTTCAAATTCGTCATCCATTCTTCCGTGAACCGAATCATATTTCAACAAATGCACTAAAGTCGAAATCGGTGCCAGGTCATTAATTGCTACCAATTCAATTTTAGGATTCGCCAATGCCAGGCGGCTAAAATATCTCCCGATTCGTCCGAAACCGTTTACCCCTACTTTGATTCGTTTTTCCATAACTTTCTCCTTCTTTGTAATTCAATTAATCTTGTTTGCAGGGTTACATTTCCTGATGATACAAAAATAAAAAAGGCTCTGTTTTCACAGAGCCTTTTAACATCATTTTTCATTAATGGAAGACTTGAACAAATCCTTGCTGTTCTATTTCTTCTCCTGTTTGCAATTTCGCATTGAACTTATAGAAGTAAGTTCCTTCCGAAACCACTTCACCATTCATATTTCTTCCATCCCAGGCAGCTCCCGGATCATTGTATTCCGTAATTAAATTCCCCCATCTGTTCACAATCGAAATATGGAACTCTTCTACCCCGTCGTAAGAAAGGAAGAACTTGTTGTTTCCGGATGTAGATGAAAGAACAATAATGTTCGGAGCAGTGATGTAACACACTTTTCCGTCAACTGTCATCGTATCAGAATGTGAATTACATTCGTTACTTGCCGTTACAATATAAACGCCCGGTGTGACCGTAATATCATGCCCGACCGTACCATTACTCCAGACATACGAGTCATTTTGCGGATAAATGCCACAAGACATGACCGCCGTGCCTCCTATACAAATGACCGTGTCGACTGTTGTTACATAGGCCCAATTGATAAATTCAATCGACGAGGTTATAGCCATACCACATTCATTATCCGTAAATGTGACATCAAACGTTCCCGGAATATTGGAAGTAATCACCGGATTCAGAACGTTTGCATTCGGTAAGAAATGTACGTTTGTATCTGCACAAGACCAAACACCTCCGTTAGCTGCAACAGTCCCGTTTACATTATATGTAAAGTTACAAGCAATCGTATCCGGGAAAATAATTGGAGCCGGCCACGTATAAATAGTTACTGTTGTATCGTAATGACATCCATAATTATCAATCAGGTTGTAGATATAGCTATGACTACCGGTCTGATTAGGAATTACATTCACAAGTGTATCATTCGGTCCGCTTACAATTGTCGGATCCGAGCTCCAGTATGTATCTACTACAGAAGTCTGGTATCCGGCTGATCCTGAGAAGAAAGATGGATCAAAGAATAATCCCCATTCAAAAATGTATCCATTATCCTGTGCCAGGTTATCTCTTACGTGAATTTTCCAATCCCCATTAAGCGGGCAACCAGCCAAAGCAGTTCCAAAAGACGTTTCCGGTTGATATACATCCGAAGGATCCATTGAATTTCCTGCCGATAGTTGCGGAGGACCCGTTTGCGCCGCTACAGGAACGGTGTTCCCCCAGTTTTGATTCATTGGCCCGATCGTATTGTTTACAGACCTGAAGCAATATTCCCATCCGATTCCCGGAGTTTGCGTGTTATTATCAAGCGGATGACCTAAGAAAATACCACCACCGCTATTTCCTCCCGGAAGAACTTCATTAAACGGATCATCATAAGAGTTTAGAAGGATAACCGTATTCCCGGTTGTAGCCGGAGCTACCGGCGGGCATTCCAGCCAAATCTCCAAATCCCCGGTCCAGGAATGTTCCATTGTCAAACAAATCTGGTTCAGATCCTCCGGATTCTGAATCGTGGCATTATTCGGGAATCCTGTAATATTAATTGTTGTTACGTAGTTTTGTCCTGAACCATCAGGAAGATATGTTAAACCGGCAAAAGAACCACCGATTTGATAAGATCCACCGGGAATCGTAACCCCAACGGTATCGCTTGGCGTAACTCCTCCGACCAGAACTGTGTTTTCTCCTAAACAAACAGTATCCTCAATCGGTCCTGTTCCTGCAAAGATCGGCAGCTGTGAAACCCTTACTTTACTAAGCATTCTGTTAGAACTTGGGAAAGTATCAGTGATTTTCAAATCAACCAAAAAACCGTTTCTTGTTGGAGGTACAAACCAGATAGAATCATTATTCGGATAGGTTCCACCATCTGAAATATTCCAGCTGTAGGATACGTTTCCAACATTCTGAGAATATCCTGCTCCCGTATTTTCAAATGAATGTGGAAAGATTGGTTTCGCAACAAACAAGATACTGTCGCCTAAACATACGTCTACAAATCCGGTGTCGATCGGGTTTAATGCATTGGTAGAAGATCCGTTCACAAACGCTTCCATGTGCATCTCGAAAGGTTGTGCAGGATTACCGCATTCAAGACTTGCTACCCATCCTGCTCCTTCATTTACGGCATCGGAAATAAATACAATTGTCAAACAACCGCTCGGATTACTCCAGGATGCAGTATGCGTAAAACCTAATGGATCTGTCACGGAGTTATGAACACCCATTAAAGGTGCGCTTGTGGTTGGTCCGTCATACACATAAATAGAATCTGATCCGTCTACTGCAAAAGAATACCCTGCGTTAACACCACAAGTCACTCCCATTTTGGTTCCTTGTGTCAAAGTAGGACACATCACCAACGTATCATTGAAATTCGGAATATAATTACCTGCTGCTCCACCAATATCATAGAAGTTAGTGGCCGCCCCGTTATATACGTTACAATCTGCCGGGTTGCTTTGTGGATGTCCGGGGTCTACTCCCATGGTAATCTGGGAATATGCTGATCCGGAAACAGCGAAAACTAAAGCCGTTAAAAGAACTTTTATATACTTTTTCATTGTTTCGCCATTTTCATTTCACCATCCAAAGCCCAGGTAGATTTCACAACCAGGTATTGATTCGTTCCCGTAATCTTATAATACTGATCTCTTTCAGTAATGGTTATTCCCATTGCTGCCGGGTTTATTTTTTTCGCTGTTTCCATCGAAATTTCACCATCATACTGAATCGGTTTTCCATCTTTCAGGACTTCTTTTGTAATAAAACTACCGTTTGCAACAGCATATTCTTTCATTTCGCTAGTTAGGGTCGGAACCGGATACTTTGATCCATCTCTGGTTTTCAGAGTCTTAGTCTGTTCCTGTCCATAGGCTAATCCCACGAGCAAAAAGAGACTGACGGAGAGCATTGTCTTTATCATAGTTTACTGTTAGTTTTTCATTTAATAATGACTCCTTAATAAAATAAAGAGTTGCATGAACGTTTAAAAGTAGTTAAAAAAAAACGCAGAATGAGCGAATTTAAACCTTAGATTTGCAATGCCAAATTAGGATAAACAATGGAAATTCAACAATTACATGCAATTGCATCACAGGTAAGAAGAGACATCGTTCGCATGGTTTCGGGAGCAAATTCAGGTCACCCTGGAGGTTCTTTGGGATGTGCAGATTTCTTAACTGTACTTTATTTTGAAATGATGAAGCACAATCCCGATCATTTTTCAATGGATGGAAAAGACGAGGATTTGTTCTTTTTGTCAAACGGGCACATCTCCCCTGTTTGGTATTCTGTTTTGGCACGTGCCGGGTATTTTCCGATCGAAGAATTGGGAACTTTCCGCAAATTGAATGCACGTCTTCAGGGACACCCGAGTGTAGATAAAAAGATTCCGGGAGTGCGTATGGCTTCTGGTTCTTTGGGACAAGGTTTGTCCAACGCAATCGGAGCTGCTCTAACGAAAAAATTAAACCACGACAATCGTTTGGTTTATTCCCTTCACGGTGACGGAGAATTGCAGGAAGGCCAAATCTGGGAAGCTGCCATGTATGCTGCTGCAAATAAAGTGGATAATTTAATCGCTACAATTGATTATAACGGACGTCAAATCGACGGTGACGTGGAAGATGTTCTTTCTTTAGGAGATCTGAAAGGAAAATGGCAAGCTTTTGGATGGGAAGTTCTTGAAATGGACGGTCACAACTATACAAGCCTGATCGATACATTAAATAAAGCAAAGCAATTAACCGGAAACGGAAAACCGATTGTCATTATTATGAAAACAGAAATGGGTCAGGGAGTTGATTACATGGTTGGTTCTCACAAATGGCACGGTGTAGCTCCAAATCCGGAACAATTGCAATTGGCTTTGGATCAACTGGAAGAAACATTAGGAGATTATTAATGAGATTTTACGCAGTCATTTGTTGTTTGTTTTTAATGAGCTTTGCTAAAGTTCAAGGGCAAGAACTGACTCGTATTTTATTCATTTTAGATGCTTCGAATTCCATGAATGCCAAATGGGGCGCGCAAACCCGTATTGAAGCAGCCAAAGAATTGCTGATCAAAAATGTTGACAGCCTGGCCGGTTCTGCCAATCTGCAAATTGCTTTGCGGGTATACGGACATCAATCTCCCATTACGGCAACATACCAGGATTGTAACGACACCAAACTGGAAGTTCCTTTCGGTCCGGATAATTACACCCGTGTAAAAAACAAGATCAAAACCATCCTGGCAAAAGGAACAACTCCGATCGCACGATCGCTGGAAGCCGCAGCTTCGGATTTTCCCGACACCAATGCCCGGAATATCATCATTTTGATTACAGACGGATTGGAAGCCTGTGATAACGACCCTTGCGTAATTGCAAAAAAACTGCACGACAAGGGCGTCAAGGTTACTCCTTTTGTCATCGGGTTAGGTTTGGACTTATCGTACCTGGAACAATTCAAATGCATCGGAAGTTATTCGGAAGCGGAAACGAAAGAGGCCTTCAGCAATGTGTTGAAAAGCGTAATTTCAAAAGCCGTCATCAATACAACCGTTCAGATCAACCTCAACAATATCAACAAGGTTCCGAATGAAACGGATGTAACCATGCATTTATACAAAGCAGGGACCAAAGAATTGGTTTATACCTTTGTTCATACATTGAACCGCCAGGGAAATCCGGACACTTTAACCATGGATCCGAACTTCAAGTATGACCTGGTAGTGAATACCATTCCGAAGGTTTACAAAAACAACATCTCTATTATTAAAAATACCCACAACATTATCCCGGTTGATTGCCCGCAAGGATTCATCAAGCTGCGTTTCACCAATGCAACGAGTCCTTACCAGGTACTTTCACGTGTTTACCAGAAAACGGATACAAAAACATTGAATACGCAGGCAGTCGGTTCAACGGATAAATACATTGTCGGGACTTATGAAGTAGAAATTTTAAGCTTACCGAGAATTTATCATACTGTTCAGGTGAGCCAAAGCGCTACGGAAACCATTGATTTACCGGCTCCGGGACAATTGAACTACAGCACAACCAAAATGATAGCTGCCCAAATCTTTGTCATCCGGGAAAACGGGAATCCGGAATGGGTTTGTAACCTGGACCAGGTTGCACTTAATGGACTTATTTTTCTTCAGCCGGGAAATTACCGCCTCGTATACAGGCAAAAACAATTACGTTCAACAACTTACACTGTTGAAAAGAACTTTAAAATACAATCAAATAAAACAACTTCGATTAATTTATAGCAATGAAGCAATTTGAAATTTTAGGAAAAAAAGATACGCGATCAGGATTTGGAGAAGGTTTACTGGAAATCGGGAAAAAGAATCCGGATGTGGTTGCATTATGTGCCGACCTGACAGGCTCATTGAAAATGGATGCTTTCCAGAAAGAATTCCCTGATCGATTTTTCCAGGCAGGAATTGCAGAAGCAAATATGATTGGAATGGCTGCCGGTATGACGATCGGAGGGAAAATTCCTTACACGGGAACTTTTGCAAATTTCTCTACGGGACGCGTATACGACCAGATCCGCCAATCGGTTGCATATTCCCAGAAGAACGTAAAAATTTGTGCTTCTCACGCAGGTTTGACTTTGGGTGAAGACGGTGCAACGCACCAGATCCTGGAAGATATCGGGATGATGCGCATGCTGCCTCATATGACGGTAATCGTTCCTTGTGATTTCAATCAGACAAAACAGGCTACCATGGCAATTGCTGACCACAATGGTCCGGTTTACCTGCGTTTCGGAAGACCGGTTGTTCCTATTTTCATTCAACCGGATGCGAAATTTACGATTGGTAAAGCGGATGTTTTGATCGAAGGAACGGATGTAACGATTATTGCGTGCGGACATTTGGTTTGGAAATCCATCGAAGCAGCTCAGCAATTGGCGGAACAAGGAATCAGTGCAGAAGTAATCAATATGCACACGATTAAACCTTTGGACGAAAAAGCAATCTTAGACTCTGTTAACAAAACAAAATGTGTTGTTACTGCAGAAGAACACATGTTGAATGGAGGTTTAGGTGATGCCGTTGCGCAAGTACTCGCACGGCATTTGCCATCACCACAGGAATATGTAGGAGTAAATGATACTTTTGGAGAATCCGGAACACCGGACGAGTTAATGGTGAAATACGGTTTGGATACACCAAACATTGTTGAAGCAGTTAAAAAAGTAATCAAACGCAAGTAAAAATATGACTCAGATTCCCGATGAAAATACACTCATTTCTTATTTTCATCGGGATGATGATTTGGCTTACAAAGCTTTCACCTGGATCGTAGATATTCATAGCAAACGACTCTATACAACGATCCGCCGCTGGGTAAACAACCACGAACTAACCAACGACATCATCCAGGAAGTTTTTATTAAAATCTGGAATAACCGGAAGCAATTTCAAGGCAACAGTGCTCTTTTTTCGTGGATTTACCGGATTGCCTATAATGAAACCATTCATTTTCTGAAGAAAGAAAACAAACACAAAAGCTCGGATATCGATGAGCCGCTTGTTTCTTTTGCCCATCATTCGGAACACTATGGAAAATTAAGTTCCGAAGAGATTTCCAAACTCTTGTTTGAAGCCATTGAAACATTACCGGAAAAACAACGCATGGTTTTTGAATACAAATATTTCGACGATCTGAAATACGAAGAAATCGCTCAGTTAACCGGCGGTTCTGTTGGCGGATTAAAAGCCAACTACTTTCACGCAGTCGGAAAAATTGAAGAATATTTAAAAGGCAAATTAAACCATTGAACAAACTAAGAATCTTAGAGTTATGAATCGGGAAGACAAACATATTATTGACGATCTACAGGTAAATCCGGTTAGAATGCCTTCGGAAGATTATTTCGAAGCGCTGAAAACGAACATCCTGGCTCAGATTGATCAAAATGTCCCGATAGCTGTCGGGATGAAACAGAATGGTCAGGCAAAAATAATTCCACTCTACAAGCGCTGGTATGTTTGGAGTTCCGCTGCAGCAATTCTTTTGTTTGCCATTCTCTTTTCCTGGAATAATCCGAACACCAGGGAGAATTCTACCCCAATTAATCTATCGTCCGTCAGTGACGAAGAAATCTACGAATACCTGGATCAGCACATTGAAGATATCGATCCGGAAACGATTGCTGCTCATCTGAGTTCCGATAAACTGGCTCAAAATGAACAGGATGAAACTCCGGAAACCAATCAAAAAGTGATCAATCAATCCGTTTCGAATCCGACATTGTTCGAAAACATCCAGGACCAGGAGATTTTAGATTATCTGAAAGAAGAATCCGGTGAGTTGGACGAATATTTACTCATTGAAAGTTAAAACAAAAGCATCATGAAAATAGCACAGAAACTGGTTTGGGCATTACTTCCCCTCCTATTTGCAAGCACGGCTTTCAGCCAGGGGCCGGGAGATGATAAAGACCGGGACGATAAAATCGAAGCCTTGAAAGTTGGTTTCATTACCAAAGAACTGAATTTGACAACCAGTGAAGCTGAAAAGTTCTGGCCCGTTTACAATGAAATGGATGCCAAAATGAAAGAACTTCGCCAAAGTTGTCGCAAGATCAACCAGGATTTGAAAGATTCCGAAGAGAAAATCACGAACGACGATGCAAAGAAAAAGCTGAACACCCTTTTCGAAAACGATCAGAAAGAATTAGATCTGAAAAAAGAATACAGCGAAAAATTTATTAAGATCATCGGTGAAAAAAGAACCTTAAAACTCTTAAGTTTGGAACATGAATTCAGACGTGTTCTCCTGGAACGATTGAAAGATCGCAGAGACGGAGATCCGCATGACAAAAGACCTCATGGAAGACCGTAAAGAAGACTTTTTAAAACATTTAGGACAAACAAATCCCTTTCCCTATTTAATTGACGTTGAATCGGCGGAAGGGATTTTCATTTACGACAAATCCGGTAAGCGCTATACCGATATGATTTCGGGCGTTTCCGTTACCAATATCGGGAACAGGCATCCGCAGGTAATCAAACGGATCCGGGAACAGCTGGATAAATACCTGCATGTGATGGTTTACGGGGAATTCATCCAGGATTCTTCCCTGGAAATGGCTCGTTTACTACGGAAATTCCTTCCGAAAGAACTGGATTGCGTTTACCCGGTAAACTCCGGAACAGAAGCCAACGAAGCAGCATTAAAACTGGCAAAACGGGTTACGGGAAGAACACAACTTGTTTCGTTTAAAGGTTCATACCATGGAAATACACATGGTTCTTTAAGTGTTTCAGCCAATGAAGTCAAAAAAATTGCATTCCGCCCTCTTTTACCGGATGTGGATTTTATCCGCTTAAACGAACTGGAAGATTTGCAACGTATTACGGAACGAACTGCCGGAGTAATCCTGGAAACCGTTCAGGGAGATGCCGGAGTCAGGAAAGCTTCAACAGTATTTTTACAAGCCTTGCGCAAACGCTGTGATGAGGTCGGAGCTTTGTTGATTTTCGATGAAATTCAGTGCGGAATGGGGCGAACGGGGAAAATGTTTGCATTCGAGCATAGCGGTGTTGTTCCGGATGTATTGACACTCGGAAAAGCACTTGGCGGAGGTTTACCGATCGGTGCCTTCATTTCGAAATACGAATACATGAATGAACTAAGTCATTCCCCGATGCTCGGGCACATCACCACATTCGGTGGAAACCCGGTGATCAATGCGGCTGCCTGGGGAACTTTAGAAGTTTTCGATACTGAAATCGACTTCCTGGAAGTGGAACGTTTAGGCGCATTATTGGAAAGCTACCTGCAGGAAATCGATGAAATTTTTGAAATCCGGCGTGAAGGAATGATGTTTGCCTGCGACATGACAAGTGATGAACGCGTTGCAAAGGTTGTGGAAAAGCTCCTGGAATATGGCGTGATCAGCTTCTGGTTTCTTTCACATCCTTATAGTTTCAGACTTTCTCCACCCTTGAATATCACCGAAGAACAAATTCACGAGGTTGGGAAATTGATTCAGCAAGCAGTTCATGAAACAAAATAATTCAAAAATGATAAATTCAAAATTCAAAACAATTGTTTAAACTGATTGAATTTTGAATTTTGAATTTTGAATTTTGAATTTTGAATTTTGAATTTTGAATTTTGAAT
>VFQP010003456.1_pt1 | contig 15993 bp, 19 predicted proteins | sample 3512351 | NCBI WGS metagenome assembly VFQP01 (sample SAMN10412372, study PRJNA504923) | tailings metagenome | isolation source: Relicate 1 Philex TSF1 revegetated site | place: Philippines: Tuba, Benguet | collected 2017-08-29 | reverse complement strand
GGAAGGACCAGGACACGGAGGGCGCCTGCTGCCTGCCTGGACCCCACCCACCCCCCACGCAGCGCAATCGGTGCAAGAAAGAGGCGCCACGTCCCCCTCGGTCCCCCTGACTCACATGCCGTGGAAGGACCAGGACACGGAGGGCGCCTGCTGCGCCGCCGGCTGCTGCTTCTCCGCGCGCTGCGCCTTCATCTGCTTCTCGCAGTTGGCCTGGATGCTCAGCTCGTCCAGCAGGATGGCGCACCTGCAGTGGCCATGCATAGGGTTTGGGACGCAAAACAGAAAGAGCTGGAAGCAAGGGCAGGGAAGCAGCTGTGGGGTGCTCGACTCCCAGAACAAGCGGGATTGAATTGAATCCCCTGGCCCGCACGCAGCCCTGTGCGCACCACGTTCACCTTGACAGCTCCGCCCCTAGCCCCAAGCCCTAAGCCCATGCGCGCACCTCAGCGACTGCGCGTCCGCCTCCTCAGGGCAGCGCGACTGGTCCGACACCACGATGATGGACTGCGCGTGCTGCGCCGCCACCATGTCCAAGTCCTGCACAATGAGGGCACAGCGCGCATGCCAAGGCGTGACGCCCGCCGGCTGCCTCGTGTGCGGCCTGGGTCCTCGAGACGAGGGCTTTGCAGGCCGTCAGCAAAGCCCTCATGGTGGCGGGTGCACATGCGCGGACCTGGACCACGAGCGGGCTGCCCTGCCGGAAGACAAAGCGCGTGCCGGCCCGCTCGTCGTAGGGGATGGCCCGCCTGCAGAGCAAATGCGCGACGAGGGAGTAGAGGCACGCCGCGCGAGGCACCACAGTGGCGCGCTGCCTTTGGGCGGGAGGGCAGCCCTTTGGGCGGGAGGGGGGCAGCCCTTTGGGCTGGAGGGGGGCAGCCCTTTGGGAGCCCTCTGCTGGGTGGCGGAAGGAAGGCCGCAAAGCAATGCTGCCGGCGCACCTGAAGAGCGACTCCATCTCGAGCTTTTGCCGCTGAGTCAGCACCACCACCGTCACGCCGCCCGTGTGCCGGTGCGCGCAGCACAGCTGCGGGGCGGCACAGACACAACACACACACAGACATCATGCATGTGTCAACACTGTCACTGCGTCTGACTGGCGGTAGGAGGCCAACGGCCTGCCTGCCCACGTCACTCCCGCACCTCGTGCTGCGAGCCGCATCCCAGTGAGTCGCCCGACCCTTCCCCAAGCTCATGCCAAGCTCTCACCTGCTCCAGCACCTTCCACACCACCTCCAGGTCCCGCTGGGAGTAGCACCAGCCCAGCACCAGCACGTGGCCGCTCTCGTACACGCGGCTGCCCTGCCGCACGTTCTGCTCGATCATCTCCTGCGGGTGGCCGCACCGCACACGGCAACACGATCAGCGATGAGAAAAGCTGGTCCGCCGCATGCTTTTCTCGCTTGAACCATCTCGTGCGTGGTTGCGGTGCCCGGGAAACGAGACGGAAGCAAGCAGACCTCCCGTGTGAGGCGCACCAGGGGGAGTTTGGCTGCCGCCACGCCCACCCCCTCCCCTCCTCCACTTACCAGCACCACCTGCTCCACCAGCGCCAGCACCAGCGCAAAGCCCGCCAGGCCGATGGCCGCCACGCCGACCGAAAAGACCTGCCGCGTGATGTCGGTGCCCATGTCGGGGAAGTCCTGGCCGAACGAAAGGATAATGACCTGCAGAAAGAAAGGAAGCGAAAGGGAAAGGGCCACGGGGGCGGCGACGCTCAGCAACGGCGCGCACTCTGCTTGCCTGCACGCCGCACAAACGAGGCGACGCCTTGGCCAGTCCCCTACAGGGCCACCAGCCCACCAGCACAGGGCCCGGTCCCTCGCGTGCTGGGCCGCCCACCTCGCCTCCCTCCTCGCCGCACGCACGTCCGGCACCACAACCCCTGCATCGACAGCGGCTGGCCCCCCACCCCATCCCCTCATTCCCCGCCCTGCCCCGATCTGTATCAATCTGCAAGAGGCCCAGTCCTCCTCCTCACCTCGTACATGTCCTGCCAAAACTCCTGCACCGACAGCGGCAGGCCCCCACCTCCCTGCTCCCCTCCTCCCAATCCTCCTCACCTCGTACATGTCCTGCCAAAACTCCTGCACCGACAGCGGCAGCCCCGAGTTGACCAGCAGCGAGCGCAGCAGCGCGTTGCCCAGGATGAGCCCCACGAACGCCAGCACCACCAGCTGAAGGTCGCTGCTCGTGTCCTGGCGCCAGTTGTAGTCTGCGCAAGGGGGGAAAGGGCAGCAAGGCGCGAGGCACGCGGCATGCGTCGCGTGGGTCGTCTACACCGCACACTGGTTACCCCCTACCGCCGAAACGCCCGGGCGCCCGGGCAAAATCCCATTTGTGATGGGATTTCCTTGGTTGCGTGAATTACGGGGAGCCTGGTGCCCCACGGCCCCGCCGAGGTGTCCACACGGGCGGCGTGCGCGGGGATTCCCGTTCCCGGTGGCTGTGTGCGTATGGCACGGCACGGCGGCTGTGGCTGCCGCCGCCCGCATCCTGTGGCGCTGCCTGAGCGCCCAAGCTGAGTACGCCCTGCTGCTTGGCGGCAGCTGTGCGCCTGGTGCCGTGGACACCCGCGTCATCGTTGCGTTGAGAACAGGACACGCATGCTCATCCGCTCTATTCCCAGTGAAGCCACCCAGCTGACCGCGCCTTCCTCGCGCGATTCGCTGCTTCAGCGCCACACAGCTGCTTCAGTGACCTTGCCCGGGTGGTGGCCCGGGTGGCGGGGCGAGAGCGTCATCACGAGCGCTCACAGTTGTAGAGGAGGCGGCCCCAGGCCTCGCTAAGCTCCCTCTGCGCCTTGTTGGTGGACGGCGGCGCGTCGCCCTTGTCCTCCTTGCGGCCGCGCCTCTGGCCCCGGGGGGCCACGCCGCTGCCCCCCGCCGCACCCCTGGACGCGAAGAGCGCCCGGAAAGGGTTCCACCCGCCCTGCCGCTGCTGCTGCCCAGCGCCGTCCTGCAGCATGCTGAGCTGCTGCCTGCTGCTGGATGAGCTCCTCCTGCTGCTTTGTGCTTCTCCTCCTCCACGCGATGCCCGGGTTGCTAGTCTGGAGCCGGAGCGCGAGAGCGCCGAGAGCCCCAGCGGCTGCGACGAGCCCAGCATCAGTGGCGCGCGCTGCATCGCCGCGAAGGTGCTCGCGCTGCTGCTGCCGGTGCTGCTTCTCCCGACCGAGGTGCGACCAACCACCCCCACACGGCCAAACACGGTCGACTCCATGGCCTTCGCGTCCATCACCGACGGGAGCGCTCTGATGTGAGTGGCATGCTGGTGGTGCTGCTGCGCTGTGTGTAGCTCGATTCGGGAGGTGTGCTTGTGTGCTGCTCCTGCACGGAAACGATCACGTGCCAGCAGGACCAGCGAGAGCAGCGCAGCGCAAGAGGGGAAGGACCCACAAACGTGTTGCTGCTGCTGCACCTGCTGCCTGCGTGTGCTACATGCGGCGGGCCCGCTCCGCCCGCCGGCGATGATCGCAACGCCCGCATTGCGCACCGCCGTGCAGCTCCAGGTCAGGCTCCGTGGGCTCCTCCTCCTGTGCTCCTCGTTCCTTGGACGTTCCCCCATCACAGCTGTCAGCACGCCCCCGCGCGAACTCGAACGCCGACAGCTTCTCCCCTCAGCAGAGCGAGGGCGGCGCAGTCACAACGATACAGAATGTTCAAGTGCTTGAGGCCTCAGGCCGACGACGCCGGGCCCAGCGCCGGCTCGGGCGCTCGTCTCGGGCGCTCGACGTCGCACAAGGACGTGCCATCTGGCCAGGCGACGCTGCAGCTGCTCCAGCGCCGCGAGCAGGAGGTGGAGGCGCTCCGTGCGCAGCTCGAGCAGGCCGTGTGCGCCAGCGACGCCTCGCGCGGGGCCCTGCGCAAGGCGGAGGAGAAGGCCGCCGAGGTCGCGCGGCAGCTCGTGCAGCGCAGCAGCCTGCTCACCAGCTTCATCATGGGCGTCAGCGAGCGGCTCACCACGCTGGAGCAGGAGCTGCAGCTGCACCCGCACGACCGCGCAACCGCCACCACCGCGCCTGACGCCCACGACAACAGCGCTCCCCAAGCACCAGCACCAGCAGCAGCAGCAGCAGCAAAGGAGGAGCAGCACGACAACAACGACGGCGACGACGACGAGCACGCCGACGACACGGACGTGGCCAGCGACGTGTCCCACAGCCGCCGCAACACCGCCAGCCCCACCGCCAAGCCCCCAGCTGGGGCGCCCGGCTCGCCCTCCCGCCGCCTCTCCTCCGCCGTCGCCTCCCCCCGCCGCACCGCAGCGCTACGCTCCGCCGGCGGCGCGACCACCGCCTCCATCATCGCCTCCCCCCGCGCAGCGGCAACAGTATCAATCGCGTCGCCCCCCGGCGTCGGCGTCGGAATCGCCGCCGCCCCGGACGTGACTACCACCAGCCCGCTGGTGTCGCCAGCGGCGGCGGCGGCGCTGTCGTTCGCCGCCACGTCGTCCGTGGTGGGCGGCAGCGGCCGGCAGGGCCGCCGGGAGCAGCACGTCCAGCACGTGGAGCTGGTGCTGGCGCGGCTGGAGGCGGTCGGCGCGGCGGCCGTGGGCACCGTGCGGCAGGTAGGCGTTGTGCCTACCTCTCCGCTCTGTGACTTTCGTCAGATCCGGAACGGCGGCGGCGCGGCAGAGCGCCGCAAGCGCGCCAGACGCCGACATGCAGCGTCCTTGGGGGCGTTGTTTCGCTTGCGGGGGGAGCGAGGACATCTGTGGCGCGGCGGCCGGCGAGCCCTGGTTCTGTGCCCTGCCTGTGGCCACTAGAAATGAGATGGGTGGGCTGTGGCGCCTGTGCGCCCCGGGTCTGTGTCGAGCCCCAGCCTCCGGTGCGCTGCCTGTGGCCACCCAAACTGCAGCTGGCGGGCGAGGTGGGCGGCCTGACCACGCAGCGCGAGCAGCTCGAGCGGCAGAACGCCGCGCTGTCCCGGGCCAAGGAGCAGGTGGAGACGCACGCCCGGAACCAGGTCAGTGCGCACTGGCGGCGTACTGTGTCGGCAGGGCTTTTGCCGGTTGCGCCCCCCGGCGCGCTCCAGGCGCAAACTGCGAGGTGGAGCTCGCGCGCGGCGGAAGCATTATGGAGCGGCTCCCAGGCTGCCTGTTTCGCTTTGTGCGCGCTGCTTGCACGCGCGCGCAGATGCAGGCGTTCCAGGTGGAGCGGGCGGCGCTGGAGAGCGGCTCCGCCAGCCTCAGCGGTGTGCGCCGCGGTTGCCGCCGGGTATGGGGTGCGCTGGCCAGGGCGCGCGGAGCTGATTGCCACGCACAAAGCTGCCCTCGGATTGCTGTCCCGTTTCGCAGAGCTGAACGGCGAGCTGACCTCTCAGCTGGAGGCGGCGCAGCGCTCGCTGCAGGCGCTGACTGCCACGCGGGCCATGGCGGCAGAGGCCGAGCTGCAGGCGCGCGCGCAGGAGCAGGTGCGGCAGGTGTTTGGAGGCGTCCTGCGCAGCAGGCCAGCACTGTGGTGATGGAGGCTGGGTGGGCGTGGGTCTGGTGGCGGCAGAGGCGGGGCGGCAGGCACACAGGAGCAGGTGCGGCAGGTGTTTGGAGGCGTCCTGCGCAGCAGGGCAGCAGCGCTGCGGGGCAGTGATGTGGACAAGGGAGGCTAAGTGATGGAGGCATGGGCGCAATGCCCAGGAGGCTGCTGGGTGCGGGGTTAGGGTTTACCCTTACCCTAACCCTGGTAACCCGGGTTGTGGGCTCGCCACCGGCGTCCTGCCCGCCGCTTGCCTGTGCCCGCTCGCCCGCAGGTGGCGAGGGAGGCGGCGGCGTCCTTGCGGCGGGAGCTGCAAACCGCCTCGGACGCGTTGCTGGCGAGCCAGGAGCTGAGCGCCTCTCTGAAGCAGCGCCTGGAGGGCAGCGAGGTGGCGCTGGAGGCGGCGCTGGCGCAGGTGCGGGATGCTTGGGGGGCTGGGGTGCAGCGCGGTGCATGCCATGTAGCACGACCCGCCTGCTCACCTGGCGTCCTTCACCGCTCATGCCCTGCCTGCCGCCTGTGGCCGACCTCCGAGCCCAGGCGTCCAGCACATAAATCGCAACGCAAACCCTAACCTGAACCCTGCTGATCACGCGTCGGTGAACCGCAGGCCCAGGCGTCAGAGGCGGAGCTGGTTGCGCAGCGCGAGGCGTTGGCCCAGCTGCAGCAGGACCTGCGGGCCGCCCACGCGCACCTCAACGACGTGGAGGCGTCCGGCCTGGCACTTCAGCGGCGCGCCACGGAGCTGGAGGGCAGGGAGCGGGCGGCGGCGGGCCGGGCCGAGGAAGCTGCCAGGCAGCTGGCCAAGTGCCAGGGCGTGCTGGCGGCGGCGCAGGCGCAGGAGCGGGCGGCGTCCCAGGTGCGGCGGGAGGGCCTTGGGTGCGATGGCAGGGCACGGACATGGTAGTTGGGCCCTAGAGCCCAACTACGTTCAAGAGCAGCAATGCGGTGACCCTGTCAGACCACGCCATTGCTACGCCATCGCTTTGGGTCTCCTTGGAATGGACGGGTGCTCTGTCTCTCTGCATGGTGGCGTTGCGCAGGAGCGCTTCGCCAGCGAGGCTGCCTTCTGAGTCTGGCCTGCTTGTCCATGTGCTGTTGCTGTTGCGCAGGAGCTGTTTGCCAGCGAGGAGCGGTGCGCGGCGCTGACGGGGGAGGCGGCGTCACTCCGGGCACGCCTGGCCAAGGTGCGCCAGCACGCTCTCTGGGGCACCCAACCCTAGGCTGACGCTTGCTGAGCTGGCGCCACTCGACCATCTTGCAGTCCCGACCACCCACAGCCTGGGACACCACGCCTTGCCTGAACTGAACTTCTCAATCTACTGTTCGTCCACGTGTCCATGAGCAACGCAGGCTGAGCAGGAGCTGGGCGAGGCGCAGGCAGCCTCCGCCTCTTCGGCCCTGGCCGTGGTGGCGGCCAAGCAGGACCTGGTGGCCTCGCGGCAGCAGCTGGCCATGGTGGCGCGCGAGCACAGCACCACGCTCACCACGCTGGGCGGCAACGACACAGCACTGACGGCCACCACCGCCGCGCTCCAGGTGAGAGGGCTTTAGGGTTGGGGTCGCATGGGGGTGGGGCAGGGAGGTGGGAGGGGAGCACGGCGCCACTCTGACCGCGCTGCAGGCGACAGGGCGTTGCGTGCGGAATGTCTTGTGGAGTGTAGGCAGTCCTGACTCAAGCCCTAAACCACGTCTCGGTCTGCATGTGGCCCGCGCGGCGGTTGGGGCGCAGGAGGCGCAGCAGGCGCTGCGGGCGTCCAAGGACCAGGGGCAGCAGCTGCTGCTGCGCGCCACCATGGCGGAGGCCACGCTCTCCCGCGCCCAGGCCCGCCTGGCAGAGGTCAGCGCACAGACCTTCTGCCTTCTGCAGGGCGCAGCATGCTGCCACCACGCGCGCCTTGGGCACCAAATGCTCAGCCCCAGGCTCAGCCACGAGGCCCTCTCACACGGCTCGCCTTGACCTTGCTTGCTGTTAAGCCCTTGCGCCCTCAAGCATGCGATCCTTGCCTGTTCAGGTGTCTCGCGTGGCGGAGAACAAGGACCTGCTCCCGTTCCCACATCCTGCCTGCTTAGCACTCACCCGCACCCGCCCGCCTCGCCACGCCTTATGCCCTTTTGGCCCAGGTGTCACGCGTGGCGGAGCACAAGGCGCTGCTGGTGTGGGAGCTGTCGCTGCTCCTCTCCTCCCTCTCCCAGCTCGTCACGCCCTCGCCCGCCTCGCCCGCCGCCGCCATGAGCCCTAGCCCAAGCCCTAGCATGCTGACCGAGGGCGAGCTGCGGGAGTACCGCTCTGCGCTGCTGCGCGACGGGAGGCTGACGCTGCAGCTGGGCGCGGCGCCGGCGCAGCTGCTGGCGTGCCTGGCCAACGACGAGCAGGCGGGTGCATGGAGAGTGGGGGCTTTAGGGCTCGAGGTGCAGCTGTGGGTGGCTGGTGGGACGGGTGGCCCTGAGTCCTTGGCGAGCCGCCGAGTGCATTAGGGCAGGAAGCATGAGGAAAGGGCTTTTCTTGTGCCCCTGGCTGCTTGCAGCAGCTTGCACACGGCAACCTCCTGCGCCAGGCTCATTGCATCACGTGGCGAATGCGCCGCCTGCGGCACGCGGACGCCTTACACACGCGCCGTCGTCCTCGCGCTCCCCGCCCTCAGGTCTGCTGCGCCGTGCGGGAGGTGGCCATGGAGGTGGACACGAGCCACGCGCCGTGGGAAAAGGTGAGGTCAGCCCTCGTCCAGGGCTTTGGGGGAGGATCGCTCCTGGCTTGCCCATGTGCCGGCACCCAGCCCTCCTGTGGGCCACGCGTTGACTTTAGCCTGCGGGGCATGCGCTTCCTACCCGGAGAAAGGGCTGAAGCCCTAAGCCCTAACGGCGTGCGTGCATGCATGCGTGCCCTAGCAGGTGGCCGTGTCGGCGGCGTGCCTGGCCGCCAGCCTCTCGCGCGCGCCGGCGCTGCGGCAGCTGCGCCTGGAGGCGCACGCATGGAGCGCCGCCGGCGAGGGCCTAGGGCTTGCGGGGCCGTTTGTGGCGCTGGCGGCGGTGCACGCGCACGCCAGGGACGCGCCGCTGGCGGCGGGGCTGGCGGCGCCGATGCCGCTGCACCCCGCGCTGCACCTCCAGGTGTGCGGCTTTGCGTGAGCGCTAGGGTTTGGGGTCGGCGTGGGGTGAGGATTAGGGTTTGGGGTGTGCCGGCGCCGCACTTGGCGTGAAGCCTGGGCGCGCGTGCGGGCAGGTGGGCTGCGCCGAAGCAACCCAACCCTGCGGCACCCTGCACCTTGCACCCTGCTACTCTTCCTCGCTGCTCCTTGCTGCATGACGGGCGGTGGCCTGTTCCGTTGTTGCAAGACGCACACGCACCCTGCGGTGCTGCTTTTCTGCAGGTGGACACGCAGCTGGTGGGGGTGCGGTGCGCGCGGGTGCTGGTGCAGCTGCTGGCGGCGGGCCAGCTGCAGCTGAGCACGGGCGCCGGGCGGCCGGGCCTGCTGCTCTACACCGGTGAGCGTCACACGTCGATGGTTGCGTCCGTCTCACGCCTCTCTAGGGTTGCGGGGTGGAGTGGCTGCAGCTGAGCATGGGCGCCGGGCGGCCGGGCCTGCTGCTCTACTCCGGTGAGCGAGGGCCTGCCACAGCCTGGTGTTGAGGAGGGCGTCTGGCCTCTGCTCCTCGACCCTGGTTGGTGATTCGACGGGCCTCTGCACCCGCGCGGCCCGCCCCAATCCTGAAACCCTAATGACGTGCTGCATGCAGACCACGAGCACCTGACCGAGTGGTACCTACACGCCCTCTCCACCTCGACTCACGCCGCGCTGCAGCCCGCGCTGACCTCGGCCAACCTTTCGGCAATCGCTCTCGACCCAACCGCCGCCGCAACCGCCAACCTCCGCAGCGCCGGCTCTGCCAGCAGCCTGCTGTCCGGCACGACAACCGCAACCACGACCGCAGCATGGGGCGCGGGCCCTCAGGCCCTAACCGCCAGCCGCGCGCCGTCCGTGGCCTCGGCCGCGTCCGCCGCCTCCTCGCACCCGCTGCTGGCGCCCCGCGCCCAGTTCGGCAGCAGCGGCCACGCCTACTACAGCCAGGAGGGGCAGCAGGCGCAGCAGGCGGGCGCGGCGGCGGTTGCCATTCAGTTGGCCGACCTGGGCCTGCAGTCTCACCACGCGGTCATGGTGGCGGTTGTCATGGTGGTGGTCGGCGGAGCGCTGCAGAGGCTGTGCCTCGACGGCAACAAGGTCAGTGAGGGCTTGAGGTTAGGGCTCACGCTCAGGAGGGCTCGATGCTGTTTCGTCGTGCACAGGGAACGATGGGGCTGTGGGAAGGGGGGGCGGGCTGCGCCCTGAGGCGCAAGCCCTAAGCCATGCGCGCGTGCAGGTTGGGGACGCCGGGGCGGCCGTGCTGGGCCTGGCCGCGCCGCACTGCGGCGCGCTGTGGGAGGTGTCCCTGGCGCGCAACCACCTGACCAGGTGCGGCGGAGTGCCGGTCTAAGCGCTGTCTCTGGGGCGGTGTCTGCGGGTGCCCTGGACCCGCAAACCAGATACCCGGTACAGTGGACCGTTGCCGCGGGCTGGCAACGCCACATTCATGCACAGCTACCGCGCCCGCGAAACCAACAGCAGCCCTGGGCGTGTGCCTGGGTGGACGCAGGGAGGGCGCTGCGTTGCTGGGCCTGTCGTCGCTGGGCCCCAGCCTGCAGCGGCTGGACCTCAGCCTGCAGAAGCCGCCCGACAACGCGGCGGGGGCGGGCGTGGGCGGCATGGGTGGCGGCCCGCGCGGCGCCGTGCACCCCGCCACGTGGGCGGCGCCGGGCGTGGTGGAGGCGGCGGCGGCGGCGCTGCTGACGGTGCGTGTCACGGCGGGGCGAACTGTTCTGTGTCGACACGCCTGGCGTCGCCGCTTTTGCTCTTGTCTGCGTTCGCGGGGTGCTTCGCCGGTGTGCGGCGTGAAGCCTGTCACGCTCTGATGCGAGGGCGTGGTGGGTGGTTTGCCCATGCAGGCGTTGAAGGGAGGGAGCAGCGGCGGCGGCGGCACGGAGGGCGGCGCTGCGGGCGGAGGGGGCTGCGAGGAGCTGGCGTTGCAAGAGCTCAACCTCGCCAACCTGTCCGTCAGCGAGCAGGGTAAGAGTGTTGTGGCGAGTTGCTGGGGTGGGTGAGGAGACAGGCAGGAGCTCAACTTGGCCAACCTGCGTCAGCGATCGCTGACGGACAGGGTGTGTTGTGCCACTCACCCTGCGGGTGTGCGTGTGAGGGAGAGGAGAAGCAAGAGCCCCCCAGCCTCGCCAGCCTCTCTGCCGGCAGGCAGGCGGCAATGTGGCGGTCTTTGGACAGTGCACCCTTGGCGTACTGCAGAAGCGCCGAGTCTGGCCGCCCCGGCAGTACGGACTGCAGTTGAAGGCAGAGGGGAGAGCGTGTGGCGGCCAAGTGCTTGACGCTGCATGCTCGGCAAGCGCACGCACTTGGCGTGGCATGCATGTGGGGGGCGTGTGCAGGCGCCGTGTCGTTTTGGCGGCGCTGTGTCACTTCAAGTGACGCGCTCGTACGTACTTGACGTCAGCGGCGTGTGTGCGCCGTGCGCAGGCGCGGCGTCGCTGGCGGCGCTGCTGTCGGGCGCGGCCAACCTGCGGCGCGTGGTGCTGTCGGCGGCGCACGTGCACCCGGCGGCGCGGCAGCGGCTGGCGGCGGCGGCGGCGGCGCGGCCCGGGCTGACGCTGAGCCTGCTCTGAGCACGCACGCCCCTGGGGGCGGTCGTGATGGCGCGCAGCAGAGTCGTTTGGGTGCGTAGCCCTTTTGCAGCAGCTGGCCTTTTGCGCATTGCGATCAGTGGAGATACATACGTGTTGCTGTACATCTGGGGGAGGGTCCTGCTGAACTTGAACCGGTACGGTAGCGCGGGCACTCCTGCGCGCCCCGCGACCAGACCGCCAGGCGATGGACCACCTGTGGGATGTGCACCTGACCAGCAGCGAAGCATGTTGCTGCGGACGCTGATGCTGCTGTTGCTGCACTTGTGGACTTGCGCGATCGTGCTGCAAAGGGCGCCAAACGCTGCGCTTGCTTGCAGCTTGCGCGGCCGAAAGTGGAGCAAAGCAACGACGCCTCGGGCCCGAAGCGAAGCTGAGCAGCATAACACCAGTCGTTTGTCGTGCGCGGCGCTGCTCCAGGGACCCCTCGTTCGCGTACGCGCCGAGTGCAGCCGTTTCTCGGTCTTGATGCCCGAAGATCGAAGACGACAGAACAGCGCTCCGCGGCGGGACCACTGCAGCACCCTGCAGCACCGCTTCAAGCTTGCGCCCCATTCACCGAGCTGCAGCTGGCGGCACTCCCCACCAGAGGAGAGGCGTGCCGCCGGGACAGTCGGTCAAAGGAGAGAATGGCGCGCCGGCGAGCGGCTGGCGCAGCCATTGCTCAGTCACCAAGATCGCTGCTGCTCATCCTGCTGCTCGCGTCGGGCTGGTGCTGGGGCGGTGGCTCCGCAGTAGCAGCGGATCTTCACGACGAGCAGCGACCAGCGGCGCACGCACGCTTTGAGAGGGCGAGAGGTGAAGACGCATCGCACCAGCGAAGGTGCGATGGGTGGGTGGGTGTGCTTTCGCTCGCCATCGCCCACCGCCCCCGCCCCCGCGCGAGCAGTAGCAGAAAAAGTGTGCAGGCGCATCGCGCGGAGGCGTGCAGCGCCGCAGTCCTCCCCAAGCAGCTTGTGCTCGGGATGCAGTGCGGCTTGCAGTGGCGTGGAGGAGAGCCGCCAGGGGGTCCGCGGTGTGGCTGCACTGCACGCGCCGCCTGTGCGCACAAAAAAGGACGGGCTCCGCAAGACAGCAGCAGTGCATCAGGGCAGGGCGCTGCACAGGCGTCGTGCTCCTGCGTCACGACGCCACGGGTCAACATGTTGACCAGTGCGGGACGCCAGGGGCGTGAGCGTCGCATTCCCCCCTCGGCCGTCACCCACCCATGCCCTCTGTGCTGCCGCTGGCCCCTCTGCTTGCCACGCAGGGCGCGGCTGCAGGCGCTGCCCGTGGCCTTCCCCTACACTCAGTGCACGACTGACCCCAAGCTCTCGCCCCTGCGGTTGGCCTCCCTCTCGGAGGAGGCGCTGCACGGCGGGGCGCAGCACACCTACTGGTGAGTGCGGCTCCCTGGGCGTGGGCCAATGACTGGCTTCTTGCTCCCATGCGGTTCGGTGCATGCATGGGCAGCTGTGCCACAGGTCGGCCTCCAAACGGTGCCTCCGAAGCACGGTCGCCCGCCCGCAACCCCTGGATTCGTGCCCCAGCCAGCCAGCCGTGGCTCCAGCCTGCGGGCGTGGCAGATGATGCGACAACGCGTGATGCACACTCCTGATCGCCTCGCCGCCACCCGTGCCCGTGCCGTTCGCAGCTTCCAAGTGCAGCTCAGCGGCAGCACCACGTGCAGCTCCAAGCCCAGCGCGTCGCCGTGCTGCCAGCAGGGCCTGGAGCAGGTGGCCTTCAGCACGGGTGCGTGCTGTTTCTGACCCCCGCGAGTGGTGGCGCTACGCTGCCAGGCGGGCTGAAGCGGGCATCAGGCTGCCTTCGGTTCAGGGGGCCTCGGAAAGCAGCCGCGGTCAAATATCAGGCTTGGGACGGTGTGGGCGTGAGGCAGGAGGGCTCCGCTCTCCGTCAGAGCCCGGGACAGCGTCTAGCAGTGCTGCGCGCCTGCCATGCGAGCCATTCCTCCCGCAGCCATGGGAAGCGCGGGAGGAGGATGCAGCACGCACGCGGGCTGCACACAGCGAACACTGGTCCCTGGCAGCCACGAGGGCACATGCACGGGCGCCCCACACACATGTCCAGGCCACAGGGCGTGCTGCCCTGGGTGCGTGCGCAGACGCGTCGTGCCAGGCGGCCGTGACCAACGTGACGGTGAATGGCAAGCTCTGGCCACCGACCAAGTATGGCTTCAGCTTCCCTTCGGCCGGGAAAGGCCTGTTCAGGGTCAGCGGTCTCAGCCTCACGCAGGCCAAGGCCGCAGGTGAGGAAAGGCAGTGGGTGGGGGACCTCCTCTCTCCCTAGAGCAGCGCAGCGGGGGGAGGGGCCACGGCCAAAGGAGAGGCCGCTCTGCCTGAGGCACCACAAACCCAACCTTGGTGTCGGGCGTGGCAACGGTCGCTGTGCAAGGAGGCCACGACTCTTCAGCTTGCCAGGACCGTCCAACGCAGCGCGCCGCAAATGTGTGAAAATTTTTCATACATTCTGTGGCGCGAGCGTCCGCCAACGTCGTGTCACGATCTGTCACGATCTTGCTCTGCATCCCGTGTACGCAGACAGCGAGGTGTGCGTGACTCTGGGCAAGCCCTGCAGCGAGCTGGGCAGCTGGTGCCCCGACTGCCAGTACGCGCTGCTGGGGCCCACGCTGCCGCCAGGTGCACGCGCATATCTAGGGTTTAGGGCGGAGCTGGGGATGGTGGGACTGCCAGTGCACGCTGCTGGGGCCCACGCTGTCTCCAGGTGCGCGCTTCCACTTGGAAAGGGTCAGCCCTAGGGTTGGGCGAGCACGCCGTTGCATGGGGCTCAGCAGAGCTGGCATGGTAGCACCACGCAGACCCTCCAAGACAGCAGCAGCACAGTGAAGTGCGGGCGGTTTCCGTTCACTCGGGTGCCGTTTGGTTGGGGCGCGCTCCACTGGCAGGCATGCCGGCGTGCTGCCCGCTGGGCCTGGCCACCAGCCCCCTCCCCGACCACGCGCCCGAGCCCTCGGTGCAGTCTGACGGCTCCAGCAGCCCTGCCGCCGCGCCCTGCGTCGTCCAGGTCAGTCAGGGATTCGCCACAGGGTTTTGCATGGGCCTGGGACGCTCCGGCCGGCACGTTCGGGTCGACACACCTCCAGCCTGCAGAGTGCGGAGCAAGTGGGCGGCTGGAGCGCTGAGCCCTAACTGCTCTAAACCCTAAACCCTAACCACATGCGCAGCTGGGCCTGAGCGGTGCCGGCAGCGCGTTCCAGCCGTTCCAGGCGCCGCTGTGCCAGAGCCTGGTGGCCTTTGTGCTGGACAGGTTCATTGCCGGCGTGCATGTGAGTGTGTGTGGGATTCTGCATCTGTTTGGACACCTCAAGCGCGTGAGTGTGCTTGAGGAGGGCTCCAGACCCTACTCACGTCAGATCAGGTCCGCGGCCCAGCGTGCGGGCACGCGCGCCGCACATGGCTCGCTTTCGGCGCATGCCGGCAGGGCGCACCGCAGGGCACTTGCACATCCGTTTCCACCTTCCGCCTTCCGCGTGGCGCTGGCTCATCGTCTGGTGGGCCCTCATGGTGCACGCTTGACAGGTGGACGTGCCATTCCACTGCATCCTGGCCAGCAACTCCTCCCTGGCGGTCTCCGCCACGCTGGCGAGCACAGCGGACAGCCAGGCGCTGGCCAGCAACCTGCGCACCCGGGCCGGTGAGCGCATGGCATGGCAGGGCTTAGGGTTGCGGGTAGGGTTGGTGGTGGCGAGCACGGTAGGCAGCCAGGCGCTGGCCAGCACTCTGCGCACCCGCGCCGGTGAGCGCATGGCATGGCATTGCTTAGGGTTGCAGGTAGGGTTGGGGTGCGAGCGCGCCTCAACAGCCTGCGCCGCGGGGCAGGTCAGGCGTGCAGGCCGCGAGGATTTGCTGTTTCAGGCAGAGAGGTGCGGAGGCCGTGGCGTGGACGCCGTGCTCCCAGCAGGCGGCGGCCGCGGGCACGGTCTGCCACAGCACCGCAGGCCCTGCAGGAACCATGGAGTTGCTCCGCACAGTCTTGAGCACACAGCACAGCTCACTTGAAAGGCAGCTCACGTGAAAGGCCCGCCACTGCCGTTCTGCCCACCGCGCTGCAGGCCTGCTGAGCGCGCAGCAGCTGCTGACGGCCTTTGGCTTTGGCTGCGGAGAGGGGCACCTGCGGTACAGCTCCTCGTGCGGCAACGAGCTCAAGCTCTCCTTCCCATGCGACGTGAGGGCGCGGTTAGGGCTTTGGGGTTTACGGCTTGAAGGCGAGGGGCACCTGCGGTACAGCTCCTCGTGTGGCAACTCAAGCTCTCCTTCCCATGCGACATGAGGGCGCGGTTAGGGCTCGGGGGTTGGGGCTCGGCCCCGTGCAACGTGAGGGCAGGCCTGCCAGGAACAGCGCTGAGGAGACGAGACAGTACAAGGGCGCGCACCTCGCAGGCCCGTGCAGCAAGCTGGCTCGCGCGCACAGTGCCCACAAGCGCCTCTTCAGGCGGCGCTAAGGTGATCAAGCCACCACGCAACGCCAATCCCCCGTGCAGGCGTCCCCCGAGCAAGACGACCAGACGCCAAGCGCCTCCCCGCCCCCCTACGGCGGCCGCAACACCAACATCCCCCCCGCCCCCTATGGCTCCCCCCACAGCCCGCCGCCCACGCGCGCCCAGACCCCGCCGGACGGCGGCTACGCCCCCAACCCTCCCCGCCCCTCCCCACCGCCCACCGTGGGCTACGAATATCCCAGCCCGCCGCCGGCCCGCTACCCGCCGCCCGCGCCCCTCCCACCAGCGCTGCCGTCCCCGCTGCTTCCTCCTCTGCCCTCTGCCCCCTCGGCGCCGCTCTACCCG
>VFQP010003455.1_pt1 | contig 16006 bp, 12 predicted proteins | sample 3512351 | NCBI WGS metagenome assembly VFQP01 (sample SAMN10412372, study PRJNA504923) | tailings metagenome | isolation source: Relicate 1 Philex TSF1 revegetated site | place: Philippines: Tuba, Benguet | collected 2017-08-29 | reverse complement strand
ATTGGTTGAGCAGCTTGCGCGCCACCCACTGCACCATCTCGGGCTGGCGTTCGCCGAAGGCCTCGCCAGCGGGCAGTTCGAAGCGGGTGTGCACCCCCTCCTCCAGCCCCAGCAGGCGCTGCTCGATGGCGGGCGACAGCTCGCCCGCCCCCAGGCTCAGCGTGGCGGGAGAACCTTCAAAGGTGTTGATGAAATCACGGCCATCGGGACCCGAGAGGCGGTAGTGCAGGGTCAGGAAGGCGCCGGGTTCGACGTGGGGCATGCGATGGCGGGTGCGGGCTAAACTGGCCCTATTGTAAAAAGACAGGGAGGACCGGCCATGGAACAAGGCCATCACACGCTGCGCGCGTTGCCGGCAGAGGCACGCCCGCGTGAAAAACTGCTGACCCGCGGCCCCGCCGCCCTGGCCGACGCCGAGCTGCTGGCCCTGCTGCTGCGCACCGGCCTGCCGGGCAAGAACGTGCTGGTGCTGGCGCAGGAGCTGGTGGACCGGTTTGGCGGCGTGGCCGGGCTGCTCAACACCCCGGCCGATGCGCTCAAGGCCATCAAAGGGCTGGGGCCTGCCAAACGCGCTGAGTTGCAAGCGGTGCTGGAACTGGCGCGCCGCGCCCTGTTGCAGCCGCTGCGCGAACGCACGGTGTTCGACAGCCCCCGGACCGTAGGCGAATACCTGCAGCTGCAACTGGGCAATCGCGCCCACGAGGTGTTTGCCGTGCTGTTCCTCGACGCCCAGCACCGGCTGATTGCCATGGAAGAGCTGTTCCGAGGCACCCTGACGCAGGCCAGCGTCTACCCGCGCGAGGTGGTGTTGCGCGCCCTGCACCACCACGCCGCTGCCGTGGTGCTGGCCCACAACCACCCCAGCGGCGTGGCCGAACCCTCACGCGCCGACGAGATGCTGACCCAGAACCTCAAGAGCTCGCTGGCCCTGGTGGACGTGCGCGTGCTGGACCACGTGATCGTGTCGGCCAGCGGCTGGCGCTCGATGGCCGACCTCGGGCTGGTGTGATTCACCCCGGGCGACAATGTCGCCCATGAAAGTCAACGCCCTGGTCGACCTGAAACGGTTGCAGAAAGCCCTGGCTGCCCAACGGGCGGCCGAGGCCGCGCGGCTGGAGGCCGAGCAGCGCGCCGAGCGGCAGCGCCAGCAGGAGCGCCAGTGGTTTGCCCACGCCGTGGGGCCGGTGACGCCGCTGGCCACCGCACCACGCCGCCTGCTGCGCCCCACGCCGGCCCCGCCGCTGCCCTTTCAGCGCGAAAAGGACGAGCGCGCCGTGATGGTGGAGGCGCTGTCCGACGGGTTCGATGTGGAAACGCTGCTGCACACCGACGAGTTGCTGAGTTTTCGCCGCCCCGGCCTGGGGTCGGACGTGGTGCGCAAGTTGCGCGCCGGGCACTGGAGCATCCAGGCCCAGGTGGACCTGCACGGCCTGCGCCGCGAACAGGCGCGCGAAGCGCTGGCCGGCTTTCTGCGCCAGGCCCACCACGATGGCCTGCGCTGTGTGCGGGTGGTGCACGGCAAAGGCCTGGGCTCGCCCGGCAAGACACCGGTGCTCAAGAGCAAGGTGCACAGCTGGCTGGTGCAGAAAAACGAGGTGATGGCCTTCGTGCAGGCCCGCCCGGCCGAAGGCGGCGCGGGCGCACTGGTGGTGCTGCTCAGGCCGGTTGGCCGGCGGCTGGCAGGCGCCTGAGGCCCTGCCGCCGTTTCAGGGCGTGTTGCGCATCCAGTCCGCGGTCTTGAAGAAGCTCGCGTTCAGGCGCTCGCGCAGCACGGGGTCCACCCCCGTTTCGCCCATGGCCTGGTCCATGCAGGCCAGCCACTGGTCGCGCTCCAGGATGCCGATGGCAAACGGCATGTGGCGCATGCGCAGGCGCGGGTGACCGAAGCGGTCCTCGTAGTGCGAAGGGCCACCCAGCCAGCCGCACAGGAACCAGTTCAGTTTCTGGCGCGCACTGTCCAGCGATGGGCCGTGCGCCGCGCGCAGTTCGCGGTAGGCAGGCTCCAGGTCCATGAGGTCGTAGAAGCGCGTGACCAGCGCCAGCACCCGCTCCTCGCCGCCTATCCACTCGAACGGTGTGGCGGGCGCGTTCATGTCGGGGCTTTGCGCAAGGTATCGACCACCGGGGTGTTGAGCACGCTGCGCAGGCCCCACCAGCCGGCCGCCAGGGCCAGCACGGCGCCGGCCAGACCACCGGCCAGCGGCACCCAGGGCGACGGATCCCAGCGGAACTCGAAGGCGTAGCGCGCCAGCGCCCAGCCAACAGCCACCGCCACCAGCGAAGCCAGCACACCCGCCAGCAGGCCCACGCCGGCCAGCTCGGCGCGCTGCACCTGACGCAGCAGGTAGGAAGGCGCGCCCACGGCGCGCATCACCGCAAACTCGCGTTCGCGCTCGCTGCGCGTGGCCGTGACGGCAGCGAACAACACCACCACGCCAGCCGCCAGCGTGAAGCCGAACAGGAACTCCACCGCACGGATGACCTGCCCCAGCACGCGCTGCACCTGCGCGATGGTGGTGCTCATGTCCACGTTGGTGATGTTGGGGTAGCTGCGCACCAGCGTGTTGTCGAAGCCCGGCGTGGCAGGCGCGCGAAAGGCGCTGATGTAGGTCAGCGGCAGGTCGGGCATCTGCGACACCGGGTACAGCGCAAAGAAGTTCACCCGCATCGACGCCCAGTCCACCTTGCGCAGGCTGGTGATGCGCGACTCGACCACCTGCCCCGCGATGTCGAAGGACAGGGTATCGCCCAGCTTCAGGCCCAGTTCCTCGGCGAGGCCGTCTTCCACGCTGATGGCGCCGGCCTCTTCCGGCGTCCAGCGGCCGGCGGTCACCTCGTTGTGCGTGGGCCGCTCGGCGCTGTGCGAGAGGTTGAACTCGCGGTCCACCAGGCGCTGGGCGCGGTCGGTCTTGAAGTCCTCGGGTTTGACCTCGCGGCCGTTCACGGCCACCAGCCGGCCCCGGATCATGGGAAACCAGTCGAAGTGGTCCACACCGGCACCGCGCAGGGTCTGCTGGAAGGGTTCGGCCTGGTCGGGCTGGATGTTGATGACGAAGCGGTTGGGCGCATCGGGCGGCGAGGCCTGCTGCCAGCTGGTGATGAGATCGGTGCGCAGCAGCACCAGCAGCACCAGCGCCAGCAGCCCCACGGCCAACGCGCTGACCTGCACCACTGCGTACGCCGGCCGGGCCGAAATCTGGCGGGTGGCCAGGCGCAGCCAGCGCGGCGCGGTGGTCTCGTTCACGCTGACACGCAGCACCTTAACCGCCAGCCAGCCGCAAGCCGCGAACACCACGATGGCACCGGCAAAACCGCCCACGGCGATGAGGCCCAGCATCAGGTCGCGGCTGACCGCGAGCAGCAGCGCGGCAAAGCCGGCCGCACCCAGCGCCAGCACCGCCAGCGACGCGGGCTTGAGGTTGCCCACATCGCGGCGGATCACCCGCAGCGGCGGCACCTGCGCCAGCTGCAGCACCGGCGGCAGGCCAAAGGCCAGCATCAGTGTGAGGCCCATGCCCAGGCCGAACAGCACCGGCCACAGGCTGGGTGGCGGCAGCGCGGCGTCCACCAGACCGGCCAGCAGCAACACGAACAGGTGGTGCACCGCGTAGCCCAGCAGCAGGCCCAGGGTGCTGGCAGCCAGGCCGACCACCACGAACTGGAAGGTGTAGGCCTGCGCCATGCGCGCCTGCGACAGCCCCAGCACACGCTGCATGGCGCAATCGTCCAGGTGGCGCTGGGCGTAGCCGCGTGCGGCAATGGCCACGGCCACGGCGCTCAGCAGGGCAGCCAGCAGGGCCACCAGGTTGAGGAACTGTTCGGCGCGGCCCAACGTGCGCTGCATCTCGGGCCGGCCGCCCTCCAGCGATTCGAGCCGGGCGCCGCGGATCTCGGGCTTCTTGATCTCGGCCTCGGCCCACTGCACGTAGCGGCGCACAGCCGCGTCGTCGCCCGCCACCGCCAGGCGGTAGCTGATGCGGCTGGCCGGCTGCACCAGCTGGGTGGCGGCGAGGTCGGCGGCGTTGATCATCACGCGCGGCGCAAAGCTCATGAAACCGGCGCCCCGGTCGGGCTCGATCACCAGGATGCGGGCGATGCGAAAGGCCGACTCGCCCAGCAGCAGGTTCTGACCCATCTGCAGATTGAGCGCGTCCAGCAGCGCGCCATCCACCCACGCGGTGCCGGGCGCCGGAATGTCGCGCGTGGGCACATCGGGCTGGCCGGGCTGTTCGGTGGTGCGCAGCGTGCCACGCAACGGGTAGCCCTCGGCCACGGCCTTCAGGGCCACCAGGCGTGCCGCGCCGCCAGCGGCATCGTCCGCACGGCCCATGGTCGGGAAGTTCAGGTGCTGGGTGCTGGCCAGACCCAGCGCCTGGGCCTGCTCGGCAAAACGCGGTTCGGGCACGTGGTCGCTCTGGATGACGGCGTCACCACCGATGAGCTGGCGTGCGTCCCGCTGCAGGCCGCCCTGCAGCCGGTCGGCAAAAAAGCCCACGGCCGTGAGTGCACCCACGGCCAGCGCCACGGCCACGATCAGCAGCCGCAGTTCACCTGCGCGCAGGTCGCGCCACAGCGCGCGCCAGCCAAGTTGCCAGAAGGAAGGGGGTTGGTAAGCCATGGCGAGACCTTAGCTCAATTCGAGCACCCCGGCACCCATCGGGGGCACCGTGGGTCCGGCTCCGCCGGCCCGCCAGTGCCGCCCCCTTGAGGGGGTTACGCGCCCAAGGCGCGGCGCGGGGGTGGACTTACTTGGTGCCGAAGATGCGGTCGCCCGCATCGCCCAGGCCCGGCACGATGTAACCGTGCTCGTTCAGGCCACGGTCCACCGCCGGGGTGTAGATGGGCACATCGGGGTGGTGGTCGTGGAAGTTCTTCACGCCTTCGGGGCAGGCCACCAGGCAGACGAAGCGGATGGAGCGCGGGCCGGTCTTCTTGAGCCGGTCCACGGCGGCCACGGCGGAGTTGCCGGTGGCCAGCATGGGATCGAGCACGATCACGTCGCGTTCGGCCATCTCCTGCGGCATCTTGAAGTAGTACTCCACCGCCTGCAGCGTGTTGGGGTCGCGGTAAAGGCCGATGTGGCCCACGCGCGCGCTGGGCACCACCTGCAGCATGCCGTCCAGAAAGCCGTTGCCGGCACGCAGGATGGAGGCCAGCACGATCTTCTTGCCGTCGATCACGCGGCTGGTGGTCTTCTCCAGCGGGGTCTCGATCTCGATGGCCTGCATGGGCATGTCGCGTGTGACCTCGTAGGCCAGCAGCGCGGACAGCTCGTGCACCAGCTGACGAAAGCTCTTGGTACTGGTGTCTTTCATGCGCATCAGCGTGAGCTTGTGCTGCACCAGCGGGTGTTCGATGAGGTGAACGTCTCGGGTCATGTCCAGGGCTCCAGGTGAGCCCCGGAGTTTACGCGTTGGGCGCGCTGGCATCACCCCTGGCGTCCCCACCCAGTGCCTGGTAGAGCGTGACCTGACCGGCCAGGCGGTTGAACCGGTTTTCGGCCAGCGCGAGCTCGGCGCTGCGGCGCTGCTGCTGGGCGTCCAGCCAGAGTTTCAGGGTGGCGGCACCGGCACGGTAGCGGGTTTCGTACAGGCGCTCGACCTCGCGTGCGGTCGCCAGCTGGCGCTCCAGCAGGGCGGCCTGCGCAGCCAGCCGGGTGCGGGCCGAGAGCGCATCCTCCACCTCGCCCAGCGCGGTGTAGAGCGTCTGGCGGAAGTTGACCGCCGCCTCGTCGTACTGCGCCTGGGCCCGCTCGCCGTCCAGCCGCATGCGCTGCTGGTTCAGCAGCGGCAGCGCCAGGCTGGCACCCAGCGCGGCCACGGGGTTGGACAGCAGCGTACCCAGCGCGGTGCTGGCGCTGCCCAGGCTGCCCGTGAGCGAGAGGCTGGGGTAGTAGCTGGCACGGGTGGCGTCGCCACTGGCCAGGGTGGCTTGCAGCCGGGCCTCGGCAGCGCGCAGGTCGGGCCTGCGCGCCAGCAGGTCGGCGGGCAGGCCAGCGGCCACATCGGGCAGCCGGGCCGCGTTCAGCGTGTCCGGCTCCTCGGGCAGCCAACGCTGCAACGCGGCTTCGGACGGTGCCACATCCAGCAGCAGCGCCAGCGCGTGGCGGGTCTCCACCCGCTGCTGCTGCAACTGCTCCAGCGCCACCTGCTGGCCGAGCAGGCCCTGCTCGGCCTCGCGCAGCTCCAGCCCCGACACCGCGCCGGCGTCGTACTGCGCCTGCACCAGCTCGCGGGTGCGGCGTGCATCGGCGAGGCTGGCCGCACCGCTGTCCAGCCGCTGGTTCAGGTAGCCCAGCTGCCAGTACAGCCGTGTGGTGGTGCCCACCAGCGCGAGCGCGGCGCTGTGGCGGTCCTGCTCGGTGGCTTGGGCGGTCCATTGCGCGGCGTCGCTTTCGCGGGCCAGACGGCCCCACAGGTCCAGCTCGTACGAAACACCCAGCGACGCGGAATACGAGCGGTTGCTGCCGCCGCCATCCAGCGCCTGGTTGCGGTTGGCGCCCACGCTGCCGCCGAAGTTCGGGCGCCGGTTCTCATCGGTCAAGCCGGCCTGCAGTTGCGCCTGGCGCACCCGCAATGCGGCAGCCGCGAGGTCGTTGTTGCGCTCCAGAACGGCCTTCATCAGGGACGTGAGGCGCTTGTCACCGAAGCCCTGCCACCACGGGTCGCGGGCCAGGTCCGCGGCCACATTGGCGGACGCAGTAGCGGACGCACCGGTCCGTTCCCAGGCAGCGGGCAGATCCAGTGCCGGGCGTTGATAGGGCGTCTGCAGGCTGCCGCAGGCGGACAGCAAGGCGGCGGTACAGGCCAGGGCGATTACACGGGTTCTCATCTCAATCTCTCGACAGGGCATCGACCGGGTTCAGGCGTGCCGCGCTGCGCGCGGGCAGGAAACCGAACACCACGCCGATCAAGGAGGAACAGGCGAAGGCCGCCACCATGGAGGTGGTGGAGTAGGCCAGGGTGAAGCTGGTGCTGGCCTTGCCGAACACCACACCAAAGGCCAGCGCGCCCAGGATGCCGAGCACGCCACCCACCAGGCACACCAGAACCGACTCGATCAGGAACTGCTGCTGGATGTCGCTCTGGCGCGCGCCCACGGCCATGCGCACGCCGATCTCGCGGGTGCGCTCGGTGACCGAGACCAGCATGATGTTCATCACGCCAATGCCCCCCACCAGCAGCGAGATCACCGCGATAGAGGAAATCAGCAGCGTCATGGTCTGGGTGGTGCTCTCTATGGTCTGGCGGATGCTGTCGGTGTTGAGCACATAGAAATCGACCCGACCGTGGCGCTGCGTCAGCAGTTGCGTGATGCCCTGCTCGGCGGCCTGGGTGGAGGCGTCGTCACGCACCCGCACGGTGATGCTGCGCAGGTATGGCTGCCCGGTCAGGCGGCTCATCACCAGGGTGTAGGGCACATAGACGTTGAGGCTCTCGGTGTTGGGGCCGAATCCGGTGCTCTTGGCAGCGACACCGATCACCCGCACCGGCACGCTGCCCAGAAAGATGACCTGCCCCACCGGGTCGCTGCCGTCAGCAAACAGCTGGCGGCGCGTGTTGTCGTCGATCACCGCCACCTGGCGGTTGTCGCGCACGTCGCTGGCGTCGAACAGGCTGCCGCTGGCCAGCTTCACGCCCTTGACGCGGAAATACTGCTCGCCCACGCCGGCCGCCGTGCCGGTGGCTTCCACGTTGCCGTAGCGCAGCGTCAGCGAGCTCGACACGTTGGGCGTCACGCTGTCCACATAGCCCTGGCTGGACAGCGCATCCGCATCGGACGGCACGAGGGTGCGGATGCGCGCCGAGCGCGGGTCGCCAAAACCCAGGCCCGAAAACACCTCAATGGTGTTGGTGCCTATGGAGCTGATGTTCTGCAGCACGTTCTGGCGCGAACCTTCGCCCAGCGCCACCACCGACACCACCGAAGCAATGCCGATCACGATGCCCAGCATGGTCAGGCAGGTGCGCAGCCGGTGCGCGTTCATGGCCTTGAGCGCCATGCGCGTGGCCTCGGCGAAGCGGTCGCCCCAGGCGCCCCAACGCCCGCTGGCCGCTGTCGAACGGTTGGGCAACTGCGCACTGGCCACCGACTCACCCTTGCGCTGATCGGCCACGATGCGGCCATCGCGGATCTCGATGATGCGCTGTGCGTGTTGCGCCACGCCGGGATCGTGGGTCACGATGATGACGGTGTGCCCCTCGGCGTGCAGCTCGCCCAGGATCTTCATCACCTCGGCACCCGACTGGGTATCGAGCGCGCCGGTGGGCTCATCGGCGAGGATGACGCTACCGCCGTTCATCAGCGCCCGTGCGATGGACACACGCTGCTGCTGGCCGCCCGAGAGCTTGCCCGGTGTGTGCCCCACCCGCTCGCCCATGCCCAGGCGCTCCAGCAGGCGCAGCGCGTGCGCGTGGCGCTCGGCGCGGGCCGCACCGGCGTAGACCGCGGGCACCTCCACGTTGTCCTGCGCGGTGAGGTCGGCCAGCAGGTGGTAGCGCTGGAAGATGAAGCCGAAATGCTCGCGCCGCAGGCGGGCCAGTTCGTCGGCATCCAGTTCGCCGGCCTCGCGCCCCGCCACGCGGTAGCTGCCGCGTGAGGGCCGGTCCAGGCAGCCCAGGATGTTCATGAGCGTGGACTTGCCCGAACCCGATTGGCCGATGATGGCCACCATCTCGCCCGCAGCGATGTCGAGATCGATGTCCTGCAACACGGCCACGGTCTGGTCACCCGACGGGAACTCGCGCCAGACGCCGCGCAGGCTCAGCAGCGGCTGGGTGCCTGTGGTGTCCATGCTCACAGGCGCATGCCGCGCGGCATGCGGGTATTGGCAGCGGCTGGTGCACCGGCAGCAGCCTCGCCCAGCACCACGCGCTCGCCGGCCTCCAGGCCTTCCAGCACCTGGGCGCTGACGCTGTTGTTCAGGCCCACCTTGATCTCACGCCGCTGCACACGGCCTTCGGCGTCGAGCACGCGCACGGTGTAGGTACCGTCCTTGCCACGCGCGCCCAGTGCGCTGGAGGGAATGCTGAGCGCACCGCGCGCCTCGGCCCGTACGATGCGCACCTGTGCTGTCATCGAGATGCGCAGGCGGCGCTCCGGGTTGGGCACCTCGAACACGCCGTTGTAGTAGATGGCCTTGGCGCTGGCCGCGCTGTCGCTGGCAGCACTGGAGCTGCTGGACTCGCTGGCCAGCGATTCGGGCGCCGGGTCCACCGACCGCAGGGTGGCGTCGTAGCGCCGGTCGGGTTCGCCCAGCACGGTGAAGTAGGCCTTCTGCCCCGGCAGCACGCGCACCACGTCGGCCTCGGAAATCTGCGCCTTGATGGTCATGGTGTCCAGCTGCGCGATCTTGACGATGGTGGGCGCCGACTGGTTGGCGTTCACCGTCTGGCCTTCCTTGGTAACGATGGCCACCACGTGGCCGTCCATGGGCGAGACGATGCGGGTGTAGCCCAGGTTGATGCGGGCGGTGTCAGCGGCAATCTCGGCCTGCGCCACCTGGGCCTTCAGCGCTTCCACGCCGGCACGCACGGTGTTGAGCGTAGCTTCGGCGGCTTCGAAATCGGCCTGTGAACTGGCATCGGCCGCGCGCAGCACCTGCTGGCGCTTGTAGGTCTGCTGGGCCTGAACCTCCTCGGCCTGCCGCGCGCGCCACTGGGCACGTGCGTTGGCCAGCGCGGCCTCGGCGTTGCGCAGGCTGTTGGTCTGCGGCAGTGAGTCGATCTCGGCGATCAGCTGGCCCTTGCGGACCTCGTCGCCCACATCGACCTTGAGCGACTTGATCTGGCCCGAGACCTGGGCACCGACGCTGACCTGCCGGAAAGCCTCCAGCGTGCCGCTGGCCAGCACCGCGTCCTCGATGTCGGCGCGTTGCACGGTGGCCGTCACGTAGCTGGGCGTTGCCGGCTTGGCGAACACGAGGGCGTAGGTGCCGTAGGCCAGGGCGGCCACCACCACGGCAGCGGCACCGTAGAGCCAGGGGCGGCGAAAAAGCGTTGGGGAGGACATGGGGCCAGTGTGGCAAGCCGGTTTGGCGGTTTCACCAAGCGCCGGTAAACCCTCGGTAAACCTGCGCCAGCGTCTCCGTAGAATCGTTCGCCGTGGCAAACACCCCTACCCCTTCCGCCAGCGCGCGGCCTGCCGACAGCTGGCCACACTGGTCCGTCTTGGTCGTGGACGACGAGGCCGGCATGCGCAACTTCCTGGTCAAGACCCTGGCGCCCCGCTGCCATGCGGTCACCAGCGCGGGCAGCGCCGAGGACGGCGAGGCCTTGCTGCGCGAACAGCATTTCGACCTCCTGATCCTGGACATCTCGCTGCCGGGCAAGAACGGCGTGACCTGGCTCAAGGAGCTGCGCGAGCAGGGTTTTTCGGGCGAGGTCATCCTGATCACCGCGTTTGCCGACCTGGAAACCGCCATCGAGGCGCTGCGCGCCGGTGCCTCGGACTTCATCCTCAAGCCGTTCCGGGTGCCGCAGATCCTCAACGCGGTCAAGCACAGCCACGAACGGGCCCGGCTGGCGCGCGAGAACTTCGTGCTCAAGCGCAGCGAGCCCCGCACCGGCACCGCCAACTCGGCGCTGGTGGGCCACTCGCCTGCGCTGCAGTCGCTGCGCGCGGCCATGGACCGTCTGGCCGCGGTGAACAGCACCGTGCTGCTGCAGGGCGAATCGGGCACCGGCAAGGAGCTGGTGGCGCGCGAACTGCACGCCCGCAGCGCCCGCGCTGCAGGCCCGTTCGTACCCATCAATTGCGCAACGCTGTCGCCCGACCTCATTGAGAGCGAGCTGTTCGGCCACGCCAAGGGCGCCTTTCCTGGCGCCACACACGCCCACGACGGCCTGTTCTATTACGCCCAGGGCGGCACGCTGTTCTTCGACGAAGTGGCCGAACTGCCGCTGCCGGTACAGGCCACCCTGCTGCGCGTGATCGAGGACCTGAAGATACGCCCGGTGGGTAGCCGCCAGCTGGTGCCGGTGGACGTGCGCATCATCGCCGCCACCAACCGGCGCCTGCAGGACGCGGTGACGGCCGGCCACTTCCGGCCCGACCTCTACTACCGCCTCCAGGTGGTGGAACTCGCACTTGAACCGTTGCGGCGGCACAAGGAGGACATCCCGGAACTGGTGGCGCACCTGATGCGCGAGCTGGCCCGCCCGCTCGGGCTGGAGGCCATCACCGTGTCCGAAGACCAGATGCGCTTCCTGCAGCAGTACGACTGGCCGGGCAACGTGCGCGAACTGCGCAACCTGATCGAACGCTCGCTGATCCTGGGCAGCCTCAATGTGTCGGCGCTGTACCCGGGCCAGACCCGCCGCCCCGACACCAGCGCCGCACCCACGGACCTGCACACGCTGGAGAAGATGCACATCCTCTCGGTGCTCGAATCGGTACAGGGCGACAAGACGCGCGCCGCGCAGCTGCTCGGTGTCTCTCGCCGCACGCTCGAGCGTCGCGTGGCCGAGTGGGGCACCGCATGATCCTGCGCGCCGCATGACGCTCTGGCGCCCGCCCCGCTGGCTGGCCGGCTCGGTCCGCAACAAGCTGCTGGCGATGGCGCTGCTGCCGCTGCTGGTGGCGTTTCCCATGCTGGTGCTGGCGCTGGCGCTGTGGGGCAACGTGGCCTACGACCGGTTGCTCATCACCAAGGTGCGCAGCGACCTGGCGGTGGCGCATGGCTATTTCGAACAGGTGCTCAGCGAGGTGGGTTCGGGCACGCTGGGCGTGGCCGCCTCGCAGTCGCTCTACACCGCCTTGCACGCCACCACACCGGATCGGCGGCAGGCGCTGAACCAGCAGCTCGCGCTTGGCCGCGAGCGGCTCGGGCTGGACTTCCTGCTGCTCTACGACCCGCAAGGCAAGCCGCTGGCGCGCGCCATGCCCACCGGCCTGAGCCGGGGCGACGCCACCGCGCCGATTCCGCTGATGCCGCCCGCGCTCGGCGGCTCGCTGAACATCAGCCGCACCAGCGCCAACGCCAGGCTGCTGGTGCTCGACCCGGACGAACTGGAGGCACTCGCCCCGCACCTCGCGGCGCGCCTGCGCATTCCACTGGTGGCCACGCGCAACGCCGCACCCGACACGCGCGAAGCCGAGCACCGCGCGCTGGTGATGCTCTCCACCCAGCCGGTGCGCGACGCGACGGGAAAGACCATTGCCGTGCTGGCCGGCGGCCTGCTGCTGAACCAGAACCTGGATTTCATCGACCACATCAACCGCATCGTCTACCCCGAAGGCTCCCTGCCCTTCGGCAGCCAGGGCACGGCCACGCTGTTCATGGACGACGTGCGCATCACCACCAACGTGCGCCTGTTCCAGGACCAGCGCGCCATCGGCACGCGCGTGTCGCAGGCGGTGCGCGACAAGGTGCTGGGCCAGGGCCGGACCTGGCTGGGCAGCGCCTTCGTGGTGAACGACTGGTACGTGAGCGCCTACGAACCGCTGCTGGACGCCGACGGCCGGCGCGTGGGGATGCTCTACGTCGGATACCTGGAAAGCCCCTTCCTCTGGATGCGCTGGTCGATGGTGGCCATCATGGGTCTGATCATCCTGGGCGTCATGGCGGCGGCGGCCTGGTTGTCGGTGCGTTGGGCCCACCGCATCTTCCGCCCGGTGGAGCAGATGAACCAGACCATGCTGCGGGTGGAGGCCGGCGAGCCCGATGCCCGTGTGGGCGAAGTGGCCGCGCGCGACGAACTCGGCGCCCTGGCCCGCCACCTGGACGAGCTGCTGGACCTGATTGCCGAAAAGACCCAGGCGTTGCAGGCCTGGGCCACCGGACTGGACCACAAGGTGGCCGAACGCACCCGCGAGCTGGCGGCCAGCAACGATTCGCTGCGCCAGACCCAGCAGCAGCTGGTCAAGTCCGAGAAACTGGCCGCTATCGGCCAGCTCACCGCCAGCATCGCGCACGAGATCAACAACCCCATCGCGGTGATACAGGGCAACCTGGACCTGATGCGCGAGACGCTGGGCACACACGCCGAGCCGGTGCTGGCCGAGCTGCGCCTGCTGGACGAACAGGTGGAGCGCATGCGCCTGATCGTGACCCAGCTGCTGCAGTACGCGCGGCCCACGGAATACGCCGGCTACGTCGAAACCCTGGACGTGGACCGCGTGGTGGACGATTGCCTGGTGCTGGTGGCCCACCTGCTGGGCCAGCGCCGCATCGCGGTGGTGCGCGAGCGCCAGGCCAGCCAGCGCGTGGCCTGCAACCGGCAGGAACTGCAGCAGGTGGTCATCAACCTGATGATCAACGCCATCCAGGCCATGCCGGAGGGCGGCGAACTGCGCCTGCGCTGCAGCGACTGGCTGGACCGGCTGGGCCAGCCCCAGGGCGCCGAAATCGCCGTGATTGACAGCGGGCCAGGCCTGGCACCGGACGTGCGGGCCCGGCTGTTCAGCCCCTTCTTCACCACCAAGAACGACGGCAACGGCCTGGGCCTGTGGATCAGCCTGGGCCTGGTGGAACGGTACGGCGGCCAGCTGGAGGCCGCCAACCGCGAAGACGTACCCGGGGCGGTGTTCCGCGTGCGGCTGCTGACCGAGCCGGCCACTCCCGCACAATACGGCTCCAGCTGAACCCCGCCACCGCCCACATGACGCCACGTCCGCGCCTCCTTGCCACCGCCGCTCTCATCGCCCTGCTGGTGCTGGGTGGCTGCGCCACGGCCCCGCCCGGCGCCGAGCTGGCGGGCTCCGAATGGGCCGCCGCCAGCCGCGTGCCGGGCACCGCCCCCGATGCGGTCTGGACCCACCAGGTGTTCGGCAACCGCAAACCAACGCAGTACACCCCGGTGCACCACGAAGGCCGGGCCGCCGTGCTGGCCTACAGCGAATCGGGCAACAGCACGCTGCGGCTGCGGCTGTCTGCGCCCGAGCCGGCCAGTGGCACGCTGGCCTTCTCCTGGTTCGTGACCGAACTCAACCCCGCGTTCGACCTGCGCGAACGCGACACCAGCGATGCCGTGACCCGGGTGGTGCTGGTTTTCGACGGCGACCGATCCACCCTGAGCCGGCGCGATCACATGCTGTCGGACCTGGCACAGCTGGTCACCGGCGAACCCATGCCCTATGCCACGCTGATGTATGTGTGGGACCCGCAACTGCCCATCGGCTCCGTGGTCTACAACGCCCACACACGGCGCATCCGCAAACTGGTGGTCGACTCCGGCCCCGAGCGGCTGGGGCGCTGGGTGGACCACGAACGCGACATCGAGGCGGATTTCCGGCAGGCCTTTGGCGAAGCGCCCGGCCACCTGATCGGTGTGGGCGTGATGACGGACGCCAACAACACCGAGAGCACGGCACGGGCCTGGTACGGACCCATACAGCTCAAGCCCGGCGTCGCCGTGACCCGGCAGCGCTGAGTGGCGATTTACCGGCCCAGCGCCGCGCGAGCGGCGTACCAGCCGTGACCCATCCATTCCCGCAGCGCGCTGCGCGATTCGGCGTAGCCCCGGGGCAGCCAGTCGGCCGCCGTGAGCGGTTCTTGGTGCAACTGGGTCGGCGCGGGCACCACCGCCAGGCCGGCCCGCTCGAAGGCCCGCTGGGCGCGGGGCATGTGCCAGCCGTGGGTGACGAGCAGGACGCGCTCCAGGCCGTCGGCCTTGAGCAGCGCCGTCGACAGCACCGCGTTCTCGTGCGTGTTGGCCGACACGCCCTCGACCCAACGCACCGGCACGCGAAACTCGTCCACCAGCACGCGTCGCATCGCTTCGCCTTCGCTGAGCCCGGGGCCATCGGGCTTGCCACCACTGACGAGCACCGGCAAGCCGGTGCGACGCTGCAGCCAGGCCGCGTAGCGCAGGCGCTCCAGCGTGTAGCCGTTGACGGTGTCGCCACCGAACTCTGGCGCCTCGCGGTAGCGTCCCCCGCCCAGCACCACGATGGCCTGGGCGCCGTGCGGTTGTGACACATCCAGTGCCGGCCCTTCGAGACCCCGCATCAGGGCGTAGCCCACCACCGGCAGTGCCAGCACCCACAGCAGCACCAGGCCCAGCCCCACCAGCCAGCGCCGCCGCACCAGCAGGCCGGCCAGCACCAGCAGCAAGCCATTGAGCGGCGGCAGCAGCGGCGCAGACACCAGCAGGTTGAACAGCCAGGCCAGGTCCACGGGCCGGGTCTCAGGTGTCGGACGACACCTTGATGGTCGGGAACTTGCTGGAGAAATCCTTGGCCTTGGCCGCGATCTTGATGGCCACCTGGCGCGCCACGCCCTTGTAGAGGCCGGCGATCTCGCCATCGGGGTCGGCCACCACGGTGGGCATGCCGCTGTCGGCCTGCACGCGGATGCTCATGTTGAGCGGCAGCGCGCCGAGGTAGTCCATGCCGTACTCGGCCGCCATGTTCTTGCCGCCGTCGGCGCCGAAGATGTGCTCCACGTGGCCGCACTTCTCGCACACGTGCACCGCCATGTTCTCCACGATGCCCAGGATGGGCACGCCCACCTTCTCGAACATCTTGATGCCCTTGCGCGCATCCAGCAGCGCGATGTCCTGCGGGGTGGTGACGATGACGGCGCCGGTCAGCGGCACGCGCTGGCTCAGGGTGAGCTGGATGTCGCCGGTGCCCGGCGGCATGTCCACGATGAGGTAGTCCAGGTCTTTCCAGTTGGTCTGGCGCAGCAGCTGCTCCAGCGCCTGCGTGGCCATGGGGCCGCGCCAGATCATGGCCTGGTCGGGGTCGATCATGAAACCGATGGAAATGACCTGGACGCCGTGGCCCCGCATCGGCTCCATGGATTTGCCATCCAGGCTGTCGGGCCGGCCCGACACGCCCAGCATCATGGGCTGGCTGGGGCCGTAGATATCGGCATCCAGGATGCCCACGCTGGCGCCCTCGGCCGCCAGGGCCAGCGCCAGGTTCACGGCGGTGGTGCTCTTGCCCACGCCGCCCTTGCCCGAAGCCACGGCGATGATGTTCTTCACGCCCGGCAGCAGCTGCACGCCGCGCTGCACCGCGTGGCTGACCACGTTGAGGCGCAGGTTGACCGAGACGTTGT
>VFQP010003454.1_pt1 | contig 16007 bp, 14 predicted proteins | sample 3512351 | NCBI WGS metagenome assembly VFQP01 (sample SAMN10412372, study PRJNA504923) | tailings metagenome | isolation source: Relicate 1 Philex TSF1 revegetated site | place: Philippines: Tuba, Benguet | collected 2017-08-29 | reverse complement strand
ACCCCTTCCAGGATCGTTCCCTCTTCCAGTGACGGCGTAACCGCTACCCCGTCGATCATAAAGAACACGTTCATCATGCCCACTTCCTGCAGCCATTTGTGCTCAAACGCGTCCGTCCACAATACCTGGTCATAACCCGCTTTTCTTGCCTGGCTGGCAGCCAGCATGCTACCACCATAGTTACCCGCATTTTTGGAAAAACCAACACCACCCGGAGCAGCTCGCGTGTAGCTTTCCTCCACGAGGATCTTCATCGGTTGCGCATAATACGGGCCGGTCGGACTCAGAATGATGATAAACTTATAGGTCTCCGAAGGACGAACACCCAGCATCGCGTCAGAAGAGAACATGAACGGACGGATATAAAGAGAATGCTCATTCTTCGCCGGGATCCAGTTACGATCAATATCGATCAGCTGACGCATACCTTCCAGGAAGATCTCTTCCGGAACCACCGGCATATTCATACGCTCAGCGGATTTATTGAAACGTTTAAAATTATCCACCGGGCGAAAAATAAATGCATTTCCTTCCTCGTCCTTGTACGCCTTGATACCTTCGAAAATAGCCTGTCCATAATGCAGTGCAGCCAGTGACGGCTCCAGCAGCAATGGCTGATAAGGTTTGATCTCCACATTCTTCCATTCCCCATTTTCATAATCTGCCTCCAGCATATGATCGGTAAAATATTTACCGAACGGAATATTCTCCAGGTTGATATCCTGTAACTTGCTCCTTTCTGTTTTTGTAACTGAAATCGCTAAAGCCTCGGTCATAATTTTTTAATTTTGCTCGGCAAAGAAACGAAAAAAGTTTTACACTAACAGTCATTAGTCAAAAAGGAATATATGGGTTTGAATGATATTGAATTACCAGCCAGCGTAGTAGCCTCCCTCTATCCTTACGTACTGGTTAACACCGATGCCGTACAAGAAGAAACTGTGACTGCAAAAACTGCCGGATCTGCTTCCCAAACAATACAGGACACGCCAGCAGGCGAAGCTGCGCCTCCCTTTGTTTGGAAATTCCTCGGCAATAATAAACGCGCCGTGCTGGTAGTGGTGAACAACCCTGATATTCTCCATCTGCCGGACGAAGACCTCAACTTTTTGACAACCATGCTCACCGCCTGCAAGCTGAGCCTCGGCGATATCATTCTGATCAACTACAACAATTACCTTGAAAAAGGCGGACCAGCAGCGGTAAAATATTTTAAAAGCCGTGAAGTGCTGCTATTCGGCATTGAACCCGCCGATTTTGGATTACCGGTTAATTTTCCCGAATACCAGGTACAGGGGGTAGCGAACGTACAATACCTGTACTCGCCAGCACTTGCTTCTATCGCCAATGATAAGGCTGCGAAAGGAAAACTGTGGACCAGTTTAAAAAAGATCTTCGGGATCTAGATCCTCCTTCACCAGCATACAGTCCTCTGCTTTCAGTTCTAAAGTGGACATTGCCTGCGCATTTCATTTTACTTTCAATAGGATCAGGGGAAAGGCATTACCAGATCTTAATTTTACCGTCTTACAACTGATCATTTTTTGCCGTCAAGGCGGCAAGACGGTAAGGGTCATTTCTAAATGAAAATGTTGAACAGGCGCCTTCACCGCCGGCATATCAAAAAACCTTTTCAGATCAGAAAAGCTTGCTACTCTTACCGCCTTGCCGCCTTACCAGTAAAGGAACTTATCACAAAAGAGCAAACGTATACTCCACCAATTGAAGCGACCCATTCGCGTGCATTCGCGGCCATTCGTGTTCATTCGTGTTCATTCGTGTTCATTCATGTTTCGCGGCCATTCGTGTTCATTCGCATTATATATTTGCCGGATGAAACTAATCTTCGCCACCAACAATCAGCATAAAGTAGACGAGATCAGGCATAATATCGGCGACAAATTCGAATTGCTCACGCTCAAGGAAGCCGGCATCAACATAGACATCCCAGAGCCACACGATACGATCGAAGCGAACGCTTCTGAAAAATCGAAAGTGATCTACGAAATGACAAACACCGATTGTTTCAGCGAAGACACCGGTTTGGAAGTGGCTGCTCTGAACGGTGAACCCGGCGTTAAAAGTGCACGTTATGCCGGTGAAGGACGCTCTTCGGACGATAACATCACAAAGCTGCTGAGTAAGCTCGAAGGCATAGACGATACTTCAGCCCGTTTTAAAACGGTTATTTCCATCATCATTGACGGAACGGAACATTTGTTTGAAGGCATCTGCAATGGCAAAATAATCCGCGAAAGAAAAGGTGCCGGCGGCTTCGGATACGACCCCGTTTTTGTGCCGGAGGGAGCAGACAAAACCTTTGGTGAAATGACGCTGGCCGAAAAAGATGGATACAGCCACCGCGCCAAAGCCACCCAAAAACTGGTAACATTTTTGAACAATTTGCAGAAAGCCTAAGCCATCTGTCCGGCTAACCGGCAAGCCCTTATTTTGTTTTTCCAAAAACATGGATTAATATTACTGACGGTCAGTGAATTACAGGCAGGTAAACACTTGCGGTCAGTAACTCAGCTTTAAAACAAGAATTTGACTCCACAAAGCAACCATAATATTCCTGAAAGCGACTTAATCAGTGGGTGCATTGAAGGCAACCGGCGAATGCAGGAAGAATTGTATCGCCGCTTCTCTCCAAGAATGTACGCTGTTTGCCTCCGTTATGCCGGCAATGCAGAAGAAGCCGAAGATATCTTACAGGAAGGATTTATAAAGATTTTTAAGAAACTAGACAGTTTTCGCAGTGAAGGCTCCTTCGAAGGATGGGTGAGACGGATTTTCGTCAACACCGCCATCGAACACTTCCGCCGGAAACGATACCTGCAACCCGTAACGGAAAAAGAAGAGAACACACTGGAAGGAAATTACCTTTCCGTACTCGATAACCTTGCCGAACGTGATATTATGGAACTGGTGGCTCAATTGTCGCCCGGCTACCGCACCGTTTTCAACATGTATGTGGTCGAAGGATACACACACAAAGAGATCGGAGACATTTTGGGCATCAGCGAAGGTACCAGCAAATCACAGCTCTCACGGGCTAAAATGATCCTGCAGGACCTGGTGAAGAAATTTATTGAAAAGGAAAGACAAAGCAGAATAGAATCATGAGCAACTTAAGGGACAAATTCGACAATTATGAAGTGACACCCCCGGCAAATGCCTGGGATAAGATCACTGCGGCCCTTGACGAAGCACACCAGGCTGATCAATTCCCGGCACGTCTTCATGAAATGGAAGTAAATCCGCCTGCTACAGCATGGAACAGGATCATTGCAGCACTCGATGAAACACAACAGGCCGATCAGTTTCCTTCACGTCTCTATGAAATGGAAGTAACTCCGCCGGCCGCTGCCTGGAATAAAATTGTAACATCTTTAGAACAGGATCAGCCGAAGCAGGCAATCGTGATCAATCAGCCTTCACGGTTTAAACAATATTTACGCTATGCCGCGGCTGCCGTTGTGATCGGTGCTGTTGCTTTTGGTATACTCCGCTGGACCGGCTCATCTGCTGGTGATCCAACCGGCCCTTCCATTGCTGCTAAACCAGTAGCACCATCCGCTATAGCTCCTGCACAAACTGCCGGTGCATCAGTTTCCTCTTCTGTTCCCAGCGATATTGTTGACGAACAGACAAAGATAGCTCCGTCAGAAAAACTGATCGCAAAGCTTGACCGGCCTTACAAAACGACCAGAAGAGCCAATACAGATATTCAGTCCGCTGTGTATAATACATCTTCTACAAAACCACGCGGTTTATACACATACGGCGATCTTGTACCCTCTATGGCAGACCGGTATATCATGCTAATGACACCAGACGGCAACTTTATCCGTATGTCAAAAAAATGGGGGAACCTCGTTTGCTGCGTATCCGGTGAAGATCCTGATGCTGACTGTAAGGATCAGTTAAAAAAATGGCAGGAAAAGATGGCAACATCCACGCTGACCACTTCAGCTGGAAACTTTATCGATATCCTGCAACTCGTTAACTCACTCGACGAAGGATCTGAACTTTAATCTTTCGTATTCTGACATATTTATTGTCTCAATCCTGCATGGCCAGCTTTTATCATTAAAGAAAAGCTGGTCATCTTTATTTTTGCGATAAACTAAGCAATATGGCAAGGATCAGACTGGAAATGCCTTCGGATTATTCATTCTCCACACTTATACCGGTTCGTATCACAGATATCAACTATGGCGGTCATATGGGTAATGACGCCGTACTTTCATTGATACATGAAGCACGGATGCAATATCTGAGAAGCTTTGGTTATAGCGAACTTGATTTTGCAGGCGTGGCATTGATCATGGCCGATGTGGGAATTGAATTCAAGAAAGAATTGTTCTATGGAGAAACTGTAAATGCATCTGTGTGCGCTGGAGATTTCACTAAGCTGTCTTTCGATCTTTACTATAAACTGGAAAAAGAAGTGGATGGCAACTGGCAGACTGTAGCACTGGCAAAGACGGGAATGGTGTGCTATGATTATGCAAATAAGAAAGTGAGTGCATTACCTGCGGAAGCAAAAGAGAAATTGTCTTTCTAAAAGTCGACCGGCGTAGGTTCCCGCTGATGACGCAGAGCAAGTCGCAGATACGCACAGATACTACCCGTAATCAGAAATTAATCTGCATATCTGCGCAAACGAATAAAAGATATTCCTGACGGGACAGCTTTCCCTGATTATTGATAAAATCTGCGTAATCCGCGGGAACCTACACCAGGCAATTATTTAGCTGTTCCAGATCTTCCAGCTCTCATCAGCCTGTATCTCCAGCATATCATAACCGTTCTTGATAACTGCTCCACTCTCCTCCCCTTTTCTAAGGAACAACGTCTTTTCAGGATTATAGACCATATCGAAAAGATAATGGTTGGAAGTAAGGGCTTCGTACGGGATTTGCGGAGCTTCCGTCACATTGGGGTAGGTTCCCAGTGGAGTCGTATTAACAATGAGCGTATACTCTTCCATCACCTGCGGAGTGAGCTGCTCATAGGAGAAACTATGTACACCCGGCTTTCGCGAAACATACCGGTAAGAAAGACCCAGCTTTTGTAAAATGTACCGGACGGCTTTTGAAACGCCGCCCGTACCAAGTATCAATGCTTTTTTGTGATGAGGTCGCCACAGTTGCGCAAGAGATTGTTCAAACCCCAATACATCCGTGTTATAACCTTTCAGCCTGCCGCCTTGAAGATCGATGCAATTACACGCCCTTATCGCCTGTACCAGTTCATTCTCTTCGTCGAGATAAGACAGCACCTGCTCTTTATAAGGGATGGTCACATTCAATCCGCAGAGATCCGGATTCTCCTGAAGTAACTTTGGCAGTTCTTCAATAGAAGAGATCGGAAACAGTTCATACCGGCAATCCGTCAAACCTTCGCGTTCAAATTTTGCCGTGAAGTATTTTTTGGAAAACGAATGTGTCAACGGATTTCCGATCAGGCCGAATAAACGCATCAGGAACCTTTTTTATCCAGGAATAATTCGAAGGTATCACCACGCAGACCTATACGCATTGCTTCCATGGCGATCACTTCCGTAGGGGCGATATTGCCGAGGTTTACATTGCAACCCAACAATTCGATAAAGTATAATTGCTGTGCTTTCTGCGGAGCTTCCCAGATGATCTTCTCACCAGGGATCTGCGTCAGGATCTCCTGCACCAGACCTTCTCTTACTTCGCCACTCCCACGATAGATACCAACGTTGCCGGCTTCTCTCGCTTCTGCAATTACGTAAGTAGCACCTGCATCCAGTTCAGCACGCATCAGTTCGATCCATTTATAAGGAGGAATGATATGAGCTGCATCTTTACTTCCCACTTCACTCAATACGGTGCCGTGTTTTGTCAGTTTCTCGATGTAACCACATTTCTCTGCATGAGGAATCGTGATGGAGCCATCACTTACTTCCATGTAATCAATACCGAAGTCTTTACAAACCGCGATATAATCATCAAACTGATTACGGATCAGAAACGCTTCGAACAATGTACCGCCGAAATAGATCGGAAGGTCATATGAGCGATACAGCTCCAGCTTTTCCCGGAGATTCGGAGTTACATAAGATGTTCCGAAACCCAGTTTTATGATATCGATATGGGGATAGGAAACACTCAGAAAATTCTTTGCTTCTTGCAGACTTAATCCTTTGTCCATCACCATCGTAATACCGTTTGTACGAGGGCGTACATTACGATCGGGCATCTGAGACAGGTTAAAATTCATTGTATTCGGATTTGATTCATAGAATGCGGGCCTTATGCCGCAGGTAAAAACCGGCGCAAAAATAAGGCTAAGAGGTTGAACGAGATAAAAGAGTTTAGGGACGAAGAAGGTTTCCCCCGGCAATTGTTGATTTGCTGGGGGAAACCGGTATTTTGTTTAGCACAATTATCCTTTGCGGGAACGGTTTGACTTGAATCTGGCAGCAAGTGCTGCGATCTGTTGATTCTGGAGGCTGGCCGGGCTTAATTCGAAGAATTTCTTCAACAACTTCGGAGCCTGGTGAAGGGCTTCTTCGAGTAAGATGACGGCTTCCTTGTTTTTTCCGGCAGCCAGCAAAATGGCGGTTTTGTAATAAAGGAAAATGGGCTTTCCGCCAGTTGCCCTGAGAGCTACTTCAACCTGCTCAAGCGCCTCGTCAAGATGATCTGTTTTATAGAGACACCTGATCAGTGATTGCCACCCGGCGGCATTCTTTGGCTTAATACGGACGGCATTCGAAAAATGCTGGATAGCATCTTTTATCTGTCCCAGTTCAAACTTACACTCACCCATCAGCAGGCAGTAATCGGGCTGAAGTTTTTGCAGCTTCATAGCCGTATCGAGTTGCTTAACGCAACTCTCCCACTGCCCCTCGTTATAATACGTGCAGGCTATTTTGTAAAACAGTTTGCTGTCTTCCTGGTTAAGGTGTGATGCTTTCCTGTAATAAAATCTTGCCTGAGCATAGTTTTTCAGACGGTCATAACAATGGCCGATCGCTTCATAGATCACCACTTCTGGCTTGGATAGTTCTGTAACTTTCTCCAGTGCTTCGATTGCTTCCTTGTATTTACGTAAACGGATATAGGCATCACCCATATTCCGGTATGCGTAGTCAAATTTCTCTTCAATGGTGATAGCGTACTGATAAGCATCGATCGCTTTTTCATACAACTTTAATCCCTGGTATGCAGCAGCGAGATTGAACCATGCAAGTTCATTGTATGGATGCTCATCGATGATCTGCTGATGTAGACGGATACCTTCTTCGTTACGCCCGGTAAAATCTGTCCAGAAACAGATCTTGTAAAGCGCCTCCTCATTGGTGGGATCTTCTTCCAGTATCACTTTCAGACAATCGAACACTTTATCAAACTCTTCGTAGTCATCATATACATCTCCCAATTCAAACAGCAACTCTATACGCTCCTCACCCTGGAAAGTTTGTAGTGCTTCCTCCAGTAATGCAACAGCTTTCGACTGTTCATCGAGTGCGAGATGAGCATCTGTTTTGAGAATGTAGATATTGATATCATTGCTATCGAGAAGAGCCGCATGATCCAGTATGTCCAATGCTTCACGATAACGACGAAGCGTCAGGAGAATATCTGCTTTCCTTATCAACAATGTGGCAGAATACGGGTATTGCTCAACAGCCAATTCCGCAGCTTCCTGCGCTTTAGGAATTTCTTCCCTTTCTTCGAAATAGGAGATTAATTTTTCAAATGATTCCTCTTCAATAAATGAGGATGAGCGTCCGTTCCGGAGGTTTTCATATCGCCGGAGTAATTCTCTCATCTGCTCCCTGTCTTCCTGAAATGAATTTTCTTTCATAATCCGGTGGGGTTTTAGGTAAAAACAATCGAGGCAAATTATGGAGAGGCTAGCCGTATGGGCGGTTAGTATCAACAAGTTATCTTAAAATAATCAAAATAAAAGCCAATTTGTTTCCCCAACTGTGCATAAGTAACAAATATTTTTTTCTATTAGCTGTAACAATTTCTTTGTTTAGCCGTTAAATATGTATTAAAATTCTTGACAGACGGTTTGCATTAATCCCTTTTTTAGTGTTAAATTTGCCTCATATTGAAAACTAACTCTTCCATATTAAAAGCTGCAAGCAGAAAATTGGGCCTTTCGTTTATACTGGCTGCCAGTGCTGTAGTTGCTTTTGCAACACTGGGAGATGGTAAATCAAGTAAGGAAAAGCCACGCAAATTGTTGTTACCCAACAAAACTTCTTCTTTGAAGCCTGGTTCTTTTTCTCTTCACACCGGATATTCATTCCGTGGAAGCCAGGTGATCAATGCTGAAGGCAGCACCAAATACATCAATCTCAACACTCCTTTGGTTACTTATCAGCAAGGCCAGGCGGTTTATATGATCCCTGCTCAGAAGAAAGTAACAGTTAACCTGAATACGCAACGCAGCCAGGTTCCGGGAGCTACTGTTAACATCAATTTCTAAACGCAGATTATTATACGCGGATCTCGCGAATTTTTTCCACTGTCATTGGGGATGATAATTAATTCAATTTACTTATCATTTTATCTACTCCGCAAATCAGTGTTCCCAACTCTCGCATTCAGTATTTTCACCTTTATCGGCCTTCTTTTGACTTCCTGCCGGGATAATCTGAGCTCGTTTAGCTGTCGCCCTTGGTTTTCAAGGATGGTGAAGAGATAACTCCTTTCAAAAAGCCCGATCAGAACTTCCATTATAATATCAAGATCATACTGGACGCCTGCAGGATCCTTTATACAAATAACAATAGCGTTTTGTTTGTTTCCAGAGAGATTGCCGGCAATAGTGAGCTTGTTGCCGACTTTACCAGCAAAGCATCGGATACTGCCTGGTTGAACAGCCAGGCTGCCCAGCCCTGATCCTGTGTTCGTCAATACCTGCTTTCTAACTTCTTAGAAGATTTCAGCGTTTATCAGTTGGCACCCTTGCTTTCTTCATAAGTCATTACGCGATAACCAGATTTCGGTGTATCGAACTTTGCGGCAGGTACAAGGTTGAAGTTTATACTTGATACTGTGTAAGTCACTTTTTGCTTACCAAGGTTTGCTTCGTATTGCATCGCAAGACCGGGCAATCCCTTGTTAAGATATTGAAAATCACTATTTACAGGCACGAGATCTTTAGTAAAATAGACTGTAAAACTGCTTCCGTCAGCCAGTTTTCCGATAGCTTTCTGACAGTTATAGCCGGAGATCGTTTTAAACTCATTTTCGTAAGTGAATGTGACGGATTCGTACTTTTTGTTGGATTCCTTCCAGTCACTTGCTGTCAGGTTGATCATATATTTCTGCTCACCATATTCTTTCAGAATGGTAACATTGCCGGTTTTGCCATCGATAATAGTCGATTGGGTACCCAGGGAGCTGACCATTTCCGAGCGGCTGGAGTTTCCTTTCAAATAGATAATACTAACCGCACCGTCAAGCAGATCGGCTGCTTTAGGGGTACTGTTATTGGTATTTATGACGATATCGTAAGAAATAGTGGCTTCCGTCAGCTTGCGGGGCTGGGCATTTTGCGCCATCAGCGCTCCGGGGAGCAGTGAGGAAACCAATAATACTGCGACAAGGTAAATGCGTTTCATAGTTAACCTTTATTAATTGAAAGACGACTTATAATAGTCAATAAGTTGCGGCCGGTAAAAGTTAAAATTAAAAAGCCAGCAATCAAAGCCGGGGGCCGTTTGCTGGCGAAAATTCTGTTTTTATAAGTTTGAGAGGTTTAGGAGGTTTGGAAGGTTTGGAAGGTTTGGAAGGTTTGGAAGGTTTGAGAGGTTTGAGAGGTTTGAGAGCTTAAAACCTTTCAAACCTTCCAAACCTCCTAAACCTCCTAAACCTTCCAAACCTCCTAAACCTTCTAAACCTACTTTTTATTTTTCTTCTGCGCTTCTTTCATCTGCTTTTGCTGCTCCTGCACCTGCTCCATACGCTCCTGCCATTTCGATTTCTGTTTTGGCTTCTTTCGGTTCTCCGCGATCTGTGCAAGGATCTTGTTGTGATCAATGATATAGTTCTGGATTACAAACTGCAGTATCAGGGTGATGACGTTAGATACAGTGTAGTACCACGTCAACGCCGATGGAAGTTTATTAAAGATGAACAACAGGAACACCGGGAAGATGTATGGCATATATTTCAACACCGGGTTGCTTTGATCCGGTGACATGCTCATGCTATACAGAGAGATCGCAAGGCTGGTCAGTACTGCGGTGATGGTAAACAAACTCAGGTGACCACCGAGCAATGGCACATCTACTCCAAATTTGATAAAATCATCAAATGCTGAAAGATCTTTTGCCCAAAGAAAATCAGCACCACGGAGGTCAACACTCGAACTAAAGAAACTATACAGCGAGAAGAAGATCGGGATCTGCAACAAGGCTGGAATACAACCTCCAAGCGGATTCACACCTGCTTCACGGAAAAGTTTCATCTGCTCCATGCTCATAGCCTGCTGATCAGCACCAAACTTCTCTTTCAGCGCTGCAATCTCCGGACGAAGTGCTTTCATCTTCGCACCACTCAGATAACTCTTATAAGAAAGCGGAGAGATCAGCAAACGGATGATCAGTGTCAGCAAGGCAATAACCAAACCATAGCTGCTTACAAAACTCTTCAGGAAATCCCAAACCGGCATGATCACATAGCGGTTCAACGGACGCACAAACGCATATGGTCCCTGACCGAGGTTAACCAGTTTCTCCAGCTTAAGATCAGCCTGTTTCAATGTTTTGAAATCAGCAGGACCATAGAAAATGCTGAAGCCGAGTTTTGCATTATTACCAGACGGAACTGCCACCTGCATATTTGAAACAGCTTCTACCAGTACTTTTTTATCGTCCGGAGGAATATTCCAGGTCATTTTACCAGACGTAAAATCAGATTTTGCAATAAGGAATGCATTGAAGAAACGCTGACGCACACCCACCCATTTCACTTTCTTTTCAAAATCAGCACTGCTGGTGCGTGCTATCGTGTGATAATCAAAATCACCGTCTTCGATATAACCGATCTGCGTATTCTGCTTTTCAAAGCTGATATCAGACTCCTGCTGGTCAGCGGCATACTGCCATGTCAGGTTCAGGTTATTTTGAGAAAGCAATTGAGGTACACCATTCAACTCCACATCAAAATCGATCATATACTGACCAGGTTTGATAGTGTAGCGGTGAACGATGGACGTCGAATTGCTGCTGTCAGATGAAGCACGGGTAAATGAATACGTGCTGCTGCCATCCGCATTTTTCGCAGAATCTATCCTTGAAAAGTTAAGTTCAGATGTTTCGATACTATTTCCGGCACCTGTGTTCACTCGGTAACTGATCTGGTTAAATGCAGAATTGGACAATTTAACGTGACCGCTGTCCATATTCTTGAACTTCTTCAGTTCAACAGATCTTGGCTGACCGCCTTTTGAGGAAAACGCCACGCGGAACAATTCGTTCTCCGCATAGATCACGTGCTCGCCAGGATCAACTGTATCATTCAGAAATCCTGATTGGGCAGATTTACGCAATGCCGCCGCTGCCGCGGAATCCATCCTCAGAGCGGCTGTATCCGGCTTGGGTTTGTTAGCATTTTTGATTGAATCCAGTCTGGCCTGCTCTTTACGCATGCCGGACTGTTCCTTATTAATAAAAAAGAAATAGCCGAAAAACAGGGCAGCCATGACTACAAATCCCAGGACTGTATTGCGATCAAACTTCATCAGGGGTAAAAATTTAAAGGTGGCAAAGATAGGTGTTAGGCATCGAAACTATGGGGTTCCGCGGCGGAACTTAGGCGAGAAAGGGGTTTTGGCCGGTGGGAGGTGAGGTTTAAGAGGTTTTAAAGGTTTCATAGGTTCAAGAGGTTTAAGACGCTCAAGAGGTTTAAGAGGTTTAAGAGGTTTAAGAGGTTCCATAGGTTCAAGAGGTTTCCACCCAACTTATGCACCAAACGATAAAAGGTTACGTAGTTAAACTACATAACCTTTATCGTTATAGACTTTATAAGACTTAAGAAACCTATGGAACCTCTTAAACCTATGAAACCTATGAAACCTCTTAAACCCCTTGAACCTATGGAACCTATGGAACCTCTTAAACCTCTTGAACCTATGAAACCTCTTGAACCTTTAAAATCCTCCCCACTCAAATCATCTCACTCTGCAACAGCGGATTTTTAACGTCCGACAGTTTTTCCGCGTGTTCCTTTGCTGCTTTGATAAAGTTCACAAAAACCGGTTGAGGGCTTTCTACGGTGCTTTTCAGCTCAGGGTGATATTGTACCCCAATGAAAAAGGGATGGTTAGGAAGCTCCACGATCTCTACAAGGCCAGTTGCCGGATTTTTACCGCTGGCAACCATTCCGGCTTTTTCAAACTGCTCCAGGTAACTGTTGTTGAACTCCCAGCGGTGACGGTGGCGTTCGCTGACATTTGTTTTACCATAGATCTGATGAGCAAGAGTTCCTTCATTGATCACGCAGGGATAAGCACCAAGTCGCATCGTTCCGCCTTTTGCCGTGATCTCTTTCTGCTCTTCCATCAGATCGATCACAGGATTTGGGGTCTGTGGATCCATTTCTGTTGAATGGGCATCTTTCAGTCCGATCACATTTCTTGCATATTCGATCACCGCCATCTGCATACCAAGACAAATTCCGAAGAAAGGCAGTTTTTTCTCACGCGCATACTTTACTGCAATGATCTTTCCTTCCACACCACGCATACCAAAACCAGGAGCAACGAGCAAGCCATCAAGACCGCCGAGTTTTTCCTTCACGTTTGTGTCGGTAATGTATTCGCTATGCACATTCTGGATCTGCACTTCACATTCGTTCATCGCGCCGGCATGTACAAATGCCTCAAGAATTGATTTGTAAGCATCCTGCAGCTCAAGGTATTTTCCGATCAGGCCGATGGTTACCTTGTTCTTGGGGTATTTCAGCTTATCGAGAAACTCTTTCCATTTTACCAGTTCCGGCTCTTTCGTTGATGTGATATTGAATTTCTTCAGACAGATCATGTCCAGCTTCTCCCTCATCATCATCAGCGGCACCTCATAGATCGTTGAAGCATCGAGTGACTCAATAACAGCTTCGGGCTTTACATTACAGAAAAGGGCGATTTTTCTGCGGATCTCAGGACTGAGGGCTCTTTCTGTTCTGCAAACAATAATATCAGGGTGTACACCTTCCTGGCTCAGCATTCTTACGCTGTGCTGAGTTGGTTTTGTTTTTAATTCTTTTGCTGCTTTCAGGTAAGGGATCAGGGTAAGATGGATCACTACTGTATCTTCTTCCGGCAATTCCCATTGCAACTGACGAACAGCTTCAACGAATGGCAAGCTTTCGATGTCACCAACGGTACCACCGATCTCCGTGATTACCACATCATATTTGTCACCCTGACCAAGCACCATCATGCGGCGTTTGATCTCATCGGTAATATGCGGAACTACCTGAACTGTTTTTCCGAGATAAGCTCCTTCCCTTTCTTTATTGATAACGGTCTGATAGATACGACCAGTCGTAACATTGTTGGCCTGGGATGTGAATATGTTCAGGAATCTTTCATAGTGACCGAGATCAAGATCGGTCTCAGCACCGTCTTCAGTTACATAACACTCACCATGCTCATAAGGGTTGAGGGTACCCGGATCGACGTTGATATAAGGATCAAATTTCTGGATCGTAACTCTCAATCCTCTGGCCTGAAGCAATTTTGCCAAAGACGCTGCAATGATTCCTTTACCAAGTGACGAAGTAACTCCCCCCGTAACAAATATATATTTAGCCATAACCGGTCAATTTATTTTCTAAAATTCACAAAAAAAGGATCCTTATACAGTTTTGAGTAAACATTACTGTTAATTAAACTATGAGAACCGTTTTAGAATAAAGCTTGTTGAAAAATGTCGCCCAATCGACCATCCGAAAGAGATTTTTCTGGGAAAATTTCCGGGAGGTCATGCAAAGTTAATTCAATTTTCCCGGGCAGCGAAAATCTTCGTTTTTTTTGTGGAAAACTGATATTTTGTGAGCCTGTATTTTAATCGTAAAACGAACCCATGCAGGTAGTTACACGTAGGGCCGGCCGCCTGATCTTCTTATTTGTTCTTTTGGTCTTTTACCCGACGGCCTGGGGACAGGAAAAGGAACCAAAGATCGTTGCATTAAAACTTTCTTCGGGCACGGTTGCCGGAGCATTACCGGCCGGAGGCATTTTGGTTCATGATGTCCGTTTTGATACCTCGTCCGTCGGCCTGGAAGAATCCGCGATGGAAATACGGATGATCAAACTTTCAAAAGGCTTTCATGGAAGCATCGCTGAGTTTTTTAGAACAAGAACCTCTTTTGATAAAAACAGTCCCCTGACCCTGCACTTTTTTGTAAAAAGGATGGTGCTGTCGAATCATATTTATTACAATGCTTCGCAGTCTTCCAGGAAATTCGACAATGTTGAAGTTCCTGGCATTGCGTTCACCGCGGAACTTTATCTTCAGGATAATAACTCTAACGTCTATATTCCCGTATTCCGTATAGACACTACGATCACCGGTCAGAAGCAGATCAATTTTGGAGGCGGGCAGATGTATGTTGAAGCTGCCTTATCTGCCTGCCTGAAAAAAATGATGGACACAAATTGGCAGAAGCTACACAGCAGCGGCCGGAAGCTTGAAGCAAAACAACTCAACGAATATTACACAAAACGTTTTGCAATACCGATCCTGCAAACAACTGAGCCCACGAAAGGGCTTTATCTTTCTTATGATGACTTCCGGAATAACAAGCCTCATCCTATTGATTTTACAGTAGAGGAAGGAGATAAAGGCGATTTTCTATACATAAAAAATGAAAAAGGAGATCAGATCCTGCAACACGAACTCTGGGGCTATTGCGATGGAAAAGACATGTTTATCTTTTCTGCGAGCAATTATTTCAAGCTTACCCGCAACTCCAATAGCTTTATTATCTACGGAGCAAAAGATTTCACAGCCAGGAGAGCTTTCCGGTTGAATTTTTCAGCGGCGGATCTTATCAACCCCAATTCCAATTTCTCAAAAGCCAGGACCCGTACAAAATACCACCTCGATCAATCCTTTCTCCTGCTCGATATGGACACCGGAGAATTATTCTGATCTCCTGCTGCAAACTTCCTGTTGAACGAATAACCTATCAAATAGGTAGGGAAATGATGATACATTATCTTTATAAAAAAGAAGATATGGGAAAGCGTATAGCCATCATCGGCGGAGGTAATCTTGGAACAGCGATAGCGGAAGGTTTATTGAACAGCGGTTTTAGTAAAGCCGGAGAACTGACCGTCACCAAACGAAACGTCGCAACATTAAAATCTTTAAAAGATAAAGGCGTTCACATCACAGACAATAATGAAGAAGCTGTCAGCAAAAACGAGATCATCATTCTTGCCGTAAAACCCTTCCAGGTTGCAGACGTGCTCAGATCTGTAAAAGCCTCATTTGATGAAAAGAAAACACTGATCTCTGTAGTAACAGGTGTATTACTGGCAGACATGGAGGAACTCGTCGATAAAAAGCTGACCTACTTCCGTGCCATGCCCAACACTGCCATCGCCATCCAGGAAAGTATGACCTGTATCTGCAGCAAAAATTCCGATAAAGCAACGATCAAATATGTGAACGATCTGTTCAGCACATTGGGCCAGGTCGTAACCATCGATGAAAAACTGATGGAAGCCGCAACCATTCTCGGTGCCTGTGGTACCGCCTATGCCATGCGCTACATCCGTGCAAACATACAGGGCGGAATAGAGATCGGCTTTGATGCGACCACGGCTTCCCTCATCGCAGCCCAAACCGTAAAAGGTGCCGCCGAACTTCTTCTCAAAAAAGGCACCCACCCCGAACAGGAGATCGATAAAGTAACTACTCCCAAAGGATGCACTATCGCCGGCCTGAATGAAATGGAACACCGCGGATTCAGTTCTTCATTGATACGGGG
>VFQP010003453.1_pt1 | contig 16009 bp, 18 predicted proteins | sample 3512351 | NCBI WGS metagenome assembly VFQP01 (sample SAMN10412372, study PRJNA504923) | tailings metagenome | isolation source: Relicate 1 Philex TSF1 revegetated site | place: Philippines: Tuba, Benguet | collected 2017-08-29 | reverse complement strand
CCGAGGCCGAGGCGGCGCGGCACATCATCCGCCCGCTGCTCACCAGCCTGGCCTTTTTGCACAGCCACTCGTGGCTGCACCGCGACATCAAGCTCGAGAACGTGCTGCTCGACTCGTCGGTGCGTCGTCGTAGTGGATCGGCGACGTGCGCAGGTTGCGGCCGCCGTGCAGGTTGCGGTCAAGAATCGCCACCACTCGCCGCTCGCTTCCTCCTCCTCCTCCTGGAACGCGCACACAGGGCGTGGTCAAGCTGTGCGACTTTGGCCTGGCCATCGACCAGAAGTTCGAGCAGGCCAACACGCGCCTGGGCACGTTTGGCTACTTTGCGCCCGAGGTGCTCGACTGCCCGCTCAAAAAGGGCCCGTTCGACTTCAAGGGCGAGCCGGGGGTGCCGCACTACGGCTGCAAGGTGCGGTGGGTCGCGCGCCACAGACGCGTGAGACAGCCGCCGCCGGCAAAGCGGACACCGGGTCCTGGCCGCGCCTGGCGGCGACGACGCCCCCTGCTGCTCCACTGCTACCCCTTGAGAGCAGGTGGACGTGTGGTCCATGGGCGTCATGAGCTACGAGCTGCTGACGGGCAAGGCGCCGTTCGCGGCGAGCTCGGCCGCCAAGATCATCGACGCCATCCGCACGCGTGACCTCAAGTTCCCCTCGCACCTGAGCCCGGGCGCGCGGGACTTTTTGGCGGCGGCGCTGGTCCGGGACCCCGAGAAGCGCGCCAGCGCCGAGCAGCTGCTGCAGCACCCCTGGGTCCTGGCGTGCTGCGGCGGCGCCGGCGGCGGCTCCATCAGCAGCCCCCGCGTGGCGGCGGCGCCGCGCACCGACCCAGGGGCGGGGATCTGACTTAGCGTGACGGGTGGCGGGGAGGGTGGCGTCGTCTCTGTTTCGACAGGTTGATTGTGCGAGGAGGCCCACGGGTGTGGCTGCGGTGGGTGACTCATACATGGCATTGGCAAGAGGCCTGAACGCACGACCTTTTGCGAGCGTCCCGTCCTTTCAGAAAGTCCTCAGAAAGCAGAGCCTTGCGCGTGAGGGAGAGGAGGCAGCTGTACAGAGGGCTTGCGTGCGCGTTGCGTGTCGTGCTGGGCAACCATCGGTCCTTGCACCGGCAGGAGGGGTGAAGAAGATCTTCAGGGATTCGTGCAGTCTGTCGTGACCCTTGGCAGCGTTGGAATGGGCTTCCCTGCTTGTGTGTGGCTGCCGCGGAGCCACCCTCCAAACAACGCTGTGCACTTGAACCTTGTCTAGCCCGCCGTCGACACAGTCGCCGCTAATTGCCACAGGTTCACTGCCCCAGCGGTGGTGGGTGGGAGCCCCCCATCATCCTCTCTCGGGCGCACCTGAAACACTGCTGCGGCCCCTCACGTCTTTCCGCGCTTGCCCTTTGCATGTCCGTCCCACTCGCACGCTCGCGGTCGGGACCACGAGGAAGAGAATCCAATCCGCAACGAGTGAGTGTCCCACGTACAACGAGCGCACTCCTGCCATGGTGTGCAAGGGGGTGAAGGGGGTATGGCGCGGGGACGCAGCGCAGGTCACCAGGGGTCTGTCCGGGCACTGTACGCTGCAAGGCCCGCCACGGCCCGCAGGGGTGTATGGACGTGTGGAGCAGAGTCCAGAACGCGCGCACCAGGGCAAATCAAACTGTCTGGGGTCAATCAAAAAAGGTGGAAAGGGACGTGCAGGCGCGGGGCATGATCACGACCACGAGTCCTGCCGCGGCGCGAGCGCGTCCAACCTCAACACCAAGCACTCGAACCCTACATGGCCAGGGTTGGTTCGCGCGCGCACCAGCACTGGAGCTCCGGGTCGCACGCCTCAGCACCGAACCACCTGCTGCGTAGTGGGCGGGGGGCTGAAAGAAGCTGCTGTCTCTACATTGTCGCGCGCTGTGGTGCAAGAGCCCACGTCCGTGCAGGCCACGCGCACTGAGGCCCGCCGCCCAAGGCCCCACGCACACGAGGCGCCAGGGGACCGCCGCCCCGCGCTTCCAAACCAGGGCACCAGTGCCGCGGGGTCACCGCCGCACGTGGTTCTTGATCTGCGGCGGCAGAGGCGAGGTCGCCACGTGAGGAACAAGCACGCATGAGAGCAAACGCCTCCACGCAACGCCGCCTCAAGCGCCCAGGCATCCGGCGGCTTGCGCCGCCACCGCCGCCACACAGGAGGCAGCAAGGCCAACGGCGAGGCAAGCTGTGCACATGACCCATTCCAACCCCCCCGGCCCCACCGAGGACTCACGTCATAGATTGAGTCCTTGGAGATGAAGGAGACGTCGTGCACGTACTCGACGGCCTGGCTGTTGCGGATGCCGTCGTGGTTGCCGGCCTCCTCGCTGATGATGAGGCCCGACACCTTGACCTTGTGGTTGCCCCGCACGGCCGAGTCGCCCCGCACTGCGTATGGGGAGGCGTGTGCAGGGGCCGCAGGCGTGCGCGCTCAGAAGGCACGCCCGGGCAGCGCGCCGTTGTGCAAGCGGCCCTGACAGCAGGGGGTGCGGGCGCTCTGAGCAGGCGGAGCACAGCGCGCGCCGTTGTTCGAACGGCTCTGACAGCAGGGGCGGCGGCGCAGGCGCCGCCGCTGGGCCTCCAGGCCCCTCGCAAGCTGCTGCTTCTCAGCGGCAGCGAGCGTGTGATGAAGACATTGGGGATCCATCTGCCAAGGAGGCGGCGCGCGGTGTGCGTGGACACTGCAGGGGTGCAATGGCTCTCACCCTTGATCTCGATGACGCACTGCGGCGACTGCGTGACGTGGAAGGTGTGCAGGTGCAGCTGGCTGTTCTTGTGCGTGGTGTGCCCCTCGAGCTTGGAGGAGGTGCACTCGCAGCCGCTCACGCACGACACGTTGGCGCGCCCCATCTTTTCGTACGACCTGCGAGGAGGTGGGCGCCAGGTGGGGCGCGGCGCATGCGCAGCGGTTGACGCCGCGGTCCGCATGGCAGCGAGGGAGTGAGCGTCTGGGCTGGTGGGAGAGCGGCCGGATGTCCACCATGGGGTGCGGGGTGCGAGACGCCGCTGCCGGCACGCGCCTGGCGCAGGGAAAGAGAACGGAAAAGGTAAGGAAAGGAAAAGGAACGCAGCACTCACTGGAGGTAGGCGAGCTCGACCATGACCAGGTGGCTGTTGGGGTCGTTCTCCAGCTGCTGCTGCTGGTGCTTCATCTTCTTGGTGTGGTGCTTCTTGAGCGGCGCCCGGTGCGGCCCGGCGCCCGACGACGACGCCACCGTGCTGATGGTGATGCGCATCACCGCACCCGTCTGCACACGTCACGAGGTGACAGGAGGGCAGGGCGTCTCACCGCGTGCAGTCACATGACCCAGCCGACGCGTCCGTTCCGTATGTCAGGCGCTGCCTGCTGGTTCAAGTCCCGTGGTGCCAGGGCTGTACACGCACCTCGTTGGCCACCATGCCCCACTTGGGCCGGATGGACCCGTTCTTGGCCTCGTTCACCCACTGGAACCTGCGCGTGCACGTTTGGTTCGCATGAAGGGTCCTGAGTGCCACGCGCGAAAACAGGAGAACCGGCAAGCGCCAGACGCAACCCAGAGCCAGGGAGAGGCGCAGGCGCCCGCACCTGTCCTGGTACGTGACGATGGACGTGAAGTGGCTGCCAATGAAGCACGTGTCGGTGAGGCTCTGGTAGTTGTGCGGGATGAGCGGCGCCGGCAGCGGCCCCTCGGCGGCGTCCGCCTCGTGCTGCGTGAGCGGCTCCTCCTTGACGCTCTTCAGCGCTGACTGGATGGCGTGGATGGCCAGCTCTGCCATGACGCGCGTGCCTGTGAGCCCGTCCGGGTGGATCACGTCCCAGTTGAACGCTTGCTGCGGGGCGCGGCGCAAGGAGGGCAGGCGTGAGGAGGCGGCGCGCTCCGTTTCGCCCTCCCCGCAGCGGAGCCGGCAAGCAGGGAGGCGACCCCCCACGGCCCACCGCCGGGCGTCTGGACACGAGGCGAGCGTTCGCACGACTGCGCGTGCGTTCGCAGGGCTTCACGTCCGATGGCGCGTGCGTGTGCGCGTGCGGAGACCGAGGGGGGGCGGGAGGCTAGGAGGGAGGCGCACCCGCGCGAGGCCCTCGCGGTCCGTCTGGCGCGTCAGGTCCACGCGGAAGCCGGGCACGCCCTCGGCCATGAGCTGGTGGCAGCAGCCCTTGACGCTCAGCGTGGGCAGGTCGTAGAAGGTGGCAAACTGCGCGCCCCACCAGGTGGGGCAAGGTGAGGGGGGTCCACAAGAGCAAGCGTTTTGTTTGGCAGGCGTTGCGCAGGAGCGCTCACTCGCTGCGCACGCGTTGAGAGAGCAGTTTGAGGAGCGGAGGAAGGTTCTCACCTCTTGGAACTCGCGCTCCGCCGTGCCCCAGTACACGCCGTAGAATGCGTGGGACGGCTGCGTGCACGCGTCGCACATGGCAGCGGCGCTGAGGGGGGTTTTGCGCGCACGCAGCCCTAGGGGACGAGGGGGCGTTCCCCGGACCTGGCTGCGCATGCGGCTGACGCGCGCCGCCCTAGCCGCACTGCGCCCCTCCTCCATGGACGAGGATGCTCACCAGCGTCCAGGCGTACGAGTTGACGAGCACCACGGCGGGCCGGTGGGGCAGCAGCAGCAGCTTGCGCAGCAACCGCTCAAAGTGCCTGCGCCGCAGCAAGGCTGGGCGGCGCGCGGGGTGAGCCCGGCACTGGTGGGCAGACCACAGCACCAACAGAGAGAAACAAGGCGCTGGCCGCCACGCGGCACGACGGCACGCACTTGCGCTGGGCGCTGCCAAAGAGCGGGTTGCTCTGCTGCGGGTCGTTCTGGTTGTACTCGACAAAGACAATGTCTGCCGTCTTGGGCACGTGGATGTTGAGGCTGCGAGAAAGCAAACCCACACCAAAGGGCCAGCCGCCATGCACACGGTGAGCGTGCGCCACCTCCTCCTCTGGACGCCTCGGCTGCTTGCCTCATCAGCGAACGAGCGCGACCACCCGCTGCTGCCGCTGACGCCATGCTCCGCGTCCCCGAGCAGCGCACCAGACGCTCATGTACGAGGACAGCGTGCCGGGCACGGCGCCGTTGGCCACCGTGATGAGGCCGTTGAAGTTGTCCGTGACGTAGTTCTCCAGGTACTGCACCCAGTTGTGCCCGTCCACGGCGCCCTGGCCCGCAGTGATGCTGCCTGCGCGACGCGGCGTGCAGCGCAGGCCGGTTCCACAGCACGGCTGTGTGCCGTCCCCTGTGGCCACCCGGCTGTGTGTCGCGTCCGTCCCCTGTGGATCCCGTGATGCGGCGGGCGCCCCGAGCACGGGCGCGGGCGCACCTCCGATGGTGGCCACTGTGATGTTCTGCCCCGCGGCCACCTTGCTCATGGCGCGCCTGAGGCGTGCCGCCGTCCCCAAGTGCGTGAGTCCACGCGCGAGGCCCTGCTTTGACATGACGAACTCGTAGGCGCCGGCGCCCCGCTCGTAGCGCGGCCACTTCCACGGCTGGCCTGGCTGCACGTTGAGCAGGAGCTTGGCTGTGGCTGACAAGTTGGCTGGGTTGGCGATGGGCGGCGGCGGTGCTGCAGCCTGCGCGCAAATCGGGGCCGGGAGTGCACGCGAAGGCCAGGAACGTCGAGCGAGCGAGGTGCACCGAACGTTGCGACACGTGCGCACGTCGAGCGCGTCCTCACCTCTGGTGTTGCGGCGCCATCCTCTTGCGCTGCTGCGACGAGGAGCGCCACGAACACGAAGGAGAAGGCTGCAACGGCTGCTGGTGGGCCTGCCGGCATCGCGCCAAACTCGTGCGACGCCTCACTGCGCTACTGATGCTGCTGTTCCTCCTCCTGCTGCTGCTGCTGCTACTGCGAGCCGCGCCGCAGGCCTGCGCTGCTCTCGCCCCAGAGTGAGGGGTGCGGCCTGCTCACGAACAGTGCCGCTGAGCCGACACCGACATCACGACGACGACGCGATGGACACCGTGCGCGTTGCGGACTGCTGTCCCGCTCGCTCCTTTCTTCGTCGGGCTGTTTCGGCCCAAGCCCGGCAGTCCATTAGCTCCAAAGAGCTCAAAAAGCGCCACCCGTGTGCCTCGCCGCAGTCTCGCGGGCCTCAGCCCCCCTGCACTCACCTCCCTTGTGGGTTGGCAGCCGTGCGCGGCGAGCGCGTCCACGTCGCGCAGCACGCCGCAGCAGATGTTGGCACGGGCATGGTGCTGCGAGCAGCTCTGATTCAGCAAGATCTCAACAGCGGCCTGGTGCGGTCGGTGCTTGGGATGGCAGGCTGGACGCAACGGTCCGCCTCGGCGCACGCGCTCTCTGCCGCAGAGCCGCGGGGGCCAGCGGCAACGCTGTGGCGCTGCGGAAGCAACGCCAGCAACGCCGGCAGCAGCTATGGCAGGTCCACGGCGCTTCCGCTCTGCGTCGCGGCCGCGCCTGGCGTCCGCTGCGGCATGGCGCCGCGCGACGCCACCATCACCACAGCCGCTACCGCTGGCACGCCATCAGCATCGTCGTCGTCGTCGTCGCCGTCGGACCCAGCTAGCACGCAGCAGCAGTCGTCCTCCTCCAGGGACTCCTCCGCGCGGGCCGGCGATCCGGCTCCGCCCCAGCCGAGCAGCAGCAGCAACAGCGCGCCGGCAGTGGCAACCCGCCCACCACCACCACCGCCAGTGCACCACCCGCACTTTGCAGCGCGCCGGCGTGCCGCCCGCCAGGCCATCGCCAACCCCTTCGCCAACCTACCCGCCACACCCCAGCGCCCCCCCTCCTCCCCCCAGTCCTGGCACCACGCCCGCACACAGCAGCCGCTGCCTGCCCCACCTCCCTCACCAGCAACCCCAGCCCCGGCGTCCACAGCACCCAAGCCGCCGCCGCCACCAGCCACGCTGCACCGCAAGCCCGCCGGCCCGCCGCCCGCCGCCAAGCGCGTCCCGCCCCGCTCCGCCTCTGCCGGCCGGGCCAGCACCACCGCTACAGGCCGCGCGCACGCCGCCGCCGCCCACCTGCCGCGCAGCAAGCCCGCCGCCGATCCCCCCGCCGACGCGGGCCCGCCCATCTGGCCCGAGCACCGCCCCGCGCCCGCCTGGCGGCCCTGGCACACGCTGCCGGACCTGGCGCTGCCGCCGCAGCTGCTGGCGCTGCCTGGCATGGCCACCGGCAGCCCCGCCGCGACCGACCAGGAGCTGCTGAGGGCGCTGGGCGGGTGGAGCAGGGAGCAGGTCGCAGAGGTGGCGCCGGCCGTGCAGGTGCGCGCGTCACACCTCTTGAGTCACGCCGGGTAGCTGGGCTCCGGCCCCGCCGAGGCGTCCAAACTGACGTAACCCCCCCCCACACACACCTAGCTCCCTCGTGGCCTCAGCTGGCCGCGTGCTTTGCCCGCTCAGCGCTTGGAACCCCTGCTGCTGGCCTGCTGCGTGGGACCCGTCGTGTGCGCAGAGGCTGCTGGCGTGCAGCACCACCAGCGGCCCTCCCCTGGCCTTCTACGTGGACACCGAGACCACGGACCAGCAGCCCAAGTTGCCCGTGTGGCTCTCGCAGCTGGCGCCCGAGCGCACGCCGCTCTTCCGGCCCTGCGACGTGTGCATCGTCAGCGAGCACGACGACGGTGCGTCGCGCGCGGCCGTGCGCCGCTCGTCCCCGCCTGCAGCGCGCTCTCGCAGCCGTCCGACGCGCCCGACGCGCGCCGCTAGCGCACACACACCCAGCAGCACAGCGCCAACTCGCTTGCCCACCCCGCCGTTGCCCGTGTTCAAGCAAGAAAGCGCCGCTGCGTGCTCACCGCGCGCCCACCACCCGCAGACGGCATGTTCGGCACGCTGGTCAACCCCGGGTGCCCCATCACGCCGGGCGCCACGGGCGTGCACAAGATCACCGACGCCATGGTGGCCGGCGCGCCGCCCACGCACGTCGCCGGCCTGGCGGCGCTGCTGTGGCTGTGGCAGCGCTGCGAGCGGCGCGGCGGCGGCCGCGTGGTGCTGGTGGCGCACAACGCCCACTTCGACATCAAGTCGCTCACGCACTTGCTGCTGGACGGCGCGCTGCTCATGCCGCTGGGCTGGCACAGCCTCTGCACCTACACGCTGGTGCGGCGCAGCGCCGTGCGGGAGTGGTTTGTCCGGCGCGGCGTGCCGCTGGCGGCGCAGGGCGACGGCAAGGGCAAGGGCATGAGCCCGACCTCGCTCTCGTCGGTGGCCAGGGCCGTCGGCGTGGCCGCCACGGGCGAGCTGCACCGCGCAGAGGCGGACACGCTGCTGCTGCGCGACGCGCTGCGCGGCGTGGTCGCGCGGCTGTGGCCCGGCAAGACCGTCTCGCAGGTGCGCGCGACGCCGTGCGCTCTCTGAGCGCGCGGCGCGCTCTCGTCTGCGTCGTCGCGCATCGCCCTGCCCGTGCTGCGAGAGGTTCGTCACGGCTCGCGCGCGCTTTGCTCGACGCATCGCTGCAGGCGCTGGCCGAGTCGGCGTTCGACGCCGAGGTCGTCGCCGTCGACCCCACGCTCGTGCCGCTCGTCAGCGCGGGCCCCATCGACGACGCGCGGCACACCCGCCAGACGCTCACCTGGATGCCCTGGACCCAGGCCTGGCGCAAGCTGCACGACGCCGAGCACGGCGCGCTGCAGGCCGCGCACCAAGCCCTGGACGAGGGCATGCGGTACGCCGCGTGGCTGGCGACGGGCGTGCGCCCACCGCCCACCGAGCCGCGCAAGCCGGTGCAGGCGCAAGCCGCGCCCAAGGACGCCAAGGACAAGCCCACCACAACTACCACCGCCGCCGCAACCACCTCGTCACCTCGCTCGGTCTTCGCGTCCCGCACCACCACCACCACCACCGTCCTGCAAGCCGCCGTCAAGTCCCCGGCGCCCGCTCCGCCTGCGCAACCCTCCTCCTCCACGTCCCCGCTGCCCTTTGTCTCAAGCCAGGCGGCCACCAGGAGCAGCACCGTCACTTTCTCGGACGTCATCGTCACCGCCGCCACCGCCGCCGGCCGCCTCACCACGGCCCCGCGCCCCGCCACGCCCGCTCCGCCGCCGGCGATCGAGGCCGCCTCTCCCGTCGCCGGCACCCCCGACAGCACGGCAGACCTAGGCTTCGACGCAGCAGCGGCGGCAGCAGCAGCAGCGCTGGAGGAGGCGGAGCGCGGCGTTGCGGGAGCCCTGCACGCCGCGCCGCCTGAGCCGCCGCCCAGCCCACTGCCCGCGCCGCCGCCGGTGGAGGCCGCGGCTTCCCTGGGCGCTGCCGCCGCGTCGGCGGCGCCGCTGCTGGCGCGCACGGCTGCGCTGCGGCCCGCGCAGCTGGAGCCCGTGCTGCCCTCCTCGCCGCCCTCGCCCTCGCCGTCGCCCTCGCCGTCCCGCGGAGCCAGCAGCAGCAAGGTGCGGGGCAGCTGCGCACGTGCCTTGAACACACAACCTTCGACCTTCTTGTCTTATCGCGTGGCGCTGCGAGGGAGGTCAGGGCCGCTTGCCGTTTGCATGTCGCTCGCACGATCGTGCGCGTGCCGCAGGGCAAGGCCGGGTCGCTGCCGCTGTGGCACGTGCTGGCGCAGCCGCTGGGCTCCAAGCCCGTCGACAAGCACTTCACCGCCACGCAGGTGAGTGCAAGCTGCTCGCCGTGCGCGCAGCCAACAGTGGCTCTTCAGGACGTCTGCGCCGGCGGCGGAGCTTTGCTTGACGCGCGCAACGCCGAGCTGCAGCTGCCTGGAGAGCGTGCTGCGTGGGTGGGGGTGCGCACGTGAAGGACTTGGCGGTGGCCGGCTGATCAGCGCCTGTGCTTGGGAAGCGTGCTGGTGCGTGCTGCGCAGGTGAAGGACCTGGCGGCGGCCGGCTTTGGCAGCCTGCTGGACCTGCTCATGTGGTTCCCGCGAGCCTACCTGGTGCGGCCCGCCCCGCACCAAACGGTGTCGCTGCTGGGAGACTGGCAGGGCGCGCACGCACGAGGCGGCGGCGCTCAGCGGTGTGGACGATTGCTGGGCCCAGCAGCTTTGCTGCGGTGCGTTGGGCCGCGGCTGTGCGCAGGTGTACCGCGGGCGAGTGGAGGCCACCGCCGAGCCCCAGTCCGTGGCGCTGCCCGTCACCATCACGTGAGCCCCACCCGCTATTCACGCACGTCCCATGCCAAGGCCGCATGTGCAGCCACGGCGAGGGCGCACGCTCACGAGTCGCACGTATGCCCCGCCCTCGTCTTGTGTGCGTGTGTTCACAGTGACGTGCAGGCGCCCATCATGCTGCCCAAGCAGCGCGCGCTGCTCAAGACGCACTTTGCCGCCGCCGCCGCCTCGCCGCCCGTGGCGGTGGAGGGCCAGACCTTTGCGTTCGGCGGCAAGTTCGGCGTCATGGCGCTGCACGCGCGGCGCAAGGAGCTGCTCAAGTCGCGGGACGCCGGGGAGGGCTTCATCCTGCTGGCCACCGTGCAGGTGTGAGGCGCCGCGCCGCTCGTGCGCGCGCGCGGGTGTGGCTTGGCGGGTCAAGAAGCAACGGGAACGCGGCGCTGCAGCGCGTCGCCTGCCACGCGCACGTCACGCTTTGAGGTGCCGAGGAGGCGCACTGAGGACGTGAGCATGCGATGACCCCGCTTGCCCCGCGCCCGCAGCCCAAGGCCACGTCCGCGAGCGCGCTCACGCTCACCACCGCCAACGCCAAGCTGGTCAGCGCCGCGGCCGAGGGCTCGGCATGGACGCGCCAGCTGCTTGGCTGGCCCGACGGCGACGGCAACAACGGCTCCCGCACCGGCCCGGGGCAGGCGCGTGTTGGATAGCTCGGCGTTGCCCGCCCCGTCCTGATGCCACCCCGCGCCAAATGCAGCTCGCGTGTCCAAACTGCCCCCACTGCCAGTGACCGTGGCGCTGCGTTGCTGCCTCTCTCACCCTGCTGCCCACCGCTCCCTGGCTGCTCCGCAGGCGCAGGAGAGCGTGCTGCCCGTGTACCGCGCCCGGGCGCCGCTGGCCGCCGCCGACTTCTTCAACGCCGAGGCCAAGCGGCGAGGGCTCATGGAGAAGGCGCTCTGCGCGCTGCAAGCCCTAACGCCCGCCCCCGCCGGGCCCGGCGCAGGTGCGACGCCGCCGCACGCACGCAGCTCGCTCGCAAAGCCACACGCAGCTGCCTTGCGTGTGTCTCAACGTGCGCCAGCCTCACTCGTGCTGTGCCGCTGGTACTTTGTTGCTGGCGCGCCCCAGCAGGGCTGGAGGGCCTGCGCAGCCAGATCATGCCCGAGCTGCTGCCCTGGCACGAGGCCATGCGGGCGGCGCACGTGCCGCTCACCGAGGACCGCCGGGACCTGGCCCGCGCCAGCCTCGCCTTCCACGTGAGCGAAGCACGCGGCGTGGCGGTGGCAGCGTTGCGGCGGCGGGCCGACCGCCAGCCCCGGCTTTCCGCGCCGAGCGGGCGGCAGGAAGCAAGAGCCGCTTCTCAGGCGGCCCATACGGACCGTGCGCCTGTGGTGCGCCTGGCGTGCGGCCGCAGGAGCTGGTGTTTGTGCAGCTGCGGCTCATGCAGCGGCGCCGCGCCTTCCTCACCGCCGGCAGCAAGTGAGTGCCCACCTCACTCCCTGCGCTCTCCGTCGGCACGGCCATGCGCCGTTGCTGTTTGCACCTTGAGGAAAGCGCGCCCGTGAGCTCATCGCGTGCTTCTTTTGCGTTGCGGAACGCGTGTGTGTGTGTGCGTGTGCGTGGTGGCAGGAAGCAGGTGTGCCTGCCGGTGCCGTCGACGGCGGTGCTGGACGAGGCGGTGGGCAGCCTGCCCTTCACGCTCACGCCCGACCAGCAGCGCGTGCTCAGGGAGGTGCTCGAGGACATGGACCAGCCCCTGGCCATGTTCAGGTGAGGGCCGCGGTGCCAAGGGCTCGCTTGCCCCTAGCCACGTTCACGTGGTGGTGCGCGATTGCCCGAGCGTCGAGCACGTCTGGACGGGCGCGCCTTGCGTCCCCGCTGTTCGCACGCTTTGTGCGACCCCCCGCAGGCTGCTCCAGGGCGACGTGGGGTCCGGCAAGACGGTGGTGGCCATGCTGGCCATGCTGGCCGTGGCCAGCGCAGGTGAGCCCCGCAGTGCCACCTCTCCCTCAGGCCCCGCTGCTGCGTTGCCACCGTCACCACCTCGCCGTGCTTCCACGTGCCGACTTGAACAGTCCACTTGCTCCACTTCGCGCACCGCAGCTGTTCCGGCCATAGGGCAGTCTGAGTGCTGTGCCCCAGGCGCTGGGGCCAAACTCAGCGGGGGAGAATTCTGCGTGCTGCGCGTGCCGGGCGCAGGTGGCCAGGCGCTGCTGCTGGCTCCGACCGAGATCCTGGCGCAGCAGCACTACGCCACGCTGAGCGCGCTGCTCGAACGGCTGCCCGCCGCCGCCAGGCGCAAGCTGGCCGGCGGCGCGTCTGCGGCGGACGAGGAGGGCGCGCCCAAGCGCGGGCGGGCGGCGCGCGGCGCCGCCGTGCGGGCCGGCCTGCTGGTGGGATCCACCAAGGTGCGAGTCCCACCTCTGTTGCCGGCGCCGCGGGCGTGGTGGAGGGACAGGAAGCACCGCTCGAGCGAAAAACCAGGGACCTGAAGGCGTGAGCAAAGCGCGTGTGGGAGACGGTGGTGTGCTGCTGATTGGTGCGTTGTCGCGCGGTGGCCCAGGCGGCGGACAAGGCGGCGGTGCAACAGGAGCTGTCGAGCGGGTCGCTGTGCCTGCTCGTCAGCACGCACGCCGCGCTGTGGACGCACTCGTGGGCGCGGCTCGGCCTCGTCGTCATCGACGAGCAGCACAAGTGAGCGGGCGGGCGGGCTCGCTTCGGCGTCGTTTGCGGCGTGTGCGCTTGCGCCTGGCGATGACCTGGCGTGCTCCGCTGTGCTGTGCTGCGGCTCTGCCTGTGCTCAGGTTCGGGCTGCCGCAGAAGCGCCGGCTGCTGGAGCTGTGCCCCAACCTGCACCCGCACTTGCTCAGCATGAGCGCCACGCCCATCCCCCGCACAATGGCCCTGGCGCTGTGAGTCCGCCCGTCGCCGTCCCCCTCTCCCCTCTCCTCCTCCACGCCACCGCTCCCTGCCCTGCGGAGGGTGCACTTGAAGGGCCTGGGCTTCATTGCGCTGTGCTTGTGTGGGTGCTGACGTTGCTGCTGCCTGGCAGGTACGGCGACATGGACGTGAGCGTGGTGCTGGGCCGGCCACCCGGCCGCACGCCCGTGGCCACGCAGGTCGTGCGCGACGACGACGCGGGGCGCGCGCTCATGATCGCGCAGGTCCGCAAGGAGGTCGACACAGGTGAGGGACCACGCTCCGCTCCGCGCCGCCACCGCCCCCTCTCCACAAGCCAATGCTGCGTCGAAGTCCGCTCGCCTTGTGCGGGTTGACGACGCGGATGCAAGGCGCCAGGGCTTAGCAGGGAACGCGCGACAGAACCTGCTGGCGCCGTCACACCCAATCGTGCAGGTGGCCGCGCCTTCATCGTGTACCCTGGCAAGGGCGTGCCCAGCTCCGACAGTTCCGACGGCTCCGACGACGACGACGGCGGCGGCGCGGACGGCAAGCCCCGCAAGCGCAAGGCCAAGAAGCCCGCGAGCAAGAAGACGTCGGCGTCGGCGTCGGCCGGCGGCAAGAAGAAGGGCGGCGCCAAGTCGGGCGCCAAGGGCCGCGGCAAGGCGGAGGGGGCGGCGGCGGCGGGTGGCGTGAGGGAGTTGTGGGAGGAGGGGGAGGCGGGCGACGAGGAGGACGAGGACGAGGCGCAGGCCATCAAGACGGCGGTGGCGGACTTTGAGGCGCTGACGGCCAGCAAGGCGTTCGGCGAGCACAAGTGAGCGCATGAGTGATGGGCAGCGACTTGACGCTCTGTGGCGTCTGCTGCCGGCGTTGTGCCTTTTGTGCACCCCCCCTGCCAACCATCCTTGTTTTAAGAGCACCAGCGGGGCGTGAGCTCGCTGCGCGGCGTTTTCGTGTGCGCTGCCGCAGGTGCGTGCTGCTGCACGGCGGCATGCGCGTGGCGGACAAGGAGGCGGCCATCTCGGCGCACCGTTCGGGCCAGGCGCCCGTCATGGTGTGCACGTCGGTGGTGGAGGTGGGCGTGGACGTGCCCGAGGCGAGCATCATGGTGGTGCAGCAGGCAGACAGGTGAGGCGCGCACGGGCCCGTGGGGTCACTTGCGGGAGCGCAGGTGGCGCTGCAGACGCGGGTGCCTGGGCGAGGTGGGGGGGGGATCGTGGGGTTGATGGCGGCGCTGCATGTGTGGCTGGCTGCCCGTGCGCTCGCAGGTTTGGGCTGGCGCAGCTGCACCAGATGCGCGGGCGCGTGGGGCGCAGCTCGCGCGCCTCGTCGTGCGTGCTCATGACGGCCAGCGACACGCCCGACGCGCTCGCCAGGCTGCAGGTGCGATGTCATGCGCGAGCGCGAGCGCTTGTCGATCGTGCGATGCGCGGAGCTCGACACGACCGGCCGCTGCGCGCGGTGCGACGACTCGTCTCGCGCGCAGACCTTGGAGGCGTGCCACGACGGGCTGGAGATCGCCGAGCGGGACCTGCTCTTCCGCGGCGCCGGATCGCTCTTCAACTCCAACGCCAAGCAGTCGGGTGCGCCGACGCCGCTCGCCGCTCTCTCCCCCCTGCGTGCCCCCGCTCGCTTCGCACCAGCCGCACCTCCAAGCGCGCCGAGCACGTATCGGCTTAGCCAGGTTCGTGTTCATGTGCTCGTTCGCCACGGCAGGCACGCCGGACTGCAGCCCGCTGTGCGCGGCGGAGCTGGTGCGCGAGCCCCGGCTGGTGCTGGCGGCGCGCGAGGCGGCCTCGGCGGCGCTGGGGGCCGACGCGCGCCTGCCCCCCGACCTGCAGGCGGCGGTGGACGCCTTTGCCGGGCTGAGCTGGCGCGGTGGCGCGGACGAGTCGGGGTCGTCCTCGGGGGGAAAGGCGGCGCCGCTGGGTGACGTGCACTGACCTGATTTGAAGGGGAGCTGGGTAGGGTGGGTGTACTTGGGGTGGTGACGTTTGGCCCTGGCGGGTGGGCGAGTGGGGCCGGCTGTCGACAGAGTGCTGGCTGGCGGGAGAGGCTTTTGTGCAGAGAGGTGCTGTAGGATCAACGTCTGCTGCGAGGGTGGGTGCAGCACGAGTGCCAGCTCGCTATGCGCTATGCTTTCTTGCACTGAAGCCCATGTTCTTCCGTCCGCATAGAGATTCATCATCGCTGCTGCCTGGGTATGGCCCGTCTTGCTGTCTGCGCTCTGGACGCGAGGGGGGCAGGCGGGTGCGGTTCCCACTCTGTGGGCGCACTCTCTCTGGAAAGCAGCAGAAAGGTCGCCTCGCTGTGTCTTCATCACTGCAAAGGGATCGAGACAGCAGGATCGAGACAGCAGTGGCTGAGAACGGGTTCTTCGCTCTGGGCAGCCGCAGTGGGCGCCTCACGACTCGCCCTTGCACACGTCGGCAGCGCAGCGACAGCCCAGAGACAACGACACCCCGTGCGTCCAGCTGCACCCCCCAGCCCGAGCCACAGATCACAAGCACCCCCACGAGCGGGAACTGCGTCCAGCCCACAAAGCCACACCTGCCAGCCTCAGCCGCAAATACGTTCCCACGCCCTCCACACCACACATACTGCTGCTGCTTGCGCTCGTAGCCGTCCGCACGAATACGACCCCGTCCCCGCCCCTGAATTGAGAATTCGCCGCGTCGTTCACGCGTCCGCATCGCCAGAGCCCGGCGACCCGCCGCGCGGCACCTCCGTCACGTTGACCTTCCACGCGCCGCCGCGCCCGCCGCCGCCGCCGCGCGCAGCTCCCGACGACCGCTTCGGCTGCGCCACCGCCGCCGGGGACCGCGCCACGTCGTCCTTCTTGGCCGCCGACGGCGCCGCCGACGCCAGGCCCCTGGCGCCCGACCGCTTGCCGTTGCCGCGGATGGTGCCGGCGCCGGCGGGCGGCGCCACGGGAGCCGCCGAAGAGGAGGAGGAGGAAGAGGGAGCGATGCCGGCCTTGGCGGCCTCTGCGCGCACGGCGGCGTCGGCCAGCTCCGCCGCGCGGATGGCCGCCAGGTGCATGGGGTCGTCCTCGTCCTCCTGCGCCTCCTCGCCGGCGGGCGCGTCGCGCCTGAGGTTGGTGAAGGCGCGCGGCGCCGAGG
>VFQP010003451.1_pt1 | contig 16014 bp, 16 predicted proteins | sample 3512351 | NCBI WGS metagenome assembly VFQP01 (sample SAMN10412372, study PRJNA504923) | tailings metagenome | isolation source: Relicate 1 Philex TSF1 revegetated site | place: Philippines: Tuba, Benguet | collected 2017-08-29 | reverse complement strand
GCACCAGCTTGTCTTTGTTTTCTTCCATGTCGCTGCGGATACGGTCGGGGCTGAGCATCCACATGCTGCCCAAGATAATGCGGGCCGATTTGACACTGTCCTGCTCGCTTTCCGCATCGCAGAGGGCGAGATCGTCCAGGTTGATAGTGCAGTCTTCCAATATCGACCGCAGCATCAGGACATAACGCGCATTCACCCGCTGTTCCCAATCGGTGCGTTCGATGAAGGCCTGTTCGATCAATAACTTTTGCCCCAAAAAAACCGCAGGCCATACGATCATGAACAGGCTGACCACGTTGACAAACACATTGCGCCCCCGCCCGAGAGACGAGCCATAAGCAACGCCCAGCGCGGGTAACAGCGACATCACCACATCGCCCATGTCCGGATCAATCGGCAGCGTCGCGTGCATCGTCAGCGCCGACCACATGATCAAAAACAGCGGCATCAGCGACACCAGCGCGATGCCGTAGTAAATACGCCGCATTTTGCCCGCCGTGACGTGGAAACCCGACGGCGCGAACAGGCCAAGGATCAGCAGGAAACACCCGCAGGCCGATACGCTGCGGCCGAAGACCTGCAGGTCTTCCATTTTCACCGGATCGGACCGCACGCTGCCCGCGACATCCAGCAGCGACATATTGAATTCGATTTCGGCGACCAGATAACAAATGCTCAGGACCAGCAAAATCGCCGACGACCATGCGCGCCACGGGATATCGCCCGCCAATATGCCGCGTACTTTCTTGCGGGGGGGCTTGCCTTGTTTACCGCCGCCGGTCTTGCGCCGCGGTTCGGGTTTGTGTACCACCAGCACCGGCGCATCCAGATCTTCGTCCATCAGGTCGTCATGTCCGGATGCGGCCGGCGTGGCGGCATCGGGCACAACAGGCGGCGTATCGCCGCTTTCTGGTGCGGCGGATACGGCAGATGCTGTCTCGGTGCGGCTGTCGGAGGATGCGGGATGCGTCCCCGCCGCGGGCTGGTCTGGCGTTTTATCGTCCATATACCAGCTTACCACGGCTTGAAACGCCGAGGCTAATCCGAAATGCGGTCAAAATGCTGCTAAAGCATTGCCAGGCATAAAGAATTTCTTAACGTTTATATCAGGCCGTTATTTTATGGGGAATGCCGCCCGCCGGTTTTTGCCCGTCTTTCAACTGGCGCTGCACCGACGTCACCTGCTGGCTGGCGCGTGCGGCTGTGCGGTAATATTCCATCAGGAAAACCCGCAGGGCGGCGGTAAAAGATGCGCCCGCTTCTTTCAGGTCATGCACGGCGCCGCACAGGTCGTGGATGCTGCAGCCTTCAATCTCGGCCACTTCGCGCAGGGCATGCCACATTTCAGGCTCCAGCCGCACGCTGGTGCGGCGGTCGTGGATACGCACGTTTTTGCTGATCAGCGCGCCTTGCAGCGGCTGCTTTTTAACGGCGGCAAGAATATCGCTTTGCGGTAATGTTCGCCCGTCCGGCGGCAGTGCTTCGGCCATGTCTGATCCCCCTCAGGTATAGCTGTTTCAGAAAATAAGTATCGTCCTAAAATGCCTGCATGCCCAAAACGCGCAGGGCGTGGATATACTCTAGGATGCAGGCTCCCTTATTACAACTATAAATTGAATTTATTAAAATTTTACAACAAATGGGTGTAATTCAAGACGCCGCGCGCCCCATCGCCCGCCATAGTATGTGGGGGATCTTGAAATTATGGCATCAAACCATTGGAAAGCATGCGCCGTCCCGCCTACCTCTGTCTTCGGCGGTTTTATTGAAGAAATGCGGGCATCGCCTGCCCGCCGCCTTGTATTCACCCCGAAGGACGTTCATAATTTTAAGATGTGGGATTTTAAGGGAAAATCGTTTTTACATGGTCTGCGCGACCATAAAGACACTGTGCCGACGCCGCGCAAGGGCTGCGACGTGCCGGGATGCCCGCATACGGGCGAGTACAAGGCGCCCAAATCCCGCTATGACCTGCGCGATTATTTCTGGTTCTGCCTTGACCACGTGCGCGAATACAACGCGAACTGGGACTTTTTCAAGGGGATGAGCCCCGGCGAGATCGAGCATCATATGCATAGAACCGCCATCTGGGACCGGCCCACCTGGCGCATGACCGAGGCCGGGAATACCGAAGAGCGCACGCGCGAAAAGATTTATACCCACTTCGCCCGCGGCGAAAGCGTCTTTGGCGATTTTTCGATGGGCGGCGAAGGCGAAGAGCCCACGCGCGAGCGGGACGCCCATATCGACATCGGCAGCATCCCCCACCCGACGGTGGAGGCGCTGGGCGTTCTGGGCCTTGCCCCGCCCGTGGGCTGGGAAGAAGTGAAATCGCGTTACAAATCGCTGGCCAAGAAGTATCATCCGGATACCAACAAGGACAAGAACGCCGAAGAGCAGTTCAAAAAAGTGAACATGGCCTATACCATCCTCAAGCTCTCCTACCAAACCTATAGCCAACTGGACGAAAGATAAAAACATGACCGCTGCCGCACATAAAAACGTACCCGATATCATGGTTTCGGTTCGTCAGGTTTTCGGTATTGATTCAGATATTCAGGTACCCGCCTTTTCCAAACGCGACGACAAGGTGCCCGAAATCGACGAGGCCTATATCTTTGACAAAAAAACCACGCTGGCCATTCTGGCGGGCTTCGCGCATAACAAGCGTGTGATGATACAAGGGTATCACGGCACGGGTAAATCGACGCATATCGAACAGGTCGCCGCACGCCTCAACTGGCCCTGCGTGCGTGTCAACCTTGACAGCCACGTCAGCCGTATCGACCTGATCGGCAAAGACGTGATCGCGCTGAAAGACGGCAAACAGGTAACCGAATTCAAAGAAGGCATTCTGCCCTGGGCGCTGCGCAACCCCGTTGCGCTGGTATTCGACGAATACGATGCCGGCCGCCCCGATGTGATGTTCGTGATCCAGCGTGTGCTGGAGGCATCGGGCAAGCTCACGCTGCTCGACCAGAACGAAGTTTTGCATCCGCACCCCGCCTTCCGCATTTTCGCGACGGCCAACACCATCGGCCTTGGCGATACCACGGGCCTTTATCACGGCACGCAGCAGATTAACCAGGGGCAGATGGACCGCTGGAACATCGTCGCCGCGCTGAACTATCTGCCGCCGGAGCAAGAGGTGGATATTATTTTGGCCCGCGCGCCCGCATACCGCACCGACGATGGCAAGAAAACCGTTGCCGCCATGGTGCGCATGGCCGGCTTGACGCGCAAGGGCTTCATGGCAGGCGATCTGTCGACCGTGATGTCGCCGCGCACCGTTATCAACTGGGCGGAAAATGCCCAGATTGTGGACGACCTGGATTTCGCGTTTGTCCTGACCTTCCTCAATAAATGCGACGAGCTGGAACGCGCGATTGTGGCTGAGTACTATCAGCGCTGTTTCGACCGCGCGATCACCAGCACCGGCAGCGCGGCATGAGACTGGGCCAGCTGAATCTCTGGTACGGGCGTCTGATCATGAACGCCGTGCGGTTTCTTGAAAAGTCACCGCCCGATATCCTGTGCCTGCAAGAGGTCATGAGCAACGCAGACGCCCATGATTTCAACTTCAACAACCTGCAAAAGCTGAAGCGCGATTTGGGGTATGAATATGATTTTTACGCCCCTTCCATCGATTTTGCGACCAGCGACACCACGACCTATTTCGGCAACGCGATTTTAAGCCGCCAGCCGATAGAGCCCGTCCAAACGGTTTTCACTTTCGGCAGCTATACGGCTCATTTTTCGTTCAAACAGCGGGATAAACTGCCGTGGAATTTCCAGCACGCCGTGATCGGCGGGCACAATATCATCAACCATCACGGCTTCTGGGTCGATGGCGACAAATACGGCAACGACGAAACCATGCGCCAGATGGATATGGTGGCCGACTATATCGCCGGTCTGTCGGGCCCTGTCATCTTCACGGGGGATCTCAACCTGTGGCCGCAGGCGAAATCGCTGCACCGTTTTCAATCCACCATGCGGGATCTGGTAACCGAATACAGATTTATGACCACGCGCAATTTTACATCCTTCAAACCGGTTGAAATCTGCGATTACATTTTCGTCAACGATCAGGTCAAGGTGAACGGATTCAAGGTGCATGACGACGTGATATCTGACCATGCCCTGCTGGAGCTTGATTTCGCATGACCGACCAGCACGACCCGGCAGAAAACTTCAAAACAGCGACGCAGTCCACTGCCCGCGCATTGTCGGGACGTGAAGACGTGGATGTCAGCTTCAGCGGACATATCGCCGAAATAGTTGATGCCAGCATACGCCTGCCCGCACTGCCCAAGGAAATGACCGAGGAAGACACGCATTTCATCCGCGGCCTGTCAGACAGTTTTGCCCTGCGCCTGCGGTACCACGACGCTGACCTGCACCAACGTCTGGTGCCCGCCGATACGCAGGCGCGCGCGGTGTACGAAGCCCTCGAAGACGCCCGCATCGAAGCCATCGGCACCGCCGATTATCCGGGTGCGGCGGCCAACATCGAAACCACGCTGAAGCGCGATGCCAAACGCCTGCGCCTGCACTTGGTCAAGGGCATGGAAGACGCCCCGCTATCCGAGGCGCTGCGTCATCTGGCGCGCGAAACCTTCACCGGACGCCCCATCCCGGCCGAAGCGGTCAAAACCGCGAAGGTCTGGAAGCAATGGATCAAGGAACATCTGGGCGATGACGGCCTCAAATCCCTCGCCAAAGTCATGGCCGATCAGGAAGCCTTCGCGCGCATGGCGCAGCAGATGATTGCGCAAATGGAAATGACGCCGACACCGGCGGAGCCGCCACGCAACCCCGAAGACGGCGATAGCGATCAGGACGAAGATGCACAAGGCGCCGATACGCCCGATGACGACGGCAGCCAGCAAAGCCCGCCCCCCATGGGCGGTGCCGAAGAAAGCGACACGGGCGAAGATGCCGACCAGCAGATGGATGCGCAGGCGGGCCATGACCTCGAAGAAATGGACGACGACAGCGCATCGTCAGAACGTGAAGAGCCGCGCCATAACGATACCTACAAAGACGGTTTCGAAGCGCTGCACGGCGACTATAAAATATATTCCACCCAATTCGACGAAGTCGTGCAGGCAAAAGACCTCTGCGACAACGAAGAGCTGCAAAAACTCCGCAAGATGCTGGACAAGCAGCTGACGCAAATGCAGGGCGTCATCACGCGCCTAGCCAACCGCCTGCAGCGCAAGCTGATGGCACAGCAAACCCGCGCGTGGCAGTTTGATCTGGAAGAAGGCATCCTGGATAGCGCCCGCCTGTCGCGGATCGTTACCAACCCGCTGGTGCCGATCAGCTATAAACAGGAAAGCGAAACCGATTTCCGCGATACGGTGGTCACGCTGCTGATCGACAATTCCGGATCCATGCGCGGCCGCCCGATTACCATCGCGGCGATGTCCACCGACATTCTGGCGCGTACGCTGGAGCGCTGCGGGGTCAAAGTCGAAATTCTCGGCTTCACCACCCGCGCGTGGAAAGGCGGATCATCGCGCGAGCGTTGGCTGGCCGATGGAAAACCCGCCAACCCCGGCCGCCTCAACGACCTGCGCCATATCGTATACAAAGGCGCCGATAGCCCGTGGCGCCATTGCCGCGCGAACCTCGGCCTTATGCTGCGCGAGGGATTGCTCAAGGAAAACATTGATGGCGAGGCGCTGCTGTGGGCCTACGAGCGCCTGATGCACCGCCCGGAACAGCGCAAGATCATGATGGTGATTTCCGACGGCGCGCCGGTCGATGACTCGACCCTGTCCGCGAACCAAGGCAATTATCTGGAAGAACACCTGCGCCGCGCCATCCACTGGATCGAAAACAAATCGCCGGTGCAATTGCTGGCGATCGGCATCGGCCATGACGTGACGCGCTATTACGAACGCGCCGTCACGCTGGTCGACGCCGAAGAACTGGGCGGCGCCATCACCGAAAAACTCGCCGAATTGTTTGATGAAAAGCCGGCGCGCAAACGCGGGCGCGGGTAATCAGCGGCTAAACAGCCCCGCCACTTTGTCAAACGATACATGCACGCCGGCCAGTACCTCGACGCTTTGTTGTTCGTTTGCCAAGGCTGCATTCGCGTTTTGGTCAAGCATCACGGTATCGCCCGTGCGTTTATCCAGATAACGCGCGCCCAGCGTGAACCGCACGCTGTCATTGTGATGATACATACCGCCGAATCCCAATTGATAGGCCAGTTCCGGCGTATTTTTCCCCGTGCGTCCGACGGCGCCTTCTACGGAAGCATCGCGTTTTAAAAGCCCCAGCCCCCCGCCCGCATAAAAGCTGACGGGATTTTCCGGCAGGCGGTAATCCACATATAGATTGACGATATCCTGATAGGATTCCGGCTGGTAGGCGTCTTGTTGCAATGCTGTTTTTTCCACATCCGATGGAGACGGAAAACCCGGAAAGCTGGCGCTGCTGAGCTTGTTATCCCCGCTCTGGCGCAGTTCGAGCTCTCCGCGCAGATCTTTGTGCGGCGTGATCTGATGCAGCTGATCCATGCCCACATGGAACGACAGGCCGCCCCCTTCGGTTTTGGCGCGCAATTGCGCGGGTTTGGCGGCTTCTTGCGCCGTATCCGCCCATGCCGTGCCCACAGGCAGCAAAAACAGCATAGCCAGACCACAAAGCGCGTGACGCATATATACCCTCTTTGAAACCCGCACCGCCAGAACGGCAGCTATCGCGCATCAGACAGATGCACAGACCTTGGAATATATAATATGCAATCAATGGTTAATTTTGCCCAAACGCCCGCCCCGCAGGGGGAAAAACCCGCAAAATCCCTTTAAATACGCATCCACATTGCCCCCGCCCGCGTATCTGCGTATATATAGGGTGCAATTATACTCCCGACCCGAAGGCTTCCGTTATGTCCGACAACAAAGTTTACAAACCCAAATCCATCAGCGGCTTCCCCGAATGGCTGCCCGAATACCGCGCGGTGGAACAGCAGTGGCTGGATAAAATCCGCGCCGTGTTCGAAAGCTATGGCTTTTGCAATATCGAGACGCCTTCGGTCGAAGAAATCGATGCCCTATCCGCCAAGGCCGGCGAAACCGAAAAGGAAATCTATACCCTCGCGCGCCTGCAAGCGGACGAAAGCGAGAGCAAGGAAGCGCGTCTTGCCCTGCACTTCGACCTGACCGTGCCCATGGCGCGTTATGTGGCGCAGCACTTTGGCCAGCTGGTCTTTCCGTTCAAACGGTATCAAATGCAAAAATCGTGGCGCGGCGAGCGTCCGCAAAAAGGCCGCTACCGCGAATTTTACCAATGCGATATCGACGTGGTGAATATCGACGACCTGCCGATGCACTTTGATGCCGAACTGCCTGCGGTTTTGTTCGAAGCCTATCAAGCGCTCGGCATTCCGCCGGTGGAACTGCACATCAGCAACCGCAAGATTTTGATCGGCTATCTGCACGGCCTTGGCATCACCGATGCCGCGCCCATGACGCGCACGCTCGATAAACTCGATAAAATCGGCGTGGATGGCGTGCTCAAGGTGCTGGCTGAAGACGGCGTTTCAGCGGATATCGCGCAAAAAGCCCTCGCCTTCGTGCAAATCAAAACGCCTGACAGCAGTTTTGCCGGCCAAGTCCGCGCGCTGGGCGTCACCAGCGAGCTGATGGAGCAAGGCATCGCCGAGCTGCAATTCGTCACCGACAACCTGAAGCACCTCCACGGGGGCGGCATGGTCGCCAACCTCGGCATCATCCGCGGCCTTGATTATTATACCGGCACCGTGCTGGAAGCGCGTTTCAAAGACAGCAAAGACCATTGGCCGAAAGGCACGCCCAGCCTGTCCATCGGCGGCGGCGGCCGTTATGACGATCTGGCCGGTTCGTTCATCAACCAGAAACTGCCGGGGGTCGGGCTGTCGATCGGCCTGACGCGCCTGTTCGGCCTGCTGCTGGACCAGGGTAAAATCACCGCTGGCAGCAAATCACCCGCCGATGTGCTGGTCGTGCTGCCCGACGAAGCGCGCCGTGCCGAAGCCAGCGACACCGCCCGCCTGCTGCGCAGCCGCGGTTTCAAGGTCGAGATGTACCACCGCGACGCCAAAATCAAAAACCAGATGGCCTATGCCGAGAAAAAAGGCATCAAATACGTCTGGTTCCCCCCGTTCAAGGACGGCCAGCCGCATGAGATCAAGAATATGACAAGCGGTGAGCAATCCCCCGCAGATGCGGCCAGCTGGACGCCCGCCGCATAACGCGGACGGCCACGGCGGCACCCTTCGCGGCGCTATTTGATTACATACGCCAAGCCATGCTAAAATGGGTTGTCGTCTGCCATTCAGGGGTATCAAATGCTGACTATCTTTCGCCAGATCAAAACCGCCGCGCTGCTTGCCGTCATGACCGCCGTGATGGCTGTCCTGCTGGCCGCCTCGCCCGCACAGGCTGAATATACTTACATCCATAATGATGGCGAATATTCCGTTACCCTGCCCGATGCGCCCAGCGGCGAAACGGTATGGTCTGACCAGCGCAAGCCTATTCCGTTCATCGGCACGACACAAAAATTCGGTTCGGTCGGTGAAATCGCGCGCCTGCGCCGCACGGACCCCAATATGGGCGACAGCTTCAACGTCGATATTACCTTCATCAAATCGGGTGGCGATTACCTGATGGGCCTGACCGAAGAGAGCGTCCGCAGCATGCTGGAGGCGGAATACAACAACCAGGCGCTGGAGCGTAAAAAGATCAGCTATTCCCAAGGCTCGCGGACGCTCAAATGGGGCACCTTGACGGGGTTTTCGGTAGATCGCAACAATAACCTGCTTTTCCACGCCTGCCATATCCTGACAGGGCTGGAGACGATCATGATGATCAAGGTCAGCTTCAACGCCGAAAACGAAAAATTCGGCGACAGCTACCAGAAAATCAAAGATTCGATCAAGTTTGTGGGGACGAAGTAAACGCCTTCACCCGCTCCACCATCGAGAAGAAACCGTTTCTGCGGTTCGGGCTCAGATGTTGATCCATGCCGAGGCGGCGGAATGTCGCCTCGATATCTGTTTCGCGGATTTCGGCGGCCGTTTTTCCTTCGAATATCACCCGCAGCACGGCGATAAGGCCGCGCACGATCTGCGCATCGCTGTCTGCCAGAAACGTCAGGCGCCCCGCGCTGTCCCAGCCCAGCACCATCCATACCTGGCTCATGCAGCCGCGCACCTTGCTTTGCTCGGTTTTCAGGCTATCTTCCATAGGAGGCAGCTGCCCGCCCAGATCGATCAGATAGGCATAGCGGTCTTCCCAGTCTTCGAGGAAGCCAAAGTTATCCACAAGCTCTTCTATATTCATATTCACGGCCTATCTATGTCTTCGGGATGCTTGCAACAAAATAATCGTAATCACAGATAAAAGCTATAGTTGGCAACGGGCTTAACCTGTTCTATTCTTGGGGTTATAAGATAAGTCAGCGACGTTTGGACAAGCTGGCAATAATGAAGGGAAAAAATAATGAGCAAGACCGCTTCCGGGGATTCCAAGAACACGCTGTACTGCTCTTTCTGCGGAAAGAGACAGCATGAGGTAAGGAAGCTGATCGCCGGCCCCAACGTATTCATTTGCAATGAATGCGTCGAGCTGTGCATGGACATTATCCAGGAAGAAGACAAGACGCAGCTTGTCAAAACCGGCAAAGGCGGCATCCCTACCCCCAAAGAAATCAAAGCTGTTCTGGACGATTACGCGATTGGCCAGGACCGCGCGAAGCGCGTTCTGTCGGTTGCCGTTCACAACCACTACAAGCGCATCGACGAAGGCCTGATCAAAGGCAGCGACATCGAACTGTCGAAGTCGAACATTCTGCTGATCGGCCCCACCGGTTCGGGTAAAACCCTGCTGGCGCAAACGCTGGCGCGCATCATCGACGTTCCCTTCACCATGACGGACGCAACGACGCTGACCGAAGCCGGTTATGTCGGTGAAGACGTCGAGAACATCGTTCTGAAACTGTTGCAGGCATGCGATTACAACATCGAGCGCGCACAACGCGGCATCGTTTACATCGACGAAGTTGATAAAATCAGCCGCAAGTCGGACAACCCCTCCATCACCCGCGACGTATCGGGCGAAGGCGTCCAGCAGGCGCTGCTGAAGCTGATGGAAGGCACGATGGCGAGCGTTCCCCCGCAAGGCGGCCGCAAGCACCCGCAGCAGGAATTCCTGCAAGTCGACACCACGAACATTCTGTTCATCTGCGGTGGCGCGTTTGCGGGCCTGGATAAAATCATCGCCAACCGCGGCCGCAAAACCTCGATCGGTTTCGGTGCCGAAGTACGTGGTCCCGACGAGCGTCGCGCGGGCGAGATCCTGCGCGAAGTGCAGACGGAAGACCTGCTGAAATTCGGCCTGATCCCCGAATTCGTCGGCCGCCTGCCCGTTCTGGCGACGCTGGACGATCTGGATGAAAACACGCTGGTGTCCATCCTGACCGAACCCAAAAACGCCCTGACGAAGCAGTACGCCCGCCTGTTCGATATCGAAGGCGTGAAGCTGACCTTCCAGAAAGAAGCCCTGCACGAAGTCGCCAAACGCGCGATTGAACGCAACACGGGCGCCCGTGGCCTGCGTTCGATCATCGAAGCTGCGCTGATGGACACCATGTTCGAACTGCCGGGCATGGAAGGTGCTGAAGAAGTTGTCGTCACCGCCGACAACATCATCAACAACACCCAGCCCACGATTGTTTTCTCTGACAAAAAGAAAACCAAAGACAAGGAAAGCAAGAAAAAGAAAGACGACAGCGAAGAAGATACTGCCGCTGCTTCTTAAATATCTTGCGATCCAACAAAAAACGCCCCGTGAAATCGGGGCGTTTTTTGTTGCGCATTATTCGCAAGGCGGTGGTTAGCTGCGAAAAAATCATTCCCCGACAGGTTTTTATTCCTGCGGAAAGATCACGATCACGGGCACGTCGCTTTCGATACGTACATCGCCCGATCCGCTATTCGACACACCCCGTCCCGACAGCACCGGCAACGACATGCGGTGCGCCGGATAGGCACAGGCGCCAGATATGCTGACGACCGCAGGCGACAATGCGAAGAGAGAAAATGTCCCCTCGCATTTGAAACTTTGCGCACCTGCCGTGAAATGGCGGCGCATCACGCGCCCTGCGGCATCGTAAAAAACGGCTTGTTCGAACGACGGGCGCGCGCGCATGGCGGCGTCGATCTCGCCGATATTGGCGAGCGCATGATCATGCCGCCCGCCCGCAAATCCATACAGATACAAACGGCGCCATGCACCGTCTTGCAAGCTTTCGAGCGTGAAAGCCAGATCGGTCATATCCTGCGACGTTTTTAAAAATGACGGCATGTGCGCGGGGCGTGTGCCGGAATCGGCGTCACCGAACCAGACAGCGGCATGAGACGCGGCGGCAATACCGCCATCGACAGCCACCTGCAAGGCGCCCTTCTGCGCGATAACATCTGGCAATCGTTTCTGCGCCATCGGGCCGATCAGCAGCAGTTCATCGGCCTGCATAACGTTTTGCGGCAACATCAGCTGGCCTTGCCTTTACCGCCTTTAGCGGCGCTATCGCTTTTACCGCCCTTGGCGGCAATATCGGCGGCGATCAACTCGATGCACGCCCAAAGATCGGCGCCGAGTTTTTCATCCGCCCCCTCGTCCTGAAAAATACGTTCCTGCGCGATTTCGGCGGCGTTCAGCGCGGCGTTATAGGTGACGGTGCGTTCTTCACCGCCGTAATCGGCTGTGTAATCTTCGGTCGCCTGCTGGCACACGGCAGCATGGCTGTAATGCGGCAGCAAGGCCTTTACCACCGCAACGCGCCCCATGGCAGCGGCTGCCATTAAGGGTGTCCAGCCGCTTTTGTTCGGCGTATCCAGCGTCATGCCCGCCGCGGCGGCGCGCGCAAAAGCATCCGTCACTTCGTCATCGTACAGCCATTTCGCCATATATTGCGCCAGCGTCGATCCGTGCGCGCCGGACCGGTCATTGAGCCCCTTGCCGCCCTTCCCCTCCAGCGCCTGAGAAAGCCAATGCAGCGTCATCACGCGCCCGGAAACGGGGCCGTTTGCGGCAGCAATATTAAAGGGCGTTTCGCCATTGCTGTCGGGCGCATGCGGATCAGCCCCCGACGCCAGCAGCGCCTGTATGCGCGCACCATTAGGCGCACCGCGGATTTCATCCAGCACAGCGTTATGCAGCGCAAAGCGGTCTTGTGAAGAAATGTCTGTCATGCCAAACCTGCCGAAAGATCGTCGAGCACCTGAAGGGATTCCGTGATACGCAGCGCGTACGCGGGATCGCCCGCAATCAAAATCGCGGCCGACCTGTGACCACGCACATCACCGCCCGTCGCGATACCCGCCTTGAGCGCCGCAAACAGCCGCTTGCGCAGCGGTGCCTGCATATCGTTCATGTAGGCACGCTCCATCGCGCCCAGCGTCTGGTCGGATGCCAGCATATTGCCCGCCAGCGCGTGGTGCGTCTTGTGCATATGGCCTGCCCAGTGCAAGCATTGCGCGCCTGTCATGACGCCAATCTCGCCATCCATGGGTACGGCGATGATCTGGCGCATATCGATTTTGCGGTCTTCGGCAGCCAACGTTTCGATGATCTGCGGACCATCCATGCCGGATTGCAGCAGCGCAAGCGCGCGCGCCCCCACAGCACGGTCGCCTTTGGCCTGCACCGATACAACGCCAAAACGGTCATCCATATAAAGGCTGCCGCCCGCGCAATCGTCAGACCCGCTGGCAATCGCAATGCCGATTTGCCGTGTGTAGGGGTTTCTGGCGATCAACGTCAGCGTCATGCGCCTTGCCCCATCTTACTAGACGTTCAGCAGCAGGTTTTCACGTTCCCACGACGAAATGACGGCGTTGTATGCCTTGTATTCCGTTTCCTTGATCGCGATCAGCGCACGGCAGAAACGTTCGCCCAGAACCTCTTGCAGGGGTTTGCAGGCTTTGAATTTCTTGAGCGCGTCGAACTGGTGCGTCGGCAGGGAATGGCCTTTTTTATAGGCGCTGCCCTTGATCTGCTCCGACGGCTCCAGCCCTTCGATCAGGCCGATCAGGCCGCAGGCCAGCGTTGCCGAGATCGACAGGTATGGGTTGCCGTCGGCGCCCGGCAGACGGTTTTCAACGCGGCGCGCCTCGGGTTTGGAAATCGGCACGCGCAGACCTGCGGTGCGGTTATCCAGCCCCCACTCCACGTTGATCGGGCTGTCGGTTTCCTTGTGCCCGAAACGGCGGTAGGAGTTCACGTTGGGCGCAAACAGCGGCAGCGCGCTCGGCAAATAACGCTGCAGACCGCCGACGTAGTTGCGGAACAACTGGCTGTCGCTGCCGTCTTCGTTGGCGAAAATATTCGCGCCGGTTTTCAGATCGACCACGCTTTGGTGAATGTGCATGGCGCTGCCCGGTTCGGTCTGCATCGGCTGCGCCATGAAGGTCGCATAAACGCCGTGGCGCAGCGCGACTTCGCGTGCTGTACGCTTGAACAGGAAGGCCTGGTCTGCCAGCTCCACGGGGTCGCCGTGGTTGAAGTTGACTTCCAGCTGCGCAGCACCCGCTTCGTGGCTGAGGGTATCGATGTCGACGTTCTGCTCTTCGCAGTAGTCATAGATGTCTTCGAAAATCGGATCGAATTCGTTGACGGCGTCGATGCCGTACGCCTGACGGCCGCTTTCTTGACGGCCGCTGCGGCCGACGGGCGGCTGCAGCGGAATATCGGGGTCGGTATTGACGGCCACCAGATAGAATTCCAGCTCGGGCGCCACAACGGGGCTCCAGCCGCGGTCGTTGTATTCCTTGATGATGCGCTTCAGCAGCTGGCGCGAGGACAGCGGCACGGGCGTATCGTCGCCGTTAAACGCGTCGCAGATAATTTGCGCCGTCGGCTCCTGATACCACGGCACCAGACGGATGGTGTCTTCGTCGGGTTTCATGTATACGTCACCCAGCGATGCGCTGATCAGCTCGCCATCCGGATAATCGCCGGTGACAGTTTGGATGAAGATGGATTCAGGAATGGGCATGCCGCGTTCGCGCAGAATGCGCAGCAGCTTTTCCGCCGGCAGGATTTTGCCCCGCGCGATGCCGGACATGTCCGGTATCAGGCATTCCACTTCCGTTATTTCGTGTTCTCGGATAAACTGCTCCAGCTTGTCCATGACAAACCCCTTGATAAGATGAATTTTTGACCTCCCCTTACAGGAAGCCTTCGAGCAAAGATGACCAGGAAATATGAAAACGTGAAGGAGTACCATGACCCCTGGTATGCTTTGACAGCCAACAGGCTGCTCATGACTCTAGGCGGGCTCCGTGACGAGGTCAACTGCGATGTGTGCGTCATAGGGGCCGGATTTACAGGACTTTCCGCCGCGCTTGAATTGGCGGATAAGGGATACAGCGTTGTCCTTCTGGAAAAAGACAGCGTCAGCGGCCTCGCCTCCGGCCGGAATGGCGGACATATCCAGCGCGGCTTTAACCAGTCGCCCGGCTGGCTGATCCGCCAGTACGGGCTGGAGACCGCCAAATTCCTGTGCAACGTGTCGCTGGAAGGCCTCGCCCTCATGCTCGAGCGCATGGACGAGCACGAGATTAAATGCGACCTGAAATTTGGCCACCTGACGGCCGCCACAAAACCCAAGCACGAAGCAGAGCTCAAACAGGATATCAAGGACTGGCAGCAGCTGGGCCATAAGGACGTCGAGTGGTGGGACGAGCAGACGGTGCAGCAAACCGTTCTGACCGGCAAATATACCGGCGGGCTGTTCGACACCAAGGGCGGCCACCTGCATCCCTATAATTATGCACTCGGGATTGCACAGGCTTTCCAGCGCAGGGGCGGCAAGATTTATGACCAGACCGCCGCCGTAGATATCATTCCGGGCGAGCCGAACCGCGTGCGCACATCGACCGGCGGCACCGTGCATGCAAAGTTTGTGGTGATTGCCGGCGTGACGGGCATGAAAGGCCTCGCCCCGTTGCGCAAGACATCCATCACGGCAACCGCGCATATGATTGCGACCGAACCCCTGAGCGATGCGCGCCGCCAGCAGATCATGACCCGTGATATCGCCGTCATCGACAGCCGTTTCATCATGGATTATTACCGTTTTTCAAGCGACAACAGGCTTTTGTTTGGCGGCAACTGTAACTACAGCGACCGCGAATATGCGGGCGAAGACAGCCGCCTGCGCGAACGCATGACCGACCTGTTCCCCGTGCTGAAGATGACGCGTATCGACCATTGCTGGCGCGGGCCGCTGGATTTGACCATGAACCGCATGCCCCATATGGGACAACTGACGCCCCATATTTATTTTGCACATGGCTTTGGCGGTCAGGGCGTGATTTTGACCAATATTTTGGGTAAGATCATGGCCGAAGCCGTCGCCGGCACCGCCGAGCGGTTTGACGTTTTCGCCAGATTGCGGCATAAACCGTTTCCGGGCGGCGATTTGATGAAACGCCCGCTGTTCGTTGCCGCCATGACATGGTACCGCCTGCGCGACATGCTGTGACGATACGTGAGAGACACTAGATAAGAATAAGAAAAGCCGAGGATATCATGACCTATGTCGTCACCGACGTGTGCATCAAATGCAAATATACCGATTGCGTCGAAGTCTGCCCTGTGGATTGTTTCTATGAGGGTGAAAACATGCTGGTCATCAACCCCGATGAATGCATCGACTGCGGCGTCTGCGTCCCCGAATGCCCGATTGACGCCATCGTCACCGACATCGACGAGCGCGCCGAAAAGTTTCTGGAACTGAACCGCGAATATTCAACCGGCGCATGGCCGGTGCTGACGCGCAAGAAACCCGCCATGCCCGAAGCGGAAGAGTTCAAGAACGTTGCCGATAAAATCAAATACTTCAGCCCCGAAGCTGGCGAAGGAGATTAAGCGCAAGGCCGTCTTTACAGTTTGCGCTTTTTGACTTTTACTCCATCTAAATTCATGCATCGTACGCGCCCGGCGATGT
>VFQP010003450.1_pt1 | contig 16014 bp, 19 predicted proteins | sample 3512351 | NCBI WGS metagenome assembly VFQP01 (sample SAMN10412372, study PRJNA504923) | tailings metagenome | isolation source: Relicate 1 Philex TSF1 revegetated site | place: Philippines: Tuba, Benguet | collected 2017-08-29 | reverse complement strand
GGGTGCCGCCTGCTGCTGCACGAGCGCGAGCGCGCGCCCGACGCCATCCGCCGGCTCGCCGACTACAAGCAGCCCGCCATGGTGCTGGTGGCCGCACGTGACATACGCCCCGAGGAGCTGGCGGCGGTGCAGGCAGCGGGGCCACACGCCAGGCAAAAGCTCGTCGTGGTGCACCAGAGCGACGAGCACAACGACTACGACCTGTCCTGGTACCCCCAGGTGTGTGTGTGTGCCACGTGTGTTGAGCCTTCCACCTGCCCGCGCAGGTGGCGTGCACAGAGCGCACGGTGGCGACGACGTCCCCGTGCCACCCCCAAACCTTTACGTCGCCGGTGACACCGCAGGTCAAGGCGGTGTTCCGCAACTACCACCGCACCCGGGAGCACCTGGTGCGCCTCACCCGCTACCTGACGGCGCCACGCAAGGCCGGCGGGCCGCTCAACGCCGGCGGCCTCGCGCGCAGCAGCTTCCACCGGCGCGACGCGCTCGTGTCCACCTCGCCGCCCCTGGACCTGGACTTGGACGGGCGCGACGACGCGCTGGGCGTGCCGCTGCACACGGCGGGCGCGCAGCACCACCAGCAGCAGCAGCCGCAGCAGCACTCGGCCATGCCGGGGGACCTGACGCGTCCGGCGGCGGACGACGAGAACGTGTTTTGGATCCCGCTGGGGTTTGGCGAGTCGTTTGTGGCGAGCCAGGCGATGCAGTCGGAGCTCATGTCGCGGCCGCTGCTGTGGTCGTGGACGGGCAGCTGGGGCGCCAAGCCCGAGCGCACGCAAATGGTCAAGGTGTTCCAGAAGCAGCCAGAGCTGCTCAAGCACGGCGTGCTGCACACGTGAGGAGTCTTGGGGTCAGCTTTGGAGGGGGGGGGAAGAGAGGGGCAGGGCCATGCTCAAGCACGGCGTGCTGCACGCGCCAGGCCTCGCACGGGGTGGAGGAGGGAGGGAGCTGGAGTGTTGGCGTGGGCGGAGCCGGGTGAGGCAGCAGGGACGGCGGCGAGGAGGCGGGGCTGGCCTTGTCGCGCGTGAGGCAGCGGAGCGAGCGCCTGTCCGGTGCCCCTGCAGTGGCTCGTCTTGACGCTGGCTCCCTGGTGGTGGTGGTGGTGTGCGCAGGTACGAGCACTTCAAGGGCCCCGAGGCGCTGCCCCCCGTCAAGTACTCGACGCTGCTCTACGAGTCCAAGCTCATGCCCATGCCGCCAGGCATCCACCCAGAGCAGGTGCGCTGCTGCAGGCTGCAGGGAGGCAGCGTTGTCCCGCGCCCATGCCCCAAGCCCCTGCGCATCACCCGCACTCTGCCCCGGCAGCAGCGCCCGGCGCGACGCCCACCCCTGCGCCTCTGTTGTGGCTGGGGCCGTGTCCGCAAACACAGCCTGCGCTGCCGCCCGCCCAACCCGCGCCTTGCAGTTCCGCCTGTACGAGGCGCTCGCCGCCGGCACCATCCCCGTGATCCTCAAGGGCCACGCGGCGGCGGGCCTGGCGCACGTCGAGGTGCTGGGCTTCAAGGCCATCTGGGTGGACTCGTGGCGCGAGGCGCCCGCCGCCATGCTGGAGCTGCTCACCAACCAGACCATGCAGCAGGAGCTGGGCCTGTGGCAGGCGCACAACAGCATGCAGTACGCGCGCCTGATGCGCATGGTCAGGCAGATGTTTGCAGAGGCCGTGTGCGTCATGCCCGCCGGCGCCAGCCTCACGGCCGGGAGATAGCGGGAGCGGCAGCGCGCCGGTGGGGGGGCGGTGTGGCCGCTGGCGTGAGGTGACTTGCCGCAGCAGCCTCACGGCCGGGAGGTTGTAGCCGCCTTTGGCGTGGCGCAGCGGCCAGCAGATGGGCGGCATTGCCGCTGGCGTGCGGCGGCGTGGCCCATGACCCTCGCGGTCGGGAGGTGGCTGGCGTGGTGGAGCACGCCGCGTCAGGCGCCTGTGTGTGTGCGCGCGCTCTCGCGTTTGGGTTTCTTGAGGGGGCACAGAGAGAGACAGGGAGTGTAGGAGTAGGAGCCAAGCACTGCGTTCGTGGTAGAGCAGGGAGCAAAGGGGGCCTACCCAGCCCAACAGAGCGGCTGGTGAAGCAGCCGGACACTGGGGCTGGACTCGGCCGGCCAACGTGATCGCGCGGGCGTGGCCTGCGACGCCCTGGCCGCAGGCGGACGTGATTGAAGGGGGTTTGGGGGTTCCAGGGCACAGGGAGGCGCCGTGCTGCCCTCACGGTCACTATGGGCGGTTCGCCTGTCATGACTGGACCTTGCGTGCGCCGCGCCAGCTGCCTGCCTGCCTGGGCGGGTGCCCGTGCGTGCGCACGCATGTAGGACAAAGGACCCAGAGGCGTGCTGTGCTGGCAAGGGCAGCACGGCGCTTGGTGACGCGACGCCTGACTTTTTGTACGCGCGCCCGGTGCCGCCGGGACTCTGCTCGCGGCGCCCTACTGCGCGCCCCACGCATACCTCCGAAACCGCATTCATCGTGTCCGCTGCTGTGCTGGCGACGCAGCGCACGGCGCGCACAGCACTCTTTTTGTTTGCCGTCGGCTCGCGGCCGTGGGGCGACCTTTCCAGGCCTCCACACGCGCACGGCCCCCGCTCTGCTGCTCTCATGGCTTGTAGCGTTGGTGCTGCTGGCAGTTTGGCGTTGGCAGGGTGTTGGGGTGCTGGCGGCGCGCCGGCGCAGATTGGGACAAGACGCTCGAATGCCCCCTGGCGTTGCGTGTCGCCTCTCCATGACGTTCTTGGGACGTGTGCACTGTGCGAGGGACGACCCCAGACACTTTTGTTCTTCCTGACATTTCGTGTCGTGCGTGTCCCGACGCCCCTGTCATCCAGATGCAAGGTCGCACTGTGCACCACGCAGGCTTTGCAGCGGCATGCAGCGCGTGGAGGAGCACGTGTCACGTTGAAAACTTGAAGTTGGAGGGGCGCGTGACGTACTGCCGCAGGTCGGAGCTGCCTGGGTGGATGGCCTGCACCTCGGACCCCGACGGGTCGCGCACGCGGCCACCCTGGTTGTAGTACGCGATGATGCCGCCACACAAGGACCGGACCTGCAGGGCGCACGCGCGTGCAGGTGCGACAGGACAGGACATGCGTCGGTGCGCCTCCCCTGAGGGACCAGCAGGTGCAGCTTCGGGCTGCGCGCCAAGCAGCTCCGGCGCGCTCACCGCCACGCTGAGGGTCTTGCTGAGGAGCACGGACGCGGCGCCCGAGCGCGCGCCCGTGTTGCAGAACGCCACGAGCCGGGGGAGCCGGCTGCCCTGGGTGAGGCAGCTCGCGAGCTGGCGTCGTAGGGGCTCCACGTCGCCGAGCTTCCTGCGACCGCGACATCGCAAGCGCCGCAGTCGTCGCGTCGCGCACTGCGCCGGCAGATCATGTCACAGAGCCGGCAGCGGCGACTCACCATCCGAGCGCCGCGGCCTCGTCTTCCACGACGGGCACGTGCAGCGCGCCGGGCAGCGTCGACACCGCCACCTCCTCGGCGCCGCGCACGTCGATGAGCAGCAGCTGCGAGTGGCCCGTCCCGTCGACCGCGTCGATCACGTCCAGCGTGCTGATCTGCATCACGTGCTCCGGGAGCTCCATCTGCCCGAGCAGCTCGCGGTACCGCGCCGGCTCCACCTCGAGCAGAGGGTTTGTCGGGTGCACCGCCGCCCCGAGCTGCGCACGCGACACGAGCAGGCACCAGCGCGGCTCGCCCCTCTGTCCCTCCCCGACCCCCTCTGGTGACTCGAGAGTCGAGGCGGAGGCCGCGCGCAGCCGAGGTGCTGCGGCACGCCGCACCTTGCGCCCCTCCACGAGGCCGACGATGGCGGCGTCGAGCTCCTCGTTGCTGCAGTGCGCCAGCAGCTTGGTGAGCGCCGCCACAAACTCGGCCACGCCAATGTGCGCCTTGTCGCCGTCCCGGATGCTCATGCTGTCCAGCGTCGCCTGCGTGCGCACCACCATTGCCAGACCATGGCTTAGGCCATTGTCCGCCGCGTGCTGCACGCCCTCCAGCAGGGTGGCACGCGGCAGCGGCAGCGGCAGTCAGGTGGCTTGCCTGGATCTTCCAGGGCGTGGCCGAGGCGTCCATGCGGTGCACCAGGTGGGTGAGCTCCTCAAAGCTGATGCCGGCCCCCTCCTGCAACGAGCGAGGAAGGGAACGTGCGTGATGAGCGGACTGCCGGCCTGGGGTGCGCAGCAGTTGTGCAGGAGGAGCGTGGAGAGAGAGCGCCCCTCACCGTGTCCACCTCGCGGTACAGGAAGGCCAGCTTGTCCGCGCGCGTGTTGCAGTGCGAAAAGTGGCTCGACCCCAGCACCTGCACGCCACGCAACGGTGCCCGCACACGCCCAGTCACGCACGACCATCCCATGCTAGAGTCGACCATCCCATGTGCCGCCTGCGGCCCCACCCCCTACCTTGTGGATCGCCGTGTCAAACTCCTCGTCCGTCAGCACCTCGGTCTGCAGGCGAGGAGCAGGGCACGGAGCACAGTCAGAGGGAACTGCTGCGCTTTGCCGGTGCGGGGAAGACACTTTGCGCCGTGCCGTGCGCCTCACCAGCGACTTGACAAAGGCGATGTACTCATTGAGCTCCACCTGGCCGTTCTTGTTGAGGTCCATGTGCCCAAGGAGCTCCTGCAAGTTGAACACGCCGCCCAGCGCACACCAACAGCAACGTGTCAACCTCCTTGACCAGCCACGGGGACGCGCGGTCGCGCCCAGGCGCGCCAGACTCCCAACCCCCCTGCACGGCACGCCTGTGCCGGTCATGCGCCTTGCACTTGGCAGCAAGACTGTCAACTCGTGGGTGCTCACCTCTGCGTACGCCATGTCCTGGTCCTTGTGCAGCTTGCCCGCCACCGACAGCAGCTCGGACGTGTCCAGGTACCTGCTCTCACGTGCGCGCATGATTCAAGGGACGCTGCGGTGGTGATGCATGGCACGGCACGCCCGCACAGGGCCCTGCGTTTCGCTTGCGCCCGGCCGCCGCAAGGTGACCGGCGCTGCACGCACCCCGAGGCGTCCCGGTCGAGGTGCTGGAAGGCCATGGCGATCTTCTCCTCCCGCGTCAGGTGGGAGAAGCTGGGCGTTGGCGGGGAGATGCCCCGCATGCCTGGGGGGCTGCCCGGGGGCGTGGGCAGCTGCTGCAGCAGCCACTCACCCAGCCACCTGCGCGCCGGCGTGCAAGTTCACATGCTGCTCGAACGGCCCGCAGCAGTTTGCTGACACGGAAGGCGGGAGCGCTGCCGGCGCCGCTGCGTGCAGAGGCATGCCTCACCTGAGCGGCTGGAAGGGCGCCCAGCCGTGCGGCAGGTAGAGCGTGCCCTGCTCGCCGCCCTCGCCCGGCTGCGGGCCGTCCTCCCAGCGCGAGCCGGCGGCCAGCTGCAGCCGCTCCTGCACCAGGTGCTCCACCAGCGCCTGCAGGCCCTCGCGCAGCTGCGGCACCACGGCGCCGTTGAGCCACTGCCGGCTGCCTGCGCGGGCGCGGGGGACACGCAGCTGCTTGCGTGTGAGCGGCGTCCACAGTGTTTGCGTGAGCTGCGGCGACTGTGATGGTGGCCGTGGTGGCGGCGGCACAGCAGCACGTGCCTGCGGGGTGCTTGTACCCAGGTTCGTTGAAGGCCTCGTGCGGCGCGTGGCTGAGCAGCACGTCCACGTGCCGGAGAAAGTCGGGCTCCTCCATGGACTCTGACAGTGGCAGCATGATGCCCTGGAACTCCTGCGCGGCGGCGCGTGCGTAAGGCCACGCGGAATGTGCTGTTGCTGGGGGCTGTTGCTGCGGGCTGTTGCTGGTGCTGTGAGCGCACGCCGTTGGTCCTGCCGCTCACCTCCCACGACACCTTCTTGTCCTGGTCCTTGTCCGCGATGCGTAGCAGCTCCAGGGCATCCTCAAGGTTCGCCTGTCAATGAGCACGCACGATGGGAGCGTGAGGTGAAGCTGTGCGGCGCACGAGGGGCCGCGTCCCGCCAACGCAGGGGCGCTGGGCGCGCACTGACCTGGGGAGTGATTTGCTTGGCCAGGATGCGCATCTCCGCGATTTCGATGAACCTGCGGTCGTGCAGTGCGCGGTGCCATGGCCCTCAGTCCGCTGCGCCGCGACGCATGTCGTTGTACTCGTGCAGCGCCAGCCCGCACGCACGCTGCCCGCTCCGGCACGCACCCTGACTGGTCCAGGTCCAGCCTCTGGAAGCACCGCCAGAGCGCCTGCTCCCGCGCAGAGGACTGCTCTTGTCCATCGAGCTCCAAGTGCGCGGGGTCGTCCACGCCGGGCTCCGCAGGAGGCGCCAGGAGCGACCCCGGCGCTTCGGTCAGCAACGATATCTCTGGCATTGTACAAGCCGCGTGTCGTGCTGCCGCTCCCTCGCTGCTCCCTCGCTGCCGTGCCCTCATGCACTCCGGGCCGGAAGGACGAGCGGTGAACAGGCGCAGCTCCTGTTCGTGAACACGATGACGGTCGGCGAGTGGCTGCTTGGCCTGCTGGCGAGGCCCACCAGCGCGGAGCAGAAGCAGCTGCCGGCGCCCAGCACGGCCAAGAGCGCCTTCTGCTCGGCCAAGTTCCCTGCTGTGAGCGCCGCAAGCGCACAGGCTGCTGTGGCTGTGGAGCACGCGCGCCAGATTGCCCTGGGCACACTTGCTGATGCGCTCTGGAGGCGCGCCCCACACCACGAACGCGCGCGCAGCTCTGGACCAGCTTCACGGACGCCATTGCGGACGTGGGCTTCGCCGAGAGACCGTGCGCCACGCCCGAGCAGGTGTGTGTGCCGCTGCAGCCGGCAAGGCACACTGCTTCCAGCCGGGAGGTACGCGGGGTGCGTCGAGCGTGCTCGGCGGCCAGGGCCAGCGATCCGCGCTGAACTCCTCCCGTGCTCGCACGCCTCTCAGGCGGGCGTGACGGAGCCCCTGCCCACGGTGCTGCCTCCGGCCGAGCGCCTGGTGGCCATTGGCGACCTGCACGGGGACCTTGGCAAGGCCCGGCGCGTCTTCCGGGCGGCGGGCCTCACCGATGAGCGCGACCGCTGGGTGGGAGGCAAGGCGGTGTGCGTGCAGGTGCGCCGCCTTCATCCCTGAGGCAACCTTGGCTGGGGAGGGGTGTCCTGCAGCTGGCGCACACAAGCTGCGGCATGCCAGCCCGCGCCGCTGCCCGAGCGCTCTGCCCTGCCCCTTGCGCTTGAGCACGGCGCAGGTGGGCGACGTGCTGGACCGAGGGGATGCCGAGCTGCGCATCCTGCTCTTCCTCGAGTCGCTGCAGGCACAGGCCCGGGCGGCGGGCGGGGCGCTGCACCTGCTCAACGGAAAGTGAGCGCAACTGCTCCCGCGGGTGGCTGCGCGCCTGCGCCCACGGTGGGCTGTGTGCACAGCAAGAGGGCAGCGCCGCGGCGCGTGCGCGCCCGAGTCAGCAGCAGGGTCGCGAGAGTCGGGCAATGTGTGCACGAGTGACCGTTGTGGGGCGTGCTGCTGCGCGGCGTGTGCAGCCACGAGACGATGAACGTGATGGGCAACCACCGGTACGCCACCCCAGGTGCGGAGGGGGTGAGGCAGAGGGGCTCCCCTCTTTGCTTTGCTGTGGCTCACACCCGCAAGCGGCGCGCGTCACGCTGAAGGCCGCGTGGCCCGGGTGAGGCGGGGCGACGGGGATGCCGTGCGCGCTCTGCCGCGTCGCAGGCGCCACCACGGAGATTGTGCGGTGGAACCAGTGGCGGCAGCTGGCGGCGCGCCTCAAGGAGCACTGCGGCTGCAGCGGCAGCGGCACCGACCCGCTCGGCGCTTCATCCGCCTCCTCCTCAGGGCAGCAGCGCCGCGCGGCGGCGGGCCAGCCGCCGGCGGGCCTGGCGGCGGCAGAGGCGCAGGGCATGTTTGGCGCCGGGCACTTTGTGCGCACGTTTGCCATGCAGCCCGGCAGCGACATTGCGCGGCGCTTCTTTGCCAACCACGCCACCGTGCTGCAGGTGCGCCCCCAGTGCTGCACCATCCACACTGCGCTCCCCAACGCGCGCCACCACGGCACACCCCTGCGTCACGTTGCTTTGCTCGCGCGGCACTGGCGACGGCGGCGCCTCCCGTCCCGGTCGTCGTGGCCGTTGCCGTCGTCCCAGCCAGGAGGCGAGCGTGTTTGCTGCTGCTGCCGCCGCCGCCGTAGGTGGGAAGCACGGTGTTTGTGCACGGCGGCGTGCTGCCCGAGCACGTCACCTACGGCCTCGACCGCATCAACAGGTGCGGGCCTCCCAGCCAATCACGCCAAGCGGGCGCGGCGGCGAGCACGCACATGCGCAAAGTGCTCCACACGCCGCATGGCACCCCGCTTGCGTTGCTCCTGCAGGGAGACGAGCGCGTGGATGCGGGGCGAATCCGCCGCGCCGCCGCCCTCCCCTCTGTCCACCTCGGCAGCCGCCATCATCGCCGCCGCCAGCCCGGCCGGCGGCGCGCCCCCTCCCTCCACGCGCAGCCCGCCCCCCGCGCCCGTCTTCCTGCGCGGCGCCGACGCCATCGTGTGGGCGCGCAACTTTTCGGCAGAGGACGCCGAGCGGTGCGAGTGCGACACGCTGCAGCGCGTGCTGACGGTAAGCAGCGGGGCATCCCCCCCCGCCCTGGTCTGAGCTCTGTGCGCGCGCAACCTGTGCTGTCGTCGGGGCTGTCGCTGCGGGGGTTGCGCGCGCATCCGCGGCCATGTGCTGCGGCCCACTCGCCGCCGCCCCGCCCATGCCGGTGGGGCTTGCGCAGGGCATGCCGGGCGCCAGCCGCATGGTGATGGGGCACACGATCCAGCGGGCGGGCGTCAACGCGGCGTGCGACGGCGCTGCGCTGCGCGTGGACGTGGGGCTGAGCTGGGGCTGCGGCAACCGCGCGGTGCAGGCGCTGGAAATCCTGCACGACGGCAAGCAGGTGAGCAGCGCTGTGCGGGGTGGGGAGACGACGCGGGGATGTGCGGCACCTCACTGCACGAGGTGGGCGGCAGGGCCGGCTGCGTGCAGAGCAGCTCTCTGTGTGCGGTGGCGCTGTGGCGTCGCAGGTGCGGCGGCTGCGTGAGGGCGCGCCGCCCGAGGACATCACGCAGGGCGTGGCGCAGGAGGCGGCGGCCAGGAGGGCGCAGGCGGCCACCGCGTCCGTGCTGCGGGAGGCCATGGTGGCGGGCTGACGGCTGCGGCGCCTGTTCAGAGGGCGATCCCCGGACACAGCACTGCTAGGATATGTATTTGGCGAGCGTTCCTGTGCGTCGAACAGCGAAAGCTCTCTTGGCAAAAAGGTCGCTCCCCTCCGCTCAAGCAAGGACAAGCCAGCAGGATGTAAAGAATATGGTGGCAAAACTCCCAGCGGTGCGCGCGCTCCGTGCTCATGCGTGGTCGCGGGGTCCAGACAGCTTGGGGCCGCCCAGCGCGTCCTGCACCCCCGCCGCCGACGGCAACGCCGACGTGCGCTCGCGGACGGCGGCGAAAGGCAGCTGCTTGGAGCCAGAGGCCAGCGTGGACACGTTGCCTGCAGCGCGCGGGGGGCCAGCAGCAGCAGCAGCAGAGCACGCGCAGTTTTGCGTCGCGTTGCAGGTGCTTGCCCCGGCGACCCGTGGCACGCGGCCTGGCGGCGTGAGTGGAGGCAGGCCCCTCTCACCCTCGAGCACTTGGCGGGGCAGGCGCCCCACGGCGGCGGCCAGCGGTTGCCCGTCCTTGTCCAGGAACACAAAGTGCGGGATGCCGCCCACGCGGTAGTCGGCCGCCTCCTGGGCCCACTTGCGGTTGTCAATGTTGAGCATCACAAAGTTGACCCTGCGTGAGGGCGGCAGCGAGCGCCACCGCACAAGTGCTGGTGACCGCTCGCCAAGGGCCAGCAGCGCAAGCCCGGGGTGGGAGGCCACGCGTGTCATGGCGTGCCGTGCTGCTCACTTGTCCCCGTAGGCCTTTTGCACCTCGTACTCGACCGGCACCAGCTCCTTGCACACCTCACACCTGCAGCCATCATGCCCGCAAACCGTGTCGCCCGTTATGGGGTGGGGAGGCACAGTGGCACGCCTGGTCCCGTCCACACCCCGCACACTGACCAGTCGGCGTAGAACTCGAGCACGGTAGGCTTGCCGTTGTGGAGAGCCACGTCCAGGGGCACGGCCAGCTGCTCCAGGCTTGCCAGGCTGGGCCCCGTGGCCAGCAGGTTGGTGGCCGCGAACGCCGCCACGGCAGCGAGCACGGCCCCCGCTGCGATGCCCGCTCCACCGGGCCCGGCTTGCTCTTGGGCCGGAGGGGCTGGTGCCGCCGCAGGCTGCTGCACCGGCTGCAGCAACGCGCAGGAATCAGAGAAGCGTGCACGGTGTGCGTTTGAGGTGCTGAGCAGTGCGGGCGCCCCGTGCCAGGGAAGCGGTGCAGGCACGCGCCCCGCACCTCTGCCGCGCTGCTGTTGAGCTGCTGCTGCGTTTCCGCGCTGCTGCTCTCCTGCTGCTGGCTGCACGCCACGAAGGACGGGAGCCTCAGTGATGATGAGCGCTCGGCGATGGGCCAAGCGCTGAGCGCTGCTCGTGGCACTGGCCTCACGCTAATGGCGCAGGTGCGCGCGTGGCCAGCGCCAGCTGCAGGAGCGAGTGCTCGCGAGCGGTGGAGGAGCGCCATTGGGACAGCGGACCAAGCGAAACCAGCGGGTGGATGCTGATCGATCGAGGACAGGCGTGCGCGGCGCCCAGGTTTCGTCCCAACTTTGGACCCTAGGGTCTACGCCATGCGCGGGAGATCTGTGCGTCCTCGGCGCGCGGCGCGCAGATCCGTCCAGCCACAGCGAGAGAAGAATGCAGGCCCTTCAGAGCCGCCTGACGTCCGTGCGCGTGAACGCCCTGTTCAAGGGCGGGAGCAAGAAGGTCGCCAAGGCCGGCACTGCTCGCACGGGAGGCGCGGGCCGCCGCTACCAGGGCGACGCGCTCTGGCTGCCCAACACGGAGCGCCCAGGTGCGCCCCGATGAGGCGGCGGGGCGTCCTCTTCGCGCAGCGCGCCAGGGAGCACAACCTGAAGCAAGAGGGAGGACCCATCCCCGTCAGCACGGCCCCAGGGGCAGCAGGATCGCCAGCAGCTTCGGCGGAGCGCATCGCGGACGCACTCGTGGCATCGGCGAGCTCGGCGCGGCGCGTGGGGGCCGGGCAGAGCGCCATATCTCCTGGGTGGCCGCTCGAACCTGATTGGCGCCTCGCCGTGCGCGCGCCTCGCAGAGTGGCTGGACGGCACTCTCCCCGGCGACCGCGGCTTCGATCCCCTGGGCCTGTCCCGCCCATCGGACTTCGTGCAGGTGCGAGGCAGAGCTGGGCGCCTCGCTCCCATCCTTGCCGATGAGCGAGGATGGGCTCGGGCGCAGAGGCGCGGGGAGCCGATCTGGGCCGCGCAGAGGCGCGCGATGCGCAGCAGTGGCCCAGCGCAGCGAGGCGCAGCGCCGGCCAGGCACGCGATTGGCGCGCGTCGTGCCCGATCCCCAACGCGGGTGCCAAGCGACTTTTTCGCGCCCCGCAGCAAGGCCTCAGGAGGCAGCACCTGCAAGCAGCGCACACAGGGGAAGCAGCTCTCGTGGGGCTGGGGTTGCAGCCCTCCGGATCTGTGGTGGCCAGAGGGGGGCTGCTGCTCGGGATCGCCCCGCCCCGCTGGCGCTCGGCTCGGCGGGCAGGCTGGGCTGCATCGCCTGATTGCGGCGCATGGTTGGAACTTCTGCCTGCAGATCGGCATTGACGAGAACGATCAGAATGCCGCCAAGAACGAGAAGGGCAGCGTGGAGGCTGTGTTCACGCCCGACCGCGACGAGGTCAGCCCCACGCCCCTGGCGCCCTACTCGGAGGTGTTCGGCCTGCAGAGGTTCCGCGAGTCGGAGATCATCCACGGCCGCTGGGCCATGCTTGCCACCCTGGGCGCCGTCGTGGCCGAGGCCACCACGGGCGTGTCCTGGTGAGCGCCGGCCTGCGTGCGGCTGGGGCCTGGCGGAGTGGGCGGTGCGCGGGCTCTGAGGCAGGCTGCGAGCAAACTCTTGTCCGGCCCTCTCATGACGATGCGTGTGCAGGGTTGACGCCGGCAAGGTGGAGCTGGACGGCGCGTCGTACGCCGGCCTGTCGCTGCCCTTCAGCATCACGCAGCTCATCTGGATCGAGGTGATCCTGGTCGGCGGCGCCGAGTTCTACCGCAACGGCGAGCTCGACTCGGAGAAGCGCGTGTACCCCGGTGAGGAGGAGGTGGCCGCGTGCGAGGGGTAGGGGCGCACAACGCGCTGCAGCTGTCCCTTCGTGGGCATGATTTCATGAGTGGTGCCGCACCTCTGCCTGTGCTGCCTCCACGCAGGCGGGTACTTTGACCCGCTCAAGCTGGCCAGCGAGGACGAGGAGCGCGCCTTCCGCCTCAAGACGGCCGAGATCAAGCACGGCCGCCTGGCAATGGTGGCCTTCTTTGGCTTTGGCGTGCAGGCGCTCAGCACCGGCCAGGGCGCCCTGGGCTCCCTGGCCCTGTTCGCCAAGAACCTCTAAGCCAGCAACGCGTCTCGTCAGCTCCGGCCGCAGCTCAGCCGCTGCGCGCCTGGCGTGACGAGGAGGGGACGGCGGCGTGGCAGTCCACACTGCCGCACGTACGTGGTCTTTTTTGGTGGCTGTTGAGGTGCACGGAAGCGGGGCGGGACGGACAGCAGCTGCGGCCCCTGGTGGCCCGTCGTCCGCGGAGATGCGCGCTGGTTGCCTTTTGCCGGTGACGCAGCGCCCGCGGCTCTCGCGTTTTGCGCAAGGCATTTTTGGGCGGCGTGCACCTTGTGTGTGTGCACACGCGGCAACACCCTGGGCGTGACGCCTCTGCGCACCCGTGCCCTCTTTTACGCACTCTCCCCTGGTGATGATGGAGTTGCCCTGCCCCGGCAAGAGCAACAGGCGGTCAAGAATGGTGCTGCCAGAATGGTGATGGAGCCAGCGAGCCAGGCTGAAGAGTCGCTGCAGCTTGCATAACTATGCCCGCACAGTCAAGATTTTGACCTCACGCAGCGGCCAGGAGCACACGCCACCACGAGTCCAGCGGAACACTACACAGTCTGTGTTCGCTGGCAGCACGCTGAGCTAGCTAGCTGGTGGAGGCGCATCGCGCCCGCGCACCCCGACACCAACCAGACTCGAGCCCGAACCGCACAGGTTCCGTGCACGGGCTGCGAGCCAGTGCGTCGGCGGAAGCTAACAGGGCTGCACCATCGCCTTGAGCACCGCCGGCGCGGAGGAATCGCTCTCCTCCGGGTGGTGGCACACCTTCGCACCAGGTGCAGGGCATCAGTGGACTTGACTCCACTCGACGAGTCGCTCGATGGGGCAAGAGCAGCGCTCGACAGCGTGCCGTGACTTCTTGCTTCTGCTCGCAGAGCGCGCGCGGCGCCCGCTGTCCCCGCCGAGCGCTTTCCGCATCGCCCGCCACCAGTACATGCTGCACCGCCGTGCGGATCAGCGACCTCTCATGCCTCGAGCAGCGGTGTCCGCGCTGGTGCTGTGGCTCTCGGTGCTGGTCGCCGTGGCGCCGCTGCCGGCGCGCGCGCGCTTGCTCGGGGGCCACGCCAGCGTCATCACGGACGGCATTCGTGATGCCGCACCTGAGCAAGCGCAGCTAGGGGCGCGCCACCGTCTGCAGAGGAACTTGCAGCAAGACGAAAGCACAGCACAGTGGTTCTCAGGTGCGTGCGGGAGCTCGTACAGGGCGGCAGGAGGAGGCTCCGCTCGGACCCGTGGCTGCGCGGGCGAGTGTGACCTGGTGCCTCCTCAACGGCTGCCGCAGGCGTGCACATCATCCGGACCGTGTCCTTGAGAACAGGGGAAGACACAGTCGCCCACCTGTTGAGGACGGACGCGCACGGCCTGCTGCACCTCGAGGCGGACGGCAGCGTGCTCCACCAGCTGGACGCCGTGCCCCCCGGCTCCCCGCTGCAAGTGCGGGGCACGCTCTCGGGCGGCACGCGCGTGTCCGTGCAGCACGTGGTGGTCACGGACAACCAGGCGCTACAGGAGGTGCAGCAGGAGAGCGAGGGGTTTGGCGACTTGGAGGCCAACGGCACGGGCGTCGCCGTCGCCCGCCTGGGCGCGCCCGCCACCGCGGCGCTCTCCTCCAAGATCTGGATCCAAAAGACAGCCAACGTCGTCAAGGAGATGCCCATCCTCTTCATCATCGCGTCCATCTGTGGCTCGCCGCCCACCACCACGCGAGACGTGCGTGCCGAGCGTGACGCACACGCCAGCGTGGACCCTTGCTGGGCCCTGAGCGACGTTGGCCTGCGTGCGTGGTGATGGTGTGCTGCGCGCAGGCCCTGAGCCAGATCATGTTTGACCAGCCAGGCGGCACGGTGCGCACGCTCGAGGGCTACTACCGCGAGTGCTCGCAGGGCAGGGCAGGCATGAACGCCTCCAACAGCATGGTGAGCCGCTCAGCTGCTCCGCAGGTGTGGCTGAAGGCGGCAGCAGGCAGCCTTCCCATGGCCTGCGTTGCTCTTGACGAGTGCGCTTGGGCGTGGCCCGTGGCACGCGCGCTGTGCTGTGCGGCAGGTGGTTGGGCCCGTGGACATCCCGTGCTCGTACCAGGGCGCGGACTACCAGTTCAGCGCCACCCAGTGCGAGTACTCGGACTCTGACGGCTGGATCCGCTACGCCGGAGACCAGGCCGCGGTGCGCGGCGGCGGCGGTCCCCGGGGGGGGCGCACAGTGCGCGTGCTGCGCGGCGCCCACCATCGCGCCATCCCATGCGGCTCACCTCTTCCGTGTCGCCCTCTCATTCTCCCTCGCCCGCGTATTTGTTGGTGCGCCGCGCAGAGCATGTACGGCGTGGACCTGAGCAGGTACAAGCACCGCGTGCTCGTGATGCCCAAGAACTACATTTACAACGCCGGATGCCCGTGGATTGGCATGGGCTCGCTTGGGCCCTCGGTCACCGACAGCCAGGGCAAATACGTCTACTCGAGGTGGGCAGTGGGATGGATTGCGTTGCTCTTCAAGGCGTGCAGGGCGCTGTACTGCGCTTGGCGGGTGCTGACGTTTGCGGTGCACGCGTTGCGCTCACCCCCTGCTTCTGTGCGGCGCGCGCAGCGTGTGGCTGTCGGGCGAGATGAGCGACAAGATCCACGCCTACATGCACGAGCTGGGCCACACCCTCTACCTGCACCACTCGTGAGTCACCAGGTGTTGCCGCACACGCCACGCCACTTGTGAGCTTCCTGCTCACCAGTCAGCGTGGCTGCACCCCGCCCTCACCGCAGCCATGGCCGCCGCACCTCTTGTGCGCAGGGCCAAGGGCGACTGCGCGTACTGCGACTACTCGTGCGCCATGGGCGACTGCTGCGAGCTGCGGTGCTTCAACCCCGTGCACAACTGGCAGGTGGGCTGGGGCAAGCCGGTGGCCAAGCTCACGGCCGACGACCTGCCCGTGGGCCAGCCGGTGGCCTTCACGCTGCCGCACCAGCAGTCCAACGCCAAGAACATGATCCTCATCATCCCCGACTGGCTCGGCGGCTACGACAAGGACTTTAGGGGCTACGCCATCTATTTGGACTACCGGTGCGTCGACGCGTACGGGGCACATGCCCGCACGGCCCTCGGGGGGCCCTGCAGACAGGCGAACGAGCGGGACTGGCTTTGCGACGCGCCGGTGGCTGCTGGCCCATGCTGTGTGCGTCCTGCAGGATCAAGACGGGCATTTACGACCAGGAGATGAGCGACGAGTACGTCTACGCCACCAACGTGTACTGGTGAGGGCCGTGGCGCTGTTTTTGTCCCTCCCTTCCCCCTCAGCCTGAGTCTGGAGCCAGTGGAGCCGGAGCTGCTCTGCCCTGTGCCAGAGGCCCTGCTGATCACAATGGAGCGCCGCGGCTAAACCTGTGCGTGTGCGAGCGTGTGCGCGTGCCGCAGGTGGGACGGGCAGGTGCAGCACCAGGCGCGCTACTCGTGGATCCTGGCGAGCGTGGGCACGGGCCAGTCGTACCGCAACAGCACCTGGAACGTGGTCGTCAGGCAGCTGCAGGGCACCAACAAGGCCGCAAAGGTGCGCGCTGCTCCGCTTGGGCTGGCGCTCCATCTGCCCCGCTGCTGATCCTCCTCCCGCTC
>VFQP010003449.1_pt1 | contig 16015 bp, 12 predicted proteins | sample 3512351 | NCBI WGS metagenome assembly VFQP01 (sample SAMN10412372, study PRJNA504923) | tailings metagenome | isolation source: Relicate 1 Philex TSF1 revegetated site | place: Philippines: Tuba, Benguet | collected 2017-08-29 | reverse complement strand
GTGGCCCCCGAAGCCGCCCAAGCCCCCGCCGCCGTGCCCGCCGCCGCCGTCCCCGCCGCCCTCGCCCCCTCCCCCACCGCCGCCGCCGTCTCCGTACCCCCCGCCGCCGCCGCCGCCGTACCCTCCGCCGCCGTCCACCACCGTCAGCTACCCGCCGCCCGTGTGCGACTACCCCTGCGGCGACCAGGGCCTGTGCTGCAACGACGAAGACGACGTCTGCGGCTACCGCGTCAAGTGGGTGCGCTACGAGCCAATCGTCCGCTATCGGTGCTTCCGTCACCGCTGCCCCGCCGGCTGGGAGCCGTGGGGGGCCAGGAAGTACTAGCAGGCCGGTGGGCAAAGGTCCTGCTGCGCCTTCTGCGCCGCGCCCTGCACATACTGTGTACATACCCCTACAGCCTTCCCTGTGGAGCCGCGAGAAGATTGTGAGTGGGACTCCTGGCGCTGCCAAGCGCTGGGCGAACGCTGAGCTGCTGAACGATAGTGGCGCGCTTTGCCCCTGCGAGGGACCTGTGATGGCCACTGCAAGCTGTGGCTCGCGCACCTGAACGCGAGCGAGCGACAAGTGGAGCTGCGAGCGAGCGAGCGACGAGTGCGCGCCGCCAAGTACTCGCGCTGTCCTGCTTGTTCGCGCCTTTGAACGAGAAACCGCCGCCGCCGCCGGCAAAGAGCCGAGATTCGCAGAGTGTGAGCAGAGCCACCACGGGCATGGTGCGCCTGTTTGTCGGCGGCATCCCCAGCGATGTGACGGCGGCGGAGCTGACCCAGCGCTTCACGCCGTTTGGCCAGGTGGCAGCGTGCGAGCTCGTCCCCTCCAAGGACACCGCAGCAGCGCCACAGCAGCAAGAGGCCCATCAGCATGGAGCTCAGCAGCAGCCGCTTTTTCCTCCGTGCCGCGGCTTCGCCTACCTGGAGCTGCAGCCCAAAGACGACGTGTCGCTGGGGCGCTGCCTGAGCCTCTACAACCACAGCAAGTGGCGCGGCAGCGTGCTGCGCGTCGAGGTCGCGAGGCCGCACTACCTGCTGCGGCTGCGCAAGGAGTGGGAGCAGGAGGAGCGGCGGCAGCGGCGCTGGCAGCGGGGCGCGGCAGCGGCTGCGAACGGCGCAAACGCGGCGCATGGCGGTGACGACAATGAGGAGGCGGACGAGGGCCAGGAGGAGGAGGAGGAGGACGACGACATGTGGTGGAACGGCACGCCGCAGCCCGCCGACACGTCGCGTCCCATGGTGCTGGTCCTTCAGCGCAAGCGGCACCGCACCAAGGTGCGCCACTGCTTGCTTGCAATCACCGCACGGCCTGTGCACCGGCACCACGCATGTACCATGCAACGGCGGAGGGGGGCGAGCGGCCGGTGATGCTTCCTACATGCTAGATAGTACCTGAGGGCGAGGGGGACGGCGCACGCCGCCCCTCCTTTGCCGTGATTACGAACCTTTGGACCGTAGCGCTGAGGCCCGCCAACCTGCACCCCTCCCTGCACCTGGCACGCACAGCTGATGCTCTCTGCACGCGCGGCACCCCGGCGGCAAGCATGCCCTTTGCAAGCTCGACGAGGGCGCTGCACCACACTTGCCCGGCCCCCCGCGTGCGTCCTTCCTGCTCCTCCCAGGTGATCAAGGTGCCTCTGGACCCGTCGGCGCCGCGCCCCAACGCCCGCCGCACCTTCCCCTGGCAAGAGCTTCAGCAGCGCACCGCGCCCGTGGAGCGCCTCACGTGGACGTACGCGGGCCCGCCGCCGCGCCGGTGAGGGCGCACCCCTCATGCTTCATTTGGTGGAGGAAGGAAGACGCAGTGAGCGCTTTGCGTGCTGCGGTCGACTTCAATCTCACGGCACCCTTGCCCCCCATGCCGCTTCCTTTGTGCAGGCACCTGCACCACCTCAACGAGCTGTGGGACCGCGCCATGCAGCGCCAAGCCCTCGCCGCGCCGAGCGCAGACCCCGACGAGGGCGCGCATGACGGCGGCGGCCCGGGGCCCGGCACGAGCGCTGCGCTTCAGCAGCCGCCGGCGCCGGCGCCGCCTGCGGCCGCTGCAGCGCCGCCCAGGCAGGGCGTGGCCGTGCCGCCTCCCGCGGCCCTCACGGCGTCAAGTGGCGCGGCGACCAAGGCCGCGGCTCCTGCCGCAAGCGCCAAGGGCGGCGGCAAGAGCCAGGAGGCGTTTGGATACCTGAAGGTGCGATGCGCATGCGGGTGCACTGGGCAATCCAGAGGCCGTGGCTACAGCGTCTGTGCACGCGCCGCTGCTGCACTGGTGCCGGAGTCGCCTCCCAATCCAGCGCAGTTGCGACGGCGGCAGAACAGCAGTGCTGCCGCCGCTGCTGCCCTTGCTACTCTTGCCGCTCCAGCAAAGCGACAGCTGCGACCGTTGCGTTTGCTGCCGCTGCCGGTGCTGCTCAATTGCGACTGCTCCAGGTGATCAAGAGCCTTAGCAGCGCCAGCCAGAAGGAGGAGGCGGCGCTGGCGGCCCAGGCGGCGGCGCAGCGCGCGGCCAAGCTCAGCCGCCAGGCCGCCAAGCAGCAGCAGCAGCGGGGGCCGGCGCTGGCGCCGCTGGTGCTGCCCGCCGCGGCGGCGCCCGAGGGGGGGGCGGGCGGCGTGGTGGAGTTCGGCGGGTGGGAGGAGGAGGAGGAGGACGAGGAGGCGGATGCGGGGTGCGGCGGCGCCGGCGCCGGCCTTGAGATGGGGCGGTTCGACTCATCGGATGAGGAGGAGGAACCGCAGCAACAGCAGCGGCAGAAGAGTGTGGCGTGGGCCCCTGGGCGCGGCGCGGCGGCGGTGGCGGCGGCAGCAGTTGCGCCGAGCCCCACTCAGGAGGAGGAGGATGCAGAGATGGAGGGCAGTGGCGGCGAAGCAGACGAGGAGAGTGATGGCGGCGAGGAGGAGGAGCAGCAGCTGATGGAGCTGGACCAAGAGGAGGTGGAGGATGAGGAGGACGAGGACGACGATGAGGAGGAGCGCTTTGTCGACGTGGACGACAGCGGCGACGACGACGATGGCGACGTGCCCTACCCGCACCAGCAGCCTGCTGCCCTGCCGCTGCCGCCGTCGGCGCGCCAGGCAGCCGCCGCCAAGCGCCCCCAGGGCGGCAGTCCCGCTCCGCCGCCGCAGCCCAGCAAGGCAGCGCTTCCACAGGCAGCGGGGAAGGGCGCAAAGGAGCGCGCCCGGCCCGCGCCTGTGGCCACCAGCCAGGCGCCTCCCTCCAAGCAGCAGCAGCAGCAGCAGCAGCAGCAGCAGCAGCAGCAGCAGCGCATGAATGGCGCTGGCGGTAGCAGCAGCGGCGAAGACGAGCAGCCCGAGGAGGAGGAGGAGCGGCGGCGAGGCGTGAGGGGCGCTGGGCCGCAGGCAAAGCGGGCAAAGCGCGCCCCGTCGCCCCCAGCGGCACGCAGCGGAGTCGCGGCGCGGGCCGGCGACCAGCTGTTGGGCGGCATCTCCTGGCGCGACTATGCTGCCTTCAAGGGTCGCGGAGGCGGCGGGCGCCAGTCCGCCCTGGGGCTGCCGGGGGGGCTGAGGCATGGTGCGTCGTGGGCGGCGGCGGATGGGAGCGGGAGCGGTGACAGCGACAGCGAGGAGCGCTTTGTGGACGTTGACACGGAGGAGGAGGAGGAGGAGGTGGTGGAGCAGGACGGGCGGGCGGCAGGCGGGCGGAAACGCGGGCGTCAAGGTGCAGCGAGGGATCCGGCTGGAGCGCAGCGTGCGGAGGGTGGGGCAGCGAGGCAGAAGCGCGGCCGTGGCGGCGGCGGTGCGGCGGAGGCGGAGGCGAAGCGGCAGCCGGCGCCGGCGGCCGCGACGCCGGCCCTCGCCGCGCCAACCCAGCCACCAGTGGCGGAGCGAGGCCCTGCGCCGTCTGCGGCAACGACGGCGGCAGAGGCCGCCGCGACGACGCGGAAGGTGCCGGGGCAGCAGCAGCGTGCTGGCCCGGCGGGCCACGCTGCAGCTGCCATCGGCGAGCCGACGCGGGCGGCTGCCGAGGCAGTGGCACCAGCGGTCGTGGCGGGGGCAAGGGCTAGCGGCGGCGAGCAGGCGGCGCTGCAGCAGGGCACCTCCGGCAGCGCTCCGAGCCAGAGCCAGCATGCGGCTGTGCCCTCGGTGGGCTTTGGCACCAGCTCGGTGCGCACGCCCTTTAACTTTGGTGCACCTGCCACCGCGACGGCGCCTGCGGCGGCGCCGCGGCCCTTGCTGTTCGGCGTGGCTGTCGGCGCTGCCACCGTCCCTGCTGGCCGCCAGGCGGCGGTCGTGGGGACGGCGGCGGCGCCACCGCCGCAGCCAGCGCCGGCGCTGCCGGGCGGAGCGGCGGCTGGGGGGACGCGGCGGGAGGCGCCGCCGCGGCGGCCGCCGCGGGCCGTGCAGCCGACGCAGCATCAGGAGGAGCACAAGAGGGAGGAGGAAGAGCCCCGCGTGCAGCCACAGCGGGAAACGCCGGCAGCGGCGGTGGCGCCGCAACAGGAGCGCACACCGCAGGCCGCGCCACGCGCCGCAGCGGTGACGCCACCGGCGAGCGCCCGTCAACCCGCGCAGAAGCGCGGGGCGCCGCCGCCCGCTGCTGGGCCCCGCGCCAAGACGCCTGCAGCTGCGCGGTCCGTAGCGGCGACGCCGGCGGCCAAGCGACCGGCGGCATCGGCGGCGGCACCACCGGCCTCGGCGCCCCCGGCTGCGCTGCAGTTCGCCACGAGCTTCATGCGCCAGCAGGTGCGCGTCTGTTGTGTGCATTCGCCCGCAGTTTGAACGCTGCCGACGGTCGTGGCAAAGTCTGGGAGCTTAGTGTGCTTGCGTGGCGGCGCGCAGAGCGCAGAGGAGGTGCGGGCGCAGTGGGAGGCGCGGCGCAGCGAGCTGAGCGCCAGCCTCAAGGCGCGCACAACCACCAAGGTCAAGGGAGGCGGCGCCAAGCCCTCTGCTGGCCGGCGGCGCTGACGCGTGTCCCCTTTTCCTCCCTCTAACTTGCTTGCGCTCACCCACGTGTACAGACAGTCGCTCCTCCTGCGGACTGCGCTCGTTCTTTCGCTCGTGTACAAAAGACCCATCTATCTGGCAGGAGGATGCTATGGAGGCGAACAAGCAAAGGCAGGGTCAGGGAGAGGTGGGCGACAGCGGCAGGGACGCTCCGCCGCCGCCCGCCGACCCCCTCCCAGACGCGTCGGACGACCGGGGCGGGGACAGCAGCACGGGCAGGTGGCCAGAGGCGTCTGGCGCGCCGGTCGCTGACGGGCGGCGCGAGCCAGGGCTGGCTGGCGCGTCGCTGGACCTGCGCGCAGTCAGGACGGGAACGAGCACAGCACGACATGTCGCATCTCCACGCCGCACGGAACATGTGTGGGCGGGCGGCTGACCGATGTGGCGAGCAGCAAAAAGGAGCCGAAGGTGCCAGGGCGCGCGCACCGGTAGAGGCGGTAGACGCGGGGCTGGCGGTTGCTCGACACGAGGAACGAGGCGGCCGAGCCGTCGGCCCGCTGCGCCGCGTAGCACCCGTACGAGCCGTGCGCGTCGCTGTAGCCCCTGCAGGCAAGGAGCCCGGACGCGCACGCACAACGCAGCACTCGGGGCGTGTTTCTGCGTCTGTCCGTGCGCTTGGCTCGCGCCCCTCGGCACGCTGCGAGACATCTGACGTGCCCGGTAGCTGGGCTCTGGCCCCACCGAGGCGTCCCGACCGAGACGCAAATCGCAGCACGCGCTCGCCTGTAGAGGATTGTTTGGTGCTGCACCGCGCGCGAGCGGCGCTGCCAGGCCCAGGCCCAGGTGGCCAGGTCCACCGTGCCGCTCACGTCAAACTCGTCGCGCTGCCCGTCCGAGTGGTCCAGCCTGCAGCGGACGGACACGCCAGGCAGCCAAGGCAGCGTGCACGGAGTTGCAGCGCCGCCATTGGCGTGCATCCTTGCTTCCTGGTCGGCCACGGCGTCACTGCTCACGGCGCAAGAAGCACAGCATGGCTGCCGCACACACTGATGTCGGCGCCGCCCCCCAACCATTTCTCACCCGGTGCCCACGAGGCGGACCAGGGAGCCCACGCCCTCCTCGAACGAAAGGAAGACGTGCACCACCCTGCATGGCGGCAGCAGGAGCAACCAAGTTGAGGTGCAAGCGTGCCCGTTTCAACGGCGACCGACGACGGCGGCGCAGTCGTGCGGCGTGAGCCACCTCAGCTAAGCACAAGCCCTTTGCGCACTCACTGGAGGCACTCGCCACGCAGCGTGAACTCCTGCAGCAGCCAGAGCCCCGGGTCCAGCGCCGGCGTGGCGGGGCGGTTCTGGCCGTCCAGCGGCGTCACCTGCACATGGGCGAGGGTTTTGGACGAGGAGGGTTTTGCGCTGGCGGCCCTGGCGTGTACTCCAAGGCGCCCAGTGGGCGCCACCCTGGTGCGGTGCTAGCTGCCTGGCGCGCGTGCGTGGGGGGGGATGGCGCTGAGGCTGCTCACCTCGGGGAGCGAGCCCTCGGTCCACATGGTGACCAAAGCCCTCGTGGCCGCCTGCACCACGGCGGGCTGCTTGCCGCCGCCCAGCTCCAGCCGGTCCGTGAAGAGCTTGCCCATGCGGCTGCCGATCTGAGGGTTTGGGTGAGGGTTTGGGGACGGACCACACAACGCGCCGTCGCGCGCCGCACGGCGAGCATGCAGTGCCGCCCTGCCCTTCAACGCCCTGCGATCGCTCACCAGGACCTGAACCCTGGCGTCAGGGTCTGCCTGCATGAGGTTGGCCAGCACGTGCAGCGCCATCTCCACCACCTGTGCAGCGCCGGCACGTGCACACCACGACACCGCAGCCCTAGGCTTCTATCAGGCCCCCATCCCACGCCAAGCAGCCACCTTCCCCACCCTGGCCCTCCTCTGCCGGCTTCGCTCCTCTGACCTCTTCCCTCTTTCTGCTCTTTCCCCCTGTCCTCACCTGAGCGCTCTCGTTGTCCAGCAGCGCCAGCAAGGACCGCACGCCGTCGGCGCCCTCCACCTGCAGCGACACACCACGCCACGGCGGCAGGGCAGCACCGCAACCGCTCACGCCGCGCGCCCAGCGGCGGCCCTCACCACGACTCCGCTGATGCGCACGCGCTGCGTCGCTCCACGCTGTCCAGCGGTTCCACGACCACTCCGCCCCGGCTCATTCCCCACACAAAGCAGGCACCTGACGCTTGCGCGGCGTGTCGCCGGGCTGGCTGGTCCCCAGCAGCATGTACCTGCGTAACAAGGGCAGCAGCAGCAGCGGGAGTGGCAAAGCCAGCCAGGGGCAAGCTCTGCCGCCCTGGTGCTGCAGGCCCGGCAGTCGTCGTTGCACGGCGTAGCTGCGTGGTGAAGCCCGTGGGGCGAAGCAGTCGCCGTGGAACACAAATGTGTTCCAGACGTGATGTGATGTGTGTGTGTGTGTTGGATCTGCTGGGATCTGTTTGGACACCTCGGCGGGGCCGGAGCCCCAACTACCGGGCGTATCAGATGTCTCGCAGCGCAAAGGCAAGCGTGGATGACGCTGTGTGTGGATGGTGAAGCGCACCTGAGCGCCAGCACCAGCTGCAGGCGGTGCACCGACCCCGTGACGGAGCGCGGGTGGTTGTGCGTGCGCAGCCACGTCAGCATCTGCCGCACCAGCTGCCAGCCCTGCACGTGGCGCCACCAATGCAGCCACCGGCGCCAGTCAAGCGCGCAACCCCGCGCAACGCTTTGAGAAGGGCTAGACGGGCTTGTGGTGGAGAAAGAAAGGCAGCAGAGCTGGCGCTCGAGACAACCAAGCACAGCAGAAGCGCAATTATGTGGGTGTGTGCTGCAGCCAATGTGCTTGTCGCACCCACCTTGTGCCTATCCTGGTAGATGAGCCGCCACAGGTTGCCGGGCCCCGCCGTCGCCGCCACCAGCGCCTCCCTCGGCGCCCGCTGCTGCTGCTGCTGCTGTTCCGATGCCGCCGCCGCCGCCGCCGGCTCCTTCGCCTCCCCGCTCTTGGCCCCGCTCACCCGCCCGCCCAGCCGCGCCCCTCCCGCGCCCGCGCCCGCCGTCCCGCCGCCCGCCCTGGGGGGCCGCAGCGCCCCCGGGGCGCCCGCCGCTGACGGCAGCTCCGACCACCGCAACGGCATCCTGTAGCCGTTGTGCTGAGCGCCGCTGGGGCGCGAGCCCCGGCTCCCCCGCTCCACGTAGTCCATGTCAAACACGCCCGACAGCATGTCAAGCCCTGAGAGGGCTTGCCCCGCCGCGTCGTCCAGCTGCATGGCGGTCTGCTGGCCCCCGCCGCCGCCGCTCGCACCGGCAGCCCTGCTGGCCTGTCCGTGCCCTGACGACGATAGGGCGTGCGGCGAGTGGTGGCCTGCCGCTGGCCCGCCAAGGGCAGGCGGGGTGCCTGGGGGCGCTGAGGCGGTGGCCGGCGACGCCAGCGGGGAGCGCACGCCCGGCGAGGCGGGCGCTTCGTCCCGCTGCGACTCCTGCTGCTGCTGCTGCTGCTGCTGCTGCTGCTGCTGCTGCTGCCTGATGAGGAGCGCGCGGTCTACAAACAGGCCTGTGTCCAGGCGTGGCACCAGGTCGGGGGTGTGCTCGATAATGCCGTAGTCGGAGCGGCAGCGCGCCTCCCAGCCCTGCACGCCGCGCCATCAAACGATAAGACGCCTTGTCATAGGCTGCGTGCCCTGCTTGGCGCGAGTGCTTGAAGAGGGCCCACGCACCTTCCAGTCGCTGTACACGAGCACCTGTAGCCGCGTGCACGTCTGCGCATGTGCGCCCCACGGCCGCGTGCACACACACGCGTCCTGTGACATGTGCGCAAGGAGCCTGGTCCTCCTGCTGGTCCTTGCGCCCACCCGGGTGCCTACAGCCCAGGTACCTGTGCCAGCGCGCAGAGGCTGGCGTGCTCGTGCACCACAGAGACGACGGCAAAGAGGCAGTCGTCTGGGAGGTCCATCAGCTTGAGGATTGGACGTGTGAGCACCGCCTGCTTCTCGGCTGCAGCCTTCTCGATCAGCGTGATGTTGGCCATGCTCTTCTGCACGTCCTGCATCGACGCCTTGATCGACTCTGCCCTCCGAAGGATCTCCTCTGTGAGGCGCTTGGCCCGCAGGATCTCGTCCATCGTTATCGCTGCGCGTCGAAGCGCTCGAGCTTGGGCTTAGCTTGGCCCAAAAAGCTAAGCTTTTTCGAGTGTGTGCCCTCATGCGCGGTGGCGCAGGCGTCGGCTTTGGCGCAGGCGTCGGCGCTTGCAGGTCAGGCAACACCGTCAAGATGCACTGCACGTCATGGTGCGCACACACGCACGACAAGGGCGGTCATGTCCAACGAGCCAGGGGACGGGGAGCAGGCGTCAAAGCACGTGGACGCGCGTGGAGGAGGTGAGGAAAAGCGTCAGATCAAACACTCGTCAAGCCCGTAAAGCTCCGTCATGCACGTCCTGCTGAGCTCAAGCAGCCCTTCCCCCACCCGTCGTCATCCATCGTGCGCCCGCTCTAGCCCAGAGCACGGCTGCTGCGGTGGCAGCAGCACCCAACCACAGCTCGTTCGTCGCCATCATGTGGACAGCCTGCCCCGTCAGAAACGCACACACGCTGCTCAGAAGCCGGGCATGAAGCTGTACGCCTTGGCACCCGCCACCGTGGGGCGCGGCACACACAAAAACGCAGACGCAGGAGTGGCGTCAACGGAGGCGGTGAGGCGGAGCACCGCACCTCCGACCGAGGTTTGGCGAGGGACGCCGTCACGAGCGCTCGCGCGCACCCGTCCACCCCCTTCCCACATGAGAAACCGGACCCCCGGAAACAAAAGACTTGTGGAAACCGCCCCTGGAAACCGTGTCCTGACGCCCACGCCACTTGCCCGTTGGCACGGGGGATTCGCGTGTCCCCACCCAACTCAGAGCGAGGAGAGGCAGCCTCCACAGCGTCCTCCTCCTGGTGAGCTGCTACCAGCAAACGCATGATTATCAGGCGTGCGGTCGAGAGGCATGCGTGCGTGCGTGTCAATAGGTGCGGAGGCCCTTGCCACCGCCTGCCGGCCTCCCCGAAACGCTGTCCAACGCTGTCGGCTGCGTGTGCGTGTCGTCGGCGTCGGCGTCCATGTACACGGGTGGTGTGCGGGTGAAGGCGCCACGTGTGTGCCGCACCACGCGTCCCGCGCGTGCGTGTCGTCCAGTCGCGGCCATGAGACGGACAGAAAACCAACAGACGGCCGCGTGGTGTGCGGCCCTTGGCGCTCAGCTCCAGGGAATCAACTGCGCGCAAAAACACCGCGCACGCCGCCGAACGTTGTGTGGGGTGCAAAACGTGACCCTTTGGCGCTCGCCTGCAACGAGGGAGGAGGCGAATGCAAGGGCCGCCAGCGCACCTCTGAGCCGCCAGAGGCGCCGGCGCCTCGTCCTCCGCCGCCGCCCTGCCCTGCCCGGCGCCCGCCGCCGCGCCGGCGCTACTAACCGCCATGGAGTGACGCGCCTCCAGCGACCCCGCGCCGTCCGCCACGCCGCCGCCGCCGCCGCCTCCCGCCGCCGTCGAGGTGACGACCGAGGCGCCGCCCAGCGACGACGAGCCCGCCGGGTGCACGTGGTGCGCCGCTGGCGCCTGCGGCACCTTGCCGGCCGCCGTGCCGTAGCCGCCGCCGCCCTGCACGCACCACCGCCGCAGCGCAATCCGTCACCCAGGGCAGGAAGACGCAGCGAGTGTCAGCTTGCGCTCGAGGGCTGACGCCTGGCAGATGCAAGTCGGGCGCCACCCACGCGCACCTCGTTGCCAGCCGCCGCCGTCGGAACCAGCGCGATGGGCTGCAGCGCAGCCCCCGGGGGTTGGGCGAGCGACAGGGTTGGGCCGGTGGCCGCGCCGCCGCCGCCGCCTCCGGCAGGGGAGCTGAGGGCGCTGGACGAGAGCACCAGGGGCGCGGGCGGCGACGCGTGCGCGCCGCCGGCCGACGCGCCGCGGTGCTGGAAGACCACCACGCCGGGGGGCGCAGTGGCGGGAGGCGCGAAGGTGGTGGCGGCGGCGCCGGGCGCGGGCGCCGGGGGCGCGGCGCCGCCGTCAGAGGCGGCGCGGGGCGGGGCGGGGAGCGCCGTCGGGGCGGAGAGCACCTGCGGGAGCGTGTGCAGGCATGGCGTCCGGTGAGGGACAGCTCACCGGCATGCGGACCAGGTGTGTGTGCATGCGAGGAGGACAAGAGATAAAACACACCTGGAGCCTGGCGCCAGGGATGCCGCCGCCGCCGCTGAGCCCTAACCCGTGGCCCGCGAGCAGCCCGTTGAGGCCCATGGCGCCGCCTGCATGCGCCGCAGCGTGGCAACGCAGCGTGGTCGGCGAATGCAGACGGGCGGCATGCAAGAAGCACGAAAAGCGAAAAAGCGAGAGGTGGAGCGTCCCGCACCTGCGGGGAGCGTGGCGGCCGGCGTGACGTGCCCGCTGCCGCCGCCGCCCAGCGCCTGCTGCAGCGCCGCCGGCGCCGACAGATCCAGCGCCGCCACGCCCGCCGGCGCCGGCGCCGCGCCCGCCGGCGCCGCCAGCCCGTACTGGAGCGTCACCGCCGGCGCCAGCCCCGCGCCACCGCCGCCCTCGCCGCCCTCCCGCTTCACCCCCTCGTCCGCCGCGGCGGGCTGCGCCTGGGCAGGCGCCGCCTCGCCCGCCTCCTTCGCCGCGCCGAAGCTCACGGCGCCGGCGGGCGACGCCGCCGCCGCACCGCTGCCACCGCCGCCGGCGCTGGCGTTGGCCGCCACCACCATGGCGTGCTGCTGCACCAGCGCCTGCACGTTGGCGCCCGCCGCCTCCGCCAGCTTGGCCATGTCCACCACGCCCGCCTGCTGCGCCATGCCCGGCCAAGCCCCGTTAGGGCTCGGCGCCTGCAGCGCCGGCGACGCGCCCAGCAGCAGCGGCGTGCCAGCGGCGCCGCCGCCGCTGCCGCGCGGCGCGGGCACCACGCGCAGCGGGCTCAGCACCGGCGTCGGCGTCAGCGTCGGCGTCTGCGCCGCAGCTGTTGCATTGCCGCCGCCCGCCGAGGAGAGCTGAAGCGCGCTCGCCGGCGCGTCACCGCCAGCCAACCCCGGCGACAGCGGCTGCCCGCCCGTGCCCGGCGCGCTGCCCGCGCCGCCGGCCGGCGCCGCGCTACCCGTCACCCGCACCGGCGGCGGGCGCGGGGGCAAGCCGCCGGCATGGTTGCCGGTGGCCGGCCGTGAGGCAAAGCCCGCCGCCACTGGCGCCGCCGGCGGAGGCGCCGTCAGCCCGACCGGCGGCAGCGGGCGCCGCCCCGCCGCGCCGCCGTCGCCGCCCACCTGCTGCGCGCCGGTGCCGCTGTTTGGCGTCGCCGCCGCCGGCGGCGCGCCCGTCCCGCTCTGGCGCATCGGCGCCATCCCCGCCGCCGCGCCGGCGACGTCTCCTCCCTCGGGGCTGTTGCCGCCGCCCGCAGACAGCGGCGCCCGCTCCACCACGCTGATGGCCCCCGGCGCCGCCACCGGCAGCCCGCCCATGCCTCCCGCGCCGGCCGCGCCGCCCATGAGCACTGCGTTGGATCCAGCGCCGCCGCCGCCGCCGCCAGGCGGCATCCACACGCCAGGCCCGCCCAGCAGCGCCGAGGGCGTCGCGCCGCCGCCGGCGCCGCCGCCGATGGGTGTGGCGCCGCCAGTGGGCGAGGGCAGCACGCCCAGCACGCTGCACCAGGCGCGGCGCACGGCGGGCCAGTCGATGCTCGAGTGCAGCAGGCTGACGGCCATGTCAACGCCCAGGCACGACGGCTCGCCCTCGCGGCCCGAGACCATGACGGGCTGGCCCGGCCCGACCCCGTTAGGGTTTGCCGCCATGGGCGGCATGAGCGCGAGCAGGGAGAGCAGCTCGGGCCAGATGGGCTCGACGGGCACGGTGAGGAAGGCGGCCATGATTTGGTGGACGAGCACCAGCACGGCGTGGCTCATGCGGATGGGCGTGTCGGCGGCCGCCACGTTGGCGCGCCAGCCCTGCGGCGGAGAAGGGAGAGGCGACGCAGCGAGGTACGGCACACCGGCACTGCTGCGGCCGCGTCCGTGACGCGCGCGAATTGGGAGTAAGGAGGGGAGGAGAAGAGGGAGGAGGGGAGGGAGGGCTCACCTGCCAGTAGGAGGGCGAGGTGGTGGTGACTGCGCTGGGGCACAGCAGGCTCTCCAGCTCCAGCAGCTTGCGCGCCGTGTGCGTCATCGAGGCCGCCTGCGGCAACAACAGCAGAGCCCCAGGGTGGTGTGCGTGTTGCACTCACTCTGGCTCACTCTGGAATCAAGAAGCAGCACTCCTCATGGCCCAAGAAAGGCGAAGCGGCGAAAGAAGACACGGACCTGCATGGTGGCGCGCGCCGCCAGCGGCGAGGGCCCGCCCGGCGGCAGCGCCATGGGCACGGGCCCCAGGCCCTGAGAGGACATGAGGTCCACCGCCACGCGCAGCCCGCGCACGCACGCCAGCTCCACGTCGGCCATGCCGCCCAGCGCCGCCGGGCCGCCCGCCGCCTGCGGCACAAGCACGGTAACGGTGCAGCGTCCGCAGAGCATCAGGCCTTGCACGGCCATCGCGAGAAGCCTCCTGCCCTGCCAGCGCTGCCATCGCTGGCAAGGCGAAAGAGCGAGCAGACCGCAGCAAACCGACGGGAAAGCGCGGCCCCTCACCTGCAGGCGGCTCCAGGCGGCCATGAGCGCGGCGCCCAGCGCCGGCGCCGTGCCCTGCTTGCACGTGGCGCGGTCCACCCAGCCAAACGCGTTGGAGCCCAGCAGCAACACCGGCACGGCGTCCTCCAGCCGCCCCGCAGGGCTCACCTCCTGCGCCCACGCCCACGCACGCACACCAGCACGACAGCAACAACGCATTTTAAGGAGGCCCGCCCTCCGCCATCCTTTCGCTCCCGCCGGCCCCTACTACGGCCCCAACAAGATGGCGCGAAAAAGCGAGGCGGGAGGGCTCACCGCGAGGCGGAAGGGCAGCCTCGGGCCGCGCTCGGGCGCCTGCGCCGGCAGCCGCAGCCCGTCCGCCACCTCCATGGGCAGCTCGGCCAGGTCCGCCACCATGACGGCCCACTGCAGCTGCCCCGCCGGCTGCCCCGCCGCCGTCGGGTCCGGCACCAGCAGCACCATACCCGCCACCAGGCAGGCCTGCCCGGCCATCAGCTGGTTGAGCTGCGACTGCGCCCAGGCGTTGTGCAGCTGGTGCACGCGCTTGAGGCCCGGCTGCGGCAGGCCCGCCAGCATGCCCGCCACGGCGCCCGCCGCCGCCGTGCCCACCACGGCCGACAGAGGCAGCGCGCCGCCCGACGGCGTCGGCTCGGCGCTCGACGCCGCGCCGCCGCCGCCGTGCACCGTCTGCCGCCGGCGCTTGTTCGACGTGGCCCCGCCGCCGCCGCCGCCGCCAGAGTGCGTCGTCATGGTGTTGTCGGTGCTGAGCAGCATGCCGGCGGTGGGGTCGGTGCCGGGCCAGCTGGCGCCGCGGGGGTGCACGGCGGTGACGGCGGTGCCGGCCGTGGCCATGTCGTCGTCGATCATCGAGGTGAGGCCCAGGCCGCCGAAGCCGGGCACGCCGGCGGTCGACAGCGTGGTGGGAAGCGCGGGGTCGGCGGGGCCGGCGCCCCACGCCGGCACACCTGCGGTGGAGGGGATGCGCACGCACGCGCCGAGGTTCGCTCGGCGGCCGCGCGCGGCGGAGCGCGCGCACTGCGGCCCAGCGCGAAACGCGGCCGAAACGGACCTGCGGTGAGGGCGGCGGCCGTCACGCCGGCGCCGCCGGGCGCCGCCGCGGCGTCCATGGCAGTCGCCTGGCTCGTCGTGCGCTTGCTGCCGACCGCCACGCCGCCGCCGCCGCCGCCGCCGCCGGCGCTGCTGCCGCCGCCGGTCGAGCGCCGCGCCGGCGCGCCCGCCGCCGGCGCGTGCCCGTTGGCGGCGGCGGCGTGCGCCGCCGCCGCGCCCAGCAGCAGCTGCGCCGCGCTGCCGCCCGCGGCGCCGCCGCCGCCGCCGCCGGCGCTGCCGGGCGTGAGCGCGGCGCCCGGCGTGAGCGTCGGCGGCGTGCCCGCCAGCGCGCCGCCGCTGCTGGGCATGAGCGCGGAAGGCAGCTGCTGCCCCGCCGCCGCGGCGAGCGTGTTGAGCGCCGCGTCGGGCGGGAGCAGCGGCATGGAGGCGCCCAGGTTCCACGGCTGCGCGCACACGCAAAGCGCCGCGTCGCGAACAAGGTAGGTGAAGTCGTCCTTCCCGCCTGCCAGGGACGGAACAAGGGAGTGCGGGAGAGGCGGGCGCGCCCACCTGCATGCGGCGGGCGCTGGCGGCGATGGCCGCCGCCACGATGGCCTGAGCGCGCGCCGAGGCGTCCGAGCCGGCCGAGGCGGCGGCGTGCGCCTGCTGCTGCGCCAGCTCGGTGTGCGGGAGGTCCCAGCGCACGTAGGCGCGCTCGTACGCCAGCAGGAACCTTCGCACGCACACGCACACGCGCGTGGTCGTCCAGAGGTCAAGATCACTTCGGCGAATCAAAAGAATCAATCCGGGGAGTGCAGCGCGACGCTCAGGCAGGCAGCAAAGCCGGGCAGGGCGGTGCAAGGGCGAGGCGAGGCGAGGCGGCTCACTTGCGGTAGTTGTTGAGCAGCTGCGAGCCGACCGAGGTGGCGCGGTTGTTGGCCGTCCAGTTGCGCAGGCGCGGGAAGATGTCGCCGGCAAAGTTGATGGTGCCCGTCCAGCGGCTGCCCTTGTCGTCGTACCTGCACGCGCATGGCACGAGGGCTTGGATAGGGTTGGGGCGCAGGCCGCCCCACGTGCGCGCGAGTGAAGGGGGCAGAGGAGAGGGTGGGGGATGTCGCACCTCTCGTTGGCGATGTAACCGCCGCGCCGCACCACCTCGCGGTACAGGCCGTACACGTCCAGCGGCAGCGAGTTGCTGCGGGGTGGGGGCACGGCGCACGCACCCAGGGGGCAGCTTTGGTCAAAGCGCTGTCCTTTGCGCGTACCACCATGGCGGCGCAGGAGGCGGCGGGGGAGGGCCAAGCGCGCGGCGCTGCGAGCCCAGGGGGCTCACCAGGTGATGCGGTGCTCGCGCACGTGCGCCGCCAGCTGCCGCTCGCCGCGCGCGTTGAGGAAGGACACCAGGTCTGACTCAAACACCTGCGCAGATG
>VFQP010003448.1_pt1 | contig 16016 bp, 15 predicted proteins | sample 3512351 | NCBI WGS metagenome assembly VFQP01 (sample SAMN10412372, study PRJNA504923) | tailings metagenome | isolation source: Relicate 1 Philex TSF1 revegetated site | place: Philippines: Tuba, Benguet | collected 2017-08-29 | reverse complement strand
CCAGCTTCACGTTGTTGATCTGCACGCCCTCTTCCTCGATGCGCGTGGAGAACGGTGGCATGGAGCCGGGTGTGGTGCCACCGATGTCGGCATGGTGGCCGCGCGAACCCACATAGAACGTGGGCTGGCTGCCCAGGTACACCGGGGTGATCACGGTCACGTCGGGCAGGTGCGTGCCGCCGTGGTACGGGTCGTTGAGCGCGTATACATCGCCGGGCTGCATGCGGCCCGCGTTCTCGCGGATCACCGTCTTGATGCTCTCGCCCATGGAGCCCAGGTGGACCGGCATGTGCGGTGCGTTGGCGATGAGATTGCCCTCGGCATCGAACAGCGCGCAAGAGAAGTCCAGCCGTTCCTTGATGTTGACCGAGTACGCCGTGTTCTGCAGCTGCAGGCCCATCTGTTCCGCGATGTTCATGAACAGGTTGTTGAACACCTCCAGCAGCACCGGGTCCACGGTTGTGCCCACGGCGTAGGTGGCGGTGCGGGGCACGCGGCGGTCCAGCACCAGGTGGTCTAGTGCCGTGAGCACCGCTTCCCAACCGGGCTCGACCACCGTGGTCGCGTTCTTCTCCGCGATGATCGCAGGCCCGGGAATCACGTCGCCGGGCCGCAGGTCTTCGCGCACCACCAGCGCCGCGTCCAGCCACTGCCCGCCGGAATACATGCGCACCGTTTCGCGGCGCGGCACCTCGCGCGGCTCGTGCGTGCCCAGCCGGGGTTCCTGGGGCGCATCGCCTGCCAGCACGGCCTCGACCGACACCGCCTCCACCACCATGCGCTTGCCCTGCATGAGGAAGGCAAAACGCTGCCGGTAGGCGGACTCGAAACGTGCCTCGATGTCGGCGATACTGCCGAAGGGCACGATCAGAGCCGAGTCGGACCCTTCGTAACGCACGTGCACGCGGCGGTGCACAGTGGCCTCGCCCGCGTTCACTTGTTGTCGCTGCAACTCGGCGCGCGCCGCGTCGGCCAGGGCGTCGAGTGCACCGGCCACCTCGGGCAAGGTGTCTGCCACCAGGGGCCGTTCGATGGCCTGCTCGCGGATCACGTTCTGGTCGGCCAGGCCCATGCCGTACGCGCTGAGCACGCCCGCCAGCGGGTGCACGAACACGCGCGTCATGCCCAGCGCGTCCGCCACCAGGCAGGCGTGCTGCCCGCCCGCGCCGCCAAAGCACTGCAGGGTGTAGCGCGTCACGTCGTAGCCGCGCGCCACCGAGATCTTCTTGATCGCGTTCGCCATCTGCTGCACCGCGATGTTGATGAAGCCCTCGGCCACGTCCTCGGGCTGTCGCCCGGTCTGCGCCGCAAGCTCACCGAACTTCGCCTGCACCGCATCCAGGCTCAGTGCCTCGTCCGCCTTCGGGCCGAACACCTTCGGGAAATGGCGCGGCTGGATCTTGCCGGTCATCACGTTCGCGTCGGTCACCGCCAGCGGGCCACCACGGCGGTAACTTGCGGGGCCGGGGTTGGCGCCCGCGCTCTCGGGCCCCACGCGAAAGCGCGAGCCATCGAACGAGAGGATGGAACCACCGCCCGCCGCCACGGTGTGGATGCTCATCATCGGTGCGCGCATGCGAACGCCGGCCACCTGCGTCTCGAACTCGCGCTCGAATTCACCGGCGTAGTGCGACACATCGGTGGACGTGCCGCCCATGTCGAACCCGATCACCTTGCCATGCCCGGCCAGACCCGCGGTGCGCGCCATGCCCACGATGCCACCGGCCGGGCCGGAGAGGATCGCGTCCTTGCCCTGGAAGGCGTGCGCGTCGGTCAGGCCACCAGAAGATTGCATGAAGAACAGCTTCACGCCCGGCATCTCGCTGGCGACCTGCTCCACGTAACGGCGCAGGATGGGCGAGAGATAGGCGTCCACCACGGTGGTGTCACCACGGCTCACGAACTTCATCATCGGGCTGGTGCCGTGCGAGGTGCTCACCTGTGCGAAGCCGACCTCGCGCGCGATGCGGGCGGCGGTTTCTTCATGTGCCGTGAAGCGGTAGCCATGCATGAACACCACGGCCACGCTGCGCAGGCCACGCGCGTGAGCGGCCTGCAGGTCCGCGCGCAGCTGTGCTTCGTCCAGCGGCTGCAGCACGTCGCCGTGCGCGCCCACGCGCTCCTGCGCCTCGACCACCTCCGCATACAGCAGCTCGGGCAGCACGATGCGGCGGTCGAACAGGCGCGGGCGGTTCTGGTAAGCGATGCGCAGCGCATCGCGGAACCCGCGCGTGGTGACGAGCAGCGTGGGCTCGCCCTTGCGTTCCAGCAGCGCGTTGGTGGCCACGGTGGTGCCCATCTTCACACACTCCACCTGCTCGGGCGTCACCGGTTCCCCGGCCTTCAGGCCGAGCAGGTGGCGGATGCCGGCCACCGCGGCATCGCGGTACTGCTCGGGGTTTTCCGAGAGCAGCTTGTGCGTGACGATCGTGCCATCGGGACGCCTCGCCACGATGTCGGTGAAGGTGCCGCCCCGGTCGATCCAGAACTGCCAGCGGGATGCCTGCGTCGTCTTGTTCATGTTCTGGCTCACAGTGACGCCGCGCTGCGCGCCGCCTGATCATAGATGCCGGAGAGCACGCGCAACAGGCGCGCGAGCTGGCCGATGTCGTGGTTCAGCGCGTCGTCCGCCTTGAGCGCGTCGATCAGGCAGGTTTCGCGGATCTCGCGATAGCGCGTGACGTAGCCCTTGCCCGCTTCGGTTGGTGCGTAGGTCACTTCCTTGCCGTTCTTGCTCGACTCGACCATGCCCAGGCTCTGCAGCTTCTTGAGCGAGTAGTTCACCAGGTGCGTGTCTTCCACGTTCATGATGAAAGCGATGTCGGCCAGGCGCTTGTCGCGCGCGCGGTGCGACACGTGGTGCAGCACCAGCACGTCCAGCGCGGTGAGGTCCTTCAGCCCCGCAGCGCTCATGCAGTGCACCACCCAGCGGTGGAACGCATTGCCCGCCACGATGAGGCCGAATTCGAACTCGCTCATCTCCGCGCTGTGCGGCGACACGAGGTGTGCGGAGGAGACGATGGGGGGCGCCAGCGTGGTTGGCTTGGCACTTGCTTTGGAACGGGCCATGGCGAAAGGTCTGCGTCGTTTCGGTGCGCCGCAGTTTAGGCGTTATGCCGACAATTTGCCAACGATTTATTGACATTCAGGGAAAATACCGATCACACTTCGTCCACTCGTCGCTAGAGTCCTCCGTGCCGCAAATCGCTGCACGATCCGTGTCCACACCCACCTGGAGCCCTCAACATGAAACGTCGCCTGTTCAGCCTTTCCGTGGCCGCTGCCGCCATGGCCGCAAGCCTTCCCGCGCTGGCCCAGACCAGATGGGACCTGCCCGCCGCCTACCCGGCCACCAACTTCCACACGGTCAACCTGACGGCATTCGCCAACGACGTGGACAAGGCCACCGGCGGCAAGCTCAAGATCACCGTTCACGCCGGCGCCTCGCTGTTCAAGGCGCCTGAAATCAAGCGCGCGGTGCAAGGCGGCCAGGCACAGATCGGCGAGATCCTGATGGCCAACTTCCAGAACGAATGGCAGATGTTCGGCGCGGATGGCCTGCCCTTCCTCGCCACCAGCTACGCCGATTCCATGAAGCTGTACAAGGCCCAGAAGCCGATGCTGGAGAAGAAGCTCGCCGAACAAGGCATGGTCCTCCTTTACACCGTCGCATGGCCGCCCCAAGGCATCTACAGCAAGAAGCCGGTCAACAGCGCTGCCGATCTGAAAGGCAGCAAGTGGCGCGCCTACAGTCCGGCCACCTCGCGCATCGCGGAACTCGTGGGTGCACAGCCCGTCACCGTGCAAGCCGCAGAGCTCTCGCAGGCATTGGCGACCGGTGTGGTCGAGACCAACATGACGTCTGGAGCCACCGGCGTGGACAGCAAGCTGTACGAACACCTCAAGTTCTATTACGACGTGCAAGCCTGGCTGCCCAAGAACGCCATCATCGTGAACAAGCGCGCGTTCGACGCGCTTGACAAACCGACGCAGGACGCCCTTATGAAGGCCGGTGCGGAGGCCGAAACCCGCGGTTGGGCGGCCTCACAGAAGGTCAACACCGACACGCTGGCCACGCTCAAGGCCAACGGCATGGCGGTTGAGCCGCCCTCTGCCGCATTGAAGGCCGATATGCAGAAGGTGGGAGAAACCATGGTCAAGGAATGGCTGGAGAAAGCCGGACCGGAAGGCCAGGCCATGCTCGACGCCTATCGCAAGTAACCCGCATCACCCCACTGCCCGGGTCCACCGGGCAGTGTTTTTTATCCCATCCCATTCCCCATCGCCGATGCGAAAAACCCTGGATGCCCTATACGCCGGTTCGGCGTGGCTCGCTGCTCTGTTCATGATCGGCGTGCTGCTCATGGTGCTGCTGTCCATGCTGGGCCGCATGTTCAACTTCTACATCGCTGGAACCGATGCCTATGCAGGCTACGCCATGGCGGGCGCGGGCTTCCTGGCGCTGGCGCACACCCTCAAGAGTGGCGAACACATCCGGGTCACGCTGATCATTGGCAAGCTTACCGGCAGGGCGCGGCGCGGTCTGGAGCTTTGGTCGCTGTCCGTCGCGGTGCTGCTCGCCGGGTTGCTGGCGGTCTACGCCTGGCGCCTTGCATGGCTATCGCATGCCTTTCACGACATCTCCACGGCGAGTGACGCTACGCCCCTCTGGATTCCTCAGATTCTCATGGGACTGGGCACATCCGTGCTGCTGATCGCATTCATCGATGAGTGGGTGCTGGAACTGCGGCGCAAACGCTCACACGACGACAGCCTGGAGACCCACCATGAATGAAGTCATCGTCACGACCTTGCTGATCGTCTCACTGTTCGCCCTGCTGGGCAGCGGCGTATGGATCGGCCTCACGCTCGCTGGCGTGGCATGGATCGGGATGGAACTGTTCTCCTCTCGCCCGGCAGGCGATGCCATGTCGATCACCATCTGGGGCTCTGCCAGCAGCTGGACGCTCACCGCCCTGCCCTTGTTCGTGTGGATGGGCGAGATCCTTTTTCGCACCAAGCTCTCCGAAAGCATGTTTCGCGGCCTGGCGCCCTGGGTCAACGCCCTGCCTGGGCGCCTGCTGCACACCAACATCCTGGGCAGCACCATCTTTGCAGCGGTCTCCGGTTCGTCAGCGGCCACCTGCGCCACCATCGGAAAGATGAGCATTCCGGAGCTCACCAAACGCGGCTATCCGCCCGAAAAGATCGTCGGCTCGCTCGGTGGCGCCAGCACGCTGGGCCTTCTCATCCCGCCTTCCATCATCATGATCGTCTACGGCGTTGCAGCAGAGGTGTCCATCGCCAAGCTGTTCGTGGCCGGCGTGCTGCCGGGTCTGATGCTGGCGGGGCTGTTCAGTGGGCACCTGATGCTCTGGGCACTGCTGAATCCCGACAAGGTGCCACAGAGCGACACGCGCATGAGCTTCATGCAGAAGCTCAACGAATCGCGCCACCTCATACCGGTGATCCTGCTCATCGGCGGCGTGATCGGCACGATCTACACCGGCATCGCCACTGCCACCGAAGCCGCTGCCGTGGGCGTGGTGGGCTCGCTCATCCTCTCAGCGGCACAAGGCTCACTGAACTGGACCACTTTCCGCGACTCCCTGTTCGGCGCCACACGCCTCTACTGCATGATCGCGCTGATCCTCGCTGGCGCGGCTTTCCTCACCCTGTCCATGGGTTACATCGGCCTGCCGCGACACCTCGCCGAATTCGTCACGAGCCTGAACCTTTCACCCGGCGTGTTGCTGCTTGCGCTGGCGGTGTTCTACATCGTGCTCGGCTGTTTCCTTGACGGCATCTCCATGATCGTGCTTACCATGGGTGTCATCCTGCCCACGGTCACCGCCGCGGGCATCGACCTCATCTGGTTCGGCATCTTCGTCGTCATCGTGGTCGAGATGGCGCAGATCACGCCCCCCGTCGGCTTCAACCTGTTCGTGCTGCAAGGCATGACCAAACGAGAGATCACCTGGATCGCCAGGGTGTGCATGCCGTACTTTTTCATCATGGTCCTGGCACTGCTGCTGCTGTGGTGGTTCCCGCAGGTCGTGAGCTGGTTGCCATCCCGCATGTAGAAAACACCATCCTCTAAGATACACAGGCCCTGCACCCGCCCCGGGTGGAGGGCCTGTTTTTTTTAAGGTATTCCTGTGTTCAAGAATGTGACGATCTACCGCATCGCGCCCGGCTGGGAAGCGACGCTGGAAGACATGGAGGCCGCGCTGGACGCGGCCCGTTTCGTGCCCTGCGGCGCCACGCAGGACAAGGCCGTCGGCTGGGTCGAACCGCGCGGCGAGGCCCATGGCCCGCTGGTGGAAGCGGTGGCCGGCCAGCGCATCCTCAAGCTGCAGATCGAGACCAAGGCCGTGCCCGGCGCCGTGGTGCGGCGCAAGGCCCAGGAGGCCGCCGACCACATCGAGGCCACCACCGGCCGCAAGCCCGGCAAGAAGGAAACCAAGGCCCTGCGCGAAGACGCGCTGCTCGCCCTGCTGCCACAGGCCTTCGCGCGCCAGATGAACGTGTGGGTGTGGATCGACCCGAAGAACGGCTGGCTCGTCACCGACGCCAGCAGCCAGGGCAAGATCGACGAAGTGGTCACCGCCCTCGTGCGCGCCTTCGACGGCCTCGCCATCACCCTGGTGCAGACCGCCGTGACACCGCAGACCGCGATGACGCAATGGCTCTCGGCCACCACGCCCGACGAATGGCCAGGCGGCTTCGCGGTGGAGCGCGAGTGCGAGCTCAAGTCCAGCGATGAAGAGAAGTCGGCCGTCAAGTTCACGCGCCACAACCTCGCCACCGACGAGGTGCGCAAGCACATCACCGAGGGCAAGCTGCCCACGCGCCTGGCCATGAGCTGGGAAGGCCGCATCGGTTTCGTGCTCACCGAATCGCTGCAGGTCAAGAAGATCAACTTCCTCGAAGGCGTGTTCGACGGCCGGCCCGACGAAGGCGAGAACGGCTTCGATGCCGACGTGGCACTTTCCACCGGCGAACTGCAGAAGCTCATTCCCGAGCTGATCGAGGCACTGGGCGGCGAGATGGCCTTTGGCGCCGCCGCCGACAGCGAGCCCACGCCCGCCAGACGCGAACCCGTGGCAGCGGGTGCGGACGACGACGGCCCACCGTTCTGACCCACCCCACTGAGCGCGCCCCACCATGCACAGCGTCATCGCCATTTCCATCGGTGCCGTGCTCGGCGCGCTGGCGCGCTGGCGGCTGAGCCTCTGGCTCAACCAGAGTGCTGCGGTGCTGCCCTGGGGCACGCTGGCGGCGAACTGGATCGGCGCCTACATCGTGGGCGTGGCGGTGGTGTTCTTCCAGAGCCAGACGCAGATCGACCCGGTCTGGCGGCTCGCGGTGATCACCGGTTTTCTGGGCGCGCTCACCACCTTCTCCACCTTCTCGGCCGAGGTCATCTCCATGCTGCAGCACGGCCGCTTCGCGCTCGCCCTCGGCACCTCGTCGCTGCACCTGTTCGGCTCGCTCGTGCTCACCTGGGTGGGCATGCGCACCGCAGGCATCTGGTTCACGCCCGCCTAGCCCACAAGGAGCAGCGCATGGCCTACATCGACTGCTACCTGGCCCCCGTGCCCCGCGCCAACAAGGCCGCCTACGAGAAGATGGCGGCCCTCTCCGCCGACGTGGTCAGGGCGCATGGCGCCATCCGGGTGACGGAATGCTGGCTCGACGAATCGGGTCCGGACGCGTCCACCTACCACGGCGAAGACGCGCGGCTGGACGCCGGCGCCTACACCAGCTTCTTCAAGGCGGCAGGCGCCGGGCCGAACGACACCGTCGTGATGTCCTGGGTGGAGTGGCCCGACAAGGCAGCGAGAGACGCCGGCATGGCCAGGGTGACCAGCGATCCGCGCATGCAGTTTGGCGACCAGCCTGCCGTGTTCGACGGCACGCGCCTCATCGCGGGCGGCTTCCTGCCCATGCCCACCTGACGGCGCAGCCCATCAGGTGTAACGCGCCAGCACCGCCGCCGCCTGCTGTGCCATGCGCTCGCGCAGCGCGGGCGGCGACAGCACCTCGATCTCGGCACCAAAGGCCAGCAGCTGCCGGGCGCCCTGCTCCACCGACTCCACGCGCAGCGTCACCTCATCGCCTTCCTGGCCCGAGAAGGGAATGCGAGCATTCGCCAGCCATTTCAGGCAGCGCGGCGTGACGCGGGCGCGCACGTCCACCGAACGCAATTCCGCCTCGAAGCGCGCGGCGGAGGCCTGCCAGGTGGCCGCAAGATCAAAGCCCTTCGGCCGCCGGAAGGCCGCGCCCACCTTCAATTCCAGCATGCTCGCCAGCCGCCAGGTGCGCACCGCTTCGCCCGGGCTGGTGGCATTGGTCGCGCGCGCAACCAGGTACCACGCGCCCGCCTTGAGCACCAGGCCCAGCGGCTCCAGCACGCGGCGCGTCTCGCCGCGCCAGCTCTCGTAGCGCACCTCGATGCGGCGCGCGCGCCAGACGGCATCGGCCACCTCGCGCAGGAAACGCGGCGCGTCCTGCGTGCGGTACCAGTCCACCGGGTCGATGTGCAGGCGCTGCCCCACGCGGTCGGCCTGCTCGCGCCACTCTCCGGGCAGGCTGGCCACCAGCTTCAGCCGGGCCGACGCGGCCGCCGCGCCCAGTCCGAGTTCGGTGGCGGGCCCGGGCAGTCCGGCGAGCAGCAGGGCGTTGGCCTCGGGCTCGGTCATGCCGGTAAGTTGCGTGCTCCAGCCCTCGCGCAACTGGAATCCGCCCAACCGCCCGCGCTCGCCCCACAGCGGCACACCGGCGGCAGAGAGCTGATCGATGTCGCGCAGCACCGTGCGCACCGACACCTCCATCGCCTGCGCCAGCGCGGGCGCCGTCATGCGCCCACGCGCCTGCAAGAGCATGAGGATGGAGATCAGTCGGCTGGCCTGCATGGGTGCTGATTTAAACATGACACGCCTTGTCATGTTATTGGTCGGATGATGGGCGCCTTGCCTTTCAAGGAGTCCTTTCATGACAGCGTCTTCCATCGTCGAGTTGCGCCGCTACACCCTGCACCCCGGCCAGCGTGACACCCTCATTGAACTCTTCGACCGCGAATTCGTGGAGCCGCAGGAGGCCGTCGGCCTGCGCGTGATCGGCCAGTTCCGCGACCTCGACGATCCGAACCGCTCGTCTGGCTGCGCGGCTTTGCCGACATGGCGGGCCGCGCCGCCGGGCTGGAAGCGTTCTACGGTGGCCCGGTGTGGCAGGCGCACCGCGACGCCGCCAACGCCACCATGCTGGATTCGGACGACGTGTTCCTGCTGCGCCCGGCCTGGCCCGGCGCGGGCATCGACAGCGACTTGCCCATGCGCGCCGCACCCGGCAGCACCGCCCTGCCCGCCGGCCTGCTGGACGCCAGCGTGTTTCCCCTGCGCGCACCCGCCAGCCGCGAACTGTTGACGCTCTGCCGCGAGGTGTTCTCGCCCCTGCTGCGGCAGCACGGCGCACGGCGCAGCGGCTGGTATGTGTCGGAAGACAGCCCGAACAACTTTCCCCGCCTGCCGGTGCGCGAGGGCGAACCGGTGTTGGTGGGCCTGGCGATGTTCGATGACCTCGCGGCCTTCAACACCTTCCTGCGCAGCGGCGCCTGGGCACGCGAGGCGCAACCGCTGCTGGCGCCGTGGCTTGCCGGCCCCGCCACCGGCCACCGCCTGACGCCCACCGCGCGCTCGGCCCTGCACACCTGAAAGGAACACACACCATGAACACCAGCGACCACGACTTCGATTTCCTGCACGGCCAATGGCGCGTGGAGCACCGCCGCCTGCGCGAGCGCCTGTGCGGCTGCACCGAATGGGACCGCTTCGACGGGACCTGCACCGCACAACCCCTGCTGGGTGACCACGGCAACGTGGACGACAACCTGCTGCACCTGCCCGACGGCAGCTACCGCGCCGTCACGCTGCGCGCACACGACGCACGAACGGGCCGCTGGTCCATCTGGTGGCTGGACGGCCGGCACCCGCACCGGCTGGACGTGCCCGTGGTCGGCAGCTTCGAGAACGGCGTGGGTACCTTCCTCGCCGACGACGTGCTCGACGGCCGTGCGATCCGCGTGCGCTTCTGCTGGGCGGACACCGGAACCGCATCGCCCGGCTGGGAGCAGGCCTTCTCGGCGGACGGCGGCAACACCTGGGAAGTGAACTGGACCATGCGCTTTCACCGCCTGCCCGGCTGAAGCCAGGGTGCGGTGGCGTACAGACGCTCGCCGTGGCCGCTTTCATATTGGGTGACCGAACCCACACGGCAGCACCGCATGACAAAGATCCGCAAAGGCCAGGCGCCGGCGCCGCTGAAACGCGCGCAATTCAGCGAGCGCTTCCGCGCCTTCTTCGTCGACCCCGCCTTTCGCACGGAAGACAGGAGCATTGAGCGCCTCGAAGCCATTGCGTGGGACGCCTACCAGGAAGGCCGCAAGGCACCCCTCACGCAGAAGGCGGGCCCGGGTTACGCCGACCCCGATTACGAGCTCTCTTCTGAATGGGTGGCGAACAAACAGCGCATCGATGCCGCCCAGGCGCGATGGGGCCAGAAGAAGACACCATCGCGCGTGCTGCTGATCTGCGGCGCGGCGCGCAACGACGGCACCTGCCCCGGCGAAATGTCCAAGAGCTATCGGCTCGCGAAGATCGCGGAGAAAGCGCTGAAAGCGGAAGACATGGAAGTCGACCTGCTGGACCTCAGCCTGATCACCTCGACATACGCGCTGCACATCCACCCGTGCAAGGGCTGCGTGTCCACCGCCATGCCGCTGTGCCACTGGCCGTGCAGCTGCTACCCGAACCACAGCCTGAACCAGACGCACGACTGGATGGCCGAGATCTACGAGCGCTGGACCGCCGCCCACGCGGTGCTCATCGTCACGCCGGTGTACTGGTATCAGAGCCCGAGCCCGCTCAAGCTGATGATCGACCGGCTGGTGTGCGCCGACGGTGGCAACCCGGACCCGACGTCCACCGGCGGCAAGAAACCGGCGAAAGCCAAGGCCATCGAGAAAGCCGGCTGGGACTACCCGCAGCACCTGGCCGGGCGGGCCTACGGCGTGGTGGTGCACGGCGACGTGGCCGGCATTGAAGGCGCACGCCGCTCGCTGTGCGACTGGCTGGACTGGATGGGTTTCATCGACGCCGGCCCGCAGGCCCGGCTGGACCGCTTCATCGGCTACTACGAGCCGTACCACAACAGCCACGACACGCTGGACCGCGACACCGACGTGCAGGCCGAGACGCGCAACGCCGCACTGGCGGTGGCCCACGCGGTGAAGGAACTGCGCGCCGGCCGCCTGCAGGCGACGCAGCCGAAGCTGGAGCGCCCCCGGCCCAAGTAGCAGGCGGGGGTATTCTCGGGGCGGTGCCCCCAGAACTCTGCGGCTTCGCCCGCATCCAACCCGCCACATGAAAAAACTCCTTCTCTGCTCGGCCTTGCTGCTGCTGTCCGCTGGCGCCTCGGCCCAGACGCTCTGGCGCGGCGTGTCCGCGGGCGCCACGCCGGCAGAGGTGAGCGCCCTGATTCCGGAGGTGCAGCCGGCCCCGGCGGGGCGCCCGGCCACGGAAGACGGCCGCGTGCTGCTGCAGATTCCCGCGCACGAGCTGGTGGGCACCGACTTCGAGGTGGCCTTCGGCTTCGAGCAGGACCGGTTGCAGGCCATCGTGCTGCAGAAGCAGGCCGGCTCACCCGAAGAGGCGCGCGACATCGCCCAGCGGCTCACCGCCTCGCTGCGCACGCGCTACGGGCTGGAGATCAGCACCAAGAGCCGGCAGGACCGGCTGACGGTGGGGATCGACCGCAAGTGGTCGTACCGCCGCACCAGCATGCACCTGCAGGTGGTCGATGGCACGGTGGTGCGCCTGCGCTACCGCGCCGACATTCCCCGCTCGGCCAACCCGCAACTCTGAGCCGCCGTGCCGGCCGGCGGGCCGCGTCTCAATTTGAGAATGATTGGTGCCGGCCACGGGTTTTCAGGGTTAACCCGCAAATCCCCGCCGGGGCCCGTGCTCACACTTGTTGTGCCCCACCACAACAAGGAGACAACCCATGCAGGTTCAACTCACGGTCAACGGCAAACCCGTGACCATCGACGCACAGCCCCACACGCTGCTGGTCCAGGCGATCCGCGAAAACCTCCGACTCACCGGCACCCACGTGGGCTGCGACACCGCCCAGTGCGGCGCCTGCACCGTGATGCTCAACGGGCGCGCGGTCAAGTCCTGCAACATGCTGCTGGCCCAGGCCGCGGGTTGTGAGGTCACCACCATCGAGGGGTTGGCCAGCGCCGACGGCACCATGCACCCGATGCAGGCCGCGTTCAAGGACTGCCACGGCCTGCAATGCGGCTTCTGCACGCCGGGCATGGTGATGAGCTCGGTGAGCCTGTGCAAGTCGAACCCGGGCGCCAGCGCCGGCGAGATCCGTGAACTGCTTGAAGGCAACCTGTGCCGCTGCACGGGCTACCAGAACATCGTCAAGGCCGTGCAGCAAGGTGCTGCCGCCATGAAGTCCTGAGGAGCACGACCATGGGTGCATCCGACTTCTCCAAACTCCCCCACATCGGCGAATCGCTCAAGCGCAAGGAAGACTACCGTTTCCTCACCGGCGCCGGCCAGTACACCGACGACATCGTGCTGCCCAACATGCACCACGCCGCGTTCGTGCGTTCGCCGCACGCGCACGCCAACATCCGCAAGGTGGACAAGAGCGCCGCGCTCAAGGCGCCGGGCGTGATCGGTGTGCTCGACGGCAACGACGTCGCGGGCGACAAGGTCAACGGCCTGCCCTGCGGCTGGCTCATCACCGACACCGCCGGCCAGCCCATGAAGGAGCCGCCGCACCCCATCCTTGCCTTCGGCAAGGTGCGGTACGTGGGCGACCACGTGGCCATGGTGGTGGCCGACACGCTGGAGAACGCGAAGAACGCGGCCGAGCTGGTGGAGGTGGACTACGACCCGCTGCCCGCCGTGGTGGACGTGCGCGACGCGATGAAGCAGGGCGCGCCATCGCTGCACGAAGCGGCCGCCGACAACCACTGCTACAAGTGGGCCATCGGCGACAAGGGCCAGGTGGACGCGGCCTTCACCGGCGCGGCGCACGTGACGAAGATCGACCTGATCAACAACCGCCTCGCCCCCAACCCCATGGAGCCACGCGCCGCCATCGCCAGCTACAACCGCGCGGGCGACGACTACACGCTCTACGTGGCCAACCAGAACCCGCACGTGGAGCGCCTGCTGATGACCGCCTTCGTGCTCGGCCTGCCCGAGCACAAGGTGCGCGTGATCGCGCCCGACGTGGGTGGCGGCTTCGGCGCCAAGATCTTCCTGTACGCCGAAGACGTGTGCCTGACCTGGGCGTCGAAGAAGCTCAACTGCGCGATCAAGTGGACCTGCGACCGTTCTGAGGCCTTCCTGAGCGACGCGCACGGCCGCGACCACGTGACACACGCCGAGCTCGCGCTCGACAAGGACGGCAAATTCCTCGCCTTCCGCGTGCACACGGACGCCAACCTCGGCGCGTACCTGTCCACCTTCTCCACCGCGGTGCCGACCATCCTGTACGCCACGCTGCTCGCCGGCCAGTACAAGACGCCGCAGATCTACGTGGAGGTGGACGCCTGGTTCACCAACACCTCGCCGGTGGACGCCTACCGCGGCGCCGGCCGGCCCGAGGCGACCTACCTGCTCGAGCGCATCGTGAGCCGCGCGGCCTGGGAAACCGGCCTGTCGCAGGACGAGATCCGCCGCCGCAACTTCATCACCGAGTTCCCGTACCAGACGCCCGTGGCCCTGCAGTACGACACCGGCGATTTCCCGCAGTGCATGGACAAGGCGAACGAGCTGGCCGAGATGTCCAGCTTCGCGCAGCGCAGGGACGCGTCCAGGGCCAAGGGGCTGCTGCGCGGCGTGGGCTACAGCAGCTACATCGAGGCCTGCGGCCTGGCGCCGTCGAACGTGGCGGGAGCGCTCGGTGCGCGCGCCGGCCTGTTCGAATGCGGCGAGGTGCGCGTGCACCCCACCGGCAGCGTCACCGTGTTCACCGGCTCGCACAGCCACGGCCAGGGCCACGAGACCACCTTCGCGCAGGTGGTGGCCTCGCGTCTCGGGCTCGACCCCTCGCAGGTCGACATCGTGCACGGCGACACCGGCCGCGTGCCCTTCGGCATGGGCACCTACGGCTCGCGCTCCATCTCGGTGGGCGGCGCGGCCATCATGCGCGCGCTCGACAAGATCGAGGCCAAGGCCAAGAAGATCGCCGCGCACCTGATGGAGGCGAGCGACGCCGACGTGGACTTCGCCAACGGCGAGTTCAGCGTCAAGGGCACCGACAAGAAGGTCACCTTCGGCCAGGTCGCGCTCACCGCCTACGTGCCGCACAACTACCCGCTGGACAAGCTGGAGCCGGGCCTGAACGAAACCGCGTTCTACGACCCGACCAACTTCACCTTCCCCGCGGGCACCTACATCTGCGAGGTGGAGATCGACCCGAACACCGGCGTGGTGCGCGTGGACCGCTTCACCGCGGTGGACGACTTCGGCACCATCATCAACCCCATGATCGTGGAAGGCCAGGTGCACGGCGGCCTGGTGCAGGGCATCGGCCAGGCCATGCTCGAGCACTGCGTGTACGACCGCGAGACCGGCCAGCTCGTCACCGGCTCGTTCATGGACTACGCCATGCCGCGCGCCGACGACGTGCCGGACTTCCGGCTCGGCCACGTGGTCACGCCCTGCACCACCAACCCGCTGGGCACCAAGGGCTGCGGCGAGGCCGGCGCCATCGGTTCGCCACCCGCCGTCATCAATGCCGTGCTGGACGCGCTCGCGCCGCTGGGCGTGAAAGACCTGGACATGCCCGCGAGCCCCAGCCGCGTGTGGTCTGCGATCCAAGCCGCCAAAGCCTGAACCGGAGGAGACACACCATGTACGCATTCACTCTGGAACAACCCAACAACCTCGCCGATGCCAAGCGCTTCAGCGGCGCGGGCGCGCAACCCCTGGCCGGTGGCCAGACCCTGCTGGCCTCGATGAAGCAGCGCCTGCTGCGGCCCGAGCAGCTGGTGGATCTGGGCGGCGTGGCCGACCTGCGCGGCGTGAAGGTGGAGGGGCAGACGCTCGTCATCGGCGCCATGACCTGCCACCAGGACGTGGCCGACAACGCCGAGGTGCGCAAGCACATCCCCGGGCTGGCGGCGCTGGCCGGTGGCATCGGCGACCGCCAGGTGCGCGCGCGCGGCACCATGGGCGGATCGGTGGCCAACAACGACCCCGCCGCCTGCTACCCCAGCGCCGTGCTCGGCCTGGGCGCCACCATCGTGACGGACCGGCGCCAGATCGCCGCCGACGACTTCTTCCAGGGGCTGTACACCACGGCACTGGAGCCGGGCGAGCTGATCACCGCGATCCGCTTCCCCGTGCCGACGAAGGCGGCCTACGCCAAGTTCCGCCAGCCGGCCTCGCGCTTCGCGCTGGTGGGCGTGTTCGTGGCGCTCACGCCCTCAGGCCCGCGCGTCGCGGTCACGGGCACCGGCAACGGTGTGTTCCGCCACAAGGGGCTGGAAGCGGCGCTGGCGAAAAGCTTCACGCCCGAGGCGGTGAAGGACGTGAAGGTGGACGCCAGCGACATCAGCGGCGACCTGCACGCCAGCGCGGAATACCGGGCGCACCTGGTCACGGTGCAGACCCAGGCCGCGGTGCGGCAGGCCAATGGATGAACCGGGTGCCTGAGGACACCAGCACCATCGACGGCCTCACCCATGCCCTGCAGGGCGTGGGCTACCACGCTCCCCGGCGGCTGGCCACCGCCGTCTTTCTTGCCATGCGCCTGCAACGCCCGCTGCTGCTCGAAGGCGAGCCCGGCGTGGGCAAGACCGAACTGGCCAAGGCGCTGGCAAAATTGCTGGGCCGCCCGCTGCTGCGCCTGCAGTGCTACGACGGCATGGAGCAGCGCGAGGCGCTCTACGAGTGGAACCACACCGCGCAGCTGCTGCACATGCG
>VFQP010003447.1_pt1 | contig 16017 bp, 16 predicted proteins | sample 3512351 | NCBI WGS metagenome assembly VFQP01 (sample SAMN10412372, study PRJNA504923) | tailings metagenome | isolation source: Relicate 1 Philex TSF1 revegetated site | place: Philippines: Tuba, Benguet | collected 2017-08-29 | reverse complement strand
ATCTTGCATCGACGGAACGGGCCACTGCCGGCATGCTGTGCGTGCAGGGGAGCTGCGCGGCCTGGCGGAGGAGCGCGCGCAGGCCCTGGCCGAGCTCTCTACGGCCCGGCAGCGCTGCGAGGAGGCCGAGGAGGCGGCGGAGCGGCTGGGGGAGCGGCTGGAGGAGGCGGAGCGCGCGGTGGACGCGGCCAAGCAGGAGGCCGAGCGGGCCAAGCAGGACGTGCAGCACGTGCACACGCAGCTGTCCACCACCCAGGTGGGGGGATCAAGGAGCGAGTGGGTGGGAGTGGATGGGAGGGTGGGAGTGGGTGGCTGGGAGGGAGCGGGGTAGGCACAACGCTCGCACCACACGCCACAGCGCCCCCATCGCATCATGCGCAGACTCAGTGTGAGCCCAAGCCCCAACCCAAGCCGCAAGCCCTTGCCTGTGCCCTCCCTGCAGGCGCAGCTGGCCGAGTCGCACGCGCTGCAGCTGCGGCTGGCCGAGGAGACGGGCGCGCTGCGCCGCGACCAGCTGTCGCTCGAGAGGGGCAGGGCTGCCGCGCTGGCAGAGCTGGCGGCCATGCGCCGCGAGCAGGGCACCGGCAGGGCTGCCGCCGAGGCCGGCAGGTGCGCAGGCTTTGGGACTCTGCCGCGCCACTCTGCGGCGCCGTACCCCCATTTCTCGCCGCATTTCCGGCGGCCGCGGCTTGCCCTGAGCGAGGCCGCCGCGGAGCAGCTGATGCTGATCCTGACAGAGTGCAGCCCTGCCTTGCTTGTTGCTCGGTCTGAAGCGTTGCGGCTTCGCTGACGTGTCGTTTATGCTCTTGCTGTGACGGAGATGCGCAGGACTGCCGTGGCGGAGGCGGAGCGCCGCGCGGAGGCGGCCGAGCGCGCCGCCGCCGAGCACCGCGCGCGCGCCGAGGAGCTGTCGCGGCGGTTGGAGCGGTTGGAGCGGGACGCCACGTCGGACCGTCGGCTGGTGCAGGAGATGGAGCAGCAGCAGCAGTGGGCCGAGGCGGCGGTTGGGAGGGCGCGCGCCGGCGAGGAGGAAGCTGGGCGCAGGGTGGAGGAGCAGCGGAGGGCGGCTGCGGCGGTTGAGGAGGAGGTGGGGCGGCTCCGCGCCGAAGCCGAGGCCGCACAGGTGCGCGCTCACAGGCCGTCGCTCCTTCCTGTGCATGTTGCGCGAACGCTAAGCTTGTGGTGCGCGCGCCGCGCTGCTCCTCGCAGGGCGCGCTGGTGTCGTTCAAGATCCAGAGCAGCGACACGGAGGCCTCGCGGCGGGGAGCGGTGGATGCGGCCGAGGCGCGGGCAAAGGAGGCCGAGCTGCAGCTGGGCGTGGTGCGGTCTCGCATGGCCGACCTTGAGCAGCAGCTGCTCGGAGCCGAGAGCGTCAGCAGGTGCGCAGAACACCTGCTTCGCGTGCTCGCAAGCATGTCGCAAGTGTCGAGTGCTCATCTGGTGCGACGGGCGACCTTGCGGGCGCGCCCTGGCACACGCGCAGGCACCAGAGCCAGCGCGTGATGCAGCTCGAGGAGGAGGTCGAGGAGCTGTCGGCGCGGCTCGTGGTGCTGACGCACGCCGGCCACGACCCCGTCGCTGCCGCCACCGCCTCGGCCGCCGCCACGCCGCTGACGGGCGGCAGCCTCGCGGGCACGCGCGGCGGCGCAGGCGCCGTGGTGGTCGCGACGCCGGGCAGCACGGGCAGGGAGGCGATGCTGCTCGACGAGGTGCGAGTCGTGCAGGGCCGATGATGGGTAACGACGCGGAAGCTTCGCAATCTCGCACTGGTTCTCGCTTTCGCGGCGCCACTCGCTTCCTTGTTGACTGCTGTGTTGGTCAGGTGCGACGCCTCACCGAGGTGGTGGCTTCGCTCGAGGCGGCGCTGGCGCTGCGCCAGCAGCGCCTGGACGCCGCGCAGTCCGCTGCCGACCTTGCGGTGGAGCAGGTGCGCTCCCTGCTTTGGGTCACGGGCTGCTACGCCACGCCACGAGGCAGCTGCTCTGGCCTGAGTGACTGTGCCTGAAGATCTGTGTCGCCTCGCTTGCCCCTCGCCACGTAGCTGGAGCACCTGCGCCGCTCCCAGTCAGGCACCGCATCCCTCCCAGGCAACCACCCCACCAACGCCACCACCACCGCCCCCTCCTCCTTCGGCGGGCGCTCCCTGCAGCCGCACCCAACTGCCCGCCACCAACTGCCAACCGCCGCCACCACCGGAGGCGGCCAACCGCCCGGCCGGGCGCAACCGCTCTCGCAGGCGACGACGGGCAGCGGCGCGTGGCCTGGAGGCAGCAGCGCCGGAGGCATGCGCCAAGCCGCTCCCTCGCACCACCACCACCACCCGCAGCAACACCACCACAACAACCAGCGGCAGCAACCGCCGCTCCACTCCGGGGCGGGCCTGCAAGACTCCTCGAACGTCTCTGCCCTTCGGACGCCAGCAAGCGGCGGTGGCGGCGGCAGCGGCTGGGGCAGCCACGCCGGCCAAGCCCCAGGCCAGGGCTTGCCCATGGCCCCCGTGCCCTTCCACCTGCAGCAGTCGCCGCCGACCGTGCTGACCACGCGCGGCGCCCCCGGCTCGCCCCATGCGGCGCAAGCCCTAACCGAGGGGGCGCGGCACGGGCTCATGGGCAGCCCTCACTCCGCCGCGCAGCAGGCGTCGCCGCAGCGCACGCTGGCGTCCCTGTCCCATGCGTCAAGCCCCGGGGGAGGGTACGGCGCCGGCGCGGACGCCCCGCCGCCGCACTTCCACCACCACCACCGCAGCCCTGGCGGCGCAAGCTTTGACGCCGCGCGCCCCGAGCCCTCGCGCCAATCCCTCGCCGACATGGTCGCGTCCATCGCCGCCGCCGCGCAAGCCGACCCGCCCCTCCCGCTCGCCGCCGCCTCATGGACGCAAGCCCTCAGGGCCTCCCTCCCCATCCCCACCACCCTCGCGCCATACGACGCCTCCCCAGCGCACCCGCACCCTCCCCCCGCACAGCCCACAGCGCAAGGCCCAGCGCAGCAGCACGCAAAACCTCACCGAGGGCTGGGCAGCCATGCGGGGTCGCTGGCGGCGTCGCCCGCGCCGTCGCAGCAGCGGGCAGGCGGCAGCAGGGGCGGGCAGCGCGACGCGGCAACGGCAGCAGAGGGCGGAGGGCCGCCGCCGCCATTCAGCGGTGCGTTGCGTGCGCACAGCAGCTCCTCCCTTCGCCCATTGCTTCGTTGTTGCTTTTACCGCAGCGAGCAGTGTGGTCAAGCAGGAGGGTCTCTGCGCGCGGTGAGGGTGACGAACCACTCGCGCGCCGCGCCGTGCCGTGCCGTACGCAGGCGCCGCGACCCCCTTGTCCGCCGTCGGCACCAGCGCCGCCACCACGCCGCGCAGCGCGCCCCGCAGCGCCAGCGCCGGCCGCATCCAGGTGCGCCCAAGCCCCCGCCTAGGGCTCAGGCCATGCGTGCGCCTGGTCACTGGCGTCGCCTGGTCACTCGCGTCGTTTCCGTAGCCGCGCAGCCCAAACCTACGTGTTGCATACCTGTCCTTTCCCCTTTCAGATCATGCTGACCCAAAGGGACCGCGACCTCAAGCGCACCTCGGCCCGCATGCAGAGCCTGCAGCAGCAGCTCGACCGCCTTGCCGCCGCCGCCGGCCTCCCCACCTCCAACCCCACCAACGCCGACACCCCAGCGCCGGCGCCGGGCGACGTCGCCGCCGCCGCCGCAGGGCCCAGCGCGCGCAGCACGCCCGCCGTCGGCGCCCCGATGGGCCCGCCGCCGCCGCGGCGCCGCACCTCCGCCGGCGGCGGCGGCGGGGCCGCCGCCCAGCCATCCGCGGCGGGGTCTGCTTCGGCTGACTCCGCTGACGTGCCGCAGGGCGCAGGGCAGGGCAGGAGGGGTTCCGCCGCATCAGCCTCTGCATCCTCCGACCAAGGCTGCCACCTCCCCGCCACGGAGCTGATTGCGGCGGCGGCGGCTGCCGCCGCATCTCTTCACACCTTCGCCGCCGCAGCTGCCACGCCCCAGCAGCAGCAGCAGCAGCAGCAGCTGTCCCGGCGCGGTTGGGACGACGGCAGTGAGGGCTTGGAGGCTGGCGGCCATGCGGGCGGCCACGGCGACGACGACGGGTGGGCGGCGGCGAGCGGGGCCGCGGGGCGGGGCAGCGTCACGCCTGCTGCGGCCGGGCGCGGCGGCGGCGGCGGCGGCGGTGTGGACACCCCCGGCGCGGTGAGCGGGTTTGGCGGGCCGACCGTGTGGGGCTGCTTGAGATGGTGCCAATCGCAGCAGCACCACTTGAAGTGGAGTTGATCAAGCGCTGACTCTATACTGAGCAAGGGGGCCGTGCTTTTTTGCTTGAGTTTTGTGTGCGCAGGCGGCGGGCGGCGGCGGCGTGCACGCAAGCACGCCTGGCCGGCTGCGGCGGGGCTACGCCGCCCTCAACGCCACCAAGCACCAGCTGCGTCACGCGGCGGGCGCCAGCGGAGCCGGCGGCAGCGCCAGCAAGGCTGCGGCCGCCGCCATCGGCAGCGCCCCCGCTGCCGCCGCGCCAGGCACGCAGGCGGGGGGGGCAGGGGGATCGGCGGGCGGGCAGGGAGGCCGGCAGGTGGGCGGCGTGGCGGCGGCGGTGGCGGCGTCGTTCGCCGGCCTGGGCCCTGGGCAAGGGTCTAGCGGCGGTGGGGGGGGTGCGGGCGAGGGCCTGTGGGGGTCGTCGCGCGGCGGGGGCAGCAGCGGCGGCGGCTACGGCGCGGGCATGACGGCGTCTGCGAGTGGCGGCGGGCAGTGGGAGGGGGACGGGGGGAGCCAGCAGCAGAACCACCCTCTGGATGGGCAGCCGCACAGCCCGCCCGCCCTGCACCCGCTCTCGGGGGGTGGCCACGACGCGCAAGCCCTCGACGCATGGGGCGGGGCTGGGGAGGCCTGGCGGCACCCGCTGCAGCAGCACGGCGGTCACTTCCACCAGGAGCAGGAGCAGCAGGAGCGGTCAGGCAGCCTGGATGGCGACGTGGCGGCGGTGGGATCGGCGGGACGGGGGCACGTCGCCACCCCGAGGCCGCAGGCGCAGCGGGTGGAGGGCTTGGCCGGCGGCCGCATGGGCGCAGGCGCCCCGCATGAGGGCGGGGACGGGGGACGGCAGCGGCAGCCGCAGGGGCTGGGGGGGCGGCCGCGGGGCGAGGGCGGCGGCGGCGCGGCGGTTGCGCGGGGCGGGCGGGTGGGGGGCGCGGCGGTGGGGGGCGGCGCGTCGACGACGCTGACGGAGCACTTGCTTCGGCAGCTGCGCGCGGGGTGGGAGTCGGACTCCACGCTGGACGGGTGACGCCCTGGACGCATGACGTCGCGCATTCCGCTGCCTGCTGCCTCTCTGCATGCACTGCGCTCGCGCACGCGCTCGCCTCGCTCGCTCCGTGCTTCTCAACGCCTGGCGCTTGCATTCCGCTTGCAAAGCAAGACGGTGAGGCCTGGCGGCGAAGACGCGTCCTGCCACATGGGGGTGGAGCCGTTGAGCGCGGGGTCAGCGTGGCGCGGGCGTGGCGCCGCCTGCTGCCGCCGCCGCCTCAGAGCCCGGGATGCCGTCGAACCACTGGAACGGCGCCTTGGCAAAGACTGCGAAAGGCTCTCGCGTGCGTAGCACAGATGGCACGGCGCTTGCGTGAGCTGACCAGGGTGCCTTCTTCTGGCTTGCACCTTGCAGCGGTGCTTGTCCGCACCTGGCGCGGCGGCGGCGGCAAAGGGGCCGGGACGGTTGAACACGTGGTCGGCGTCGTCCAAGGGCCACTGCCTGGCCGCCTCGTCTCCCTCCCACGCCCTGCGACGACGGCGGTGGCGTTGCCTCATGCACGTCCAAACTCACCGCGACCGCATCTTGCCGGTTCTGCTGCGAGTGGCACAGCTCACCCGTTGCTGTCGACCTCGGGCTCTAGGCCTGCGAGGCAGCGGGCGGGGCCAGAGACGAGAGACCCACCGCTGAGGATCCTGGCGGCGTCCGGAAGCAGAGCGCGTGCAGCAGGCGGCGGGGGACTCACCGATGGCCTGCAGCGCCTGCAGGTGCTGCGCGCGGGTGACGGCGACGCCGTGGCGGACCGCCCGGGGCACTGCGCGTGAAGCCAAACGCGCGCGCCGTCTTCATGGGGCTGTCGCGTGTGCATGTGAGCACACCCTGCCATCTCCGGCCCCAACCGCAGGCCTGGGTCCTGTCAGGGAGGCGTGCGCGTGAGAAGGAAAGCGCACGCGCCGTGGAGCGGGTTGCTGCCGGGCGCCCACTCGGTCTGCCGGCAGCGCTCCGCCAGCACGTGCCACCGCTTGCGGTTCGCCTGCGCCCACGCAGGCGTCGAAGCGTCGCGCTCCTCTCCCTCCCTCGCCCGGCCGCTGCGTCGCCGCTGCGTCGCCGCTCCCTCGCCCGGCCGCTGCGTCGCGGGCGGACCTTCCCGGACCGCGCAGCAAGTCCCTTCCGGCGGTGCATCGTCGCCTCACCACGGTCAGGGCCGCCCGCGGCGGCGGGTTGGGACGCAGGCTGCCGTCGGCGTGCCGGTACGTCCTGGGGCCGTGCTGCTTCACCCTCTGCGATATTGCGCGTAGCGCAATCCTTGTTGCGAGCGAGCTTTGACGCGTGTGTGGACGGACCTGTCGGGATGGTTCCGGAACTGAGGCGTGCGGGTGTACCTGCTCATGCAGTTTAGCGAGCCGGGCGATGCCGTCCTGCACGGGTGCGTCACCGAGGAGGCTGTGGGCCTGCTGCTGCTGGGGCGGAGCATCCGTGCATTGCTCAGGCTGGGGGGCGGAGGGCGAGGGCGCCGGCGCGGCCGCTGGCTGGGCGTCCTGCTGCTGCTGCTGCTGCTGCTTGAGGAACGACGCCAAGCGTGGCATTCTGCACGACGCTGGTGTGCTTTCTTTCTTTGCATCTGCAACGAAAAACAGCGCATGTGGAGAGGACCAGCACCGTCTTGGACCGTGACAGCGCCGCGCGCACAGCGCACAGCATGCACAGCATGCCGGCTACCGCGAAAATGAAACGACCTTTCCTTGGACAAGCCACACGGCAGGGGGAATCGATCATCATTACAGTCGTCGCGGTTGTGCGCCGCAAAGCAGCCGCCCACAGCGCGGCACGCTGCAGCTTAGGCGCCCGTGGCTGCGCCCAACCCTGGCCCAGCGCCCTGCTGCTGCCCCGCCGCCCGCTCCTGCCGCCGCCGCGCCGCCACGTCGTGCAGCCGCTGGCTGATGCGCTCGCTCGCGCGCCGCACGTCCTCCTCCGGGCCGAGCGGCACCAACTCCTGCGCAGCACGCGCAGCACACGCGTTGCTCACTTTAAGCACTTTGCAAAGGGTCAGGCGAGCCAGCGACATGCGAGGTGCTACGTGTTGTTGCCTGGATTGGCCGCGATGGCAGCGCAAGCAGGCACCCCAAGCAAGCACCAGAGCTTGCACTAGAGCCGCGCAAGTGCCTCTCAGATCCCGGTTTGTGCGCCAGAGCAGCGCCAAAGCCCGGCGCACGCACCTCTTCCAGGGCCCTGGCCAGCTCCCCCAGCACGGGGCACCCCGCGTCCGCCTCGTCCCACCCCGGCACCAGCACTAGGTTGCCCCGCTCGGCCGGCAGAGACTTGTGCAGGTCGTCATCAAAGAGCAGCAGGCGGTCCAGGCGGTGGAACCAGCGGCCCAAAGGCTTGACCGTGTCCCACGGCTTGCCGCCCGCCTGCAAACCAGGCAGCACACATCCCAAGGCGCCGTTGTTCGCCGTCGAGGTGCATCACTCAGGCCAAGGGTCGACGTCCGCGGGGGAGCGAGCATGCGGCGGCGACAACGACGCAACGCGGCTGCCCGTGCTTCGACGCGAGGAAGGGAGCGGGACGCAGAGGCACGTGGTGGGTGCGCTCCGGCCCCGCCGAGGCGCCCAAGCAAGTGCGAGTCGCAACACGATCGCACACCTGGGTGCGCTCAGGCCCCGCAGGCTCGGTGGGGTCGCGGCGCCGGATCAGGCGCCATGCGGCACACATGTTGTGGGACAAGCAGTCCAAGGCCCTCACCTGGGTGCGCTCGGGTCCGGCAGGCTCGGTGTGGTCGCGGTGCAGGATCAGCCCTGGCTCAAAGAGCGCCAGGGCCGGCGCGGCCGCTGTCGCCGCCCCGCCGGCCGGGCGCTCCTCCCCGCCGCCGCCGCCGCCCCCGCCCTGCTGCTGCGGCTGCTCGGCGGCTCCGCCACCCTCGCCCTCCTGCCCTCCTGCAGCCTGCATTCCCGGCTGCTGCTGCTGCGGCGGCTGCTCCAGAGCGTCAGACGTGGCGCCGCCCGCTGTTTGCTTGCCTCCACCCTGCGGCTGCGGCTGCTGCTGCTGCTGCTGGGCCTCCGAGGCGACGGCGGCCTCCAGCAGCGCGCGCGCGTCGCCCACCGTGCGGTGCGTGGCGCTGGAAAAGACACCAAACCTGCACAGCATTGAAAACATCGCCGGCACCCTTAAGTACAAAGCACGCGGTGAGCGGCGTCGCCCCGCGGCGTCGCAAAAGCAGCGTTTCACGAACCCTGGCGCACCTGAAGCGGTGCGCCAGGCGGGCCAGCGCGGCCACGCCGGGGCGCGACTGGTTGCGGCCGCTGCTGTTGCGCTCGTACGTGTGCGACGTCAGCGTCCCGTTGAGGTCAAACAGCAAGATGGGCAGCGCCGCCCGCTCCGCCCCCGCCGCTGGGGTCGCTGGAACGGCGCCAACGCCCTCCGCGGCCACAGGCGGCTGCGCTGCTGCAGCGGTGGAGGCGTCCTGGGCGGGCGGCGTCGGTTGGGGCGGCTGGGCCGGCGGCAGCAGCGCCGGCAGCTTCGGCGGCAGCTGGTCGAGCGGCCGCGCGCCGTCCAGGTCGGCAAAGCCCTTGTTGGGGTCTGGGTGGACCCACCACGAGGGCTTCTTGCCGCGGCTGTGGTGCTGCGGGTGGCGCGAGTGTTGCTGTTGTTGGTGTTGGTGGTGCGGTCGCGCCGTGCTGCCGCGCTGGGGCTGCGGCTGCGCTGCGGGGGACGGCGGCGCGGCGGCCTGGGCGGGCGTGGGAGAGGGGTCGCTTGCGGGCGGCGCGGCGGCGGCGCCCTCGTGAGGGCTCGGGGGCGCGGGCGCCGCGCTGTGCGGGTGCTGGCTCACGCCGGCTGCGGCGGCTGGTGGCGTCGGGCTGCGGGGTACGAGGTGTTGGTGCGGCGAGCGTGGGCCGCCGTGGCGGTGGTGGTGGTGATGATGCTGCGGTGGCTGACCATGGTGGTGATGCTGCGGTGGCTGGGCCGCGTAGCGGTCGTCGTGTGGCGCGGGGCGAGCTTGGTGGTGGTCGTGGTGCTGCTGGTGGTGGTGGGGGGGGGCGTAGGCCTGGGGCTCGTGGCGGTGGGAGGAGCTGGGCGGCGGCGAGCGCCCCTGCCGCACCATGGGAGCGGGCGCTGGGTGCGTGGGCGCCTGCTGCGCGTGCTGGTAGTGGTGAGGAGCGTGCTGCTGGTGGTGTTGGTGGTGGTGGCGGGGCTCCTGTGCGCTGTGCGGCGCGCCGTGCCACGGGTCGCGCGGACCCGCATGCTGGTACGCCTGATGCGTGTCGGCTTGATGCACGCCGTCGCGGTACCACGGCTCTGGTGGCGCGTCATGGTGAGCATAGTGTGCGCTGCGGTGCGGAGCAACGGGGCGGTGGTGGTCGTAGCCGTATGCGCGTTGGTGCGCAGCGTCGCCGTAGGCAGGTGGCACGTGCTGTGAGTGGGCGCGGCTCCAGGCGTGCTGCTGCCATGCTGGATCCTGCGGCGCGGCCCAGGCGTCTGTCGAGCGCGCTGGTGGGCCTGCTGGGCCTGCTGCTGCTGGTGCTGCTGCTGCTGCTGCTGCTGGTGCGCTCTGCCAGGGGTGACCCTGCGCGCCCCACATTCGCACAGCTGTGCTGCGTGCTTTCCTTCCTGTGCGCCCCTTTGCCATGAGCCCTTTCGGCGAGCAAAAGTCGCGGGCGCGCAGGGCACGCCCGCAGAAGCTATGCGCGCCGGCGCCAGAGAATGCGCTTCAACTGCGGCTGCCTGACTCACCAGGCGGCCGCGCTCCGCTCTCGCTCGCTCTGGGCTCTCGTGCACAACGCGTCGGCCCGCCTCGCCCAAGCCGTGCAGCGCAGCAGCGGCGGCTCAGACCCCACCTGCGCAGCCAGCACCTCTTCAGCAGCCTTCTGCAGCGCCGCCATGGCGCTCACACATGCCATGACGCCCAGCCGTGACCCGCACTTGCGCGCCCGCCGCCCCACCACGCCCTCCTTCCTCGCCCCCCAGCCCCCACGGCTCGGAGCACCCACCGCGCTGCACTCCACTCCGACATCAGCGCTCGCCCCCACCTCCGCCGCCAGCGCCGGCGCGCTCCGCCGCCCCTTCGCCACGCTGACGCCGCCGCTCCTCTCCCCGCACAGCCAGGGCCAAAAGCCCAGCCACGGCGGCGGCGGCGGCGTCACCGTCATCCCTCCCTACGCAATCAACAACCTCATGCCAAGGCACGTGCCGCGCAGCATCCGCGCCGGCGCGGCGCCCGACGACGCCTCGGCGCACGCCTTTGCCGCCTCCCCAGAGACCGCAGCGCTCATCGCGGCCGAGGAAACGTGCTCCTCCTCGTCGCTGTCGGAGCCCCCGCCGGATTTGGCGCCCGATGGCAGCGGCAACGGCAACGGGAACGACGCCGCGTCGTGCGGAGTCCTGACGGGCCCCGATGCCTGGAACACAGCGCTGGCGCGCGGCGCGAGCATCAAGTTCAGCGACAGCCCGGCGCTGATGCTGCGGCGGCGCGCCATGCTGCAGTGGACTGACGGAGGGCCGATGCAGGTAGGTGCGGGGCGCGTTCTCGTCTCCTCGTGCTGGCACGAACCGGCGTGGGCGTGCGGATCCTGCGTGGATTTGATCGCCGCTGGGGAGGCAGCGGCTGGCTGCCTTTGCCGCTGCCTGACGCGCCGTACTGACGGCTCACCGCTGCCGTGCCGCGGTGGCCAACTGGCGGCCCCCTGGGTGCAGGTGCTGGTGGTGAAGAAGCCGGGCAGCCCCGCCGCCACCAGCCGCATGTGGGAGATCATCCAGTGGCTCACGCAGCGGGGGATCAAGGTGCTGGTGGAGCGCACGGCGCAGCACCCCCAGGTGCGAGAGCCGCGCGGCGCCGCCCCACGGACACCTGTGCGCCGCGTGCGGGTTTGCACGAGCAGCAGGCAGCTCCTTTCTGCTACGACGGGCCACGCGGAAGGCGCCCGTGACGTCAAGAAGTGCAGCGCGTCGTGACTCCCAGCCCTGGCAGTCGCGGGCCACAGCAGGCAACTGTCCGTGTGCACGCGCGCCACCACTGCCTGTGCCCGTGCGCCCCTGCGCCCCGTGCAGTGCCACATCTTCAACCCGCAGCCTACTGTTTGCCCTCGCCCACTGCTTGATCCCTCCGTGCCTGCTGTTTGCCCTCCCTGCCCCTGCAGTGCCACATCTTCAACCCGGCCGTGCACAAGGTGGACTTTTGCATCACGCTGGGCGGCGACGGCACGGTGCTGCACCTGGCCAGCCTCTTCAAGGCCGACGAACCGCTGCCGCCAATCATCTCCTTCGCCATGGGCACGCTGTGAGTGCAAGTGCGCTGGCCGTCCCATCATCTCCTTTGCCATGGGCGCGCTGTGAGCGCGGCGGCGGCTCTTGCCTGCGCTTGCTTTTGTGGAAGGGCCGCAGACAGCGCTAGCTTTGCCACCTCTTGGTGTGCAGCACCGGCCCGAATCTTGCTGCGCAATGAGGCGCACGGGGGAAAGCGTGCGCGGCGCGCCGCGGCGCCGAACGCGGGCGTGGCGAGTGGCTCTGCCTCCGTGACCACTCACGTGACCCTGGGCGGTTCTGCGCCCCCGTCTGCGCAGGGGCTTCCTCACGCCGTTCGACGTGACGGACTACGCCCACTGCCTGCAGCGAGTGCTCAACAGGTGAGCGCCGCGCGTCTGTGTGCGTTTGGGCAAGGGGGGGGGGGGGGGGGGGGGGGGGGGGGGAAGGAGTGTGTTGGTGCTAGCTCACTGCTGACGGCACCTGGCCCCGTCCCCGCCCCGGCGGGCGGTGGGAGCGGGGCCCGAGGGCGCGGCAGCGCGTGCTCAACAGGTGGGCACCATGCTCCGCGCCGCGGGTGGCGAGGCTGCCGACTGAGGGAGCGATCCTGCTGCCTGCCGCGCCTCCTTGGTGCACACCGCCCACGCCTGCGTCCTGCTTGCCTTGTCCTGGTGTGTTCACGCGCGCGTGCGCACGCAGCAAGAAGCACCCGCTGGCGTGCACGCTGCGCACGCGCAAGCGCGTCGAGATGCGCCACGCCGGGCAGACCGTGTGCGTGCACAACGTGCTCAACGAGGTGCGCCCTGCGTTAGGGTTGCGGCCCTAGGGTTCCGGGTCGGCGCGAGGAGCGTACGGAGCCGGACGACGGGGCTGGCCTGCACAACGCCGGACGCGTCAAGTGCAGCCGCCGCTCCGGCTGCTGCTCTGGACAGCCTCTTCGGAGCATGTTCACGGTTCCTGTCTTGCCGTGGCAGTCTGTGTGACGTCCCATGCCTTGTGGCACACGTGCGCGTGTGCTGGGTGCGCGTGTTGCCGCAGACGGGGGTGGCTAGGGCATCACACAGTGGTACCAGAGGGATGCGTGATGCCCCAGTCTTCCACAACCACGCCTACCGGCGTCCTCTTCCTTTCCTTTTCCGCAGGTGGTGATTGACCGCGGCTCCTTCCCTGGCGCCGTGTCGCTCGAGCTCTTTGTGGACGGGCACTTTGTCACCAACGTGGACGTGAGTGTGGGCGGCGCTCGCCATCGCTGCCGGCGCGCTCGCTTTGCAGACGCGCTGCTCCGCGGAGGCGCTCATGCTAAGGAGGCGCGTGCTCCGAGGGGGCGCACGCTCGGATGAGGCGCTCGCTCTGAGGAGGAGCAGCTCAGCACGTGTGGGTGCGAAAGGACGACACGAGAGAGAGAAGGCGTTGCGAGCGAGGAAGGCAGGAGCGACGGGACGGAAACGCGCGCGCTGAGCAGCGCACTTCGGCAGCGCTCAGACAGAGGACGGCATCCTGAGCGTGCCCGTCTCCCTGGACTGTCCATGGCGAATTCGTCTTCCCGTGGTCCTCCACACCCTGAGAGGGTTGCCACGCCACGCCACATCGTCGCCGCCGTGCCCCCCGCAGGCGGACGGCCTCATCATCGCCACGCCCTCGGGTTCCACCGCCTACAGCATGAGCGCGGGCGGGCCCATGGTGGCGCCCTCGGTGCCCTGCACCATCCTCACGCCCATCGCGCCGCTGTCACTCTCCTTCAGGTGGGTCGGCGCGAGCGCTGCGAGCCCTCCGCAGCGCCTCCCTGCCCACGCACAGGGAGGCTTGTTGCCACCGCCTGCGTCATGCGGCGGCTGTGGCGCAATGCCGCGACGCTGCGGCCCGCCGGCAACGGACCGCAAATCAGCTTGCGCTGCTGCTGGGGCCCCAGCAAAGGCTGCCGCACGGCATATGCAAGCGTGTGCTCACCGCACAGGCCGCTCGTCATCCCAGAGAGCAGCGACAAAACGCGTGCAAAACGCGTGCCGCTGCATGACCACATGCGCGCACCCCTGCAGGCCGCTCGTCATCCCAGAGAGCAGCGACATCGTGATCAACCTGCCCGCCTACGCGCGGTCCTACGCGCGCTGCTCCTTCGACGGCAAGAACGCCATGCGTATGCGCAAGGTGCGCGCCCCGCCCCGCATTGCCTTAACCGCCTCGCCTCTCCCCGCCCGGGTAGCGCGTGCTTGGCGACAGAGCACCACGCGCCGTGCTGTGTCCTGCGTGTAAGCATGTCCCTGACGGCACTGCGGGAGGGAGGGCGGTGGAACGGGGCCCTTGCAGCGGGCGCTCGGCTGCGCCGGTGCTCCGCCTCGCCGCTGCGCAGCACCACACACTGCGTTTCCTGGTTTCGCTATCAAACCCTGTGGGCCGTGCGTGCAGGACACGTCCATCTCCGTCACCACCTCGCTGTGCCCGCTGCCCATGATCAACATGGGCACGCTGGACAGCGACTGGTACGAGGGCATCACGCACAAGCTGAAGTGGTGAGTGCGTTCGCTGTTGAACGTCGCATCTGATGCAGCGGTCTCTGGCAAGCAGACGATGCACACACATGAGGGGCACATGCCGAAACCCCTCTCCCGGCTGCTACGCCCGCTGCCTGCCCTACGGGCCGCCTCCCTGACCTCCCACACTTGCATTGCCGCCGCGCCTCACCGTCACGCTGATGATCCGTCAGGTCGCTGCTCTCCCGGGCGAAAACCGCCACGCGCCGCGCAGGAACCAGTCCATCCGCCAGCCGCCAAAGCTGCCCAGCGGCTTCGGCAACGGCCTCCTGCCCGCCGGCGACGGCGCCGCGCCCGCCTTCGCACCACCCTCGGCCGGCGCCGCCGCCGCTGCCAACGGCGCCAACGGCGCGCCGCCGGCGTCGCCCTACGCCTCGCCCATGGCGGGCGCCGCCGCGCCGGGCTCCATGGGGCTAGGGCACACGCCGTACCCTCACGAGGCGCCATACCAGGAGGCGCACGACGAGTGGCACGAGGCGGCGTCGCACCCGTGAGGTGCCTTCGTCGGGTCAGGTCGGGCCGCGCGCGTGGCGGCGCGGCAACCGCCAACCGCTCTGGGAGGCGGCGTCGCGCCCGTGACGCTGCCTCCGCCCCGCCTGGGCCAGGCTTGGCTTCTCGCCAGCCGCCACCAGCAACAGCTGTGGGGGGTGGCGTCGCACCCGTGAGCCCTCCCTGCCCGGCCTGGGCGGGTGTGGCGGCGCAGCCATCATTTGCACGGCTCTGGGAGGCGGCGTTGACCTCTCCCCGCAGCTGCTTTGGCGGGGCGCGCGCGTGGCGGCGCGCTGGAGGCGGCGCGCAGTTCGCCACAGCGGGCTGGAAACGTGGCGCCGGTCTGCTGGTGGGTCCGCTCTGCGCTAGCGATGGCAACATGCGATGCAAAGTGCCTCTAGGGGGGCGGCGGCGCAAGCACGTCAGGAAGCTCGCCACCATGGCTTCTCTCTTTCTCAGTGAAGAAAGGCGCTGGCGCTGGCGCTGGCGCCTCTGAGTGGCTGCCGGCTGGCTTCCTCCTACGCCCGTCGCGTGTTGTTTCGTCATTTCAGTGTACAGCACTGCCTCTGCTTTGCCTTTGTTTGCCCCAGGGGCAGCAGGCCACCACATGCAAACCGCGCCCTTTCAAGATGGGCCGCAGGGCAAGGCGCGGCCCCCGCCACACGCGTGCGGGTGTGGGCTGCGGCCATGTACATTCCTGACCAAGCTGCCTGCTACCGTGCACACTCTTTCCCGCTCACGTGTTTTTGCGTGCTTCCCGCCTGACCTCTTTTTAAAAGGACCAAAGTGTTTTGCTGCAGCGTTTGCGTGTTTGCCAGCCCTCGTCGCGTGCACTCCTGCTGCATTGACTGCTGTTTGCTGAGTAGCGTTTGCGTCGCTAGCGTGGACACGTCCAGTTCTCGGCGTGCCTGGTGATGGCCCCGTTTGACCCTGATCGCGAAGCAGGACCATGCTGCTCCTGTGCGCTGCTTTCTGCCGCACGCTGCCAGTGTTGCAAGCGCACTGTGTGAGCAAGAAGCACGACGCTCACAGCACGCGCAGCACGGAACCTGCACCCAGCCGCCCTCTCGAGAACGGGACTCCCTGCCTCCGTGGCACTGCTCTCGCCGCCGCCGCCGCAGCAATCACCCTCCCAACGCGCGTCGCCGGCGGCCCCACCCCTCGCTGCGCAGCAGCAGCCCCCGCGCCGCTGCACGCTACCGCCCGCCGCGCCCTGGCGCTCACGTCCCTCGCCGCCGCAGCCGGCGAGCGCGTCGCCGCGGGCCCCTCCACGCCGCCCTCCGCCTCTGTCTCAGGCCCACCGTCGTCGGCGGCCGCAGCAGCCCCCGAGGAGGACGAAGGCACCATGCTGACCTCCCCGTCCGGCCCCTCCACAACCACCATGGCCTCTCCATTCACAACCACCGCCTGGGGCGCAGGCGCAGCGCTAGAGGCACTCGGCTGCTGCCGCCCGCCGGCACTCGCTGCCGGCCGCGGCGCCATCCACCCGCCCAGCACGCCACCCAGGGCGCCCAGGAGGGTGGAGGACGCCCCCGC
>VFQP010003446.1_pt1 | contig 16023 bp, 12 predicted proteins | sample 3512351 | NCBI WGS metagenome assembly VFQP01 (sample SAMN10412372, study PRJNA504923) | tailings metagenome | isolation source: Relicate 1 Philex TSF1 revegetated site | place: Philippines: Tuba, Benguet | collected 2017-08-29 | reverse complement strand
CCTCCTCGTACTCGTCGTCGCCGTCGTCGTCCCCCTCCTCCTCCCCGCCGTAACCCCCCGCCTCCAGCTCCTCCTCCTCCTCCTCCGCAACATAGCCCCCGCTGTACCGCTGGTGCGGCAGCTGCCGGGCAGCTTCCTCCTGCGCCTCGCCCACCGCCGCCGCCGCCGCCACAAACTCGCGCCGCGCGCCTCGGCCGCGGAGCCGCAGCCGCAGCCGCAGCACGCGCGCCAGCAGCCGCCGCAGCGCGCCGCCCTCAACCTCCATGCCAAGCCCTAACGAGGCGGGGAGCGGCGAGGGCGGCCAGGGCGGCGCCGGGCCATCCCGCTGCCGCTGCCACGGGTTCTCTGTGCTGCTGCCGCCGCCGCCGCCGAGGAGCGTCGACTGAGGCGGCGCCGCCCGCCGCCGCGCCGGCGCCGCGACCGCCGTGGCGCTGGCCGCCGGCGGCAGCGGCTCCGGAGAAAGCAGCCAGTCCAGCAGCGAGGGCGGCGCCGCGCCGCGCCGGCACTCGAACCTGCGCTTGGCCGCCGTGGCCACCGCGACGCTGCAGCGGAGGCCTCTGCTGGCTGAGTTGGAGGCGGGGAAAGAAGAAGAAGAAAAAGAAGAAAGGGAGAGGGAGTGGGAGAGGGCGGCCTCGGCGACGGGCTGCCCCTGCCGCTGCTGGGCGTGCTGGGCGTGCTGCGAGGCGGCGGTCGGGTCCTGGTGGTGCGAGCCGTACTGCTGGAGGCGGGCGATCTGCGCCTCCACCACGAGGTCCGAGGGGCGAGCCGGCTGAGTCCTGCATGGAGGCATGCGGGCGTGGGCGTGGGCGGGCGAGCACCGGGGAAGGTGATTTGAGTGAAGGTGAGGCAAAGTGAGGCACGTGGGAGTTGAAGGGGAGGCGCAGAGGCACGCCGACGCTGAGCAAACTCGCACCTGGCGCTGCTGCTTCTCACGCCAAACGTCACGCCCCCACACAGCGCCGTCGTCCTCGCACCCCCGTTCCCCACCGCACCGCCACTTCACTCAACGCACCTGGCGCTCCTGCTCACGCGCCAAACGTCATCACGCTCCACAGCGCCGTCGTCCCAGGGATGCCCGCCCCCTAACCCACCGCACCGCCACTTCACTCAACGCACCTGGCGCTGCTGCTCACGCCAAACATCATGCTCCACAGCGCCGTGGTGCCAGGGATGCCCGCCAGCAGCGACGGCAGGCTGCTGCCCGGAGCCAGCGCGTCCGGCGGAGGCGTCGCCGCCCGCGCCAGCCCCTCGCCCTCCGCCCCCGCCCCCTCCTGCTGCCCGGCCGCCGCCGCCGCCGCGGTAGGCCCCGGCGAGGGCGGAGGCGCCATGCCGGCGGCGGCCGCCACCGCCGCGCCCGTCACGGCGCCTCCCGTCGACAGCGGAGGCTGCTGCGGGGCGGGCGAGGCGGCCTGTTTAGGCGGCGGCGAGGGTGCGGCGTGGGGGGCCTTGGGGCTGGGGGCGCCGCTGCCGTCGGCGTCGCCGCGGAGGAGAGCGGCGGCGGCGCGCGTGCCCGGCTGCTGCTGCTGCTGCTGCTCCAGGGCCACGCGGCGGTTGGCCTCCCTGGCCTCCTGCACCTGTGTACAGAGAGCAAGAAAGGAGTAGCAGGGTGTGGGAGCGAGAAGGGCGGGCCTGCGGTGGGGCCTGCCTGGCCTCCTGCACTTGCGATCAGTTGAAAGGCGTTCAACAAGCTCCGAGCAAGCGTCGCAGCTCGAGGGCGAGCGCCCTCCTCTTTGCGGTGCCCAGGCGCCGCGCGTTCGCTCACTCTCTCCCGGGTGCTCTGACACACCCGCACGGCAGCCACGCCCCCCCAGCGACTTGCTCCTGCGAGCTCTCCCCTCCCCTCCCGCCACCCCTTTCCTCGAGGAGGGGGGCAGAGAGGGCGCGCAGAACCCAATCCTGGTGGAGCTGGCTGCCATGCGAGGTGAGGAGCGTCCCGCAAGAGGTGGGCGGTGGGGACCATGCGAGAGGGCATGCGCAGGGGGAGGGGAGAGTGTGGGAGAGGAGCCTGGACCCTCCTCTCCCTCGCCCTCCCTTGCTCACCTCTTCCGGGTGCTCGGACATGCCCATGTCGCAGCCTTTACGACCCTCCCACCCCCACACGTCTGACTCCCTTTTCCTCACCTCTTCAGGGTGCTCAGACATGCCCATGGCCGCCAGCTCCTCCAGAGCGCGGTTGTAGTAGGACTCGCGCGCGCCCTCGTCGCCCGCCTTGAGCACAGCGTGCGCAGCGCCGCCGCCGCCGGCACCCTGCTGCTGCTGCTCCCCGCCGCCCTCCTCCTCTGCCTCCTCCTCCTGCGAAGCGGTGGTCAGGATTGGGGGGACGGGCGACGGCACGTCTGACAGGGAGCAGGTGCCCACCTGCCTCCCATCTGCCTCGCTGCCTCCCTCAGGCGCCACAGTGCCCTCCAAACGCAAGAGCTGTCTGCGCGGCTGCTCTGCTCTCTCTCTCGGCGCGCGGCGCACCTCTGGCGGGGGGTGGGCGGCCACACCCTCATGCGCGTCCCTCCCTCTGCCCGCCTTGTTCCACCACCCTCCACAAGCGCACCTCTGGCGGGGGCTGGGCGGCCACGCCTTTGGCCGCCTGCTGCTGCTGCGTCTCGCTCTGCATCACAAACACGCGCGCGCGGATCTCGAGGAATGAGTCCCAGCCCGTCGCCGACACCATCTCCTGCGCACGACGCATGGCGAGGGTACGGCGAGCGTGAGGGCTTGGGGCGACGGCCAGCGCTGCTGGTTGCACAGCACGACGGAAAGCCTCTGGTGAGGCGGGAGGGTGCAGTGCTCGCTGAGCGGTGCCAGCCCTGGATGTCCGGCGCACGCATCCCAACGGCTGCAAAGTGGCGCACACCAACACGCGCGTGGCGGCCCCCCACACGCCCTGGGCCAGCGTTTCGGTGTGCACTAGCGAGCCCCGCGGCACGCCGCGCCCCTTCCATGCTGCGGCGAGCGCCCCTTCCAATGCTGCGGCGAGGGCGGCGTCAGCGATGCGTGGCCGCCGGCAGCGATGCAAGCGCGATGCAAGCACGCAGGGAGCGGCTGTGCCGTCGTCCCCGGCGCCGCCGCGCTGTCCCACCAGCCAAAGACCGTTTGCCATCGCCTGGCAAAGAGGGAGCGGCCCTGGGGCAGTGCGAGGGCGCCGGGCGGACCGACTGTACTGCCAGGAAGCATGGACTCCGCTCCCTGCTTGCTTGCGGCTCTCCTCGCTGCCGGCGGCAAAGCAGCCGACTACGCGGCCATCGCCGCAGCATCCCAACAGCTGCACAGCGACGCGCACTACCACGTGCGGGGCTGTACCCGCACACCCCTTGCCAGCACTTGTGGCGCGCACTAGCACCCCAGAACAAAGAGCGGCTCTGCGCGCGCTGCGCAGCGCCCGGCGCCTTGGCACTCGGCGCGCGCGCGCGTCCTCAGCTGCCAAGCAGCGACGCGCCAGCACCCGCGGGGCGGTCCCGCACGGCCGCGCGACTGCCCGCCGGCCCCGCGACGCTGAGCGCTCCAGGGCCCCGCGGCACAGGTGCACTCGGCGGCGCCGTGCGGGGCCGCGCGGGGGATGCGCTGGTGTGGCCGGCCCACGGGTGCCGGGGCGCTGCGACAGCTGGGGACGATGACCTCTGGACGGACCCGGCGCCACGCAGGCGGCGCCGCCGTGTGCCCGGCCGGGGCAGGGAGAGAAAGCAAGAGCACGCATAACCGCTAGCATGAGGCCCCCTGGCCCCCGTCAACGTGCCTTTGCTCACACCAAAAGGCAAAGCACCCCACACTTGAGGAAGCGGCGTGGCGCCCCGGTCCCTCCACAAAGCGCGCGTGCGTCCCCAGCCGCTGAGCAACGTACGCCAGCACCCGCGGGGCGGTCGCACTCGCGCAACAACAGGTGGTCCGCGCACCGCCCCCAGCCAGCGCTCCGGCGCGCGCTGGGGCGTCCCCAGCCGCACGCGCAAGCAGCGGCGCCACACTGGGCAGGCGGCTCTGTCGCTGCGGCGTCGCTGCGGCGAAGCCAAGCAGAGACCACGCTTGCCAGGCCCACGCACAAAGCAGGAAAGGGGGAGCGAAGGGCGCCGGAGGCAGCCGCGTTCGCGCGGCGGCGGGCCCAGCGCCCGGCCCTGGATGCTGTCGTGCCGCCCGCAAGAGGCGACCCCGGCCTGCTTGGCGAGGCGAGCCCTTGGGGACGGCACGACGGCATGGGCCCAGAGATGGGCCCCCCGGGCGCTCAGCCCACAGCCACCTCCGCGCGTTCAACACCTCCCACCTCGCCGCCGGCGGGCCGCGCGACGGCGTTGCGAAGGCCTCTGCTCGTTGCGCGACCGGCGCTCGCCCACGTGTGACGTGCTGCGCTTGCTGCTGCTGGCTCAAGCGCCGACAGGGCGCGCCAGTGCGGGAGAGGGCGCGATGCGGGCCGCACTGCGACGTCGGCGCGACCGCCCCACGGGTGCCGGTGGACGGTGGCAAGCTTGGGACGCGTGGGGTGTGGACAGGCAACAAGCTCAGGCAGCAACGCTGTGCACGCAGAGCACAGCGCGCGCACCCATCTCTGCCGCGCGCGCACGCCACCAGCCGCGACGTAGCAGCCGGCGACGGCGCGTGCACACAAGCCCGCGGCGCGGCGCGACAGCCGAGCGCGAGGGGGCCTCAGCAGGCGATGGCAGCGGCGCGCCCAGGCAGCCAGGCGACGGTGGAACGCAGCCGTCCGTCACGCTGCGCCGAGTGGGTCCGTCACCGCCAGGCCAGCGCACGAGGGAGGTAGCAGCAGCAACACAAGAGCTTGCCGCATGCCGTAGCGGGCCCGGCACCTGACCAGCGTGCTCATGCCGTCCCCCGGGGCCTGCTGCCTGCTAATCAGGGGAGAGGGCCTCAGGGACAGCAAGACAACACAGGTCCGTTTTGGGCCCGCTGCTGCAGCGCAGTGGCGCGCTCTCTCGGAGTGCGCTCTCGTGTTTCGTGCGCTGGGCGGCAGCATGGAGCCGCTCGGCGTGGCGATTGCGATCGCAGTCATCGCGCTGGATCGCCTGGGGCGCGCCACGCGACAGCGCTGTTCTGCGGCCCCCCTCGCCCTAGGCTGCGGCGCCTCGGGCTTGTGCGCGCATCGCACGCACATAACTCCGCATCGACGGCTGGCGGTGTGCGAAGCGACGCGCAAGGGCACGCCCTGTGCAGCAACAGGTTGCTTGGGGGTCCTGTTGTCTGCAGTGGTGGAGGAAGCGCGTTCGAGGCTGCTATTCCGCGATACGCTACCGGGGCGGTGGGCCGCCCCGTCGCACCGCATCGTTCTTTGCGCGCCATGTGCCAGGTGGCTGGGCGCTTAGAGGGCCAAACGGCCCTGGGGACCCTCGTCCTGGCGCTACTGAGTGAAGAGGCCCGCCTCACCTGGAGCGGCAGGTGAAGATCCCTGCCTCTCCCAGCCCTCGGCCATCCCAGTCGCCACGGACAAAGCGCCCCGCTGCTCACCTGCTCGCCTGAGACGCGCACAATGTCGACTGCCAAGTCCCGCCCCTCACCTGGAGCAAAAAGTAGCCCGAGGAGAGGACGGCGCGCGTGATGCGGCTGGGGCCCAGGTCCGGCCACGGGCCCAGGTCCAGCGGCTCCCTGCGCATGCATGCAAGCCGCATGCGAGGGCTTGGACGTCAGGGCTCAGGTCACTGGAACGCCGCAGGGAGGCCAGTGGGGCGTGGCAGGTTGGGGCGGCGGCAGCGTGCATGGAGGAGGAGGGGATTAGGGTTTGGAGGCGCGCACCTGGGCACCATGACGGCGGCGGGGAGGTACAGCAGCGAGCGCGAGCCGTCCGCCGCCACCTGCGGCCGCGGGGGCGCATGCCGGTCAGGGCTTTGGGGTGCGCATGACGCCGCCTGCCCGACACCCGGCCGGCAGTTTCCTGAGCATGCTCGCACGCCCCTTGGTTCCTTCGGCCTGCCCGCTTGTCCCTCGCCCCCTCATCCGCCCACCTCACCTCCTCGTTGCTCATTTGCTTGGCCGCCGTCACGTCCGGGTCGTACCGCGGCACCGAGGGCTTGGTCACGTACTTTGGCTCGGGGGGCAGTACGCCGTACAGCATCTCCTGCGGACACCAACCACGTGACGCAGCGTGCAGCCAGGGAGGAACAGTGTTTGGCGAGGCGCACCAGAGCAGCATCTCCTGCGGGCCCACCACGCAACGCCACCGCGCGACGCAAAGCGCAACAAAGGATGGAGCGCGCGTGAGGTGTGCGCGGGAGCAGGCTGAAGGCGCGCGGCAGCAGGACCCTCGCAGTGCGCCGGCGATGCAAGCCACTAGCCCCGGGAGGAAACCGCTATTAGGAAGTGGGCGCGGGCGCACGCACGACTAGCGTCGTCCCCTGTCGCCGCCGCGAGAGTCCGCAGCATGCGTGCCAGGCCAGGGGCGGGCCCGGAGCAGCCATTGCAGCGAGTGGCGGGCCGTGCGGCAGGACGACGTGGTGAAGGTCCCTCTCACCACCCGCCCACCGAGCGCGCCGCTTCAGGCGTGGCAGTTGCGACGCGGGGCCGCAGGGTGGCGAGAGAGGCCTGCACACTCCGCACCTTGTGCGCGATCCACCCCTCGTCAACAGCTGCTCAGGCCATGCACTCGCCTGGACGGATTCCGCTCGCAACTCGCGGCGGCGATGGTGGCACACCTCCGTGCGTGCGCCCGCACCCACCCTCAAGGCGTACTTCACGGGGCTGCGCGTTGGTCTCGCAGCGCGCGTGTGCTGGCGTAGAGAGGAAGGAGAGAAGGGAAGCGCAAGCAGCACTGCTAGTCGGGCTGGCAGACGCTGGAGCGCAAACAGAGGACAGTCAGCATGGGTTCAGTGCGTGGGCAGGCACCGCTCGCCGGCCGCTCGTGGTGAGCGGCTGCATGCGCACGATGCTGCGTAGGTGGGGCCGAGCGCCAGTCGTGAAGGTGGGCCGGCACCGGTGCTGGCGTCCGCGCACAGCAGGCCATCAGCCACAGGGCGCAGACGCCTGCCTGTCCAGGCAAGGGCAGGGGAACCAGGGGTCGGAAGGTGGCGCTGGCACACCGGGGAAGACGCAGCGCGCGGCAGCAGGGCCCGCGGAGAAAAACCACCAGCCTCAGGAGGAAAAGGCGTCAGGAAGGGGGTGCAGGCGCACGCCCGGTACGCGCGGCCCCGTCGTCACGGCGAGTGGAGCACAGCGCCGCAGCGCACATCAGACAGGGAGGGCCAGGAGCAGCCGCGTGGCCAGTGGCGCGCCGCGCGCAGCGGCGCGGCGAGGGGCCGGCCTCTCCCACCACCCGCACGACCCACGGGAACGCGCCCGGCCGGCGTTCGTGCCCGGCGCTGGAGACACGCCGGCGAGGTGCGGGGGGTGAGAGAGGCGAATGTCACGCCAGCAGCAGTACGCGGCACAGCCGAGGCGCATGAGCTGCTCAGGCCGAGCGCCCGCCTGAGCAGGGCGCTGCGCACGCCTTGCCCACCGCGTGTGGCGACGGCAGCTATTCGTCAACGAGCGTGCGCCCTGCACCCCACAACCAGCGGCGGCATTGTCCTCCCGGGGCTGGTCAGGGGCCCACCGGGGCCAGCCACCGCGAGGAGCGCTTTTGTGGTCTCGGCGTGCAGGCCCTGATCATGAGAAAAGGAAAGACAAGGCAAGCGCAGCGGCATGGGGGGGAACAGGCGCGGCCAGGTGATTGCCGCAGCCGTTCGCTTGCAGAGGCAAGGGCGCGGGCAGGGCCGCCGCGCGCGCCACGTGGTGCTGGCCGGGAGGCGTGCGCGCACCCCCCCGCAGTGCTTGCCTAGGCAGGCGAGGGCGCTCGCCTGTCCAGGCAAAGCGATGTGGGAAGCCGCGCGCACGCAGGAGGGCTCTGCCAGGAGGCGCGCGCGGTGGCTGCACGGCTCTTGCCAGTACAGGCAAGAAGCGTGGGCGAGGGCGGAGCACCACCGCACAGCTGCCAGAGGCAGCGTAGCGCTTGCCGGAGCCACGGCACTTGCTTCTTCTTCTGGCGCGGGCCGTGGGCGAACACGCCAGCCCGGCGCAGCAGGCTAGCAGTCCCCGAGCACTTGCCTGTTCAGGCGCCGGCATGGGCGGCGCCACCGCACGTTTAAACTGATCGCGAACAGGGGAGCGGGACGGCCCCCCAGAAGCACTTGCCTGTTCGGGCACGGGCATGGGCGGCGGCGGCACCACGTTGAGCGTGACGAGCGCCATGGAGAAGAGCCCCTGCTTAATGTAGCAGCGCGCCAGCAGCAGCCAGGCGGGCCGCAGCGACGCCTGAAGCCGCACCGCCCTGCAGGCGCATGGGTGCGGCACGGTTAGGGTTTAGGGTGGGCGGCGTGGCGCAGCAGCGGCTGGGCGGGTCGGTGGCCAGGGCCCAGGGTCAAGCCGAACGCGCCGCGCCCCCTCCGCGCCCCAGCACACCCGACGGCACACCCAGCCGCTGAACGGCCCACACCACCACCTTCCGCTGTTGCCGTGTCCACCTGCCCCCCCCCACACACACACACAGAGCCCTGACGAGGGCGCGGCATGCGCACGGGGGCGCCGACCCACTTGCGCGCCAGCTTGGCCGCCGTGTCCACCTGTTCCCCCTCCCCCGGCAAAGCCCCAACTAGGGTTAGGCGCCGACTCACTTGCGCGCCAGCTTGGCGGCCGTGTCGACCTGTTCCCCCTCCCCCGGCAAAGCCCCAACTAGGGTTAGGCGCCGACTCACTTGCGCGCCAGCTTGGCGGCCGTGTCGACCTGTTCCCCCTCCCCCGGCAAAGCCCCAACTAGGGTTAGGCGCCGACTCACTTGCGCGCCAGCTTGGCGGCCGTGTCGACCTGTTCCCCCTCCCCCGGCAAAGCCCCAACTAGGGTTAGGCGCCGACTCACTTGCGCGCCAGCTTGGCAGCCGTGTCCACCTGGCCGCAGTAGAGGCACTCGGTGGCCAGCGACAGCAGCAGGCAGGGCTCGGTGGGGCACGCCTCGAGCGCCGCGTTGAGCGTGGCAAAGCTGCGCGCATTTGGCCAATCAGGGCGCACGCATGGCAGGGCTTTAGGGCTTTGGGGTGGGAAGGGAGACGGGGCCCCACGAGGATGATCTTGCGGGCGGGGGCGCTAAGGAGCTTGAGGTGCATGCTGAGCCCTAAGCCCCGAGCCCTAAGGGCATGCATGCGCGGACCTGTCCTCGAAGCTGTCGAGCTCGCGCTGCAGTGCCGCCAGGTACACGGCCGCGCTCAGGTGCACCTGCGGCGGCGCGTCGGTCAGGTAGTGAGCAGGGAGGACGAGACGGGCGGCACGTCAAGGTTGCGGTGGCCCGGCCTGCTAAGGATGCGCTCAGGTGCGTCTGTCGCTGGAGGCAGCAGGGCAGCAGGGCAGATACGCGTGCTCCTCCGCCGCTGGGCGGAGCGCCGCGGCTCCGCCGCCGTCAGGCACCGCGCGTCGCGGGGGCTGACGGCAGCTTGGTGCGGGCTCAACGACTGCGGCGGCTTCCGGTGCGCCCTGGGATCCCTGAACCCCAAACCCTAGCCCATGGGGGGGCGCGTGCGCTCACCGCCTGCAGCTGCGCGAAAAAGTCGAGCGCCACCTGCCAGCGGTGCCTCAGCGCCAGGTAGTTGTAGACGGTGTGCAGCACCACGTCCATGTGCTCGGGCGTGCAGCCCCGCGCCTGCACGCAACCGCGCGACCGCACACGTGCAAGGTACAGTAGGGGCGCGCCACGAGAGGACGGCCGTTCAGGCGAGTCCTGCACGGCGCCGCGCATGCGCGCGGCGACACACGCACATGCGCACAGGCAGGCGGGCGATGCACGGCGTGGGCCGCCCACGCACCTGCACCTTCCTCCGAGGTGCCCATCCGGCCGCCCTCGCTGCTGCGGCCGCACGGTGCGGGCCCTGTGTCGCAAGCCCCAAGCCCCCATGCGGGCCCATGCTGAACCGCCGCCGTCGCCCTGCTCACCGCGTCGGCCGTGACGAGGTCCAGCGCGCCCGGCAGTACGCCCGTGCGGTACATCTCGAGTACCGCCTCGAGCAGGGCTGCCTCGGCGTCGGCGGTTGGCAGCGGGTCCCACCTGGGTTGAAGGGAAAGGACAGGGCAGGGAAAGGAAGGGCAAGGAATAAGGCAAGGCGGCGGGCTGTGAGCGCCCGCGAGGTGGCGGAGGGCCAGGGGCCACCTGGGACAAAGAGAAAGCATATGGAGAGGGAAGTCGCGTCAGCAGCCCCACGGGCGGCCAGAGGGAAAAATCTATTAAAAAACTAAATTTGCTGAGAAAACCTGCTGAGCACGCGGGGGCAGCCGTTGAGGCGAGGAAAGTACGGTTGCGGGCTGTCAGAGCTGGGCGGCAGAGGGCCGGGGCACCTCATTGCTGCGGCGTTGCGGGCCCTGTTGCCGCTGCTGCCCCGCCGCTGTTGCTACCTGCTGCAGCCCCAGTGCTCCCGCTGCTGCTCATGCCGCTCACCTGCCAAATGCACGCCCGCCTCCCACCCTCTGCTCCACCCAAGCGCGCCATCCCCGCCGCTGCTGCCCTGCTCCTCCCAAATGCACCCGTGCAGAAGGTCGCATTCCGTCCCCCATCCCCCCTGCCTCTCGCCTGCCATCCTCTGTTGCGGCCGCACGCGTCCCTCTGCCGCTGCTGCCGCTGACCCTCCTTCTCCTCACCTGTGCAGGATGCTGTCTGCACACCTCCGTCCCACCCTCTGCTGCCGCCGCCGCTGCTGCTCCTCCTCACCTGTGCCGTCTGCACGCCTCCATCCCACCCTGCAGCGCTGCTGCCGCTGCTCCTCCACCTCACCTGTGCATGATGCCATTTGCACGCCTCCATCCCACCCTCTGCTGCCGCCGCCGCTGACCCTCCTTCTCTTCACTTGCGCAGGATGCCGTCTGCACGCCTCCATCCAACCCTCTGCTGCCGCCGCCGCTGCTCCTCCTCACCTGTGCAGGATGCCGTCGGCGTGAGACGTGAGCTCGGGGTCAATCAGCTGGTGGCGGAGGAACGACGCCACGGCGCAGTTGCGCCACATCTCCTGCACGACGACAAGCAGGCGCCACGTGAACCTGCCATCCTGGGAGCGTCACGGCGTGCACCGTGCACCGCCACGCCGCCCTTTAACATCCCTGCTTCCTCCCTGCTTCCTCCTCCCTCTTCCCAACCCCAACCATGGACACGCCCCTCCGGCATCACGTGCCCTGCCGCGTGGTCCTGGGCTGCCTACGCACCCACCCACGGCGTCCGTCATTGCTGCTCCTCCTCTTCTCGCCCCCTCCCCACCCCCTCCAAACAACAACCACCGCACCTGCGTCACCACGTGCACCGTGCCCTGCGCGTCCAGCGCGCCGCACACCACGCCGCCGGGGATGCACAGCTCGCAGCGCACGTCCAGGCGCGTGAAGGGGTCGTAGCAGCAGTAGAAGCCGCGCTGGATCTGCGTCTCTGACGTGTACCAAAAGCCCTGCGCGCGATCATCAGGACGCGCGTTAAACGAATAGGAAGCACCGTTCCATTGGCGCGCTCTTGGGGAGGAGAGCGATCGCAGTGCGGATGGAGCGATCTGCGCCACGGCGTCCCCGCGCCCCCCGGACCGCGCAGCACGGACCTGCATGAGCCCGATGGGGTCCACCTTGGCGTTCAGGTCCGCAAAGTACGCCGCGATGGCCGCGCTGCTGGACACGTCGCGGCCTGCGGCAAACCGGGCGCACGCAGCGGCGTCACGAACGCGCGGGCGGCCGCCCCCGGGGCCCCCGAAAGTCGCCCAGAGTTGCCTCACCCAGGCAGTAGTGGAAGAAGCCGCGCGGCTCCTGCGCTGCGGTCGCCCAAGCGTTTTTATTCGCTTTCTGGAGCCAGCAGAGGTCCGGCGGGCCCAGGCCTGGCGTCGAGGCGTACACGCTGAGGGACTCGTCCCTGCCGCGCACGCGCGTCGTCCGTCCGCGGGGCGTTTGGCGCGCTTGCTCGCGGGGGCACGGCAGGGTTCGCGCCCAGCGAGAGAGAGCAGAGGCGGGCGTCCACTCTCAGGAGCAGCAGGAAGGGCGCGCACCGTGACACGATGGAGCCCGCAAAGTCCACCTTGTCCTCCACAGCCTCCGGGATGCCACGGATCGTCTCCATTGCTGGTCAGGCGCGCGGGGTGCTGCTCAGCAGCCTGCTGCGCGGTGAGCCAGCTAGCTCAGGCTGGGCGTGGAGGGCTCTCTCCTCACGGCTGCTGCTGCGGGTCCAGGAGCTTCATGCCTGGCCAAGCACGCCCGTGTGCACGTGAGCAACGCAGCTGTCAAGCTCGGCGCGTGATCTGCGGCGCGGTGCAGGCCCAGCGCTGCCCCTGCTCGTGTGCAGGCTGGTCCTGGGGCCCTGGGCGCGGCGCTTGAGAGAGAGGCCCTGCAGCGCTTTGCACGCCCTGAGAGAAGGGGCACCTGCATGGGGCTTTGGTCCGTGAGCGAGAGAGAATAGGAGGAAGCTCGCGATGAGCACGCTCAGAGCTTGAGCTGCGATGATGCGTCTACAGCAAGCGTCGCGCGTGGCTTTGGGGAGCTCGTGCGCTCGACGCGCGAGCGTGATGGCGCTTCCAAAGTGCCGACCGTCCAGGCTCGCGAGCGTTCAGTGCTTCGCGGGCGAGAGCTTCAACGGGGGCAAGGACGTCAGCAGCTCGGACCCCAGGGAGCGGGCCCGCAGGCTTCGCCGAGTGGTGCGTGCTCAATGCGGATTCTCGATGCGGCAGCAGAAAATGCCTCCAGAGCTGCAGGGAGCACAGGACTGCGGTCGCTTCAGGGTGCTGCTGCTGGGGGCGTGGTGCTCTCTGCGGAGCCTGACGGGCGGATGTGGACGGGGCGAGCCACCACGGCGCACGCATCAGCGCGCGAGTGCCCGGCATCGCGCTCACAGCAGCTCTGCGCACGGAGAGCGCAGCACCGGCACCGTGGTCGTGCCCTGATTGGCACTGCAGCCACTGGCTCACACCACCTGGACGCCCACCAGCGCCGCCCCGCTTGGTCACGGTCCAGCACCCGCACGAGCACCCGCCGTGGCCTCTCTCGCGCGTGTGCGGCCGCAGATGTACGGGCACCCCGAGTGGCGCAAGCACCGCAGCGGCGCGAGGTACCTGCACCACGTGCTCACCATCATGGAGTGAGTGCAGTGGGCCCCGACGCACGCCCGCCGACACAGGCACCACACACGCCGCAGAGCTCTAGGCCACGGCCCACGGGCAGTGGCAGCGCGGGCAGTCCTCTGCGCCAGCAGCGATATGGTTCAGGAGGGCGTGGGCGCGCGTCTGAGGAGGAGCGAGTGGGGGTTCCTCGCCGTTTTCGCGTTGCTCGAGCGCAGGTCGTCCGTGGTCAAGGCCATCGTGTGGCCGGTGTGCTGGATCTCCGGCCTGGCCCTGGGTGAGCAGGGCGCGCGTGGCGCAGCGCGCAGGGCGCGGTGGGGTGGTGCGAGCCGCGGGGCGGGCCCACGTCGCGCGCAGCACGCCTCGGGGGCCGTTGGGGTGCACGGGCACGCCGCCGCGACGCAAGTGGAGCTGTGTTCCCTCCCACGTGCCGCCCACAGCACCGCATCCCGCCTCTCTTTGGCGGCTGCGGCTCGCACTTCTTTTTGCGCTGCAACGCAACGCGCCGGCCACCACCGCGGTCGCTTGCAGAGCCTCCTGATCTTACGGTGGTGCTGTGCGCTGTGCGCATCGTGTGCGCGTTTGCCTGCCGCAGCCATCGCGGCCTACTGCGCCGCGCACGCCGCCCGCGCCGCCTGGCTGCCCGCCTGGCTGCTGGCGCTGCCGCCGCCCACCATCGCCATCGAGCCCATCCAGCTCACCTCCATCGCGCTCTCGCTGCTGCTGGTCTTCAGGTGAGCGCCGCCGCCGCCGCCGCCGCTGCCGGCGCCTTCTTTCCTCTCCCTCTCTGCTGGCGCTCGCATTGAACACCAGGCTGCGTGTTCGTCCGCTCAGGCAGCAAACTCGCTTGGAGGAAAGGCGGATCGTGGCCGCTGTGGCGTGCGCCCTAACCGCCTGGTCCCGTAAACCCTAACCGATCGCATGCAGGACCAACACGAGCTACGCACGGTGGGATGAGGCACGGCGCAAGTTCGGCACCATCACCACCACCTCGCGCGACCTGGCGCGGCAGGTGCGGCGCGGCGCGTTCAGTCATGTCGTGGGCTGCGGGCGTGATGGACGTGGCTGCCCTTTAGCCGGATAGCCGGAGTGGACAAAGAGCCCCAGGAGAGAGTGCCCCAGGCAGGCAGCACACAGCGTCATCTCGGTGGACCTGGGCCACGCTGGCACGCGCCTTACACGCTTCTTGCGCTGTGCGCTGCACGCCCTCCCCGCCGCCCCGTCCCGCAGGCGTTCGCGTGGTTTGCGCCCGGCGACAGCAAATGAACAACTGCCCGCTGCGCGCCTTTTCCGCCTGCCGCGCAGGCGTTTGCGTGGTTTGCGCCGGGCGACATTGTCAACCGCGCCGCCATGGCGCGCTGGCTGGTGGCGCTGTGCCGCTCCTCCATGTGCCACGTGCGCGGCGACGAGCACGACCTGAGGGCCGAGCTGCGCAACGTGCTGCCGCCGCACGAGCTGGAGTGGCTGGCGGCCAGCCCGCACAGGTGAGGGATCGTTCAGGGCTGTAGGGCTTGAGCCCTCATGGTGGGAGGGCGCGTCATGGGGCTATTGAGGTCGAGCAACGTGCTTCGGCCGCTCGAGCTGGAGTACGCGCCAGCTGCCGCACTTTTGGGCTGGCACCCGGCTCAGGGCTTCGTGACTTGACCTGTCACGCCTGCGCATCAACAGCCTTGCCACGTCCGCACTCGCCCTGCCCTCCATGCTTGCGCTGTGGCCAGGCGGGCCCGCTTTTTGCCTCCAGGCCATCACGCGGCCGCTGCCCCGCCTTCACGCTTGCGCCCCTTACGCTGCACGCAGCCTGCGTGGTCCCTGCTGCACGTCCCTGCTGTACCACAGCTTTTGCCCCCAGGCCATCATGCGTCAACGCGTGCCGCATTTGCGCCACAGGCCCCAGGCGTCCTTGCATCCCACGCTGCGCGCTGGCGCCCGCAGGCCCAACTTTTGCCTCCAGGCCATCACGCGCATCATCTCGTCGGCCAAGCTCCCCTCGGAGCTGCTCATCCGCATGGACGAGAACGTGTCGCGGCTGGTGCAGGCCGTCAGCGCCTGCGAGCGCATCATCAACACGCCCATCCCGCTCTCCTACACCAGGCAAGTCGTTTTTCAGCCGGGACGATGAATGCCCGCGGCGAATGGCGGTATGAAAAAGGGCGCAACGCACGCTGGTGTTCTCGTTTGTTCGTTAGTTCGTTCGTCACGTCGAACGAGGCACCTGTTCGACGCACTCTCAAGATCTCGAGATTTCGAGATCTCGGCCGGGCTTAACGACCAACCTTTTGCCGTTGCTGTACGCGCGATTAACCGTAGACACACGTCGAGATTTTTGATGGCGTGGCTGGCTTCCGTACCATTCACGCTCTGGTCATATGCCGGGTGGGGCATGGTGCCCATCACTTCGCTGGTGAGCGTCCGCGGGCGACGGCAGGCGCGTCCGCGCCCCTCCCCTCGCGCCCTCCCCTCACCACAGCGCGCCTGGGTGGGCAAGAACGCAGCAGCAGCCGTCATCGTTGGGTGCACAGATGTGGCACGCAGTGTCGAGGGGAGGTCGCCCTCAGCATGGCCGCAAGCGCGGCGCCCGCCGCAGCGCCCACACGTGCTTGGCCGCGCCTGATCTTCTGTGCAGATCTCCTTCGTGCTGCTGGGCATCGAGGGTGAGGGAGCCCGTCTCTCTCTCTCTCTCTTGCACTTGGTGGCGCGTGAACCAGTCCCTCGCTGTGCTCGCGTGCTGACACCGTGCTGACGCCGCGCTGTGCACGCTGCGCCGCATGCAGAGATTGGCATCTACCTGGAGGAGCCCTTCAGCGTCATCGTGAGTTCCAATCTCCTCTTTCCTTTTTTCCTTTGCCCCACAGACTGAGGAAGAGCAACTCTGTTCCCTCGCCGCCCACGCCGCCCTCGCCCTCCTGTGACGCGCCTGCCCGCCTCAACATGCATTGTCGTGACGGGCGCATCTCATCCCGTGCCGCCGCGCCGCGTCGCTCCTCCGCACAGGCGCTGGAGCGGCTGTGC
>VFQP010003445.1_pt1 | contig 16025 bp, 17 predicted proteins | sample 3512351 | NCBI WGS metagenome assembly VFQP01 (sample SAMN10412372, study PRJNA504923) | tailings metagenome | isolation source: Relicate 1 Philex TSF1 revegetated site | place: Philippines: Tuba, Benguet | collected 2017-08-29 | reverse complement strand
CCACCACCACCACCACCACCACCACCACCACCACCACCACCACCACCACCACCACGTCGCGTTGATATGACGCATGCATCTTCGATTCGGGTGCCGTACTACATAATGACGGGCTCACAACTTTTCTCGTGCTCCTCGAGCCGCGCAAACCGGATGGCGTGCTTGCTCTGCTGCTCTCACCCTTTGCCCGCCGTTTGTCGACCGCCATCACCCTGCTTGTGAGGGAAGACTGTGTTCCGCCCCCCTGACTGGGTGGTAACCACTCACACCAAAGTGCGGACAAACTCACGACACAACCTGTGTGCCTGCCAGCCTGGCTGCCAACACGGTTGCGGGGCCGTACCCGGAGGGACGTGCTGCGTGAGCACGATGCTTTGCTGCTCTTTTCCTTCATCTCGCATGCACGGCAGCTTTGCTGCGCCTTCTTCACCTCATGACCTCTGCGTGGTTTGCGTGGGCACAGGGACCTGCAACAACAGTTCCGTGTGCGATGGAGGGGACGATGCCGCGCAAGAGTGACCCACATGCACCCGGGTGGTAACCCTGAGATCGGAGTTTGTGGGGGGAAAGGATTGCGTGGGGTGGCTGCAAAGGGTGTGCGCGCTTGCCCACCACACGCCAGCAGCGCGGTCCAGGGTTCAGGCTATCAGCACAGCAGCCGGCGCGGCGCTCGGCTGCGGATCCATCACGCCGCGCTCGGGCCCTTGGGCCCTTGGGCCCTGGCTGCTCTGATGCCAAGCGGGGCGGTGGAGTCGTGAGGCGCTCTGGTTGCAAGGTGCCTGGTCGAGTGAAGGCTCCTGAATTCAAGCTTCAAAGCGCAGGCGTGCGCGCTCACGGGGACGCCATCTCGGCATGCCTGGAAAGGCCGGCCACTGGATAAGTGGAAGCATGAGATCTGCCAGGCCTGCCCCAGCCAACGCGATCCCGGGCCAACGAGAGCGCGACCACGCGAGCCGGCATGAGGTTGCGCTGGCTCCGGGTCGGTTAAATGATGGCGGGCCTCGGCGGGCTCGAAATTTCGCCCAAGGCGCAATCGCACCCAACACAATGGCGCTCTCGGGAAGTGCAGCCATCATCCTGCTTGCAGCGCTCGCTGCGGCCTCCCTCGCTCGCGGCGCGCAGGGCGTCAAGGATGTCGTGCTCGTGCATGGTAGCTGGGCGGACGCTTCCTCTTGGTGAGCGCGGCCTCACCTGCGTCGCTGCCATCGAGCGGCTCATCACGCGCGCGCCTGCTGCCAGAGCTGGGCGCGCGCGGTCTTCTGCTCCAGTGCCGGGGCAGCGCCGGCAAATCGATCGATCGCGATGAAGCGGCATCTGCAACGTGGTGCACCTTGCCGTGGTGCACCTCGCGCGCGGCCTCGCAGGTCTGATGTGATTGGGCGTCTCCAGGCGACGGGCTACACGGTGTACGCCCCACAGCTGCCCCTTGACAGCCTGGTCGGCGATGCGCAGGTGCGCCAGGCGCGTCCTGCGCGGGATCGTTTGGGCTCAGGAGCACGAGGCCCCCCAAGATCTCTCCACTATGGCCTGACGCGCAGGTGGTGCGCCAGGCCATCGCTGCCGTGGGCCGTCCCGTCGTCGTGGCGGCTCACTCGTACGGAGGCGCCGTGGCGTCAGTGGCCACAGCGGGTGAGCGCGCTCTGTGCGCTGGACTGGGCGCCTGAGGACTGGGCGCTCAGCAGTGTCTGGATTTACGCAGGCAAGCGCCGCAATCCACGCGGACGGCCAAGCTCTTGTGCTTGCACGTGCAGGCCTGGAGAAGAACGTGACCGCCCTCGTCTTCTGCTCGGCCTACGCGCTGGACCAAGGCGAGAGCCTGCTGGGCCTCAACGGCCGCTTCGCCCCCGCGCCGGCGCTGCAGTACCTCACCTTCAACGCGGCGGGGCGCGCCTCGCTGACGCCCGACGGCTTTGTCAAGGTGAGATGTGCACGCGGCCTCTGCTGCTCAGGCCTGTGCAGCAGGCCGTGGCGCTGTCGCTCTCGTGCGTTGAGCCTTCCATCTGGCAACGTTGGCAACGCAGACGGCCTCTGCCTGCCACACGTCTAAACGCCTGCGCAGACGTTCACCACGCCGGGCGTGCCGCTGGCCAGGGCGCGCGTGCTGGCCGTGGTGCAAAAGGCGGCGTCGCTGGCGACGTTCGGCACCAACGCTACGGCGGTGGGCTGGAAGACCATCCCTTCGTATTTCTTCCTCTCCACCAAGGACCAGGTCAGGATCAGGGGCGGAGCGGCGGGGCACGGGTTGGCGTCTGTGTTGCGCTGCATGCGAGTTGCTGCGCCCGCACGTGCCCGAGCTGAGGCCACGGTGCTGTCATGGTGGTGGCCGCTCCCTGCGCAGGTCGTCAACCCCGACCTTCAGGCGTTTGAGGCCGCACGCATGAAGTCCAGGGTGGTCAGGGTGGCCACGGGACACGCCTCCCCCGTGAGTGCAGGGACACCGCGCAAGGGTGTTGATTTGCCCGACCGTCCTTGGGGGCCATGCACTGATCGCGTCCCTGCGTCGCCTCCCTTTGGATGCGCAGATTTCCCGATCTCGGGACGTGGCCAACCTCATCATCCGTGCCGCCAAGGCCTCTGGTGGCGCCGGCAAGCGCATGCAGCGGAGGCGCCTGCGCCTGCTGCGCTGAGGGGTTGTGGGCATGCCGTGACGGTGGTATAACAGGGGCGACTGGAGCGTTCCCCTGGCCCCAGGCTTCGGGACTTCCTCGCTGTGCTTGATCGCAATAGCCCACTCCTCTGCGGAGCGGCGGCCCTGCTCCTGATGGGGGCGTGTGCTGTGTCCCCGCTGCATGGCGGCCCAGTGTCCTGCAGTGAATGCGTCTCTGCTTGATGACGTCTCCTCTCTCGTCCTGCGGAACCTTGTCGTTCCTGTTGGCTGATGCACAGCGACTCGCCATGCACTGCCACCCGTGGTGGCAACCCTGGCTGGACTGCTGCTGCATGGTGGAATAGGCGCTCGTCCGAGCGGCACGCCCCCTGCACGTCAGGGCTGAGCGTACCGCGTGCTGCACTGCAGCGCTTTTTTGGATCCGATTCGTGCTATGGTCTGATCTGGAGGCTCATGTCTCTTCCTCGTGCTCTGTTCTCCCCGCCGCGGGTGCGTCGGTTGGTGGCGGTACGCGTTGTCCGACAACCTCACCCTGCAAGCAGCGCCCGGGCCCTGCAGGCAACGCTTGAAGCATACAGCCATGTCTCATCCGCAGGCGTACAGCGCTGCATGGGAGTCCCTGCGCACAGTGCACCAGGATCCTCCAGACGTCCCAGGACGGTCCTCCCTCGTCCCCCCCCTCTACGTCCTGCTCTCCTTCCCACACCTGGTCCCTAGCCTCTCACCAAGAGTGCAGCAGAGATTTGCGCACATCGTAAGCTCGCCTGCCACGCTCGAGCATTGCTCTCGCGGGCTCTCTCAACTTCACACCACCTCGAAAGATGGCAGGCGGCCGGGCTCGCGCGCCGAGCAAGGCGCCCAAACTCAAGGGCAGCAAGGAGTCCACGGAAGCTGCCCAGGATGTGCAGCGTGACATCGACGGTGCGCGCCGCCCGGACAAGCGCGGTCGCGCCCGAGCAGCATCGCCCGCCACGGCCGGTGGCGGCGCATCCCCTCACACAAGGCTCGCACGGCGCTCGCCCCTTCCCGTCACGCTGCTCTCCGGGTTCCTGGGCGCCGGCAAGACGACGTTGATGCGCCACGTCCTGACCAACAAGCAGGGCCTCAAGGTGAGGTGGCCGTGGGTGTGGTGGCCGACGCGCCAACTTGTGATGCCGCAACTTGCTGCGGTGGTGTTCGCCCGGCCCGGATGCGCTGCTTTGCCACGCACACGAGCTTACACAAGGTGGCGGGGAGAGTGGAGGAGGGTGGGGTTGCACGCCCTGTGTGTGGTATGACCCTGTTTACCGCCTCACGCGCATGCCCTGCCTCCGTGTTTGCGCCCGGCAAACAGGTGTGCGTCATCGTCAACGACATGGCCTCGCTCAACATCGACGCCAGCCTCATTGGCCGGTCGGGGCTGCTGGTGCAGCGGCAGGAGGAGCTGGTGCAGCTGCAGAACGGCTGCATCTGCTGCACGCTGCGCCAGGTGGGCAGCGAATCGTGCACGCTGCACATGGCTGGCGGCACACCCAACGCCCCGCTGGTCCGCCCACCTGGCGCATGCTCCTCCTGGCACACTCCCGTGGCGCAGGACTTGCTGGAGGAGGTGGCGCGCCTGGCCAGGTCCGGCAACGCCTTCGACTACCTCCTCATCGAGAGCTCGGGTGCGCTGCCGCCGGCTCTGATGATGCTGGGGACAAGGCCTGACACATGGCAAGCGCCTGAACCACAGAACGACCCATAGTTACGTGTGTCCCAAACGTGCCGCAGGCATCAGCGAGCCCATGCAGGTGGCCGAGACCTTTGCCTTTGACGCGCCAGAGGAATTGGAGGACAAGCAAGAGCAGGAGGAGGAGGAGGAGGAGGAGGAGGAGGAGGCCCCGGCGCCACCAGCCGAGGCCGGCGGCAACCGAAGGAACAACAACAAGCGCAGCAAGCCGACCCCTGCCACGGGCGCGCCCGCGGACGGTGGTGGTGGCGCCGACGGTGGCGCGCCGGTGGCGCAGTCGCTCATGGGCCTGGCGCGGCTCGACACCTGCGTCACCGTGGTGGACTGCTCGTCCTTCAGCGACAACCTGACGAGCATCGAGGAGCTCCGGGACAGGTGCGGCGGCGCGCCCATCTCGGGCGCAGCAGCAGCACGTGCTTGGTTGGCGGTGGCGTGGAACGCCACGGCGGCGTGGCCACACACGCGTGATGCGCGCGCGTGGTGCGGCCGCAGGCACGCCGACGAGGTGGAGGAGGGCGACGAGCGCAACATCGCCCAGCTGCTGATCGACCAGATCGAGTTTGCCGACGTGGTGCTGCTCAACAAGGCTGACCTGGTGGGTGGGTGGGCAGGGCACGCTGACCCTTCAAGGCCGTGCGCCTTGGCTCCCACCAGTGCGGAGTGGCGCACGCACAGAGCCGTGGGCGCCCGCTGGCTCTCTCCCTTGTTGCGTGCGCGCGTGCAGGTGAGCCGCAAGCAGCTGGCGCAGGTGCGCGCGTCGGTGCGGCGCCTCAACCCCTCGGCGCGCGTGCTCACCACGCGCAACTCGCGGGTGGACCTCAAGGAGGTGCTGCACACGGGCCGCTTCGACATGGACAAGGTGAAGCGATGAGGCACCACCTGGGGCGCCGGCGTGCACAGCTGGAAGCCTTGAGCTTGCCCGTGCGCCTTTGCCCCCCAACGCAGAGCAGCCACGCGGCGTTTGCGTCGCGTGGGGTGCGTGCAGGCGTCGCGCGCCGCTGGGTGGATGCAGGCGCTGGACAAGGCGCTGCCCGGCGGCGCGGGCCAGGCGGCCGCCGCGTCCATCAGCCTGCCCAAGAGCGCGTCCGAGTCGGACGAGTACGGCGTGGCCAGCTGGGTGTACACGAGCCACCGGCCCTTCCACCCAGGTGAGGAGCGAGCTGGCGGGCTCGCTGCAGCGTCGGTGCCGTGGCACCCCCGTGGCAGTACAGTCGATGGGGTGCGTTGCGGTGGGTGGGGGTCAATGTGCGCACACCGCCCGCTGCCGCGCAGGCCGGCTGTACCGGCGGTTCCTCTCGCGCTTCTTCCTGACCAAGGTGCTGCGCGTGGAGGACGGGGAGAGGGGCGGGGAGGAGGACGGGAGCGACGAGGAGGCGGAGGAGAGCGAGGAGGAGGAGGGCAGCGAGGAGGAGGAGGAGGAGGAGGAGGAGGAGGAGGGCAGCGAGGAGGAGGAGGAGGGCAAGGACCCGCTGCAGGGGTACGCGCGGGCGCGCAGCCGGGCGCTGGCGCGCAGCAAGCGGGAGCTGGGCGGAGTGCTGCTCAGGTGCGAGGGCCGCACGCGCACCTTGCCGGCTTTCACCTGTGCCGCTCGCGTGTGGCACCGCTTATACCACGCGCGCTATGCACACCTGTCCCGACTCTCCGTCGCTCCCAGGTCCAAGGGCTTCATCTGGCTGGCCACGCAGCCGCACCTGGCGCTGGGCTGGAGTCAGGCCGGCGTGGTGTGCACCATCCAGCAGGAGGGCGAGTGGGCCGGCAGCGAGCAGCTCCAGGAGGACAAGGAGCCCAAGGCCTCCAAGGGCAAGCGGCCCAGGGAGCAGGTGCGCTGCCGTGGTCCTGCCATCACTCCAAGTGTCGCATCAACGCGACTGCGAGGCCGAGACCCTGCTCTGGCCGCGCGTGCTTGCCCGGTGCCCAGGAAGGAGACGCTTGCCCGCTGGCGCCCAACCGCCCCCACACGGCGCTGGTCTTCATCGGGCAGGACCTCAAGGTGCAGCGCAGGGCGGGAGTGTCATCGCGTCGCCGCAGCGCCCGCACGGTGGTGTCGTGACGCTTTGCGCTGGGTGCGGCCTTGCGCCTGCAGGTGGAGCAGATCCGGCGGCTGCTTGACGCGTGCCTGGCCACCGAGGACGAGGTGCGGGCGGCGCGTGCCGGGCGGCTGGAGGACCCGCTGTGGGGCGACGCGGAGGAGGAGGACGGCTCGAGTTCCGAGAGCGAGGATGATGAGAGCTAGAAGCTGGGGTGGAGGACGCTGCGTGGAGGCCTTGCTCCTGTTGCCACTTCTGCTACTTCTGCTTCTGCTAACGATCGCATGCGGGCCCTCGATCGCGTGCACATGATCGTCCCGCCCGCGCCGGCGCCACATCGTGTAAACCTTTGAAGATGCCGCGCTGCTGCCAGCGTTGCTGCTGTTAGAGAGCAGCAACAGCAGGCGTCCGCAACAGGCCCTTGGCGCACCCACGTCGCGGCGGCGCAGCGTAGAGGCCCCCACCCCCACACAGACCAGCGGAGATGGGAGGCTCACGGCTGGTTCCCATCACCAGGGAGGTGCTGCGCGCCTTTTACCAGCAGCACCCGCTGGAGCCCGTGCCAGAGGGCGAGGTCGAGGCGCACATCGAGGCGCTCAAGCGCGTGCAGCAGCTCGTGGGCAAGCCGGGCACCAAGGTCGCCGAGAGCGTGTCGCTCGAGACGCCCCCCCGGTGCGGTCTTGGTGGCCAGTGGGCTCTCGCGCTCGGGGCGCAGGCTGTTGCACGGGAGTGTGCCGCAGCGAGGGGAGGATCGGGGCATCGCGGACGAGACGGGCAGCCGGCACGCGCGCTGTGGCAGCGCAGTGCCGCAGCGCAGGCCCCTGGCTCCGTGCGCGCGTGCGTTTCGTTCCGCGCGGGCGCGTTCGGGCGCCGGACCGGGCGCTCTACGGCCGCACACGCAAATGGAGGCCCCTTTTCACGCCTCCTCCTCCTCTCCTCGTCGTCTGCGCGTCGCCGCAGGATCGACGACAACTTCTGGAGGACGCGCATGCACTGCGAGGAGGCGGCCTTTTACCTGGCGCTCGTCTGCAAGCACGCCAAGGCGATGCCGGCCGACTGCCGTGCGCGACTCGAGCAGTGCCAGGCGCGGCTGCTGGACGGCGACAAGACCGTGCAGGCGGTGCAGGCCAGCAACACCGACGCCGCTGCAGCGCAGGTCAAGGGCTTCCTCCCCCAGGTTGGTTGGAGAGGAGGAGGGGGCTGCAAAGCGTCCTGCAGAGGCTCCACGGAGCAGCAGGCACATTGGCGTTCCCGGCACCGCTCCGTCGCGATCTCGTGATCCGCGGCCCTGCTGGAGGTCAGCGCTTGCCGCCCGCGCACGTGCTGGTCGCGCACCCTGGCGCAGGACTTCCGGGCGGCCTTCATCGAGTCCAAGCGGCAAGCCACCGAGGCCAAGAACAAAAAGGCCGTCGACGACCTCATAAAAAAAGGCGGCAGCATCCGCGCCAGGTGAATTGGTGGCGGCGGCGGAGCGAAGCGGCTGCCGGCAGGCTTGCTGCGGGGACTCCACGGGTACGTGTGCCCATACACGACTCGTCTGCCGTCTGCGCGCGCAGGTACGACCTGTACCTCAAGCAGCAGTGGGAGCGGCGCGAGGCGCTGGTGCAGATGGGCAACCTCTCGGGCGTCTACCGCCTCCTGGTCAAGTGCGGGCGGCGCGCGGCGCGCGGCGTGCAACTCTCCCACCGTGCAGCTCCCCTGTGGAGGCTTGGCCTGCTGTCACAGGTCAAGCGCATCTCTCCCTGCCTTGCGCTGGCCGCAGGTACCTGGGCGGCGTGCCCCAGGTGCTGCTGGACTTTGCAAAGGAGATCAACGCCAAGCTTGGGCCCATGGAGGAGCAGCGGCTCAAGTACGGGCCCGACCTCTACCGCGTGTGCGGCGTGGGCAACGAGGTGGTGGTCACGTGCGCCGTGTGGGCCGACAACGCGGCAGAGCTCAGCGAGCAGCACGACCAGGAGGTGAGGGAGGGAGGGAGGAGGTGCAACGGGCGCTCTGCCAGAGGGCTCTGCCAGAGGGCCAGCAGCAGGCGGGCATGACACGCGCAAACGGAGGCGCTCATGATGTGGTGTGTTCAGCTCAACTCGACCTCGTGCGCGCGTGGCGTGTGCGTGTGTGCGTGCGCGCAGGCGACGGCCGTGGTGGCGGCGGCGGCCGACTTTTTCGTGTCGCACCTGTGCCGCGTGGTTCAGTTCCTGGGCGTGCTCTTCACCAAGAGCCCCTTCTTCATCACGGCCGACGACGCAGAGGTGCGGCAGCAGGACCAGGAGCGGCGGCTTGCTCGCTTTCGCGCCCGCAGGCACGAGCCATCCTTCGCTCCTGCCCAGCCCACCCGTCACGGCTTCCTCCTCCCCCGCGCGCGCTGCCACGCGTGCCCGCAGGCGGCGGCGCACGCCGAGGGTGCGCGCAGCAGCCTGCAGGGCACGGCGCCCCCTGAGCTGCGCGCGGCGCCCTCGCTCACGCACCGGCACAGCCTCAAGGCCAGCAAGACGGGCGCGCACGCCACACCGCACGGCGCGCACCACGCGGACCTGGACGAGTCGGAGCAGCTCAGCGAGAGCGACGTGGGCGCGCTGCGGGACGGAGCGCAGCCGCACTGCGCCGACGCGCTGCTGGCCGCCGTGGGGCTGCACCCACACCCGCCGCACGGCGGCGGCGGCGGCAGCATCTCGTCGCTGGGCCACGGGGCGGGCCAGGGGTCGCTGCTGAGCCCTGCCGGCAGCGCCTCGTTCCACACGGCGGTGGGCGGCCGCAGCAGCGTCAGGCGGCAGAGCTCGCAGTCGGGGCAGCAGGGCGGCGGCGGCGGCGGCGGCGGGCTGGGCAGCCTGTTTAGGAGCAGCGCGGCGGCGGCGCTCCCGACGCAGGCGACCGGGGCGGCGGCGGCCGCGCAGCAGCAGCACGCTGGCGCTGGCGCTGGCGCGGCGCAGTCGGTCAGCGCCAGCCAGGTGCCGGTGCTGGTGCAGGCCGCCGCGGCGCAGGCGCAGGCCGACTTGGCGCGCGGGCCGCAGCGCTCGGCGCCCTTTGCCGCCGCCGCCTCCACCGCGGCGCCGGCGGGCGACGGGCAGCCGGCGGGCGCGGGGCCGCGCCGCACGTCCCTGCAGCAGCAGCAGCACGCGGTGCCGCAGGCGGGCGGCGCGACGCCGTTCCTGGCCGTGTCGCGCATCCCGGGGCTGGAGGACGGCGCGGCGGCGGCGGCGTCAGCGGCAGGCGGCACGGGCGGCGCGGGCGGCGTGGTGAGCCCGATGCTGACGCTCATGCCCTCGGCCGAGTTCCTCAGCTGCGTGGACAACATGTCCTGGGTGTCAAGTGCGTGTGGTACGGGGCCATGTGGAAGCGGCGTGTCTCAAGGGACGGCAGGGGGCGTGAGGGGAGGGGGGGGGGGGCAGCAGGGCGAGCACGCTGCCATGCTGCGTGGCTCGGCAGCCGGTGGGCCCCAGGGGGCAAACGCGTGCGCGTCAGTTGGCGGGTGACGGAGCAGCACGGTGACCATGCAGCGGTGCGAGGACGGGACCTGCGTCGCACGGCCTGCCCCCCCCCCCCCCCCCCCCCACCCACCCACCCGCAGGCGTGCACTACCAGACGTCAGTGGCGGACGACGCCGACATGCACCGCACCTCGCGGCACCACGACTCCCTCAGCGGGCTCCCGCACGCGCCCCACCCAGTGCCCTCCTCGCTGCCCATGATCCAGTCCGAGGGGGGGGACCTCTCGCAGCTGGAGCACCGCCACGCGCAGCACGCGCAGCAGCAGCAGCCGGCATCGCCGCAGGGGCTGGTCCCGGGGTCGTCGGACGACAGCTCGCAGCCGGCGGCGGCGGCCGTCAAGGTGGAGGTGGCGGGCGCCAACGGTGGCGCGGGCAAGGGCGCGGTGGGGGCGGAGGGGCAGCGGCAGCAGCGGCGGCGCGGGGGCTGGGGGTGTTTGAGCTGTTTCGCCGCGACGCCGGCGGCGTGAGCGTGAGCGTTGTTTGCGCGCTAGTGGTAGGAGCTGCCGCGGGCGGGGCAGGTTGGGGGGTGTGCCGCCCGGGCTCGTGTGCGGCGGCGGCAGCCGGCCGGTTTGAACTGTTTGTGCGTGTGGGGGGGTCGCGCTGGTGCCCTTGCTCGCTGCTTGCGTGGGGAGCCCGCGGAGGGCGCTGCTGCAGGGTGTTGCGCATGTATACAGACGCACGGGGTGCGAGGCGGACAGGGCGGAGGCGATGCGTGATTCTTCGCAAACCACCACTGGCTTATTGCTCTGCAGAGTGTCTGGGCTGCTCTGCTCGCCGTGCGCCGTCCCTTCCCGCGCCCGCGCCCCAGGTGGCCCGCCAAACGGTGCCTGCTCATCGTGATCCCCTTTGTGCCGTGAGGTGCTCGCTCATCACTGCTCTGCAACCGTGCCAAGACACGCGACCCGGCCAGCGACCGTTGCACGCGCACAAGCAGCCAGCCCAACCCACACGCTCTACGGCCCTTCACCCATCTCCACGTCGCCGCCGTCGCCTCCTCCCCCGCGGGCCCGCTGCTGCGCCGCCGCCCGCAGCGCCGCCGCCAGGTCGCCCGCCACGCCCAGCGGCGTCTCGCCCTCCTTGTTGGCCGCCTGCGCAGCCCGCCAGCCGCCACAGCGACGTGAGGGGTCATGCCAGGGCGCGGGCCCCTTGGCAGGTGCAAAGCATCACCCTCCCTTGTGCTCGCTCTCATTCCGCGCTTAGAGAAGTCCAGCGCACCTCCAGGTCGGCGCCCTGCAGCACCAGGTGCAGCGCCAGGTTCTTGTGCCCGGACTGCACGGCCAGCAGCAGCGGCGTGCTGCCCTGCTTGTCCTGCGCCTCGAGCCGGGCCTTGGGCGCCGCCAGCAGCACGCGCACCACCTCCTCCTTGCCTGGGCAGGCAACGCACGCACAAAGGCGCACCTCCGCCAAGCAGTCAGGCAGGGCTCTCAGGCGATGAGGGACACAGCGCCCCCCCGTGAGGCGGCCCCGGGTGCACGAAGGAGGCATGCCTGGGCGTCGCCCGGCCATCCGCCGTTGCGGCTCGGGAGGCCAGGGGACGCGAAGCGGGAGGCGCGCAGGGTGGCGCGCGCACCTGCCGCGGCGGCTCTGTGGAGGGGCGTGCTGCCCGTGGCGTCCTTGGCCAGCACGTCGGCTCCGTGCTTGAGCAGCTCCTGGGCCACGGCAGCGTGCCCCTTGCTGGCCTGGGCGATCGCCACCACGGCATGCACACGTGTACCGTACGGGGCTGCTTTTTTTTTGCGGCACTGCACGGCTCGCTGCCAGCAAGAGGTGAGCAGGACGGCGGCAGCGCCCTCTTTGCTGCTGCGCACCGTGTAGTGCAGGGGCGTCTGGCCGCCGCTGGTGCGCGCCTGCACGTCGGCGCCGCTGCTCAGCAGCAGCAGCACGACGGGCGCATGCCCGCAGCTGCTGGCCACGTGCAGGGGGCTCCAGCCCTGCACACGCGCGCACGACCAAGCACTGCTGTGGGTGAGCGCTGCCCGCGATCGACCGCGGCGCCCGGCACGCGCAGATCCGCCATCACCTCATCGTCCTGCAAGTTCACGGCTGCGCCAGCGTCAGGCCCCAGCGCCGCTATGAGCAGCTGGCACAACTCCAGGCTGCCGCTGGCCGATGCGGCGTGTAGAAGCCCGCGGCCATCCTCGTCCTTGCCCTTGAGCAGGCGCTGGAGCTCGTTCTCTGGGAGCTGGCTCTGGAAGAACAGGAGGTGGCCCTTGCGCGCCTGCTCCACAGCTGCCTCCATCTTTGCACTTCTCATCGCCGCACGCGGAGGTCTACGTGCCCATGCGCCGGTGCGCGGCGCGGCGTGGACGTTGTAGAGCAGCCTGACTGTAGAGCAGGGACCTGACACACACAGCGTAGCATCATGGCTTCTGACGCGGCGCCTGCATCGGCGGTGCCCACGGATGAGGACGTGCGGGCGGAGCTGGCGGTGCTGCTCAAGAGCGCGGACCTGTCCGTCACCACAGGCGAGGCGCATCGCAGTGATGGTCACGACGGTGCAGCAGCCCCACGCAGGCGCTCGCCGCGCGGCTCGCCGCGTGGGCCACTCGGCGCAGCACGGCCCCGCAGCGAGCCCGCGAGCGGCTCCTCACGCACCACGCACCGCGACCGCGCCGCGCAGAGAAGATGCTCCGCAAGCAGCTGGAGGAGAAGCTGGGCTGCGATTTGACCGACCGCAAGCAGCTCGTGCGCGACGAGGTGTGCACGACGCTTGATGTTCCCGTCGCCCTGCCTGCGGGACGGCCAGGAGCAGCTGACAGGCGTGTTGTCGAGGCATAGATGAGCTGGCCACCAGGGCCCCAGGGGACCTTGCAGCGGCCGGGGGCGCCCATGCCCTTCGGCCGCACGCTTCGGGTCGCGGCTGCAGCCTCCAGCAAGTGAACGGGCGCAACGCGCTGCACGCCAATGCTGGGCACCGCAGGTGCAGGCGTACCTGGCGCAGCTTCAGCCGGAGGGCGACGAGGCGCCCGCCGACGAGCCGGCAGCAGCGGAGGAGGAGCCAGAGGAGGAGGAGGAGGAGGAGGCGCCCAAGAAAAAGTGCGTGCTGCTGCGCACAGGCCCTCTCTCTTGCACTCATCGCGGCACGCGGTGCCGGCGCGACTTCCGCCGCTGCCGTGCCGGGCGCACGACTGCCACCACCAAGGTGCACCACGGTGCTTCCGCTTCCGCAGGGCCAAGCCACCGCGCAAGAAGTCCGGGGGCGGCGGCGGCGGCGGCGGCGGCCGGTCTGCCCAGCTGGGTTCGGTGCTCTCGCCCGAGATGCAGGCCTTCCTGGGCGTGGAGAGCATGTCGCGGCCCCAGGTGGTCAAGGCCATGTGGGAGTACATCCGCAGCAACAACCTGCAGGTGCGCGCCTGCGCCGCACTAGCAACGCCCCTGCGTACACACGCCGTGCGCGCCCAGGGGGCCCTCACGCGTCGGGGCCGGCGCATGTGCCTTGGAGCACGTAGCGGCGCTCTGCAGGCGCCTCGCGTGCTGAGAGCGGCGCGCGAGGGTGTTGCGTGGGCAGGGCAGCGGGGCGGCGCCAGCCGGCGTGCTCTCTTCCAGGGGGGCCTGAGCCCGGGCGCAGGCGTGGCCACGGCTCTCCTCCGCGGCCGCCACGCGACTGCCGGTTGCTGCTGTTGCACGCCCCATGCGCGCAGGACCCCAGCAACAAGCGCAACATCCTCCTGGACGACAAGCTGGGCACCATCTTCAAGCAGCCCATCAACATTTTCAGCATGAACAAGCAGCTCAGCTGCCACTGCGCCAAGGCGGGCCAAGGTGCGCGCCCCACACAGGGCCTCGCGCGCTGGCCTCCACCCCACGAGGCGGCCAAAGCGGTGGACAGCGCACGCTCTGCACCGCCTGTGCGCGTGCGCGCGGCCCATGCGTGTGCGCTCGCCCGCTCGCCCCCTGGCCGCAGTGCCGGTGGGCTTCAGCGGCATCGACGCCGTCCTGGCGGCCACCAAGGGCAAGGTGAGTGCGCTGCGCCTCACGGAGAGAGGCGGGACGGCACGGGCGGCAATCCCCCTCCTGGGCGCGCATGGCCGCGACGGGTGCGTGCGCGCGGGCATACGTCGTCTGGCGCCGCCGCTGCTGCTGCTGCGGGGCGTGCAGAAGAAGAAGCGCGGCAGCGACGACGGCGACGGCGACGACGACTACGCCGAGTCGGGCCCGAGCAGGAAGAAGGGCAAGGGCGGCGGCGGCGGCGGCGGCGGCGGCTGGCAGAGACCTGTGCAGGTCGGTGAAGCGGCCAGGGAGGAAGGGACGGAGGGAGGGAGGGCTGGGCCCTACGGCGGTTTGCGCCTGCTCGGCCTTGCAGTGGGCTGGGCGTTGGTTGGGTGGCGCCGCGCGTCCTGGCGGGGCGCGGGTGCAGAGCCAGCGTTGGTGCTTGCCCGCTTGTTGCGGTCGCCTGCACGCGGCGGCGGGAGCAGACCACCTCCTGTCAGCGTGCGTTCGTGCGTGCGTGCGTGCGTGCGTGCGTGCGTGCGTGCGTGCGTGCGTGCGTGCGTGTGACGTGCCCGCGCGCTCACGCTGTCCCCTCAACCCAGGTGAGCGAGGGCCTGGCGGAGCTGCTGGGCACGGGCGGCAAGCCCATTGCGCGGTCAGAGATCACCAAGCGCATGTGGGCCTACTTCAAGAGCAACAACCTCATCGACCCCTCCAACAAAAAGTGAGTGAGCGCCTCGCGTGGAGCGCGGGGCCAGGTGCTGCCGGCGGCCACTGGGCGGTCAGGTGCAGAGCCGCTGTGTGTGCGCGGGGGCCCGTGGCAGCCCGGTGCTGCTGCGCTGGCTTTGCTCTGGCGGGCGCGGGGCGGGGCGGCTTGACGTGGCGGCGGGGCGGGGCGGTGCCGCGCTGGGCCTCGTGCCCGCAGGATGGTGCTGTGCGACGAGCGGCTGCGCAAGCTGACGGGCGTGGACAAGTTCGCCGCGTTTGGGCACGCCAAGTTCCTGGCGCCACACATTGGCAAGGCGGCGGCCCAGGAGGACGACGACGAGGAGGACGAGGACGAGGAGGAAGACGACGACGAGGACGGCGACGCGTCGGGCTGAGCAGCTGCGGTGGCTGGGGGGGGGAGAGAATGTTTGCCCGGGACTGCTTGACTGACTCAGGTCTTATCGGGCAGAGGGGGACATCACGAGGGGGGGACGTTGGACGAGTCGCGACACGTTGCTGCTGTGGGGTTGATGGCGGGGCTGCTGTTGCTGACTGGGTGCTGCTGACAGGGGCTGGGGCTTTTGCAGACCACCACGACGGTGCGGCTTTTGCAGGATCTCAAGCGCCGCTGCACAGAGCACTTTCAGCTGGCGCCGCCGGCCGCTTTTGCTTGGCTTCTCTGCTTGTTGCTGTGCGTCTGTGTGTGTGCGCGGTCAGTGCTGGTGCAATCACGCAGTCTTTGCCGCGGAGGAGGGCTGCATAGCATCGGCGCGATGGATCACGCGCGCGTAAGATGCGTCTCACAGCTGGCCGCGCTCCAGGTGCTCCTGGATCGCCGCCTCCTCCAGCGCCCTCAGGAAGCGCGACAGCTCGCACGCGCCGGCGGCCGCCAACCCCCCGCCGCCGCGCGCCGCCCCGTGCTGCGCGGCCAGCGAGGCGTGCGCCAGGAAGGGCAGCTTGCGCAGCGTGCGGCCGCTGAGCCCCTCGCACAGCGCGGCGCAGCGCAGCAGCATCCCGCACGCCGCCAGCGCCGCCCGCTCCTCCTGCGCCGCGCCGCCGTCGCCGTCCTCCATGCACGACGCGTCCGCGCACCCGCCGCCTGCAAAGGAGAGCGCAACGCAGCACACAGGTCCACGCGCTGGTCAACACGGGAGACAAAGAGGATCCTCCCTCTGCCGTGTCTATGCGCTCAGGCGGCGGGCGCTCTCGCACACCTCCTGCGTGGCCGCTGTCTGCGCCGTGGGTCGGCGCTGCGGCGGGGAACGTGGCGGACGCCGGCGCGAGCAGCAGCAGCATCAGCCCCAGGCCCCCGGGCAGCGCCAGCAACCCGCCCGGCGCCACGCCGCCACGCGGGGGCTCCGGCGCCGCCACGCCCGCCACGTTGGCGCCTGCGGGGACGCCGCCGTGCCCCGCGGCGCGCAGGCTGGCGTGCAGGTCCCACCAGAGGTGCGCCGCCGCCGCCGCTGCAGGGCTGTGCTGCTGCGACGGTTGCTGCTGCGACTGAGCCATCGGCGGTGGTGGTGGTGACGCGGCGGCCGCCAAGGCGGGGACGGCGGCGCA
>VFQP010003444.1_pt1 | contig 16029 bp, 16 predicted proteins | sample 3512351 | NCBI WGS metagenome assembly VFQP01 (sample SAMN10412372, study PRJNA504923) | tailings metagenome | isolation source: Relicate 1 Philex TSF1 revegetated site | place: Philippines: Tuba, Benguet | collected 2017-08-29 | reverse complement strand
CGCTTCGGCCAGGACTTTCCCCTGCTCGCGCGTCATCAGCAGCGCCAGATCGTCGATATTGGCGAGCACCAACTCCGCCCAACGGCGGATGATCGCCGAACGCGATTTGGCTGGCAGCGCCCGCCATGCGGGTAGCGCGCTATTCGCCGCATCGATCGCGCGTTTCGTCTCCGCGGCCCCCATCAACGGCACGGTGCCGATGATCGCAGCGGTGGCCGGATCGTCGACCGGAATCGTCCGGCCGTCGTCGGCGCCAACCCAGAATCCGTCGATATAGGCGTGGGTGGCGAATAGCGAAGCATCCTTCAATGCAACGGTCATCTTTCCAATTCAGCCTTCGCTCCGGACGCGACGCGCCAAGGCCGCCATCGCCGCGAGCACGATACTGCCCGCGATCAAGACGGTACTGACCGCCGCGATGGTCGGATCCAATTCGTCGCGGAGCGACGTGAACATGACTTTGGTGATCGTCATGTTCGATCCGGCGGCGATGAACAGCGAGACGACGACCTCGTCCATCGACGTGACGAACGCGAAGAGCAGGCCGGACATCACGCTGCCGCGAATTTGCGGGAAGGTCACGCGTCTGAACGCTTCCCATCGCGAACAACCAAGGCTAAGGGCGGCACGCTCGTAGACTGGATCGATCGCCCGCAGACCGGACAACGTCGTAACGATCACGAACGGTACGGCCAGCATCGCATGCGCAAGAACGAGCCCGGCGAAGCTGCCCAGCCAATTGAGCCGCGCATAAATGAAGAAAACGCCGATCGCCACGATCATATGCGGTACGACGAGCGGCATCAGAAACAGCGTGTTCGTCGCCTTCAGAAGCCGGCCGTGGCCGTGATGGAGCGCGTAGGCCGCCGCTACGCCGACCGGCCCCGTCACCAGCACGGTGACGACGGCGATCTGCAGGCTGCGCAGCAGCGCCCCCGACCAGAGCGGCGAATTCATCATGCGGTCGTACCAACGCAGCGACCAGATCTCGGGCGGAAAGTCGAGATAGCGCGTCCCCGAGAAGGACATCGGCGCCACGATCAGCACGGGCACGACGAGAAAGAGTAGGATGGCGGCCGCCAAAACGAACAGCACGGCGCGGGCCTGTCGGGAAATCGCGTCGTTCATCGTTTCGACTCAGCCGGCGACACGAGCCGTTCGAGCGACAGGAAACGCGTGACGATCGCGAGCGCCGCGACGACGATCGCGGCGAACAACACGCCCACGGCGGCCGACTGTCCCCACGCGCTGTTGAGGTTGATATCGCGCTCAATGGCGATCGCCACCATGATCGTGCGCCCGCCGCCCAGCAAAGCGGGCGTGATGTAGAAGCCGAGGCTGAGGATGAAGACGAGCATCGCGCCCGCCATCAGCCCCGGCGCCGACAAGGGCAGATAGACGCGCCGGAACGTCGTCCATCCCGAAGCGCCGAGGCTCAACGCGGCGCGCACATAGGCCGGGTCGATGCGCGAAAGCTGCGCATAAAGCGGGAAGACGAGGAAAGGCAGCATGATATGCACCATGCCGACCGACGCGCCGAACAGATTATGCATCATCCGCAAAGGTTCCTCGATCACGCCGAGGCCGATCAAAGTCTTGTTGACAACCCCGCGACTTTGCAACAGCACGAGCCAGGCATAGGTGCGCACGAGCACGCTGGTCCAAAACGGCAGCGCAATACAGGCCAGGCACAAGCCGCGCAGCCACGGCGGCATCAACGTCAACGCGACGCAAATGACGTAGCCGAGCACGGTGCAGATCGCGGTCACCATGCACGCGACCCAGATTGTCAGCCACAGGCTGGAGAGATAGGACGTATCGCCAAGTACCGCCGCGTAATGGCCCAGGCTCGGCGTACCGTCGACCAGGAATGACAGCGTCAATAGCCAGCCGAGCGGCAAAACCAACGCCGCGCCCATCAACGCGAGTGCCGGCGATAGCAGCCACCACATGACACGCCGTTCTCGCCGCTCCGCGGCGGCGATTTCGGGGTTCGTCGCCGCGGTCACGCGGGCACCACCGGTGTTACGGCGGGATCGATGCCGAATTCAACCTTGCTGCCGGGCACCGGAAAGCCGGCGAACCCCGCGCGGATCTGCCGTCGCGCTTGAATCGGCGTCCCGTCGCGCATTACAGCGATGATCAACGCGCTGTCGCCCTGATAGATGACATCGGAGACATCGACCGTCACGCGCGCATGCCGCGGCTCGATTTCATCCGGCAGTAATACGCGCTCCGCGCGCACGACGAGGACGAGTTCAGCGGCGTCGGGGATCGCGTCAAACCCCACAACCGGCGTGCCGTCGGCGAGCGACACGACCCCGCTATGGCGGCGCGCGGATAGAAGATTGGTTTCGCCCACAAACCCGGCAACGAACCGCGACGCGGGACGATCGTAGATGTCGCTCGGCTTGGCGCATTGCACGATACGACCGCGATCCATGACCGCAATCCGGTCGCTCATCGTCATCGCTTCGCGCTGATCGTGGGTAACATAGACCGTCGTCGCGCCGATACGTCGATGTAGGTGGCGGATTTCAACCTGCATCTCTTCGCGCAAATTCTTGTCGAGCGCAGAAAGCGGCTCGTCCATCAGTACGATGCGCGGCGAAAATACGACAGCGCGGGCGAGTGCGACCCGCTGACGCTGCCCGCCCGATAGTGCCGCGACATTGCGATCGGCCATGCTTTCCAGACGGACCAAGCGTAATGCATCGGCGACGCGCTTGCGGATATCGACAGAGGGAACTTTGCGCACCGAAAGCGGGAAAGCGACATTTTCGTCCACGCTCATATGCGGAAACAGCGCGTAATTCTGAAACACCATGCCCAAATCGCGCCGGTTGGCCGGCAGTGCGGTCACATCCGCGCCGCCGAAGCGCACGGCGCCGCTTTGCGGATAGGCGAAACCGGCGAGAATGTTAAGCAGCGTGGTCTTGCCGGAGCCAGATGGGCCAAGCAGAGTCAGAAATTCCCCCGCCTCGATCCGTAAGCTCACACCGTCGAGCGCCGTGAAGTCGCCATAGACCATCCGCACAGCATCGATCTCGATCGCGGGCGGCGGCGTGATGTTCGAAAGAGACAAATCAACCTCGTCGTCGGATCGGGAGGAAAAGGCGGTCCGGCCGCATCAGCCGATCCGCCTTTCGTCGTATCACTGAATGAAGCGCGAGAAACGTTGATACGCAGCATCCGCAGCCGGCGACGCATACCAAGTTTGATCCGCATACATCTGCAGTTTTACGTGCTCCGGCGCCGTCGGCAACCAAGCTTTCTGCTCGGCGGTCAGAATACTCTCGTCGAACGCCTTGGGATTGACCGGCCCGTAAGCGATCAGCGTCGAATACTTAGCCTGATTCTTGGCTTCGAGCGCGCTGTTGATCAAGCGCATCGCCCCCTGCGGATTTGGCGCATTCTTGGGCACCATGAAGCATTCGACGTCGATGAAAGCTTGGTTCCACACGAAGCCCACATTGGAACCTTCCTTGGCCAGATCGTAGGCGCGCGAGCTCGCGACCAGGATCATGTCGACCTCGCCGTCGCGCAACAGCTGCGAGGCCTGCGCTGGCGAGCGCCACCACACATTGATATGCGGCTTGATCTGCTCCATTTTGCGGAACGCACGGTCAAGCCCGTCGCTCGTCTTCAGCGTTTCGTAGACTTTTTCCGGGTCGACACCGTCGGCGATCAACGCGGCTTCGAGCGAGTACAGACCTTCCGCCATAAGCGCGCGACGCCCAGGGAATTTCTGGACGTCCCAGAAATCGGCCCAGCTTCCCGGTTCGCGGCCGCGCATCCGCGTCTTGTTGTAGGCGATGCCATAAGTGAAAGTGAACATGCCTACGTATTTCTCGCGCGCGAGATTGGTGGGCAGACGCGACTTATCGACAATCGAGTAATCGATCGGCCGGAGCCAATCGGATTGCGCTGCCGTCTCGCAACGCGCGAAGCCGATCGAGATCGTGTCCCAGCCGGGCGCCTGGGCGGTCAAATGGGCGCGAATGCCGGGCCAACCGCCGTGGCTTTCGACACGCAACTGCATCCCAAGCTTACCGACATCCGCCAGCAGCGCGTCGCGCTGAGCTTCCCCGGTAATGCCGCCAAAGCTGGTGTGGGTGACAGTGCCTTGCGCCAACGCGGCGGCAGACCAGCCTAGGGCCAACGTCGCCGCAAGAATTCTCAGTATTTTCATCGCGCTCTCCTGTTCTCTCGGTTGGTTTGTGCGGGGTTAGATCGCCGTCACCCGCTTATTAAACATGATGCATCATCCATGATTTTGAGTCTAGGTATTTACAACAATGATGCTCAGGTGACGATTTCTTCGATCTCGATCAGCGCAACGTCGGCCGACGGCCGGATCTGGCACGCTAGGCGTGAAGTCCGCGTGACGCGCATAAGTGTGTCGAGCATTCCTTCTTCGTCATCCGCGGGCGCACCCAACGCGGCGTAGGATTCCGGCGAGAGGACGACGTGGCAGGTGGCGCAGGCGAGGCTGCCTTCGCATGCGGCCTCGATCTCCATGCCCGCCGCCTTCATGCTTTGCATGACCGACGTGCCGGGAAGGAACTCAAACTCGCGCGCCACCCCATCCTTGGCTTTAACTCTTATTTTGGTCATCAGGCGGCACTGGCTCCCTGCTCTATCGACGGGATGGCGACGACGCCACGGGTCGTCGAATGGCCTTGCGGCGGCGGCGTCGCCGGACGCACCCGCCCGAACACGGCGCTCGCGCAGATCGCGGCTTCGCTGAAGCCGCAAAGGATCAATTTGCGCTTGCCCGGATAGGCGGCGATATCGCCGATCGCATAGATCCCGGCGCGGGACGTCGCCATCGTCGCCGGATCGACGGGCACGAGCCCTTTATCGCCGGCGATATTCCACGCGCCGATCGGCTCCAGATCGGAATCCAATCCGAAACAGGCGACGAGGTGATCGGCGACGATCCGGCGGCGCGCGCCATCCAACGAAATCGCATCGACATGGGTCAAACACTGCGCGGTGCCTTCGACGGATTCGAGGCGATACGGCGTCACTATGTCGAGGCGCCCAACCGCCGCCGCATCGCGCAAGCGGCGCTCGGTTTCCGGCGCGCACGCGAATTTATCACGCCGATGCAGGATCGTGACATGTGCCGCGACTTCACCCAAATGCAGCGCCCAATCGGCCGCCGAATCGCCGCCCCCGGCGACGACGATCCGTCGCCCGCGAAACCGCGCGACATCGTCGATCGCGTAGATGATTGCACCATCCTCGAATTTCGCGATCTCCGGTATGTCGGGTCTGCGCGGCCGGATCATCCCCGCCCCGCCCGCCACCACGAGAACCTTCGCCTCGATCGTCGAACCGTCGTCGAGGCGTATGACGCCATCGCCCGGATCGACGACCTGCCGCCCGAGCAACACGATCGGCGAGAACGGGGCCGCTTGCGAATAGAGCCGCATCACCAACTCGCGGCCCGAAACGCGTTCGAACCCGGGAATGTCGTAGATCGGCTTTTCGGGATAAAGCGCCGCGCACTGCCCGCCGACTTCGCCGCGCGGATCGACGAGCGCGCAGCGTAATCCCAGCATTCCGAACTGGAACACAGCCGACAGACCGACGGGGCCCGCTCCGGCGATGACCACGTCGGCCTTATAGCTTTTGGCTTTCGGTGCCGATTGCGTGCGCATCGCCGAATCACGGACCCACAGCAGTGGCATCGACTTCGACGATGAAATCCGGACGCGCGAGACCCGAAATATAGACAAGCGTCGATGCCGGCTTCGTATCGCCCAGCACCGCCGAGCGCACCTTGACGAACTCGGCATAGTCGGCCGGATCCTTCAAATAGACCGTCGTCTTGACGACATTCTTGAGGTCCATGCCGGCCGAACGCAGCACAGCGCGCACCGCCGCCCAGGCGAGTTCGCTTTGCGCCTTGATGCCAGCGGGCGCATTGCCGTCACGATCGACGCCCACCTGCCCCGCCACATAGACGGTGCGCCAGTTCGCCGGCACCTCGATGCCGTGGCTATAAGTCGGCGGCGCGGGCAGTTCGGGCGGATTGTGAATCTTCGTCATGTCGTTGCTCCTGTTTTCTCAAGTGGGTTCGTACGCGACTGTGTCAGCGGATGAATGGGCCCGACGGGTGTGCGCGCGGCCATTCGCGGATCATCGTCAGATACTTGGCGAGCGAGCGATCGCCCGCCGTCAGCAATCCCTGGCGATAGCGTAAAGCGTTGAGAACCGGGCGGTCCTCCGCAATCGTGCGCTCGGAGATGATCTTGGCGGCGGCTAAGCGTTCTTCCGCACCCGGCTGCTTCAACACCATGTACGCGCCGAAGACTTCGTGCACGCCCGGATAGGGAATGCCGAACCCGGTGATTGCCGCACACCACCAGCCGTCATACGTGCCGTGACGATAGAAGAACATGCCGCGAAGCCCCATGCGCCATTCGATCGGCTTGCCGCCTTGATGAACGGCGGAAACGTCGTATTCGAGCCCCCACTGATTCCAGCGAATCAAATCGTGCGGATCGGCGCTGGAGAATTGAACGCCGTGCACCGCCTTGAGATGTTGCATGTCGGGCGTATTCGCGGCGAACACCCAAGGATCGGCCTCGATCGGCGCGGGCAGCGAATAGTTGCCCAGCAGGCATTCGCTTTCATCGACCGGCAAAGATGGGAAATCATAGAGCGGCGTTTCGCCGTTGAACGCCCAGATGATTCCCCATCGCTCCATCGTCGGAAACCGGAACAAGCATGCGCCTTTGGGCGGCGGATCACCCACGCCCGTCTTCACACAGACGCCGTTGGAATCGTACTGCCAATGATGGAACGGACATTGGATCGTATTCTCGACGACTTTTCCGGTCGCCAAGTCGGCGCCGACATGCGGGCAATAAGCGCTCAACACGCGCACGACGCCGTCGTCAGCCCGAAACACGACCACGCGGCCGTCGAGAAAGCCGCGCCCGATCACTTCACCCTTGCCGACGTCCTTCGAGAAACAGATCGGATACCAGGATTGGCGGAACAATCCTTCCTCGCCCTCGCGCGGAATCGGCTTGCTGCGCGGCGCGATCGGCTTGGGCAGCGATACGGAATCGGTCATCTCGAGCCTCTCTGTTTCAAAGTCGGTTGTCGGAGGATTTCAGAACGCCAGGCCCGAACAGAGCGGCGATTAACGCGTCGATCTGGGCCAATATCATATGAACGCCACGATGCGTGGAGGCGCCCCGCGCCCGCGCGGCGCGAAGCAACGCGGTCACATCGGGCTGCATGACGATCTCGGCGACAAGACAGCCCGGCTCGATTGATTCGGCTGCGACGGGCAGTGGATCGCCGTCGTGCATCCCGAGTGACGTTGCGTTGACCACAAGATCATAGCCGCGCGCATCGGCCTCACCCGCACGTATGCGTTTGCCGGGACACAGAGCGGTGATGCGGTCGGCGAGCGTCGTCGCCTTGTCGATCGATCGATTGGCGATGGCAAGCGATTCAATATCCGCTTCGGCAAGAGCTAATGCGATGGCGGTCGCGGCACCACCAGCCCCGAGGAGCAAAGCGCGCTTTCCCGTAAGGACATGGCCTTCGGCGTTCAATCCGGCGACGAAAGCCGCGCCATCGAGCATATCGCCTTCGAACCGTCCGTCCGGCAGCCGGCGCGCGACGTTGGCCACGTTGAGTTTCGCCGATGCCCCCGTGCGCAGTTCGCACAATGCCGCGACGGCGGGTTTATAAGGCAACGTCACAACGACGCCCGGCACGTTCTCCGTATTCCGTAGCCCCTCCCATGCGGTCGGCAGCTTTTCAGGCGTCACATCCCAGGGAACGAGAACGGCATCGATCCCGAGCGCCTGGCAACGCGGATTGAAGAAGGCGCCTGTCCGCAGATGCGCGGTCGGATGCGCCAGATGCGGCACGATTTTGGTCGTGCCGCAGATGCGCGCTCCAGACGTCGATGGAGAGGTGTCTTCTTTTTTCATGGTACCGCCTTGACAGAAACACATGATGCACGATACATCATGGTTTGTCTAGAGGGAGAATTGAATGGCCCCGGTAAATCAACCGAGCGACGACGCCCCAATCTCGTTTTTAAAAGGAAAAGCCCTGCAACTGCGTCGGAACATGTTGGTGCAAGCCGCCGGCAAGGGGCAGGGCTATCTCGGACAAGGCTTCGGCATGGCCGACTTTCTCGCGGCACTCTATTTCTACGAATTGCGATACGACCCCGATGACGCGAATTGGAAGGACCGCGACAGGTTCTATTTGTCGACGGGCCATTACTCGATCGCGATGTGGGCCGTACTCGTCGAAGCGGGTTACCTCGATAAGTCACTCCTGCCCAGCTATGGCGCCGACGAAAGCCCGCTGGAAATGAGTACGATCGAAAATCGCCTTCCGGGCGTGGAGATGACGGGCGGCTCGCTTGGTCATGGGCTCGGTATCGCCACGGGGGCCGCACTCGGCTATCGCATCGCCAAACGCGATGCGCGCATCTTCGTCGAAATCTCCGACGGCGAACTTCAAGAAGGTTCGACCTGGGAAGCGGCGACCGCCGCCGCTTCGTTCGAACTCGACAATCTGATCGCCGTCGTCGACTGCAATGGAATCCAAGCCGACGGACCGATGGTCGTGAAGGTCGAGCCGGTCGCCGATCGATGGCGTTCCTTCGGCTGGGACGCTGTGGAAATCGACGGCAACGACATGGAACAGCTCGTCGCGGCTTTGCGTTGGGCGCGCGGCCGCCAGCGCAAACCAAAGATGATCGTGATGCGCACGAAGCCCGGAAAGGGCGTCGCGCGTCTCGAAGCGCGGGAGAAGGCGCATTTCATTCAAGTTGGCGCCGAAGAATGGGTCGTGCTGGGGCGCGAGTTGGAGGCGGAGAATGTTTAAAGGACGCACATTGGGCATGGGCGAGGCCGAAGCGATCGGCGCCCGCCCCACGATCAACGCGCCATTCGCGAAAGGTCTGCTATCGGCTCAAGCGGAACTGGGCAATCTCGTCGTTCTCACCGCCGATCTCGGAAAATATACCGACGTCTATCCGTTCCGGGACGCGCACCCTTCCCGCTTCTATAACGTCGGCATGGCCGAACAAGCGCTCGTGACCGTCGCCGCCGGCCTCGCCAAAACCGGATTTGCCGCGATGTGCACGACCTATGGCTGCTTCGCCACGCGCCGCGCCTATGATTTCATCGCGATCGCCTGCGCGCATGGCGATGCGAACGTGAACATCTTCGCCGGCCTGCCCGGCATCACCACCGGCTACGGCGGAACGCATCAGGCGATCGAGGATCTCGCCTTGATGCGCTCCATCCCCGACCTCGTCGTCGTCGATCCTTGCGACGCGACCGAAATGGAACAGGTCACGGCCACGCTCGCGCGGACGCCTGGGTCCTCGTATTGCCGCCTGCTACGTTCTAACGTCGCCCAGGTTCTCGATCCAGCGACGCATCGATTCGAGATCGGTAAGGCCTATCCCTTGCGTGCTGGCGAGCAGATCGGCTTCGTTTCGACGGGTTTCATGACGGAGCGTAGTCTCGACGCCGCCAGCATGCTGGCAGTCGAAGGCGTTTCGTGCGGCGTTCTACATTGCCCGACGATCAAACCGTTCGATGTAGCGGCCGTCGTCGAGTTCGCGCGGCGTCACGAAAAACTCGTGATCGCCGAGAACCATGTCGCAATTGGTGCTTTGGGAACCCTGGTCCGGGACGCGCTTTACGCCGTCGGCCTGCTGCGCCCCATCCTGCATGTCTGTATCCCCGACAAATTTATCGAATGCGGATCGGTCCCCTATCTGCAGGACAAATACGGCCTGACGACGGGCCGGATCGTCGAACGCGTCGTGCATTGGCATAACGCCTGAAACAGAATAACGGCAGGGAGAATGGAATGATCGTCTTCGGAGCGCCCAACCGCTACGTGCAAGGACCCGATCTGCTCGACCAATTGCCGGCGGAATGCGCGCGACTGGGCAATCGGCCGGTCGTGGTCATCGATGCCACCGTTCGCGATCTCTATGATGCGCGTTTGCGGGAATCGTTCGCGCAAGCAAAAATCCCCTACGCCCCCATTCTGTTCGCGGGCGAGGTGACGACCACGGAAATCGACCGGCTGCACGCCGAGGTTTCTGCTTCCAAGCCGGATCTCGTCGTGACCATCGGCGGCGGCAAGACGATCGACGCGGGCAAAGGTCTGCGCGCGAAACTTGATGCGCGGCTAATCACCGTACCGACCGTGGCGTCGAACGACTCTCCGACCAGCCACATTCTTGTCGTCTACGACGAGAATCATCGGCTGCAAGGCGTCTCGAAGATGCGCGCCAATCCCGACACCGTCCTCGTCGACACGCGCGTGATCGCCAACGCGCCCGTGAAACTGTTCTCGGCTGGCATCGGTGACGCGATCGTCAAGAAGTACGAGGTCGAACATTGCATCAACGCCGGCGGACTGAACGTTTTCGGCGCGCGGCCGCCTTTGACCGCCTTGGCGATCGCCAATGCCTGCCACGCCACGCTTGTCGCCGACGCATCTGCCGCGATCCGTGCGGTCGATGCGCATGCGCCGGACGCGGCGCTCGAACGGGTCATCGAAGCGACCGTCCTGATGAGCGGACTTGCCTTCGAGAGCGGCGGGCTTTCCATTTCCCATGCCATGACACGCGGGCTAACCGCCGTGAACGGCCCGGCCCAGGCATTCCACGGTCATCAGGTTGCCTACGGGCTGCTGGTCCAGTTCGAACTCGATGGCCGCCCCGATCCCTTCATGGCCGAGATGCTGGCATTCTATGCCGATACTCGCCTGCCGGCGGGGCTCGTCGATCTCGGCATTCTGGCGCCGACCGCAACGGACTTCGCGGCGATCGCCGCCCCGAGCGCCGCCGCCCCCCATACGAAACATTTCAGCCGCCCGTTGGCGGTCGGGGATATCATCGCCGCCATGCAACGAGTCGAGGCACGGCGCGCGCGGCTAACCCGTCCCGTTACGCGCGCGACGTAATCGAAGCGAGGGTTCGGAGAGAAAGATGGCCGCTCTTCAGCAGCTCGAACGCGAAAACATGTCGATGCGGATCTATCGCCAGATCCGCGACGCCTTGATGGATGGGCAATACGTCCCCAAGGAACGGCTCGTCATCAACAAGATCGCCGCTGAGTTGGGAGTAAGCAATACGCCCGTACGCGAGGCGATTTTCCGTTTGGTGAGCGAGCAGGCGCTCGACTTCAAAACTGCGACGGGGATTTATGTTCCGGTCCTCACTGCGGACCGGCTGCGCGAAATCCAGCTGATCCGAAGCCACCTCGAAGGGGAAGCGGCATTTCGGGCGGCGAAGGTCATTTCTCCCGTCGATCTCGACCGGTTACACCACATTCAAGACGAGTTCGTTAGCGCCGCCGCGAGCGATCCAAAGCTCGCAAGTCTCAGAAATCGTCATTTCCATTTTTCCCTGATGGAAATTGCCGAAATGCCGACGCTTTATTCGGTCGTGGAGAATATGTGGGTCATGATGGGCCCGCTTCTAACGGTCTTCCACCAAACAGTACCGGTGCGCCAGCTTGCCGATCGGTCCCATCGGCACTTCGAAGTTCTTGCCGCCCTTGAAGCCGGTGATGGACCTGCCGCGCGCGCCGCAATTCAGTCGGACATTGCGTGGGGGAAAGTCATGATCGATTGGGTTGAGGAGAATTTCGACAGTTCGGTCGAGGATCATGAATCCCGCAAGACGGGCGGCAAGGCTTTGGCGCGGTGAAGCCTCGGATCGCGTTGACGCGTCGTTTTCCTGAGAGTTTGGAGAAGACCCTTACCGCTCGCTTCGATTTGACCGTCAATTCCGAAGATCATATTCTTTCAGGAGACGCCCTCGCCGCACATTGCAAGGGTGCTGACGCGATCATCGTCTCACCAACCGAACGAATCGATGCGGAGTTTCTCCGGCATACCGCGCACCATCTGCGTGTGGTCGCTACTTTTTCCGTCGGGTACGATCATATCGACCTCGTGACAGCACGCGCCTATGGAATTGCGGTTTCAAACACGCCCGATGTTCTGACCGAAGCGACCGCCGATATCGCTATGCTATGCCTTCTCGGTGCCAGCCGCCGCGCACGTGAATGGCAATGCCTTCTTTATGGAGGGCACTGGGATCGCTGGTCGCCGACCCAGATGCTGGGTACGGGCCTTTCCGGCAAGCGGCTAGGCATCCTTGGCCTGGGCCGAATCGGGCTCGCGATGGCCCATCGCGCCCGCGCCTTTGGTCTGACGATCCACTACCATGCCCGCCGCCCGAACGCCGGAGCGGCGCCCGATTTCGACTTCATCGCGGACTTCGAAGGTTTTCTACGCCGCTCTGATTTTCTGTCGCTGCATGCGCCATCGACGATGGAAACGCGCGGCATCCTGAACGGCGACGCAATTGAGGCGCTCCCGCCCGGGGCCATTGTCGTCAATACGGCGCGCGGTGATCTAATCGACGATGACGCGCTGATTGCCGCGCTGCGGTCGCACAAGATTGCGGCGGCCGGCCTTGACGTTTTCCGGAACGAGCCGCGTCTCGATCCGCGCTACCTGGAGCTTCCGAACGTTTTTCTACTACCGCATATCGGCAGCGCGACGCTCGAAACGCGCGATGCGATGGGCGCCGCAGTTTTCTCAAATATTTCTGCCCATTTCGACGGGCTTCCGATGCCGAATGCCGTACTGGCCTGACCGAAAGTTAGTCGATTGCATTCATCGTACTGCTCCAGAACGCCGAAGCCCGCCACTGGTTTCCCAGGGCGGGCTTCTTCGTCTCTAACGAATGGTCGGAGCGGCGGGATTCGAATCCTGAGCGGCATCGCCGCGAACCCAGTCCCCCAGACCGTATAAGATCGTTTTATATCAATATTGTTTTCCACGATATCGAGGCATTTTGAGCTCTTTTGCGGAAAATGATGCCTCCAGCGCTCTGGCGTAGATTGCTCGATAAATCGGGCTAACCTTCGTGTTCACACTCGTCCACGCCGCAAAACCGCTTCGACTTCCAGGCCGATCGCCAGCAGCGCCCTGTCGGACATCGCCTCGCCCATCAAGGTCAGGCCGACGGGCGCGTCGCCGGGTGCGTGGCACGGGATCGTCAACGCGCAGCGATCCAAGAAATTCGCGATCCCGGGATTGCGGATTAACGTCAGATTCGTCGCAAGCCAGGCAGCATCGTCATGCTCCACCGACGCGATCGGCGGAGCGATGATATGCGTCGTGGGCATGATCACCGCGTCGAAGCGCGCCGTCGCGGCGGCGGCACGGGCCGAAACATCCGACCGCCCCCGGCAAAACGCGATGTAATCGGCGGCGGAGATCGCGGCACCGGCGCGCAGCCGGCGCGCGATGCGCGGATCGTAGAAATCGCCGCGCGCGACGAGCAATTCGCGATGCCACCAATAGCCTTCGGTGACGGCGATGGAAAGACCTGCGACGAGATCGGCCATCGCGCGCAATTCGGCGAAGTCAAAAGTCTCGATCACCGCCCCGGCCGCCGACAGCATCGACACGGCACGCTCGAACGCGGCGGCGACAACCGGATCGAGCCCTTCCGTGACGTGATTGCCCGGCAGACCGAAACGCAAGTCCCGCAACGGCCGCGATGCCAAGATCGTATCGGCTTCGCCCGCGAGAACCGCATCCATCGCGGCGCAACAGGCGACGCTGCGCGCCAGCGGTCCGATCGAATCGGCCGAGAAGGCGAGCGGAATTGTGCCGTCGAGTGGTACACGCCGCGCCGTCGGCTTGAACCCCGTCAGTCCGCAAAGCGCGGCCGGCACGCGCACCGAACCGGCCGTGTCGCTGCCCAAGGCCGCGATCGCCATATCATCGCTGACCGAAACCGCCGCGCCGGACGACGAGCCGCCGGGAATGCGCCGCGCCGCGCGGTCGTAAGGATTAGCAGGCGTGCCGTAATGCGGATTGGTGCCCGGCGACCCCATGGCGAATTCGGTCATGTTGGTCGTGCCGAGAATGACGGCGTCCGCTTGTCGTAGCCGTGCGACCACCGGCGCATCGGCGATGGCGGGCGGCGATGTCGCCAACGCCTTGGAACCCGCCAATGTCGTGCTGCCGGCGACATCGCAGAGATCCTTGATCGAAATCGGTAGTCCCGCGAGGGGGCCAAGCGCATTTCCGGCCGCACGGCGCGCATCGATCTCGCGCGCCGCGGCGAACGCCACATCACGGAACAGACGGATGAAACTGCGCCGCCCCTCGCCCGCCGGATCGTCGATCCGGGCATAGGCGGCCTCGACGAGTGCCGAAGATGTTGTCGCACGACGATCCAGCGCCGCCCGCATGTCGGCGATCGTCATTGCGGCAAGGCGCGCTCGGAATCCTGCGGCCGTTCTTTCGCCAGCGTCGACCAATAGGCGCGATCGACCGTGTTGAGGCTCGCGCGGATGGCTTCCTCGGCGCGGTCCGGATTATGGGTCGCGATGGCGTTGTAGATCGCCTCGTGATGCTCGTAGGCGATGCGGCCGATCTCCGGATAACGCAGGACGATATCGCGCTGCTGCGCCAACCAGTCAACCACGACCGCGTGCAGGCGCACGAGCAACGGATTGCCGCAGATCCGCGCCAATTCAAGATGAAGCTCGTTGTCCGTCGCCTCGAACGCGTCGCGGTCACCGATCGCTTTCTCGTTGGCGAGCAGCCGCTCGCGCAGCCGGGCGATATCCGCAGGCGTGGCGCGGCGCGCGGCTTCGCGCGCCAGCCCGGTTTCGAGCAGCGTGCGCAGATCGTGCATCGAGCGCAGGCCTTCGGGATTGCTGAGATAAAGCTGTGCCGCGGTCGACAATTCGCTCAAGATTTTCGCAGGGTCCGGCGCGCAAACCCGCGCGCGTGCACCGCTGCCCAAGGTCACAAGACCTTTCTTCTCCAACGCGAATAACGCCTCGCGAACCGAAGGCCGGCCGACGCCGAAGCGCGTCATCAAAGCGCGCTCGGATGGCAGAAAATCGCCCACGCGCAGAACGCCGTCGGCGATATCGCGCTCGAGGCGCGCGCCGACCTCCTCCGAAAGCTTCTTCTTGCGTATCCGCTCGTCCGTCATGCCGTCGGTCTCTCCGCCCATTCGCATATCACGCGAATCGCCTTGGTTGTAATAGCCCAGCCCCTAGGCATTGCCCAGGGCCGCCCCAGTCCCGCGATCGAAAAGATGGACACGGGCGCCGGGTATGGTCAGCTTCAGCCGGTCGCTGGGCGACACGGCCACGTCCTTGCCCACGCGGAAAGTCAAATCACGCCCGGCGACGGTCGTATTGATGTACTTCTCCGATCCAAGCGAGGAAACCATTCCCACCTCGCAGGCGAGTTGCGGATCGTCCGCCGCATCGGGCGGCGCGATCGCCACATCCTCAGGGCGGATTCCCAGTACCACCGGACGTTCGCCACTCCCGCTCGCAAGCCCCTTCATGTCCCGCAGCCGCAGGACCAAACCGTCACACGTGAACACGGGCCGTCCCGCCGACCAGCCCAAGGTGCCTTCGATCAAATTCATCTGGGGCGTGCCCAGAAAGGTCGCGACGAACAGATTCGCCGGACGATGATAAATATCATCGGGCGTGCCGATCTGCTGGATCGCACCTTGGTTCATCACGACGATCCGGTCGGCGAGCGTCATCGCCTCGGCCTGGTCGTGGGTCACGTAAACGAAAGTGGCGCCCATCGAATTATGAAGCTGCTTGATCAAGGTCCGGGTGGTGACGCGCAACGCCGCGTCGAGATTGGACAGCGGCTCGTCCATCAGGAACACGGAGGGCTGACGGACGATCGCACGTCCCAAGGCGACGCGCTGGCGCTGGCCACCTGAAAGCTGTGCCGGGCGGCGCTCCAGAAGATGCGAAATTTCCAGCCGTTCGGCCGCCGCGCGCACGCGACGATCGATCTCCTCGGCTGAGGTTTTCATCAGCCGCAAGCCGAAGCCGATATTCTCGTAGACCGTTTTCTGCGGATAAAGCGCGTAGGACTGAAAGACCATCGCGATATTGCGCTTGTGGGGCGGCACGTCGTTGACGCGCGCATCGT
>VFQP010003443.1_pt1 | contig 16037 bp, 13 predicted proteins | sample 3512351 | NCBI WGS metagenome assembly VFQP01 (sample SAMN10412372, study PRJNA504923) | tailings metagenome | isolation source: Relicate 1 Philex TSF1 revegetated site | place: Philippines: Tuba, Benguet | collected 2017-08-29 | reverse complement strand
CCGACGATCCGCCGGTGCCGATGCTGGGTGGCGTAGCCCGGCTGTTCTACAAGCCCGAGAACTTCAAGAAGGCCTACGATCTGGTCGGCCGCTCGGAGGCGTGGTCGCTCGATCTCTGCCTCGGCTGCTGCTCGGAGATGGAAGGCGGCAAGCAGAACGTCAACGAGATGATCGAGTATTTCGCGCCGAAGGGCCGGATCTCCTACATCCATTTCCGCGACGTGAAGGGCTCGGTGCCAAACTTCGTCGAGTGCTTCATCGGCGACGGCAATTTCGACCCGGCCGAAGTCATCGTGCTCCTGGCCAAGAACGGCTTTGACGGCTTCCTGCTCGACGACCACGTGCCCAAGATGGACGGCGACAGCGACTGGAACCACCGCGGTCGCTCGCATGCCATCGGCTACATGCAGGGGCTGATCCGCATGGCGGAGTTCTTGGGCAAGGCCTGAGCGGCCGGGCACTAACCCGCTCCCGCCACCGCACACCCCCTCCCATCCTCCCCCGCCACGCGGGGGAGGATCACGGCGCGGCCGGTGACCCCCTACTGGTGGACCGGCGCAAACCCCGGATGGGCGATGATCGGATTGGCGAAGGCCGCGGCCATATCCAGCGCCTGCCGCCCATCGAACGTGCCGTGCGTCACCAGCCCATAGCGGAAGCTGTGCCGACCGGGCTGCACCAATGGAAAGTTGGTGTTCCAGTAGTTGTTCATCGGCCAGGCCAGCAGCAGCGGGTCGGCGTCACGCGGGATCGCCTCGAGCGGCGGGCCGAAATGGAAGCCGCCCGCCATGCCCAGCGGCGCGTCGGGACAGAACAGCGTCGCGCCGCGCTCACCGTTATGGATGGTCATGAACGATTCCGCGGTGAACCAGTTGCGGCAAGCGCCCGGGAGTTGCTCGGCGTCGAGTTCGACCGGCAGACCGGCGGTGTCGAAATGGCAGCGCCAACCTGCCGCGAGGTTGAGCGGCAGCACGAAATAGATGCCTTCGGGGTCGGCGCAGGCGCGCTTGTCGATTTCGCAGGTGACGGTGATGACCGGCGAGTCGGCGCGCAGGGTGATGCGCTGCGTCAGCCCGTTGGTTCCCGGCGCCTCGAAACGCCGTTCCAGCGTGACGCTGCCGGCCGTGCGAGTCACTTTGCAGCCAAGCGGCCGCGTCGCCCGCTCGCGTACCGCGCGCCACGGCTTCCAGCAGGTTCGGTCGACCTTCTCGAAATCGAGGTTGCGCTCGTAATAGGCATTGCGGCTGCCATCGACCAAGGCGTCCGGCCGCTCGCGCACGAAGTCGAACAGCTCGTACTCACCGCCAGCCGGCACCACGTCCCAGCCAGACGTCATGTCGAACAGGCCGAGGATCCTTCCGGTGTTGGGATCGTAGGTCAGCCGGTGCGTGGGGGACGCGATCACCGCGTCACCCGAGCGGGTGCTGGAGAGCAGCGCGTTGTTGAAAGCCTGCACCGTCTCGGCGGCGCGACGATCCTCGTGCGTCAGCCCTGGATGATCGGCGGCCGGATCGAGCTCCGCCAGCGGCACGCGCAGCAAGCCGTGCGGTGGCAGCTCGAGCGGGCCGCAGACATCGACGGCCCCTGATGGTTCCGATTTCAGCCGCTCGGCCCGGAGGCGCGGGCCGGCTCGCCGCCAGTCCCTCGGCACCTCGACATATTCGCGGCGCGGCAGCGGCGACGGGTTGACGAAGACCACATGGTCGGGCGCGACCTCGGAATGGGCGGGGTTGCCGGCGACGGCATCGAGTTGATCGACCAGCAGGTAGCGCGCCAGCTCGCCCGCCTCGACCGCCGGGGCCGCCTTCAGGTGATCCTGGACGATGCCGGCCTCGGTCTGGCCGAGCGTGTCCCAGTAGCCCCAGGTGTGTTCGTCGAACAGATCCAGCAGGTCGCGGGCCCGCGTCTCCACCCGTTGCACGGCAGGCGTGGGCGGCGCGCGACGCAGTTGCGTCGCCGTCGCCAGCATGCGCTTGGCGTTGCGCGAACGGGAAACGGCAGCGGCGGTGCTGGCAGCGCCGAAATTCCAGTAGTCGGTCCAGTCGCCCGAGAGCAGCGGCAGTTCGGCTGCGGGGATCGCCTTGATGCGCTCGGCCAGGTCCTCGCTGGTGACGTAGCGGATCGACGGCTCGCGCCCGGCCTCGTTCCACTGCCGGATCAGTTTGGCGACCGCCGGATTGGGCGGCGCATTGTCCCACATTTCCGGCGGCGCGGTGGTGGTCAGGTAGAGGAAGTCGTGTGGGTAGCCGATGCTGTCCAGGTGCAAGAGATACTGCTCGAGGCCGCGCGCCATGGCATCGAGCGAGCGTTCCCAGGTGAGGAGAATCTGGTCGAACATGGTGTAGTGGTTGCCGTTCATCACCCGCAGTTCGCGCCCGCTGGGCGCCCGCCAGCGGAACACCCCTGGACGCGGCGTGACGATGCCGCCCAGGTGACGGTTGACGGCCATGATGAACAGCTCGACGCCGTGGTCGAGCAGCAGGTCGGCCAGTGGCCAGGGCACACCGGTCACGTCGTGCTGCAGCGCCGTGTTGATGCGCGCGCCGAAGCGCTGCCGCAGCCCCTCGATCGGCGCCAGCTGTCGCTTGAGCTGGTCGGCGGAATTGAGCGGGGTCAGATTGTATTGCAGCGCGCCGATGGCGAGCCGCCGCTCCGCCACGAACCGATGGAACCGCTCGGCGTCCGCCCCGGCGGTCTCGAGCCATCTGAGCACCGGCGCCGTGACCTCGCAGGTCCATTTGGGGCGCAGCGCCTCCGGCCAGCCTGCGGTCTGCTCCAGGAGGTCGAGCGCCTGGCCGATATACTCCCGATGCAGTTCCCAAACCACCGGCTGGCTATGGGTATAGCCGACGTCGAGGTGGCTGTGATGAAGGACCAGGATCTCCTTGATCTGCATCGATCGTACCATTCTTGTTGAGCTAGTATACCAGTAATCGGGCTGGCGGCTCTGTCAAGAATGGGGTCAGCGTTGTGCCGCTTGGGCGCGACTGAGGGGGAGATTCAACGTTTGAAGACGTTCTCGCGATGCCACTCGAGGAACGCTGGATGTGGTCGGTCCCGCCCGACAAGGGGCCCAATCAATCGACCGGTTTTGTTGATCAGCCCTTCCACCCCGTCTCTGTCGTTGACCTGACGCGAGACGACGATCTCCAGATCGTCGGATACGGTGATCAGTCCACGGTCGAACATCCAATGGGCAGTACCTGAAAGCGCGACGCCGTTGTTGACTATGTCGGGGCCATTGGATTCCACCGGCCGAACATGGGCGGCGGCTACCTCGGCCCGTCCCCCACCGTTGATCAGCTTCAGCCCAGTTACAGCACAACGTTGATCATAGGCGCGCAGCACCACCCTGCGAAAAACCCGATCCCGGACGATACGCGAGATGAGTTGCGGTAGGCGCTGTCGTTCCTCCTCATGGATAAATGGCGCTTGGTCTCCCTCGGCAAACTCGTTCTGCGCGGTGTCCACTCGCGGCAGAACAATGTCAGCATCAGCCAGCCCCAAGGCCACGATCTTACCGAAGTCACCGGGCGACAGCGCACGAACCGCCGCCTGAGCACGACCGGAGATGCGGCCCATCGCATTGAGCAACCCTGTCTCAGTGATGCCATCGGTCGCTATGAAGGGCACCGGGTCGGCGAAGTCGAGGTAACTGCCGGGAACGATCAACGCCAGAAACATTCCGTCGGCTGTGGGGTCGGGGACGACCTTGTCAACCTTTGCCACTGCGAAGTAGCCGCGCGCGAGGGGAACCTTCGTTGGCTCGTAGTAGATGATCCAGTCGCCGACGCATTTCGCGACACGCGACAGATACTGGCTTGGGAACTGATACCGGTGGGCTGGGCTGTCATCGTAGATCGAGTCAGCCCGATGGATAAAGACGCCGAAGGCCATGGTTCCCCCAAACCGAGATCACGACCATGCATGGTGACGTATGTTGGGACAAGCCCTGCCTCGCGCCATCGGTCGGCGCAAACGATCACCTTGTCATATAGGGTACCCCCCTATACTATCCTTGCATGAGCCATACGACAAAACACAAGGCCGCGCTGCTGGCGCGGGTGCGGCGGATCAAGGGGCAGGTGGAGGCGGTCGAGCGCGCGCTCGAGGCGGAGCTCGGCTGCCCGGAGATCCTGCAACTGGTTGCGTCGGTGCGTGGGGCCGTCACCGGCCTCACCGCCGAACTGATCGAAGAGCACATCACCCACCACGTGCTGGCGCCGACCAGCGAGGCGGACCGCCGGCAGGGCGGCGAGGAATTGATCGACGTTGTGAGGACCTACCTGAAATGAGCAGCGACGCCATCCACAGCCACGACTTCCTTGGCGCCGATCATGATCGGAACGCGCGCCGCACCTGGATCGTCATCGCGCTCACCGCCTCGATGATGGTGGCCGAGATCGTTGCCGGCAACATGTTCGGTTCGATGGCGCTGGTGGCCGATGGCTGGCACATGTCGACGCATGCCGCCGCGCTGCTGATCGCCGCCCTGGCCTACCTGTTCGCCCGGCGGCACGCCGCCGACACCCGTTTCAGCTTCGGCACGGGCAGACTGGGCGATCTCGCCGGCTTCGCCAGCGCCATCGTGCTGGCGCTGATCGCCCTGCTGATCGGCTGGGAAAGCCTGCTGCGCCTGTTCGCGCCGGTGTCGATCAGCTTTCCGCAGGCCATTGCCGTCGCAGTGATCGGGCTGGTGGTGAACCTCGTCTCGGCCTGGATCCTCCACGACAACCACCAGCATCATGGCCACGGGCACCACCACGATCACGACCATCACGAGCATGACCATCACGATCACGGCGCGCACGAGCATCATCACGGCCGGGCCAAGGGTGGCGACAACAACCTGCGGGCGGCCTATCTGCACGTCCTTGCCGACGCGCTCACCTCGGTGCTGGCGATCGTCGCACTGGTCGCCGGCAGCCAGTTCGGCTGGACCTGGATGGACCCGGCAATGGGGATCGTCGGCGCCCTGGTGATCGCCCGCTGGTCATGGGGCCTGATCCGTGACACCGGCACGGTGCTGGTCGACTACCTGCCCGGTTCAGATCAACTGCCCGAGGCCGTCCGGCGCGCCATCGAAACCGGCGACGATCGGATCGCCGACCTGCATGTCTGGCAGGTCGGCCCCGGCCACCATGCCGCCATCGTCTCGATCCTCAGCCCGACGCCCCTCCCCCCAAGCGCCTACAAGGCCAAGCTGGCGCATCTCGAGCGCTTGTCGCATGTGACGATCGAAGTGGAGCCGGTGGCGGCCTGATCGCTCCACTGGCCGGGATCCAGATGATCCTGTTCGTCGGCGGCACGGAGCGTTGAACATCTCAGCCCCGCACTGGCCTCGCAGTGCCCCTCGAACCAGATCGCAGCTCCTGCCAGCGGGCAGTTGGGCCTAACTCCCCATGAAACGAAAAGGGCGCCACTGGCGCCCTTCCCTTCACGTCCCGTCGAATAACCTTGCCTCAGTGGCTGGGGCTCGGCGGCAGGCCCTTGGCCTTGCGCCAGGCCTGGTATTCTTCCTCAGCATCGGGATGCAGCGGGTAGTAGCGGCGGAGCGACTCGCCGGCGGTGAGCTTTTCGCGGCTGAACACTTCCCACTCGGCGTGCTTCTGCGAATCCTCGATCACCTTTTCAGCCATCGACTGGGGCAGGACGACCACGCCGTCATCATCGGCCATGATGATGTCGCCGGGGATCACCATGACGCCGCCGCAGGAGATCGGCACGTTCACCGCCGACGGCCAGATCGAGACCTGGACGTGGTAGTTCGGGGTCCAGCCGCGCATCCAGATGGCGAGGTCGAGCTTGTCGACGTTCGGCTTGTCGCGCATGACGCCATCGATGACGATGCCGGCGCCTTTGCGGCCCTTGAAGTAGGTCGACATCATGTCGCCGAACACGCCCGAGCTCATGTCGCCGCGGGCATCGACCACCACGACGTCGTTCTCTTCGACTTCATAGAGCACGTGGCGGTGCAGCTGCTTTTCCGGATCGGAATATTCGCCTTCGCTGAACAGGTCCGGGCGCTGCGGCATGAACTGCAGCGTCAGCGCCGTGCCGACGATGGACTTGCCCTTGTACTGGCTGACCGGCCCGACCATGTGCGGGTTGCGGAAGCCGGAGTGGCCGAGCGAGCCGGCCACGGTGGCGGTGCCGATATCCTTCAGCGCGGCGATGATGTCCTTGCTCGGACGCTTGAACGCCGGGATCGGGCTTTGCATGATGTGGACCATATACGTCTCCTCCAAATAGGTTTGGGTCTACCAGTTCGTAACCGAACCGTCGCGGCGCTTCAGGTGAGGCGCCTCCCAGAACTTGAAGCTGTCCTTGTCGAGCAGCTTTTCATTGATTTCGATGCCGAGCCCCGGGGCGTCCGGCACCCGGAACACCGCGCCGTCGAGCATGGGCATGGTGGGGAACAGCTCCGCCGTGGGCGTGCCGGCATAGAGGTCGGTGGCGTTGGCACGCACCTCGAGCGCGAAGAAGTTCGGTGTCGCGGCCGAGAAGTGGATAGTCGCCGCGGTGCAGATCGGGCCCAGCGGGTTGTGCGGCATCAGGTCGACATAATGCGCCTCCGACCAGCCGGCCACCTTCATCGCCTCGGTGAAGCCGCCGACATTGCAGATGTCGAGCCGGTTGTACTGATGGATGCCGCGCTCGATGTAAGGCAGGAACTGCCACTTCGACGCGAACTCTTCGCCGATGGCGAACTGCACGTCGGTGAGCTTCCTGAGGTTCTCGTAGGCTTCCGGCGTCTCGTCGCGGATCGGCTCTTCGAGGAAGTCGATCGTGCCCGACGGCATCTTCTGGCAGAAGCTCGCGGCCTCGGCGACACTCAGCCGGTGATGGTAGTCGATGCCCAGCACGACTTCCTCGCCCAGTTCCTTTCGGGCACGGACCAGGAATGGCGCAGTGACGCCGATCGATTCACGTGGCTCGAAGATGCCACCCGGGTTGTCCCACCGGCCGGGGAAGAAGCGGATGGTCTTGAAGCCCCTGGCGATCAGCGCCCTGGCCTGCTCGATGGTCTCGTTGCCGTCATCGGTGATGGCGCCGGTCGAGGCGAAGGTCGGGATCACGTCGCGGTGCCTGCCGCCGAGCAGCTCGTAGACCGGCACGCCAAGTGCCTTGCCCTTGATGTCGTGGAGCGCGATATCGAGGGCCGACTGGGCTGCGGTGAGCACGCGCCCGCCCTCGAAATACTGGCTGCGGTAGAGTTCCTGCCAGATGGCGCCGATCTTGAACGGATCCTTGCCGATCAGGAACTCGCGGAAATGCTCGAGCGCTCCCACGACCGCCTTCTCGCGGCCCGACAGGCCGCTCTCGCCCCAGCCGAAAATGCCTTCGTCGGTCTCGACCTTGACGATCAGCTGGTTGCGGTGGCCGACCCATACGGGAAACGGCTTGATGTCGGTGATCTTCACGTTGATGTCTCTTACCAGCTGGTCATGGAGCCGTCCTCGAGCCGGGCGACCGGCAGATAGGCGGCTTGGTACGGATACTTGGCGGCGAGCTCTTCATCGAAGTCGGTACCGTGGCCAGGAGTCTCGTTGGGGTAGAGATAACCGCGGTCGTAGCGCCAGTCGCACTTGAAGACGTCGTACGTCTCCTTGGTGTAGCCGGTGAACTCCTGGATGCCGAAATTGTTGATCGCGGTGTCGACATGGACGTTGGCGCCCATGCAGATCGGCGACATGTCCATCGGGCCGTGACAGGCCGACTTCACATGGTAGATCGAAGCGAAGTCGAAGATCTTCTTGATCCCGGTGACACCACCCGCGTGCACGGCAGTGACGCGGATGTAGTCGATCAGCTGTTCCTGAATCAGGGTCGTGGTGTCGTAGACCGAGTTGAAGATCTCGCCGACGGCCAGCGGCTGGGTGGTGTGCTGGCGGATGATGCGGAAGCCCTCCTGCAGCTCGGCCGGTACCGCATCCTCCAGCCAGAACAGGCGGTAGGGCTCGAGATCCTTGCCGAGGCGGGCGGCCTCGATCGGGGTGAGGCGATGGTGCACGTCGTGCAACAGATGCACGTCCCAGCCGACTGCATCGCGCAGGGCTTCGAAAAGCTTGGGCACCAGCGGCATGTATTTGTGGGTCGCCCAGACTTCTTCGGCCACCACCGGCTTGATCATGCCGCCGGCAGCCTGGTCGGTGGAGGGGCCGGTGCCATAGATCGGCGGCAGGCCGGGGATCGACACCTGGGCGCGAATGGCGTCGAGGCCCTGCTCGCGCATCTTCTGCACGCCGTCGACCACCTCGGGAATGTCGATGCCGCCGACATGCTTGTAGACCATGACCTTGTCGCGCGACTTGCCGCCGAGCAACTGGTACAGCGGCATGCCCGCAACCTTGGCCTTGATGTCCCACAGCGCCACGTCGATTGCGGCGATCGCCGCCATGGTGATGGGGCCGCGACGCCAGTAGGCGCCCTTGTAGAGGAACTGCCAGATGTCCTCGGTGCGCAGCGGGTCCTTGCCGATGAGGGTGGGGGCGATGTGGTCCTGGATGTAGGAAACGACCGAAAGTTCGCGGCCGTTCACCGTGCCGTCGCCGATGCCGTAGACGCCCTCGTCGGTCATGATCTTCACCGTGGTGAAGTTGCGGCCGGGGGAGCAGACGATGACCTTGATGTCTGTGATCTTCATTTCAGGTCCATCAGCTCCAGGTGCGGTCCCAGGACACATCATTGTCCCACTGGTCGGTCGGCTGCCAGATGCCGGTGACGCCTGGCTGCAGGTGCTGCAGCAGTACCTCGTCGTTGACGTCGTCGATGCCGAGGCCCGGCTTGTCGCTGAGCTCGATGAAACCATCCCTGACGATCGGGCCATCAAAGCCGGTGACGATATCGTCCCACCACGGCACATCGACCGAGTGATACTCGAGCGCGAGGAAGTTCTCGGTGGCCGTGGCGATATGGGCCGCGGCAATCGCGGCGATCGGGCTCTCGGCCATGTGGATGGCCATGGCGATGCCGTGGTCCTGCGCCGCGTCGCCGATCTTCTTGGTTTCGAGGATGCCGCCGGTGGTGAGGATATCGGGGTGGATCACCGAGATGCCGGCGTTGAACAGCGGCTCGAAGCCTTCCTTCAGGTAGATATCCTCGCCGGTGCAGATCGGCACCGAGGTCGCTTCCTGCAGCCGGCGATAGCTTTCGGCATGCTGCCAGGGGATCACGTCCTCGAGCCAGGCCGGGGTGTATTTCTCGATGCGCTGGGCCAGCCGGATGCCATCCTGGAGCGAGATGTGGCCGAGATGGTCGATGGCGAGCGGGATCTCCGGGCCGATCACCTCGCGCACTTCGGCAATATACTGCTCGAGCAGATCGAGGCCCTTTTCGGAGAAGTGCAGGCCGGTGAACGGGTGCATGACGTTCTGCGCGTCGTAGACGAGGTTGCGCGCCTTGCGCTCCTCGTTGTTCGTCGCGCGAATGCCGCCGGCGTGCTGCTTGAAGCCTTCGAGTACACCGGCCGGGCCGACCACGGCGCCGGGGATATGGGCGATCTCCATCAGCCCCAGGTCCATCTTCAGGAAGGTGAACCCCTTGTCCATGCGTTCCTTCAGGCGCTTGCCCATCTCGGTGCCGCTCGGGCGATCGGCGTCGGTGTCGCAATAGCAGCGGACCTTGTCGCGGAACTTGCCGCCCAGCATCTGGTAGATCGGCGCGCCATAAGCCTTGCCGGCGAGGTCCCACAGCGCGATCTCGATGGCCGAAACGCCGCCGCCCTGACGGCCGTGGCCGCCGAACTGCTTGATGCGGCGGAACAGCCGGTCGACGTCGCAGGGGTTTTCGCCGAGCAGGCGCGACTTCAGCATCAGCGCGTAGGTGGCGCTGGCGCCGTCACGGACTTCGCCCAACCCGACAATGCCCTGATTGGTGTAGATCTTCAGTAGCGCCGAGCGGAACGGCGCGCCGGTGATCTCGGCCACCCGGATATCGGTGATCCTGAGGTCGGAGGGCCTGGAACTGGTATTGACGCGATTGAGCGCGTCTTCGGCAGGGTTCGAAGTCATGGGAGTTGAGGCCTCGGCTTGGGAGAGCGGGCCGCTACCCGGCCGCCCGATGGAAAGACAGGTCGGTCGACAAGCTTATGCGAGTTTGAGCGCCATCTCGGTTTCGCCGTCGAACAGATGCAGGCGCTCCTGATCGAACTCGACGAAGACCGGCTCGTCGGGCCGGAGCTGGAAGGTCGGGGCGACGCTGACATTGACCACGGCGCCCGAAACGAAGACCTGGGCGAAGGTGACGTCGCCGGTCGGCTCGACCGTATAGACCTTGCCCGGCACAGCGCCCGGCACGCTGGACTTGTGCACCTTGATGGTCGAATGCCGGCCGCCCAGCACCACCTTGCTGGATTTGGCGCTCAGCGCCTTCCGGCCATTGGCGTCGGAGAGCGGCATCTCCCAGCCTTCGGGGCTCTGAAGCACCACCTTGCCATCCTTCGATGCCGCGGTCAGCGGCACGAGGCTCATGGCGGGCGAGCCGACGAAGCTCGCCACGAACATGTTCACCGGGTTGGCGAAGACGTTGGCGGGGCTGTCATATTGCTGCAGGAAGCCGCCATTCATCACCGCCATCTTGTCCGACATGGTGACGGCCTCGAGCTGGTCGTGCGTCACATAGATGATGGTGGCGTTGAGATCCTGGTGGAAGCGCTTGATCTCGGACCGCATCTGCACGCGCAGCTTGGCATCGAGGTTGCTGAGCGGCTCGTCCATCAGGAAGGCGCGCGGCTCGCGCACCAGCGCCCGGCCCAGCGCCACGCGCTGCTGCTGGCCGCCCGACAGTTCGCGCGGCTTGCGCTCCAGCAGGTGAACGATATCGAGGGTCTTGGCGGCCGCCTGGACGCGCTTGTCGATCTCGTCCTTGGGCAACTTGCGCATCTGCAGCGGGAAGGCGAGGTTCTTGTAGACCGACTTCTGCGGGTAGAGCGCGTAGTTCTGGAACACCATGGCGATGTCCCGGTCCTTGGGATCGAGGTCGGTGACGTCGCGATCGCCGATGCTGATGGAGCCGCCCGACATCGGGATGAGCCCGGCGACCAGGTTGAGCGTGGTGGTCTTGCCGCAGCCGGACGGTCCGACCAGCGCGACGAACTCCCCGTCCTCGACGGTCAGCGATACGTGGTTCACGGCGTAGACATCGCCGTAATTCTTGACCACGTCCTTGAGGATAACCTGTGCCATATGGGTTTCCTTGAGCTTTCCGTTAGTGCTTCACGGCGCCCTCGGTCAGGGCGCGCACGAAGTAGCGTTGCAGGACGAGGAACAGCACCACGACGGGGATGCTCATCATGAAGGTAGCGGCCATCAGCCCCGGCCAATCCGTCGCGTTCTCCGAGAAGAAGCGCTGAATGCCGACCGGCAGGGTCATCTGATCGTGCCGGGTGAGGAAGGTGTAGGCGTAGATGTACTCGTTCCAGGCGCCGATGAAGCTGTAGATCGAGGTGGCGATGATGCCCGGCGTCGACAGCGGCATGACGATCAGGAAGAACGCCTGGAAGCGCGTCGCGCCATCGATGCGGGCCGCCTGTTCGAGCTGCACCGGGATGTTGTCGTAGAACCCCTTGAGCAGCCAGATGGCCAGCGGCAGGCCGAAGGTCAGGTAGGTGAGGATCAGCGAGCCATGCGTGTTCACCAGGCCCAGCGCCTTCATCAGGATGAACAGCGGCACGAGGAACACCACGGCCGGGAACATGTTCCTGAGCAGCACGGCGAAGAACAGGAAGCTGCGGCCCGGGAACCGGAAGCGCGAAAAGGCGTAGGCCGCCGGCACTGCCACGACCACCGCGAGGATGGTGGTGAGGGTCGAGACCCAGATGCTGTTCCAGAAATACTGGATGAAATCGCGTCCGACGGTGCCCGAGGGATCGACCAGCCGCCAGTAGTTCTCCAGCGTCGGCTCGGCCGGCCACCATTGCGGCGGATACTGCATCGCCGCGAAGCCGGTCTTCAGAGAGGTGATGAACATCCAGATCATCGGCATCACGGTGAAGCCGAGCAAGAGGACGAGGAAGATCCGTCCGCTCCAGCGCCAGCCGCCTGCGCCGCGACGCTTGGCGGCGCCGGCACTCATTTCCATCGCGGTCATGCTCCGGCCCTCGCGTCATCGCCCTTGGTCAGTGCGCGGACATAGAAGTATCCGAGCACCATCATCACGATGAACAGGATCACCGCATAGGCCGAGGCGACGCCCCAGCGCTGCCGCCCGAAAGCGAGCTGGTAGATGTGGGTGATCCAGATGTCCGACGAGCCGGCCGGGCCGCCGCCGGTCATGATCCAGGGGATGATGAAGGAGTTGAAGTTCTGCACCGCCAGCAGCAGCAGGGTGACCATCGACACGCCCGAGAGGTGCGGGAAGGTGACATGCCAGAAGCGCTGCCAGGGGCTGGCGCCATCTACCTGCGCGGCGCGCAGCAGCGTGTCGGGCACGGTCTGCAGGCCCGCCATCAGCATGATCATGGCGAAGGAGAATTCCTTCCACACGTTCACGACGATCAGCGCGTAGAGCGAGGTGCTGGTGTTGTCGATGAAGTTGATCGGCCTGTCGATCAGGCCCAGCCCCGACAGCATGGCGCTGATGGCGCCGAAATCGGAGTGGTAGAGCCATTTCCAGACATAGGAGGCGGCCACGGCGCTCACCACCCACGGAATCAGCAGCAGCGCCCTGAGGAAGCCGCGGCCGACGAACTCGCGATGCAACGCGAGCGCGGCGCCCAGCCCCAGGACGAAGGCGAAGAAGGTGGAGACCACGGTCCAGACGACGGTCTGCCAGGTGACCTTCCAGAAGATCGGACTGGTCAGAATGGTGGCGTAATTATCGAGGCCGTTGAACTGCTTGGCGCTGAGCGCCAGGCTCGCCGGGGTATCAAAGAAGCTCAGCTCGATGGTGTAGTAGATCGGGTAGCCGATGACGATCAGCATCACCAGGATAGCCGGCGCGACATACAGATAGTCGAAGCGGCTGTTCCACACCTTCTGACGAAGGCTGACGCGCCTGGGCTCGGGTACGTCGCGGAAGATGGCTTGACCCTGGACAGTGCTCACAGCGCATACCCTCGTTGTGAAGAATAAGAGACCGGCGGCGGGGCCGCCGGTCCGAAAGTGCTCGTCAGGCGATCAGATGCCGCCGCCGCCGTCGACGATGGCCTGGACCTTGGTCGCTGCATCATCGGCAGCCTGGTCGACCGTCATGGTGCCGGTGAGAGCGTTCTGCAGCATGTCCGGAACGATGATGTTCATGATTTCCGGAGCCTGCGGGATCACCGGGAACGGGATGCCGTTGGGCAGCATCGAGGTGGTGACATCGAGGAACTTGATGGTGTCGAGGCGTTCCTTCATGGCATCGGTCAGGAAGCCATTGATGTTGCCGGGGTTGGAGCCGACCCAGGCCAGCTTGGTCGACCATTCCGGGCTGTCCCAGAAGCAGATCAGTGCCTTGACGGCCTGCTCGTCCACCTTGCCGCCCTGCACGAACTCGGGCTTGACGACATGGATGTTGGAGCCACCGAACACCACGGCACGCTTGCCGTCCGGCCCGGTCGGGATCAGACCGTAGCGCATGTTGGCGACCACTTCATCGGCAACCGCCTTGTCGGAGCCGGTGGCCTTGGATGCAAGGTCGGTCATCTTGGCGTATTCGGCCGGGTGGGCGATCATCATGCCGAGCTTGCCGGCGATGAACGGCGCCTGGTTTTCACCCTGCGTGTTGGTCAGCGCCGAAGTCGGGACCGACTTGTCGACGGCATACATCTGGTAGGCGGCCTGCAAGGCAGCCTTCGAGCCGGCATTGTTGATCTCGACGGTCTTGTAGCCCGGCTCGGCCGAAGCTTCGTCGAGCGCGCCGCCGCCGTAGGCCCACATCTGCGGCATGAAGCGGAACGGCGTGTTGCCGGCGTTCTGCTTGGCCACGAGGCCGTAGCCCGGGATGCCGAGCTTTTCGTGGATGGTCTTGGAATAGGAGACGACATCGTCCCAGGTGGCCGGCGGGTTCTCGGGATCGAGCCCGGCATCCTTGAACACCTTGGCGTTCCAGATCATCGCCATGGTTTCGTTGTTGGTCGGCAGACCGTAGCTCACGCCCTCGTAGGTCACCGACTTCAGCGCGCCGGGCCAGAAATCGGCAGCGGTATAGCCGACATCTTCCGGCTTCAGCGGCTGCAGGTAGCCCTTGGCGGCGAACTCGACGCCACCCAGGATCTGCAGGCGAATGACGGCCGGGGCCGAGTTGCCGAGCAGCGAGGTGCGGAACTTGTCGAGCAGTTCGTTGTAGGTGATCGACTGCACGTCGGTCGTGATGTTCGGGTAGGCCGCCTTGAAGGCCGCCCAGAACGCCTTGTCCTGGGTGTGGGCGATCTCCGGATCGGCCTCGAACGGGCCGGTGTACCAGTAGCTGACGCTGCCGGTGTAGTCGTTCGGCACGACCGCGCCGCAATCCTTGGCAGCGTCGAACTGCTTGGTGCCGGCGATCGACTTGACGTATTCCGGCGACCATTTGGAAAGGTCCACGCTCTGGGCGTAGGACGCGGTGGTCGCCGTGGTCAGCATGGTGGCAGCGCTCAGCACCGCCATCGAAAGGCCAAGCAGACGCCGGCCGGTCTTCGTATGCATTGAGAAATCCTCCTCCTCAAATCAGGGCCCAGCCCGACCGACGGCCGTGGCAAAGCCCTTTACAGCGTGCGCTGTTCTCGCCTCGGGAACCGGACTTGGGGCCGGCTTTTCCCAACTGGTATGGCAGATTTCCAGCAAAACCAGTGTATGTCAACATCGCGAAAGTCGTACATTATTTTGCTCGCATTGCGTGCGAACGGGGCTTGGCTTGCTCAAAAAAGCTGCATAAACAGGACCAATGAGCGAGGCGACCGTCAAGTCGGATCGGCCCGAGGACAGCCTCGAGCAGCAGGCCTCCGTCTACGAGATGATCCGCGAGGACATCGTTTCGGGACGGCTGGGGCCCAATGAGCGGCTGAAGGTCGCGGACCTCGCCGAGCACTACCAGACCTCGACCAATCCGGTGCGCGAAGCGCTGCAGCAGTTGCGCGGCGAGGGGTTCGTGCTGATCGAGCCGAACCGCGGCGCCCGGGTACGCCCGATCGACGCCGATTTCGTACGCGACATCATCGAGATCGAGATGCTGATCGAGCCGGCGCTGACCCGCTGGTTCGTGACGATCGTCTCGGACGCCGATATCGTCGAGCTGGAGCGCATTCAGGCCGAGATCGAAGCGGTGAACTTCACCGATCCGATGCTGCACGGCCGGCTCGACACGCGCTTCCACCAGTTCATCTACGATCGACATTACAACCGCCACGCGGCGGAGCTGTGGTGGAAGCACCGCGAGATCCTGCGCGCCATCAGCCGGCGCTTTCCGACCTCGCTGAGCCGCCGCATGTCGGTGCTGCGCGAACATCGCGAGCTGATCGAGGCGATCCGCGCACAGGACGCCGAAGGCGCCGCCGCGGTGGTCGCCCGTCACGTCGAGGGCTCCGGCCGCCACATCATCGAGCAGATGGGCGTTGCGCAGCGGAGCCTGCGCCGATGAGGTGCCGGTCGCGCGCTCGAAGCGGAAAAGTCTGCAACTTTTCCTGAAAGCGCTCGGCGGGACCCAGGCCCCGCCGGCCGAAAGTCATTTGAGGGGCCGCCTCCCCGGCGGCCAGATTGGGAGACGCCTGCCGCCCGGCGGGCACGAGGAGTTATCATGAAGATCACCGACCTGCGCGTTGCCGTCATCGGCAAGCATCCGATCGTCCGCATCGTCACCGATGAGGGCATCTATGGCATCGGCGAGGTGGAATACACCAAGACCTACCTGAAGCCGTTCATCCTGCACTTCCGCGACGCGCTGATCGGCGAGGACCCGACCGACGTCGAGCGCTGCATGATGAAGATCCGCCAGCGCGGCAGCTTCAAGCCCTACGGCGCCGCCGTTTCGGTGATCGAACATGCGCTGTGGGACATTGCCGGCAAGGCAGCGGGGGTGCCCGCCTACAAGCTGCTGGGCGGCAAGGTGCGCGACAAGGTGCGCGTCTATAACGGCTC
>VFQP010003442.1_pt1 | contig 16047 bp, 16 predicted proteins | sample 3512351 | NCBI WGS metagenome assembly VFQP01 (sample SAMN10412372, study PRJNA504923) | tailings metagenome | isolation source: Relicate 1 Philex TSF1 revegetated site | place: Philippines: Tuba, Benguet | collected 2017-08-29 | reverse complement strand
CCAAGGCGGTTCGCCAGCGGACGCAGGCCGCCGAATGCATCAATGACGGGGTCGGCGGGCAAGGCCATGGGCAGCGGCGGGGCGCTGTCGGCGCCACGCAGAATATCCATGATGGCATCCATCTGCGGCGTGCGCGCAACCTTGACGGCACGGTGCGGCGTGCCGCGCAGTTCGGCCGCGACGCGGTCGCTCATGCAGATAACTTCCAGATCGGCGCTGACGGCGCGCAGCTCTTCGGTCGACAGCAGCTGCAGCCAGTGCTGCGCCGCGCGGGCGGAGAACAGCAGAAGGGTGTCGATTTTGCCCCCGATCAATGCCGCGGCGATATCTTCGGGCAGGGCATCGATGAATTCGGTGCGATATACCACGCGGCGTTCGACCGTGATGCCGCTGTCGACCAGCAATTGGCCAAGGTCTTCGGCGGTGTCTTCGCCGGATACGTGCAGTACGGTTTGCAGCCCCAATTCATCCTTGCGCGCAATCAGCATCTGCGCCAGATCGCGCACATCGCCGCCGGCGGTGACGACATGCCCAAATCCGGCATTCTGCGCCGCTTCGGCCGTGGCGGTGCCGACGGCGAAAACGGTTTTGTCGCGTCCCTCCGGCGCGGGCGGAAACTGCCCGACGGCCTGCGCGCTGGTAAAGACGATGGCTTCGCACGACGACAGCGCGTGGAGGTCGGCATCCACAGGCACATAGCGGCTGAGCGGGGCGAGATAGGTCTCGAACCCTTCGCGGCGGAGTTTCGCCGCCAGTTCGCTGCCGGCCGGCTCTGGCCGTGTGACAAGAATGGAGCGCATGGCTGTCCTTTTATTCAAGCGCGGCGCGGGGTGGGTGGCTGGGCGCCATCTGTCCGATCCGCCATTTATATTATATAACCTGCATGAATATCCCGTTAAGACCCTAACTTCCTGAAAAGGCACAATGTGCCGCGTTCCGGAAAACTGGCGGGCGTTTAGATATTTTCCATGTGTGATACCCGCCGCTTAGCCGCCGGTTTTACCCGCCGCGGCGATCTTCGCGCGGATATCGGCGGCGGCCTGTCGCCCCAAACGTTCGGCATCGCCGGTATGATTTATTTCCATGACATAGCTGACTTTATGCATCCCCGTGCCGTCGGGGTTGGCCGACAGCGCATCGAAACGCGCGCGCTTTTGCGGGTCCGGCACCGACATCAGCGCCGCCAGCGGCGTTTTGCACGACCCGTCCATGCCGGCCAGAAATGCCCGTTCGGCCGTCACGCGCAGTTCGGTCACCGCGCAGTGAATGGGGGCCAGCAGCGCATGCATTTCCGCATCGTTTTGACGAATCTCGATTCCCACCGCGCCCTGCGCCACGGCGGGCAGCATCACGTCGGGCTCGATCACTTGCTGGATGATATCCGCTTTGCCAAGGCGGTTCATGCCCGCGACGGCCAGCAGCGTGGCATCGACCACGCCGTCCTGCAGTTTTTGCAAACGCGTGCCGACGTTGCCGCGGAAGGTGACGACTTTCAAGTCAGGCCGGCGCGCCAGAATGATGGCCTGACGGCGCAGGCTGGATGTGCCCACCACGGCGCCCTGTGGCAATTCGTCGATCGATGCGCCGCTGCGGCTGAAAAACGCATCGCGCACATCTTCGCGCGGCAGCAGGCAGGGGATGACGAGACCTTGCGGAAGCTCGGTCGGCATGTCTTTCATCGAATGCACGGCGGCATCGATGCTGCTGTCCAGCAGCGCTTCTTCGATTTCTTTGGTGAACAGGCCCTTGCCGCCGACTTCGGACAGCGGACGGTCTTGGATACGATCGCCTGTCGTGGTGATGATCACAAAATTGATCGCATCCGGCGCAGCCAGATGCGGATGGACGCGGCGCAGCGCCGATGCCAGCAGTTCCGCCTGCGCGAGCGCGAGCGGACTGCCGCGTGTCCCTATGTTGATTTTTGTTTTCATGTGTCATCACCGGTTAAAAAGAATAATTCTTTTTAACCCTTTTGGCCGCTATTGCAAGGAGAAGCGGACGCAGAAAAGCATGGAAAAATAAGGCCGAAACCGGGATTGAAATGGTGCGGTTATCCTTGGCGGAAACGGCACACCTTGCCGAAACGGTCGGTGTCGACGGTGACGCGCGTGTCGGCTTTGCTATTGTCGAACATCAGGGCGGTGCCGGGCGGGAAGACGCGCGCCTCGTGCCAGCCGGCTTTTTGCGCCTCGCTGTAAAATTGTGCGGCGTCCAGCGGTTTGTGCATCATGCGGTTGAACGCTTCGGTGAACTGGCCACGGGTTTGTGCGGCGATGTTTTTGGGGAATTCCATGGGGTAGGTTACTCGCGGGGTTAAGGACAGGGCCGCTTGCGCCATCACGCGCGGCAGGGGGCGGATTGTGACATCTGCCAGACGAACGTCTTGAACTTAACACTGTTATTGCAATATGTCAAACGAGAGCGTTCGGTTTTATCTATTTGTTAAATAACGAGTTAATAGGCGATGACAGGGCCGGTCTTGTGATATTTGACCGAAACGCCATCACAGGTTTCGGGCAATTTCCGCTTTTCCGCAGGCGTGGGGTCGCGCAGCAGGCCGACAGATACATAATATCCGTCGTTGTCATGCCCCAGACCGATGCCATTCACGGGGCTGGCGGCGGGGTTAAAATCGGCGGCCAGCCGGGTTTGGAACGCTTTTTTGGCGGCGCGGGCCTGGTCAATGGTCGTGGTCATGGGAGCCTCCGTGCTGAAAACACCGCAACTGTCGCGGTTTCGCCGCCGCCTGTCAATAACGCGCATTATGACAGGTGTTTCGGGGCGACATTTTGGCCAAGGCCTGATATAACAGGCGCATGACAAAACCGCGTCTTGTACTGGGCATTGAAAGCAGCTGTGACGAAACCGCCGTCGCCATTGTGGGCGAAGACCGGCGCATTCTGGCGCATCAGGTGCTCAGCCAGCGCGAACATCTGGCCTATGGCGGCGTGGTGCCCGAAGTCGCCGCCCGTGCCCATTTGCAGCACATGGATCATCTTGTCGAAGATAGCCTGCGTGAAGCGAACGTGACGCTGGATGATCTGTCGGCGATTGCCGTGACGGCAGGGCCGGGGTTGATTGGCGGTGTGCTGGTCGGTGTCATGACGGCCAAGGCGATTGCGCAGGTGCGCGGCTTGCCGCTGATTGCCGTGAACCATCTGGAGGGGCACGCCCTCACCGTGCGCCTGACGGATGATAACGTATCGTTTCCTTATCTTTTGCTGCTTGTCTCCGGCGGGCATTGCCAGCTGCTGGTCGCCAAAGACATCGGCGAATACACGCGCCTGGGCACCACCATTGACGATGCGGTGGGCGAGGCATTTGATAAAACCGCCAAGCTGCTCGGCCTCGGCTGGCCAGGCGGCCCTGCGATTGAAAAACTGGCGGCGGAATGTCCTGATATTAAAGCCGCGCGCGCCAAATACCCGCTGCCGCGTCCCATGATGGGCAAGGCGGGGTGTGACTTTTCTTTCTCCGGTCTTAAAACCGCCGTGCGCCGCGTGATTGACGAATTTCCGGCGGGCGATATTCCGCGCGCCGAAGCCGCGGCGCTCTGCGCCAGTTTTCAGGAAACCGTCGCCGATATTTTACGCGACCGCGTGAAAAACGCGGTGGATGAATATATGCGGCTTGATCCGGCGGCGCCGTCGCTGGTGGTGGCCGGCGGCGTTGCAGCCAACAAGCGCCTGCGTGCCGTGCTGGAGGGGATGGCGGGCGAACGCGGCCTGCGTTTCATCGCGCCGCCGCTGAAGCTTTGCACAGACAACGCCGCCATGATCGCCTGGGCGGGGATGGAGCGTTTTGTGCGTGGCATGGTTGATGCGCCCGATTTTGCCGTCCGCGCGCGCTGGCCGCTGGATCCGGCGGCGGGCATCGTCGCCGCCAAATCACAGAAAGTATAGAGTGCAGAGATGAACCAGACAAAACCCGTTCAGCATATTGCCGTTATTGGTGCGGGGTCGTGGGGCACGGCGCTGGGCGATATTGTGCGCCGCGCGGGGGGCGGCACGGTTTTATATGCGCGCGATGCAGGCCTCGCCGATATCATCAATACCCGCCACGAAAACCCCGTGTACCTGCCCGGGCTGAAACTGCATGAAGCGCTGCGCGCGACCAGCGATATCGCATCCGCGCTGGAGGGTGCCGATATGGTGCTGGCGGTCACGCCCGTGCAGTTCCTGCGCGACATGGCACAAAAAATCAGGCCGCATCTGCCCGCGGGCGTGCCCGTGGTGAACTGCGCCAAGGGCATCGAAATCGCGACCGGCGCATTGCCTGCCGAAATCATGGCCAGCGAACTGCCAGATAACCCCTATGCCGCGCTGTCAGGGCCGACGTTTGCCAGCGAGGTTATTCGCGGCCTGCCCGCCGCCGCGACTTTTGCCACGCGCGCGCCGCATGATGTGGCCGCCCGCTGGGCGCAGGCGCTTAAAAGCCCGACCTTCCGCCCCTATCTGGGCGATGACGTCATGGGCGCGGATATCGCGGGCGCGGTTAAAAACGTGATTGCGATTGCCTGCGGGATTGTAGAGGGAAAATCCCTCGGGCAGAACGCCCGCGCCGCTGTCATGACGCGCGGCATGGCGGAAATCAAACGCTTCGGCATGGCGCGCGGGGCGAAGGCGGATACATTCCTGGGCCTGTCCGGCGTCGGCGATTTGATGCTCACGTGCAATTCGATGACGTCGCGCAACTTCTCGCTGGGCCATGCGCTGGGGCAGGGGCAGACCTTGGCCGATATCATGGCCGCGCGCCGCACCGTGGCCGAAGGCGTCGCCACCGCGCGGGCGCTGGCGACAGCGGCAGAAAAATCGGGCATTGATATGCCCATCTGTGCGGCGGTTGACCGCATTCTTCATCAGGGCGCAGACGTGGGTTCGATGATCCATGATCTTCTCGCCCGCGCGATCAGGACGGAGGCTGACTGACATGACCGAAGACATCAAAAAACCCCACCGCATCATCATCACCCGCGCCGACGAAATGGTGAAAACGCTGGATACGGCGGCCAACGACAATGCGGGCGCCAAAATTCTGGCCGTGCTGTCGATCGAACACCCGGGCGTGCAGCCGGGCGCCAAGGGCTCTGCCCCGCGTCTGGATGCCACCGCGCACGGCCATGTGCCGCAAAAAATTCTCAGCTTCTGGGATGCCGAACAAAAAGTGCACCAAGGCCCCGACCTGCCGCAGATAGAGGCGGGCCTTGCCTTCGTGATGGAACATCTGCAAAAAAACGAAGAGGGCGCCGTGCTGATCCATTGCCATGCGGGCAAATCGCGCAGTGTCGCGCTGGCGCTGGGCGCGCTGTCGTTGATGCATCCGGAGAAGGGGGAGCGCGAGATTCTCGACATGCTGCTCGACATCCGCCCCATCGCCGCGCCGAATATCATCATGGTTGAAATGCTGGATACGCTGACCGGGCGCGAAGGCAGGCTGCTGCAGGCTGTGCTGGATCATCCGGTGATTGGCGAACAGCGCCGCGTGGCCGAAGAAAACCGTCAGTCATTGCTGCGAGAACGTCCGGAAATGCTGCAAAAAATGCACCCCGAAAAATTCTTCGGCAACAAGCCTGCCGATCCGAAACCGTAAGACGCGAGATAAAGGAGATCACCATGGCCTACTGGCTCATGAAATCCGAACCCGATGCCTATAGCTGGGACCAGATGTGCAAGGACAAAAAAACCGGCTGGAGCGGCGTGCGCAATTATCAGGCCAGTAACAACATGAAGGCGATGCAGATCGGCGATCAGGCGTTTTTCTATCACTCCAACGACGGCAAGGAAATCGTCGGCACGGTGAAAATCAGCAAACTCTACCACCCCGATCCGACCGATGAAAAAGGCAAGTTCGGCATGGTCGAAGTGACCGCAGGCGAAAGCTTTAAAACGCCCGTGACGCTGGCCATGATCAAAGAACACGATAAATTGAAAGACATGGCCTTCGTGCGTCAATCGCGGCTGTCGGTATCGCCTGTCACGGCGGCAGAGTGGAAACTGCTGTGCAAGCTGGGCGGTATTTAATGCGTCAATGCGGCTCTGAATAGGGCAGGCGGATTACAATTGGCCGCCAAGCTCGGCCAGGCAATGCCGCTCGGCGGCCTTGACCTGTTCTTTGTAGCCTGCGGCGCCGTTGTCAAACAGATCTTTCCAGCTGGGCGCCATATCGGCGTCATCGTATTCCAGCGTGTATTGGCATAGGCCTTTGTATACATTTTCACCGGTCTGCATGTTTACCAGACGCGCGGCAAGGCCGATGCGCACAATATAATTGTTCATATCCGTCAGGTAATACATGACGGACGCGCCGGGCTGCTGTGTGACCAGCAAATAATCGGCGCCTCCGGCAGCTTGAACGGCTTTGATATAATCGGCATCCCCCATGCCCTGCAGCGGTTCGGGTGTCATCACCTGCATGCCGTATTGATGGGACAGCTTTTCAGCGAGTCCGTGGACAAGAGAGACCGCCGGATCAGGCACGTTATTCTTTTTGAGAATGTCATTACCGTCGGCTGCCGCCGCAAAGCCGCTAAGACCGCCGAGCAGAAGCACCTTGCCGCCTGTTTGCGCGGATAGCCCGCCGTTTTTATCAACCGCTATCGCCAGGCGTTTGCCATTCAGCGCATCGGCATGCGACGCATCAAGCGGCTGTTTTCCCGCACAGGCGCCGAGCATAAAAATCATAGCGACAGGCGCGAATTTAAAAAGCATGAACGAACTTTGGGCGAGTGTTGTATTAAAATGATACAGACAGCAACGGTGCTTACGGACGAATGGAAATTTTGCGTGTCATGCTGATCTGCGCGGCGGTGCGCTCAATGCTCGTCAAGCCTTTGGCGATATCACGCTCCACATCGGCATAGAAGGATTCAGATTCCATCGTCGCGGTAAACAGTTTGCGCAATGTCATCTGCCCGCCCATGCCATCGGTCATGCCCTCGATGGGTTCATCCGCGACGGGCGATTGTTCAATCGCGGTTTTGAACGCGTCTTTCAAACGCTGCTTGTCTTCTTCTTTCATGGCTTACGTCCTTAAAATGATTTGCGCTGGATGTTATGCGCCTGCGGGGGCGGCGGCAAGGGGGTATAAAGGGGGCTGCTCTTGCGGCTGCGCCGTCGCGGGCAGGGTGCGGCCGGCACTATTTATGTCCTATGTCATTGTTACGGCTTGGTTTTGTTGCGGTGCAATATGGCTTTGTGCGTTGCGGTGGGCCATATCCTTCCCTATGCTGTGCTATGCAACAATTTGGGGCGTGCCGCGCTGTCCGGCGCCGCGCCCGAAGTGACCAAATCATTCAAGGAGACCGCGCCGTGAGCATTGACACCCAGCATCCTGAATATTTCCCCATTCCCGCCAGCATGAAAGACGCGAAAATCACGCCGGAAAAATATGCGGCGATGTACAAGCAGTCGGTCGAAGATTCCGCTGGTTTCTGGCGCGAACACGGCAAGCGCCTGGAATGGATTAAATCGTATACGCAAATCAAAGACGTCGATTTTGCCGATAACGCACGCATCCGCTGGTACTACGACGGCACGCTGAATGCCAGCTATAACTGCATTGACCGTCACCTGCCCGCGCGCGCGAACCAGACCGCGCTGATCCACGAAGGCGACGCGCCCGGCAACACCAAGAATATCACCTACGCGCAGTTGAAAGACGAAGTCAGCCGCCTTGCGAACGCGCTGAAATCACGCGGCGTGAAAAAAGGCGACCGCGTCACCATTTACATGCCGATGATCCCAGAAGCGACCTATGCCATGCTGGCCTGCGCGCGGATTGGCGCGGTGCATTCGGTGGTGTTTGGCGGCTTTTCGCCCTCCTCGCTGCGCGACCGCATTCTGGATTGCGATTCCACCGTTGTGATTACGGCCGACGAAGGCCTGCGCGGCGGCAAGAAAGTCCCGCTGAAGGCCAACACCGACGCGGCGCTGAAAGAATGCCCCGCCGTCAGCACGGTGATTGTATACAAACATACGGGCGGCGCGGTCGATATGACCGACAAGCGCGATATCTGGTACCAGGACATCTGCGCCGCGCAATCCACCGATTGCCCGTGCGAGGAAATGAACGCGGAAGATCCGCTGTTTATTCTTTATACCTCCGGCTCCACCGGCAAGCCCAAGGGCGTTTTGCACACCACGGGCGGTTATCTGGTATATGCGTCCATGACGCATGAATACGTATTCGATTACCGCGAAGGCGAGATTTACTGGTGCACGGCCGATGTCGGCTGGGTGACCGGCCATAGCTATATCGTCTACGGCCCGCTGGCCAACGGCGCGACCACGGTGATCTTTGAAGGTATCCCCACCTATCCGGACGCGGGCCGTTTCTGGGAGACGATCCAGCGTCTCAAGGTCAATATTTTCTATACCGCCCCCACCGCCATTCGCGCGCTGCTGCGCGAGGGAGACAGCTGGGTCAAGAAATACGACCGCAGTTCGCTGCGCATCATCGGCTCGGTGGGCGAGCCGATCAACGAAGAAGCATGGATGTGGTACTACGACGTCGTGGGCGATAAGCGCTGCCCGCTGGTCGATACATGGTGGCAAACAGAAACGGGCGGTGTCCTGATCTCGCCGCTGCCGGGGGCGCATGAACTGAAACCGTCCTATGCCTCCAAACCCTTCTTTGGCGTACAGCCCGCGCTGGTGGATGCGGAAGGCAAGTTTCTGGATGGCGAAGCGGAGGGGAACCTCGTCCTCACCGACAGCTGGCCGGGACAGATGCGCACGGTTTACAAAGACCACGAACGTTTTGTGCAAACCTATTTCTCGACCTACAAGGGCATGTACTTCACGGGTGACGGCTGCCGCCGCGACGGCAAAGGTTATTACCGCATCACCGGCCGCGTGGATGACGTGATCAACGTATCCGGCCACCGCATCGGCACGGCCGAGCTGGAAGACGCGCTCAACAGCCATGACGCGATCGCCGAAAGCGCCGTCGTCGGCTATCCGCACGATATCAAAGGACAGGGCATCTATGCCTATGTGATTTTGATGGACGGCGTAAAGGCTGACGAAGATCTGCGCAAGGATATCATCAGCCATGTGCGCAAGGTGATTGGCCCCATCGCGTCGCCCGATGTGGTGCTGTTCGCGCCCGGCCTGCCCAAAACGCGCAGCGGCAAAATCATGCGCCGTATCCTGCGCAAAGTCGCCGAAGATGCATTTGACCAGCTGGGCGATACGTCAACCCTGGCCGACCCGTCGGTGGTGGATACGATTATTGCCAACCACAAGGCGCTTGGCAAAAAAGTAGCCTGACGCATAGCGGGTATACGCCGGCATACCTTTAAAAAATCCCGCTCCCGCAGGGCGGGATTTTTATTTGTGCTCTTGTTTTTGCAGGACGGGCGCATATGTTGGGCACAGACGTGAAACCCAGCAAATGGAGATTGATAACCATGACCGCCAATCCACTGGCCACCCAGGACGCTATCCGCGCCCGCCGCGCAGTGAAATCTTTCGACCCAGCGCATAAAATGTCGGCCGCCGAAGAACAAAAACTATTCGAACTGGCGCAGCAATCGCCGTCGTCGTTCAACATCCAGCACTGGCGTTTTGTGAAAGTCACCGACCCTGCCCAGCGCGAAGCCCTGCGCGCCGCTGCGTGGGGGCAGGCGCAGGTGACGGACGCCAGCCTGTTTCTGGTCATCACCGCGGATCTGAAAGCATGGGACAAAGATCCCGCGCGTTACTGGCAGAACGCGCCAGCCGATGTGCGTGATTATCTGGTGAAGGCGATTGGCGATTTTTATCGCGGCCGTGAATGGCTGGCGCGTGACGAAGCGATGCGCTCCGTCGGTCTGGTCGCACAGACGTTGATGTTGGCAGCCAAGGATATGGGCTATGACAGCTGTCCCATGATTGGCTGCGATATAGACGCGGTCGGCAAGCTGATCAACCTGCCCGAAGATCATGCCGTCGGCATGCTGCTGGCCATCGGCAAGGGAATCAGCCCTGCGCGCGACAAAGGCGGCTTTTTGCCGCTGGATCAGATCGTGGTCAACGACCGCTTCGGCACATAAGCTAAAAAATATAATTGATACAGTTGGTTAAGGGGGCAGCCGCGTGCAAACGGCTGCCCCGCATTTTATCCGTTTATTGATATTATGTTAATAATAAGGTATGATTCCCGCATCCTTACAGGAAAATTTTCGAGGTAGCGCATGCGGCAAAAATTGAAAAACTTTTGGGAAAACCCTTATGCCGCGCCGCTGACGGACCCCTTGCGCAACATCGGCAAAACAGTGGCGGGTTTTGTGGCGCCTTATACGAATGCCCTCCGCAATACGGCGAACCCCACATATTTCGACGAGGATAAAACACCTATCGGCCGTTTTTTGTCCAGCTTGCTGGGCGTCCATAATAGCTTTCTGACCGTGGTGACGAATTTCGTCGCACTGGCGGCAGGTGCGTTTGGGGCAGGTAGCATAGGCGGCGTTGCCGCTTATAGCGGACTTGCAGGCGCGGGTGCGGCGGCACAGTGGGGCGGGGCCGTGGCGAGCGGGCTTGCCGCAGGCGCTGTCGGTTTTATGGCGGCGCCGGTGGCGATGGTCGCGGTGACAGCTTTCGTGGGCATCGTCGTCGGGACAGTGACCGGCGGTGTGCCTGGTCTGGTTTCCGGCACCGCACGCGCGCTGAAACATCACCACGCCCTTAAAAATCCGCCCCCGCCGGCGCCGGCGGCGGCGAGCCCCACCGCGCAGCAAATTTCCGATGAAACTGTTCAGCGCATCATGAAAGATTTCCGCACGCTTCCGCCCACGCGGCAGAGAGAAGTTTTCGACGCGGCCGAACATGTTTTGGGTCTGGGCGGCGAATTGGAAGCGCGCGTTCTCAATGCCATTGATAAAATGGATCCGGCGCAGCGCGCCATGCTGGCCGAAAAGCTGGAAGAAAAACTTGCCGATGCTTTCGCCGTGGTCGCAAGCAAAAAAGCGGCTGAGGCGGGCGTGCTGGATGAAGATGTCACGGTGAAGCCGATTGGCGCCAAGCTGCGCCGCCGTAACGCCGCGCCCGCTGCGGGCAGCGCGTAAAACAAATCAAAAAAAGCGCGCCGTGTGGAATGCACGGCGCGCTTTTTGTGTTTTATACCGCAAGCTTACCCGCGCGGGCCGTGGCCGCCGAAACGGCGGACGGGTGCTTTGGGTTTTTGCGCGTGATCGCCGTATTTATCTGCAATGTCGCGCGCGGCGCTGAGGATATCCGTCATGGCAACGGCACCGGCGGGCAGGATTTGGCCGGCCATTTCGCGCCCGTGCCAGTTTTGCGCGGGGATGTGAATGGCCTGCATGCCGTTCAGGCGTGCGGGGATGATGTCGGATTTCAGGCTGTCGCCGATCATGATCGCGTCTTTGCCCTTCACGCCGGCCTCTTTGAGCGCATCGGCATAGACAGCCGCGTTTTTATCGGCGACCACAAAAACTTTGGTGAACAGGTTTTTAAATGGCAGGGCGTCCACGCGGTTTTGCTGGACGTCGATGTCGCCCACGGTGATCAGGTACAGATCAAGGCCTGCGTTTTTAAGGGTAATCAATGCCTCCGCCGCGCCGGTTTTGATTTTCGCTTCGGTCGCATAAACGTTATAGGCGATGTCGCGCACGTGTTTGATTTCGCCAGGCGTCGCGTCGGGCACGAAATGTTTCAGCGTGTCTTCGTAGGCTTGCGGCAGCATTTCCTTGCCATAGGCATAGCGGTCGAAAAGTTCGATCTGGCAAGCGAGCAGGCGGTCGACGATTTTATCAGCGTCTTCATGTACGGCGCAGGAGAGAAGAAAATCCGCAAAGCGGTCCTGGCCATCAATATAAATCTGCTGGGTTTCAATCAGCGTATTGTCCATGTCGAAAAAAACGGCTTTGACCACGCGGGGGTGTCTCCTGCTTGTACGTTTTCGGGCATTGGTTTATGGGGTCTGAGTCTATTCATTTTTGCCGCGCAGACAAGAGGCTTTAGCCGCGTTTAGATATAGTCTTTTCAATAGCTTGCTTTTGCTGCGTTGCCATATTGTTGCGATAATCCGCGAAAGAGCGTAGGCTTGCGGGCAAAGGAGACGCCGAATGGGCTGGACCAACCGCAGACCGCGCACCAGACCGACACCGCCTGCGCCCAGCGAAAATTCGCTGGTGCTGGCGATATCGAATGACGACCGCGGATGGCTGCACAGCCTGCTGGCTGGCGGTGCCAATCCGAATGCGCCGCACCGCGACACGCTGCCGCTGCATTTTGCCGCGCGGCGCGGGCAGATGGATATTGTCGATCTGCTCTGCCGTCATGGCGCCGATATCGATGCCCGCGATGCGCAAGGCCGCACAGCCGTGGCGCAGGCCGCAATGTCGGGCGAGGGTAAAACCATTGCCGCCCTGCTGAAACGCGGCGCGGATATCGACGTTGCCGATCATGACGGCAATACAGCGCTGCACCATGCCGCGCGCTTATCTAAATTTGATATGATGCGCCAGCTGATTGTGGCGGGCGCGGCACAAGACGTTAAAAACCACGCGGGCGATACGCCGCTGCAGATCACCGAACGCACCGGCATTCATGCCGCAGACGCTTTCAACGCCGCCGCGCGCGCATATGCAGATGCCACCGCGCAAAAATCGGCGCAGCTGCAAAAATCGCTGACATTGATGCAACCCCTAAACATTCGCCCGCGCAGGCCCTAAGTACCGGCATAGCTGCGCGCACAAAAAAACCGCCGGAGGGCGGGGGCGGGTTATTTACTGGATACGGCTTTGCCGTTATGAGAAGCGGCTTTGCCGCTGCATGCCTGCGGCATGGCTTGCTGGTTGGCGTTGGCGGCGCTGCACATATTTGCCTTTGTCGCCTGCCATGCCGCATAGGTCATGACCGGATGCTCGGTGCCAAAACGCAGCGCCTGCATTTCCAGCCAGACCGTCAGGTACGGGTTGCTGGCAGACGGGTCGATTTTATAAATCGGCGCCACCGCATCCATGCGCAATTCGGACAGAAACGCGAATTGTTCGTTCAGGCAGGCTTTGAGTTTTTCAAGATTGGCGCGCGTCTGCGCGTTGTCGGCATCGCCATCCATCATGTATGCGGCCAGACGGTGCACGGCCGCCGAACCTTCGCGCGCCAGCACCAGGCCGGTTGCCAGCGAGATGATGTCGTTGATGTGAAAATTTTTGGATACGACGTGATCGCCGCAGGTGCTGCCCTGCAGCATGTCGTGGTCGTTTTGCAGCGCGGCGGCGCCGTCGGCCGCATCGAAAGTATCATAGGTCATGGTACACCCATCTGCCTGCCCTGCAGGCTACTTCGCTTGATCGCCCCTTGGGGGCTGGTTTCGGCGGCGTTAAATGACGCCGTTCAGATCTATTCTCCGCGACATGATGTAGACCAATTTTGGCGGGAATCGTAGACAAAAATGGCGTCGCATGGCCAAGATCATGCGCTTTTGTTGTGATTATGTCAAAAAATATGTTGCTATGCGCCAAATGGCCGGGGCTGCCGCATTTTACGGCTTGGGCGTATCGTTGCCGCGCTTTGACGGCTTGGGGTCGTTGCCGTTGGCGGGCGGGTTTGCCGGCGGTTTGTCGGCAAACTGATCGCGGGCGGAGGGCAGGCGCAGCGCCTTGCCGGGGGCGCGGGGCTTGTCCAGCGTTTTGGGCTGGCCATCGTCTGGCGTCACAGGCGGGGTGCCGCCGCGCGGGCGCATCAGTTCGGGGTTCAGCGGCAGTTGTTTCTGGTATTGGCCACCCGCCACAATCAAACGCTGTACCACGGGGCTTTGGCGGTCGCCCTTTTCGGCAAGGCGGTCGAGCACGGTCCAGCCGCGATCATCCGTCAGATCCGGATCGGCACCACGGTCGAGCAGCAGGTCCAGCATATCCATGTCTTTTTTGTCTACCGCGATATGCAGGGCGGTGACGCCTTTGGCATTGCGGATATCGGGGTCGGCTTTGCGCGACAGCAGATATTCGGCCATTTCGGTGCGGCCGGATTGCACGGCAAAATGCAGCAGCGTATTGCCGTTCCGGTCTTGCGCATTCGGGTCGGCGCCGCGGATGATCATGATGCGCGCCGCGCTTTCAAGCCCGTTCGACAGCGTCGCCCAGTGGCGGCCGTAAACGGCATCGCACATCGCGCCCAGCGGCGTCAGTCCCGCATGATTTTTTTCTTTCAGCAATTCCGGCGCGCGGTCGATAACGCGCGAAATCATCAGCGTGTTCTGGTTATAGGCCAGCACATGCAAGGCGTTATTGCCCGCGGGGTCTTTGATCGTCAAATCGGCGCGGTCAATCACCGCCGAAAACAAATCGCGGTGCTGCAGACGCGCAGCCAGATGCAATAGCGTCTCGCCTTTGTCGCCCCGGGCGTTGACGTCGGCGCCCGACAGCAGCATGGTGCGCAGCGTCGACGCCTGTTTTTCCAGCTTGCTTTCGTCCAGCAGGATAGAGAACGGCGTGCGGCCGAGATTGTCGGCAATATTGGGGTCGCCCTTGTTTTGCAAAAGCCTGTCGACCATCAATGCCTTGTCAAGGAAGTGATGCATCGGCGTCTTGCCTTCGTCATCGCGCGCGTTCGGGTTGGCTTTGTAGCTGACCAGCAAATCAACCAGCGTGGGGCGCGACGTGCCCAGGGTATGCAAAGAGGTCTTCCCTTCGTCATCCCTGATATTCGGATTGGCGCCCAGCTTCAGCAGCATGCCGATGAAGCTATCCTGGTTTTGCCGGGCGGCATGATGCAGCGGCGTGCGGCCCTGCGTGTCCTTGAGATCAATGTCGGCGCCCGCCTGTATAAGCGCCAGCGCAATGCCGTGGCGGTCCTGGTCGAGCGCAAGGTGCAGGGGCGGGTACATCATCGACCCGCGGTAATTCACATCCGCCCCCGCCTTGATCAGCGCGACGGCTTTGCCGAGGTCGTTTTTCAGGATCGCGCGTTGCAGGCGGGTGAAGCCGTTTTCGTCGACCTTGTTCGGGTCGCCTCCAAAGAATCCGGCCATGGCGTTAAAGAAATTTTTCAACGGTGCGCTGTCCCGTGCCTGCCCACCCCTCGCAACGGCGGGCGGGGCGGAAAATGATCCAATATATGCTTACGGATAAAAAAATTAGCATGATGTGGAAAGGGAGTCTATGCCGGTTCGTAACCCTTGGACAAAAAACGGGCTTTAAAAGCAATAAAATTACAATAAACGGCGTTAAGTTAGCCTCGATCGTGTCAAAAAACCGGCATTATATTGTATTTAAATGATTTTTTGGCTTGTCCGCTGTGCCGGTGTCAGAGACAATAGAAATCAATCCCCCGCGCGCCCCTCTCTGGGCATGTGGGCATATTCTGTAATATGGACATACGAAGCCTGCCATGACCTCTTTCCACGCCCCGCACAAATCCCGCACGGGCCGCCTTTTGCCTGCCGCCGCCGCTGTCATTCTGATAGGGCTGGCCGCCACGGCGGGCGCATGGGCGCAGGATGCCGGCGACATTCCCGGGATCGGGGCCGCGGCATTCGACATGCAGCAATCCGCCGCCCCCGCGCCTCAACCGATGGATGACGAAGCGCAGCGCATCTACCGCCGCTTTGGCAATGCGCTTTACCAAATTCAGGTGATCGATCTGGTCACGGAAAAGAAAACGGCCATCGGCTCCGGCTTTCAGTTCAACAAAGAAGGCATGATCGCGACCAATTATCACGTTGTTGCCGATGCCATCCAGCAGCCCGATGCGAACCGTCTTGAATTCGTGCATGACACGCACGGCACGGGCCGCCTGAAAATCCTGACGGCCGATGTGCGTTATGATCTGGCGATTTTGCAGCTGGAAACACCGAACCCCGATTACGTCGAGCTGGGACAGTCGGATTTGCAAAAAGGCACCAGGCTTTTCTCGCTCGGCAACCCGCACGACATCGGCTTTACGATTGTCGAGGGGACATATAACGGCGTATCGCGTGAAAGCTTTATCGACAAAATCCATTTCTCCGGCGCGGTCAACCCGGGCATGAGCGGTGGCCCCGTTCTTGGCCATGACGGCAAGGTTGTCGGCATCAACGTGATGACGGCGGGCAACCAGATCGGAT
>VFQP010003441.1_pt1 | contig 16047 bp, 14 predicted proteins | sample 3512351 | NCBI WGS metagenome assembly VFQP01 (sample SAMN10412372, study PRJNA504923) | tailings metagenome | isolation source: Relicate 1 Philex TSF1 revegetated site | place: Philippines: Tuba, Benguet | collected 2017-08-29 | reverse complement strand
AACATCCCCGTGTTCTTCATTCAAGATGCGATCAAGTTTCCGGACATCATCCATTCGGTGAAGCCAGCGCCTGATCGTGGCTTCCCCCAAGCGCAGTCGGCGCACGATAACTTCTGGGACTTCATCTCGCTTACCCCCGAGAGCATGCACATGATCATGTGGGTCATGTCAGACCGGGCTATCCCGCGGTCATTCCGGTTCATGGAGGGTTTCGGCGTCCATACCTTTCGCTTCGTCAACGCGGCGGGGGCGTCCAGCTTTGTAAAATTCCACTGGAAGCCCAAGCTGGGTTTGCAATCAGTGATGTGGAACGAAGCGGTCAAGATCAACGGCGCGGATCCGGACTTCCATCGCCGCGACCTGTGGGACGCAATCACCGAAGGCAATTTCCCTGAATGGGAGCTTGGCGTCCAACTATTCGACGACGCCTTTGCCGAGTCCTTCGATTTCGATGTGCTGGATCCAACCAAGCTCATCCCGGAGGAGATATTGCCGATCCGCGTAGTGGGCCGGCTAGTGCTTGACCGGGTCGTCGACAATTTCTTTGCTGAGACGGAGCAGGTCGCCTTTATGACTCAGAACGTTCCGCCTGGCATCGACTTCAGCAACGACCCGCTCCTCCAGGGTCGTAACTTTTCTTACCTCGATACGCAGCTGAAGCGCCTGGGCAGTCCGAATTTTACCCACCTGCCGATCAACGCTCCCCGTTGTCCTTTCGCGCATTTCCAGCAGGACGGGCACATGGCATTCCGCAACCCTGAGGGCCGCGTGAATTACGAGCCCAACTCTTGGGTGCCCAGTGGCCCGCGAGAAGACCCCGAACGCGGCTTTCGCACGTTCCGCGAAGACGCCGACGGACCGAAGACCCGATTGCGTCCTGAAAGCTTCTCGGATCATTACAGTCAGGCCAGGCTGTTCTACGTCAGCCAAACAGCCAACGAGCAAAAGCATATCGGGGACGCTCTCGTCTTCGAGTTGAGCAAGTGTGAGAGGCCCGACATTCGGCAGAGAATGGTATCTCATCTAGTGAACATTCATCCAACCCTTGCCGCAACCGTAGCAAACGGACTTGGGATGGATGTGCCAGCGGCAATGCCGGCCGCGAAGCCGACGCGAGAGAATCTTCCGTCCTCACCCAAGCTTAGTATTGTGAAGAATGGTCCGCAGAGTTTCGAAGGCCGAAAACTTGGAGTGCTGCTCACCGATGGAGCGGACGGGAAGCTGTTCAACGCTTTGACAGATGCGATTGCAGCGGTAGGAGGCGTAATCGAGGTGGTGGCCCCTAAAATCGCCGGAGCCACGCTGTCAGACGGGTCCATCGTGCCCGCCAAACAAAAAATCGATGGTGGGCCTTCCGTACTTTACGACGCGATAGTTGTGCTGTGCTCTCCAGATGGCTCCGAACTGTTATCCATTGACAAACCGGCCAAGGACTTCGTCAACGACGCCTTCGCTCACTGTAAGTTTATTGGCTATGTCCCGGACGCAGTGCCGCTTCTGAATGCAGCGGGTATTGGTGATAGCCTCGACGGCGGATGCACGAGCTTGACCACGGATGGCATTGAGGACTTTGTAGCTGCGCTCGGCGAGCTCCGCGTCTGGGAGCGAGAGCCACTTCTTGATCTAGACGCGGTGTCGTAATTCTTGTCACAGGCACGGCGGGTTTGTCCCGATCGCCGACTATATCGGCATCTCCATCTGTACTTGGTACATCGCCGCTTCTAGATGCGCACAGAAGCCCGAAGACCCTTCGCACGCTAACGCCGTCGAAATGCGTCTAGTGCATTCATCGCTGCCCGCTACGTCGGGTATACGCCCACTCGAGTCCCCTGACGTACAACTTCCCAACCATGCTCTGCGGGTCTCACGGTAAACTTTATGACCTCGTTCACACCCCTCGTTCCACTTACCAGTGTTTCGGAGATTTTTTCCTACCTCAAAATGCGTTGAGCGCGTTTTTAAATGAGCTGCCCGATGAGTGTTTCCAGGCCGGTCAATCTCGCCCCTGTTTTGCCCGCTCCTGAGCCTGACCCGGCGTAAGCCGGCTGCTTGCTTGTGGACAAGCCACTTGATCGGACGTGGAGGCGCTCAACAGGAACTGTTGGGTTACTTTAGGATTTTCAGCAGTGGAACACTGCTGAGGAGATCATCATGGAATCGCTCGACAAGCTTTTTGAAGAAACTTTGCGCGATGTTTACTATGCCGAGAAAGCCATCCTGAAGAACCTTCCCAAAATGGCCAAGAAGGCGAACTCCACGGAGCTCGCATCAGCCTTCGAAACCCATATCAAGGAGACTGATGGCCAAATCGAGCGACTTGAGCAGATCTTTGAGATGATCGGCAAAGCTCCGAGGGGCAAGCGTTGCCCAGCCATTGACGGGCTGGCCGAAGAAGCCGCCGAGATCATGCAGGAAGCTAAGGATGACATGGTTAGGGATGCCGGCATGCTTGCCGCTGCGCAGGCCGTCGAGCACTATGAGATTGCTCGGTACGGTACACTGGCGGCTTGGGCGGAAAAGCTAGGCCTGTCGGACGCGGTGCCGCTCCTGGAAGCGACGCTCGAAGAGGAAAAGGCGACCGACCAGAAGCTTACCGAGCTCGCCGATTCCGAAATCAATGTCGAGGCTGGGAACGCGGCCGAGAAGAACGAAACCAACAAGCCCAGGGCCCCGAAAAAGGCCGCATCGAGATAAGCAAGTGGAGGCCCAAATGGAGCTGTTGCTGTTCGTCGGCTTGGTGGCGATTGTAATTGGCGCAATCGTTTACGCGTCATTTGTCAGTCGCGAGAAACCACGGGATGCTGCTGACCTCGTGACCGGCACTAACAAGCCTGACGATCGCAATGTTTTCTGACCTGCAGCGGACGGCCAAATCGCGCTACCTCAAGATGAGCGCCGAGCTCAACGGTAAGCCAGAGCGCTCTCAGTCGATATAAGAAGGCCCCGGTGGTCCCGGGGCCTTCTTTGTTCGTGCCTATCGTGAAGGCGACCCACTGTTATCGGAGGGACCTTTTCGGAGGGGCCGTTCTTGCTGCCTGGAGCGCCGGCGACACCGCTCGAGTCCTGGCTGGGTGACGTTCCGGCGCCCGGCCCGGTCTGGTCAGCGCCCTGGCCGGTGGTGTCGGCAGAGGTGCCGCTGCTCGCATCACCGCCAGGCTGTTTGGTTGAAGGTCCCGTGCGGGTGTCCGCCGGGCCCTGGACGCCGGGACCGGAATTAGAGGCGCCGCCTGCTGTACCGGCATTGTCGGCGCGAGCGGTTGCCAATGACATAGCGTCGCCGGAGTTGGGCCAGGGTATAGCGGGTCAACATGCACTCCTCAGGGAGCGCTGTGGTTGTTCGATGAATGAGGCAACAGTCGGGAAGGGGCAGAAAAACGGACCGCTCGTTAAGCGGTCCGTTTGTTTGTTAGTTCAAGATTCCGAGAAGATGCATGGCGATGATCGCAATGATCGGGACGCCTAGGAGCCAAAGCGTAATGTCGCGAAGCATGTTTTGTCTCCTTTGATCGATTAAGGACGAGCGCGCGGCGAGAGCCCCGTGAAACGCGCTGGAATATTCTGGTCGCGGTGATGTCCGCCACGTTGCGCGGCATACCAAGCGGCCGCCAAGCTGACGAGCAATGCTGTCGCGGTTGCAAGCCCAGCAGCCACGGCTGCCTTTCGGGCATTGTCGACGGCCTCGAGTGCCGCTGCGTAGGCCTCATCCACACGCTTCTGTGCGGCGTCAGGTGGCAAGCCGGTGCGAGCGCTTACGACCTGTGCGAGGTACTCCTTGTCGGCTGTGCTTAGCGTTCCATCGGCTGTCGAGGCCACGAAGATCCGGCTGAGTTCATCTCGATCTGCGGCTGTCGTTTGCGCGGTCCCTGGGGCGGCCGGGCCAGGAGTCGGGCGGAGCAGCGTGTCGACTGATGTGGCGACAAGTGCGCCACGGTCGGCAATGGCAGCTCTGCCCAGTTCACCCCCCACCTGCGCGGCTGTGCCAGCCGCCAAGTAAGCAAGCAGTCCGCCGATAACCACGGCCGTCGACCAGACCAGCAAGCCATGTACGCCGTCGCGGAATTCGCGTTCGTCCGGATTGCTGCTCCAGGCAGCGCGCATCCGACCTGCGAGATAGCCACCGATGAGCAGGGAGAAAATAGGCACGACAATCGTCCAGAACGCGGCGAGCGAGGCCGTAGACTTGCCGTAAGACTGGTTCGGATAGGGTGACAGAAGCGAGAGGCCGATTGCGCTCCCGGCCGTAAACAGCACAAACGAAATGGCCGATGCTGCTACCGCACCGGCCAGGACAGGGCCCCATTCGATGTAGTTCGTTTTGACGTCAGCTCCGATTATCTCGGCCATTCGTTATCTCCTTAGCGCAGACCGAGCGAGCCCAGAACGAACATCACCACGACGATAAGGCCAATGAGATAGATGATAGAATGCATAGGGGTCACTCGGCGGTAATTGATGTGTGCTGAATAACCCGCCCCCCCGCGCTCAGTTCCATCGGGAATTGTTTGACGTTCGTTTGAGTTGCTGTGTCTGTGCGGTCTGAAATGCATCCGCAGCGGCATGGCCTCTCTTTCGCTGGTCTGGTCACGCCCTATCGCGCGAAGCGCGACCGAGAGCCCGTGATCGGCCCGTTCGGTTGACGTCGTCGCTGCACGATGTGCTGCTGCCAAAGCGGCTCTGCCAATCGGCCCGACGGACCTCTTGCAAGATCGAAGAGGCGCTCCCATCTGCCATCCACATGGATGGTAGCCAGATGGTCCAAAAATGCCCAAAGGTAGCGTGCACGTCCTCCGCGGCGGCGGTGACTCCGAAAAAATCACGATCAATCTCGGATTCGTTGATCTCGGCCAGATCGACCTCATCGTGAGTGAAGGTTTTTATTCGAACCGAACCGACTTCATCAGGGCAGCAATCCGGTCCCAGCTCGACAGACATGCTGACGTCGTGAAGAAAAGCGTGGCTCGGAATACGTTCGATCTCGGCTTGCGGAACTACAACCGCGACGACCTTGAAAGGGTCAAGGCCTCCGGCCAGCAGCTGCATATCAATGTCGTTGGGCTGCTCACCATCGCTCCCGACGTGCCGGCGAAGCTGGCGTTGGCCACGATTGCATCACTCAAAGTCCTCGGAGCGCTGCATGCCACCGCTGAGGTAAAAGCCGCACTGGCCGACCGCATGAGATAGCTGCGCCTCCTTCCTTCGCAACACCTGCAAAGCAACAGGGATGTCCTATGAAACCACTCGATACAACCGCCATGATGGAGGCTGCACGCCTCACACGGATGGGTCGTCTCACAGAAGCGACTGCTCTTCTGCAGCAATCACTTGGTGGCGTAGCGTCCAGTCAAACGCCGCCGATTTTTGGCGGTGATCTAAGCGACACCAAGCCTGACTCCGATGCGACAAATCCCGGGTTCAGCAAAATAGCCCTGCGGGCGCTCGACTGGAAACTCAAACTGCCGGGCCTGCACGGACGATCCATTAAACCGGAAGATATCGCGCCAGCAGACGGCCGCTATCTTGCTGGCACGTTCTCGAACGAGGCCGGAAGCCGCGCTTACAAGCTTTACATTCCGAGCAAAACCGAAGAGCCGAGTCCGCTCATCGTTATGCTGCACGGGTGCAAGCAATCAGCCGATGATTTCGCGGCAGGCACCCGCATGAATTTCGCTGCCGAGAAGCGCGGCTGCTTGGTTGTCTATCCCGAGCAGCCACAGGCTGCCAACGCGTCCAAGTGCTGGAATTGGTTTCGGCCGGGCGACCAAATGCGCGACCGCGGCGAGCCTTCGCTGATTGCCGGGATCGTCCGGCAGGTCATGAAGGAGCATGCGATCGATGAGGACCGAATTTATGTGGCAGGATTGTCGGCTGGCGGTGCTGCGGCTGCGATCATGGGGGAGGCGTATCCCGACCTCTTCGCAGCCGTAGGCGTGCATTCCGGCCTTGCCTGTGGCTCGGCTCGTGACTTGCCCACTGCATTCAGCGCCATGCGCGGACAAGCCGTGGGTGCGATAGGCGGTAGCGCGGGCAATCGATTGATCCCGACCATCGTCTTTCACGGAGACCGGGATCCTACTGTTCATCCGAGCAACAGCGCCACGGTCATTGCGAGAGCGAATGGCGGCACCCGGCTGCGGGTCAGGACTTCACGCTCGACATCGCCGGACGGCGGAACATATTCGCATTCGGTCTATCAGGACGCCGATGGCCGGAGTTTCATAGAACTATGGGAGGTCCACGGAGCCGGCCACGCCTGGTCCGGCGGAAGTCCAGGTGGGTCATTCACTAATCAGAGCGGTCCGGACGCGACTGAAGAGATGTTGCGATTCTTCTTAAGCCATGGCCAGATCTCTCACGTTTGACGTGTTGATCTGATCGAGTGACAGCGCGTCAGAGCGTGATTGCCGTTCTGCTGCGCTCAGTTGTTGGGATCTTCTGAAAGCTTTTTGACCCCGTCGTTTTATGAGGCTGGCTGCGGTAGCATCATCGCCCCAGCTAGGCAGCCGCCATTCGCACGTCGCCATGAGCGGAGGCCGCCTTGCCTCGTCGGAGCGCCGTGAACGTCAGCTTTCCATTGGTGAGCTGACCACTACGAGAATGATGTTATTAGTGCGCGGCGCTGCTCATGCTGGATGTCGGCTAGTGGGACCAGCTTTGTCCGGCGCACCGACGGAAAAGAACGTTCAGGTCACTAATGGCCCAACTCGGACATTGCAACCGGCCGGAAGCACATCAGATCTCCTGTGAAAACGGCATACTGCGGGGAAGAAGGGCCGGTAGCCGGAACTTGTAGCCCTTGATCAATCCTCGAGCTCAATCCATACGGGCGCGTGGTCACTGGCATTTAGTTCGGCGCGTACCCAATTGTCGACGTCCGCTGCGACCAGCCTAGTCGCCAGCTGCGGGGATAGGAGAAGGAAGTCGATGCGCAGGCCTGCATTGCGCGGCCATCGCTTGCGCAGGTAGCTCCAGTAGGAAAACTTCGGGTCCTCGGGGTGAAGCGTGCGGACTGCGTCGGTCCATCCCTGACGCATCAGCTTCTTAAATGCGGCGCGCGACCCTTGCTGGAGCAGGGCATCGCCACCGTAGGAGTGCTTCGGATAAATGTCGAATTCTGTCGGCACGACGTTGAAGTCGCCGGCGAGGACGGCAGGCACGCCCGCCTTCTTGAGGCGGCTGCCGCGCTGGATCAAGCGTTCGAACCAGGCGAACTTGTAGTCGAACTTCGGACAAGGGTGTGGATTGCCATTCGGCAGATAGATGCAGCCCACCAGCACGCCATTGACCGCAGCCTCGATGTACCGGCTTTGCCTGTCCTCTCCATCGCCTGGCAGGCTGTCCGCCGTCAGCACCGGTTCACCGCCACGCGCGAGGATGGCGACGCCATTCGAGCTGCGCTGCCCACGCCAGACCGCGTGATAGCCAAGGCGGCGCAGCTCATCGGCGGGGAAGCTTGAGTCCTCGCATTTGAGCTCCTGCAGGCACACGACATCGGGTCGAGCTTTCTTGAGCCACGCTTTGAGAGGCCCGAACCGCTTGTTGATGTTGTTGATGTTGTAGGTGGCTATCTTCATCGGTTGCCGCATGTAAAGGCATTCGCGACGATCGCCGTTCCCCCCGTTGCTGTCATTGGGAAAGTGAGCAAGCGGGCGATTTCTCACCTCCGTCACGCAACGAAAAAACCGGCTGCACCACAGCGGCGCAGCCGGCGGGAACGAGCTATTCGGCATCAGGTAATTCGGATGCAGCGGCGACGCGAAGCGGTTCGGGCAACCAGCCCGTACCCGCGATCATCTGCTCAGCGCGGACAGCAAGCTCGGACTTCTTGAGCTTTTCAAGCGCAGGCGCGTGGTTTCCTTTAGCCTCGTCGATCGCCGAAAGGATGGCAGCACGATTGATGCGGTTGAAGAAGCCCTGGGCTGTCGGCGTATACCAGTCAGTCATGTCGAGCGAGAGCGCCGCGACAAGACTGTCCGCATGGATCATCCGTGCGGATTGACCGCTTTGGCCTTTGCGCATCACGCAATCGACGCTGTAACCAGCCAGGAATGCCAGCACGTTCAGGAGTTCGTCCTGCGAACGCGCAAGGCACCATGACCACACGTCGTCAGGATTGCCCGGAAAATGATCGCCAAGCCGATTCTTTTCGGCGCTCAGTGCAACAAAGCCCTTGCTCGCATCCGGATTGCTCAGGGTGATCTTGAGACCCGGCGAAGTCAGGCCGATCGTCAGGCACGACTGTCCAACCGTCCCAGGATAGATCGCAGATATGGCAAGTGCGTGCACCACGGCCGCGAGCGCCACATGGCCATTGGCCATCAGTCCGGCACCGATAGCTGCTGCTTTCTCGGCAGTGAGATCCGTGACCAGTCGCTCCGAGAAACCATTGGCTGCAGTCGTACCTGTCTCAGCCAAAATCGGCTCAAGCGGCACATTTGGCAGGTCATCATTACGGACCAGACCACGCTCAATGCGAACTTCGCCGTTATAGGCAAGGCTCACAAGCGCTCCGGCGATGGAAAGTGTGTCCGCAGTCCACGTCTCGGCGCAAGCCTCCAACTCGTTCATGCGGGTTTCGATGGCTTCCAGACGCTCGCTGACGTCATCCTCGGAATCAACGAGTGTGTCGTACTCCTCGCTGAGGGCAGCAAGCTCGGCTTTCTGGTCATCAGTCAGATCACGCTCGGGATAGCAGCGCGAGAACCGGCTCAATACCTGATGATCGATTTCCGGCGATGCTTCCGTCCATTTCCAGCCTTCGCTGGCGATTTCGGCGGCAACGGACTGGAGCTTTTCGGACACCAGGCGATCGAGCAGGGCGACATCGGTCAGATAACCGGAGTCATCCTCGTCGAACAGGTCACGGCGCAAGACGCCACCTGCGGCGAGATAGGCCTCGACACCCACGAAGCGCACGCGCTTGTCGGAACTGGCGACTTCGTCCTCGGTAAGGGCGCAACGTATCGTTTGCGGATCGCGGTTCCATTTCGTGAGGCTATCATGGATACGTTCCTGCAAAGCGTGGTCATCGGTCAGCGTGAAGGCCTGCGCGCATTCGAGGTCGATCTCGCCTTCACGATACGCTGCCAGAATGTTGGGGGACAGTCGTCCAAGCTTGAGACGCTGATGGACAGCCAGTTCTGAAATCCCGAAGCGGGCCGCGATATCTGCGGGAGCTGCACCGGCATCGTTCAGCGTCTTGTAGGCATCGAACTGGTCGGCGGGGTGCATCGGCGCACGGATCGTGTTCTCGGCGAGCGACACTTCAGTTGCACTCGCGGTTTCGGCTGCGATGAGGCACGGAACCGGATAGTCCTTCGCGATCTTGCCAGCCTGTACGAGCTCGCACAGGGCGTTGAAGCGGCGTTGTCCAGCGATCACGCGGTATTTGCCCTTTTTGTCGGGCTGCACGGCGAGCGATTGCAGAATGCCATGGGCGGCGATCGAGGCTGTAAGCTCATCGATGCCTTCGCTCACACCTGTCTTGCGGACGTTACCGCTCCACAGCGTAAGTTTGCTCAAGGGGACTGAGATGGATTTGGACATTGGTCGTTTCCTTTTGGTAACGGGTGCCCGCGTGATTGCGGGTCCCGATGCCGCCGGAAGCGACGGGGGAGAAGCGGGCGCGGAACCGAAGCCGACCAAAGGAGGCGAAGGCGGCCGGCAACGCCGTAAGCCGAGGGCTTGCCCTTGCAGCGACTGCGCACCGTCGCATGGTCGGCATAACTCCGGGACCGCACGCGGGGACGTCCGGCAGGGAAGCGGCAAAACCTCCATGTCTCGGTGCCGCACCGCGCGATGTGAGGGCTGATTCCGACAAGTGAGTTTTTGGGCGGCAGGGAAACGCGGCGTCGGGGCTTATCAGTTCTTCGCGGGTCGGGCCTTGCGGCGGGCGGCGCGCAGTGGACGCTGGTAATCGGCAACGTCAGGCTCAAGCAGTACGATGCGCCCGTCGGGCGGTAAAGCGTCCAGGATGACCGTCAGCCCGGCACCGGTCTCGTGCGGATAGGCGGCTCCAATACGTGTCCAGTTGGCACGGCCGCTCCTGGTGCGCTTGACAGTGTAGGCAATGAGGACGGGATCTGAGGACACGACATCGCAAGCGTGACGCCGCGTGGCACTGCGGTCAAGGGATCGCGTGTTTGGTTAGGGCCGCTGCATGGGAAACATCCCGATGTTAAACCACTGCCCACCCGGATAGCCCCTTCGCGGTCATGCCGCTTGCGCTGGCCTCGGGCTTTCGACAGCTAGGGCGGTTCACTTTCGAGCGGGCTCGGGCGCTTCAGGATTCATATATTCACTAATTCAGATTCAGGCGCCGGATTTGGATTTCCGATCCGAGGCTTATCGTATCGGAAGTGAGGGATTGGGCGTAATGGGCGTGTTATTGGGCGGTGGCCGGTGAGGGATTGGGCGTCGCTAGTGAGAAACTGGGCGGCCTCGGGTGAGAGAACGGGCGACGCTAGGGTTCCGGATTGGGGTAAGTGAGTTTTTGGGCGGATCACTCTGGGATGTCGAAGGTGATCATGTCGACCGACGCATCGCGGCGGGCACGGCGGCCCACACGGCTCTTCTCGCGCTCGTCGTAAGCGCGGCGCAGGGCCTCGGGTGACTTTTTCATCCAGGTTAGGAACAGCTTCTCGACCGTGTGCCCTTTCTTGATGGGCATCACATCTACGGTGAAATCGCAGAGCTGGTTGACCTCGGCGAATGCCGGCTTGAGGCAGTATTTATTGAAGTCCGCGAAGCGTTCGAGCTTGCCCGACGGCACACCCAGCATGGAGCGCATCTCGTCGGGCGTGAACTCTTCGGTTTGCTTGATGAGGCTGATGCGGCGCTCAATCATCTCGTAAAGGCGGATGGAGTACTTGGAGCGCAACGCATACATGATGTGGGACTTGAGCGTCGCCCATGCATTGCTCTGGCCGAAGACAACCAGGAGATCCGGCGGGAAGGTATAGTAGAAATACCCGTCCTTCCGGTCCTCGACCCTGTTGGTGCCGAGAAGGGAAATCCGGATAGTGGCCATATCGCCGGTGTCAGGATCGCGCACGCGGATCTTTGCTCTGGCGCTCATTAGGGTTTCAAAGGCCTCTTCCAGCCGGTCATTGCTTCCATGACTGCCGCGAAGGCTTGCCTTGAGAACCTTGTGCACGGGGCTGGTCGTGATGTTGTTCCACGCGTGGCCGAGGAGCTGGTTATAGAGAATGGTCTCGCTGCGGGAGAGGGGGGTCAGCTCGACGATATCGACCAGTTCGCGCGGCTTGATGATCTTTCCCATGTGACTGGGATCGAGGAACTGACCAGTGGCCTTGATATCCGTCGCGAGTAACTGCCTCTTGCGCCGTATCGGTTCAGGCTCATCGAATTGGGGTAAGAAGGTCGGAACGTGCTGGTTCATCTCAACCGAGCATGCCGAACCGAAAGTGAATCAGTCAACGGACCAACTCACTTTCAACGAGCAACATTCTTTCGTTTTTCAGCCCTGCCCAAAAACTCACTTCTGCGCCGCCCCAACCCTGTTTATGGCCACGCCGATTCTCAGACGCGCCCAAAAACTCACCTTTCGCGCGGGATCGACGCACGGGTCCGCAGGTTTGTGTAGAATGTCCCGATCATTGCCTTCAGCTTCGCTTCCCGCTTAAGCGCCCCTTCCTGCGGGATGCCCTGCAGGCAATACAGCGCGAACTCAGCGCAGTCGGCGCCACTCGCATCGAGCCTTGCCGCATTAAAGAGTATGTCCGCGGCGGCGCAGATCGAGCGATGGTAGTCGATCGGAGGTGGCAGCTCATGCGCAATCAAAATTTTGAGGAGATGAGCTGCGTCCTCGTAAAGTGGCGGAAGGCCGGTCGCTACGCGATATCCGCCGCGTGCAACAGGACAGAACAACCTGTTGCCCGCACGCGCGCGTTCGATCTCGTACCGCGCATGAGGTGGCAGTTGATACTCGCCCGCAGGCCTGTAGCGAGGCGCATCCGTTCTCATGCGAACACCTCATCGAGCGAGTTTTCCGAACGAGCGTCACGTTCCCGTACCCGCTCCGCGATCCATTCGAGCAGTTCGCCGATGACCCACCCGACACGATTACCGCCGACTTGCACGCGCGCCGGGAACAACCCGCGCGCCTCCAGCCGGGCGACGTGCTGCGGCGTGTAAGGCACGAAGCGACGAAGGGCCTTCTTATCGAAGATGCGGTTGAGCTCGGCCTCAGAGACGGTGAACGCCAGGACCTTATGAGACCGTCCAATCTGTCCGGCGCGAGCGTTCTTGCGTGCCTCGATCCAGTCCAGAATTTCGCCCAACAACCAGCCGACGCGGTTGTCGCCCAGCTTGATGCGGACCGGAAACGCGCGGGCCGCTTCTAGACGCGATACGTGGTGGGAAGAGTAGGGCACGTATCGGCGCAGTTCCTTCTTGTCTATGATCCGGTAGCGTTCGAGGTCGCCGATCATCGCTGCGGACGTGAGTGATCGTTCGCGCAAATGCGCGTTCATCGTCGTCATGGTCATGGATTATCGCTCGCTGAAACCGGCAGGGAGCCGGAGCTGTTTCAAATCAGATTGGGGAGATGAATGGCGCGCCATAGCCCTGGCGCAACCGGGCCATGTGTCAGCGTTTTATCTGATTGGGCATGGCGATCCCCGTCTGCAGCGAGCTCTTCGAAATAGAAGCAGCGTTGCTAAAAAGATGCATTCGAACATAGATTCTGTCAAATACAATATAGTTAACAAGCAGTTATTGGCGGACGCTCTGGCCTAAAAATGTTGCGCTATGCGTCGGCAGATTCAGGCAAGGGAGCACGCATTTTTTTCTTCCAGCACCGGATGCTTCGCGATTTCAGCGTTTGCGTGGGAATCGATCTGAGCCGTAAACTTGCAATAAGCTAACTGATCATATATTATCACTTAATCGCATAAACAGCTCACAAGTGATAACATATTGTCAGTTATACTCAGATCGCCAGCCGACGTCCAGGATGAGCTGCGAACCCGTTTTCGCAAGCGGCGGCTCAAGCTTGACCTAACGCAGGAAGGTCTCGCCAAGAGATCCGGCGTGGCGTTGCCAAGCTTGCGCCGTTTCGAGCGTACCGGGTTGATTGCGTTCGACGCGCTGCTGAACCTCGCGCTCGTTCTTGAGTGCCTAAGCGACTTCGACAGGATCGCAGCCGAGGACGATCAATCGTTGATTGGCCGCTCTCTCGACTCCGTCCTCGCGCAGAAGCGCGGGCGCAGGAAAGGCCGTATCACGTGAAGTACGTGCCAACGACGCTCCTCACTGTCTATCTCGATGGCCGCAACCGTCAGAAGGTCGGACGGCTTGCGACGCAGGATCGGCGCATCCTTTTCGAATATGACCCGGCTTTTCTGTCCGGCGGCCTGTTATTGTCTCCGTTTCAGCTACCGGCGCGCGCGGGAACCGTAATCGGCGATCCAGCGATCTTCGACGGGCTGTTCGGCGTATTCAACGACAGCCTGCCGGATGGCTGGGGACGGCTGCTGCTCGATCGCACAGTCGAGAGCCTTGGTATTCCGCGCGTCAGCCTCACGCCGCTCGACCGGCTGGCCTATGTCGGCCAGCACGGCATGGGCGCACTTAGTTACGAGCCTGACTACAGCAAAACTGATGTCGAAGCCGTGCCGCTGAAGCTCGATCAGTTAGCCACGGAAGCGGCGACCGTTCTCGCGGGCGATCAGGGCGCTATCGTCGAGAAACTACTGAAGCTCAACGGCGCATCAGCTGGTGCCCGCCCGAAGATCGTGGCGCAAGTGAGCGCCGATAAAAAGAAGATCGTTCACGGTCTCGCGGCGCTGCCGAAGGGATTCGCACATTGGATGATCAAGTTTCCGTCGCAGCTCGATGAAGCGGATGTGGGTCCGATCGAGTACGCCTACAGCCAGATGGCACGCGCGGCCGGGGTCGAGATCCCGGAGACGCATATCTTCGGCGCGAATAAGAAGCGGTATTTCGGAATCAAGCGCTTCGACCGCGATGGAGACAGGCGCATTCACATGCACAGCCTTTCCGGCTTGCTTCATTCCGATCACCGCACCCCTGCCCTCGATTACGATGCGTTCCTGAAAGCGACGCAGGTGCTGACCAAGGATGTGAGCCAGGTCGAGAGAGCCTACCGGCTCGCGTGCTTCAACGTGCTTGCCCATAACCGTGACGATCACGCGAAGAACTTTTCCTATCTGCTCGACGATGCGAGCGGCCAATGGGCGCTTTCCCCGGCCTACGATCTGATTTTTTCGGCAGGGCCGAACGGCGAGCAGAGCATGATGGTGATGGGCGAAGGCCGGAACCCCGGCATCGATCAGCTGCGCGCCCTTGGCAAGAAGCATAGCATCAAGAAGGCAGAGGACATCATCGATGAGGTCCGCTCGGCAATCGCTAGGTGGAAAGACTTCGCAGACGCGGCCAAGGTTACGAAGAAATCTGCAGCAATGATCGCGTCCCGTATCGCGCCGCCGCCGCCGCCGAAGCCAGCGAACGCAAAGAAGACGCCGGCGCAGAAATCGCCCGCAGCGAAAAAACCGGCCGCCAAGAAGAGGGCGGCCAGCAACAAGCCAGCCGCGAAAAAACGTGCCCGCGAACGGTAAGCGCTCCGGCGGGCTACGAGAGGTAATCGTCCCACGCGTCCATTAAAAGGCGGCGCTTGGCCAGAAGATCGCCGCGCCGGTAGGCAGCCTCCGCCTTGCTCTTGATGGTGTGAGCCAGCGCCATCTCGACCACTTCGTTTGAGAACTGGGTTGTTTCCGCCGCCCAGTCGCGGAAGCTGGACCGGAATCCGTGTGGCGTGCAGCGATCGCGATAGCCGAGCGAATCGCGGGCGTTCAAAAAGCGGTTTTCGGATAGCGGGCGAACGCCTTCACGGAAGATCAAATCATCCTCTGCACCACCATCGATGCGTTTTGCTTCCTCGAGGATAGCCATGGCGCGGGATGAAAGCGGCACAGCGTGGTCGCGGCGCGCCTTCATGCTTTCGGCCGGTCTTTTCCAGAGCTTGTTCTGCCAGTCGATCTCTCGCCATCGCGCCCGTCGGATCTCGATGGTGCGAGAGGCTGTGAGGATCAGAAGCTCGAAGGCCAGCTTGGTGACCGCCTCGGCGTCGCCCGCGCGTAGGTCACGCACGAACTGCGGAACCGTTTCGAATGGCAGCGCCGCGTGATGCTCGATTTTCTTCGCGGCATTCCGGGGCAGCGCCTCACCGATGAGATCGACCGGATTATCGCCGGATCGGTGCCCGGCTGCCCGAGCCCATTCGAGGACTGTCCTCAGGCGCTGCCTGACCCTGCGCGCGGTCTCGCGTTTGTCGGTCCAGATCGGGGTCAACACCTTCAACACTTCCGGCGTGCCGACCGCGTTCACGGGAAGCGATCCGATAACCGGGAAAGCATGGTCGCGCAGCGTGTTGATCCACTGATCCACATGCTTGCCGTTCGACCATTGCGCCTTGCGGATGCGGTGCACCTCGTCGGCTGCCCGTTCGAAGGAAGGCACCGCCTGCACCTTGCGGATCTCGCGCTTCGGACGCACCGGCTCGATCCCCTGATAAGCCATTGACCGCAATTCGGCGGCGCGTTCGCGCGCCTGCAGCAATGTCACTTTATGGAGGGAGCCGAGACCGAGATCGCGGCGGCGTCCCGAGAACGTCAGACGCAGCACCCACCGGCGTCCGTGCTCATCGACTTCAAGATAAAGACCGCCGCCGTCGCCGTACCAGCCGGCCTGCTTCGCCGCCTTCACTTCCAGGTTGGTCAGCCTGTGCAACCCGCGTCCTGCTCGCATCCGCTGAACTCCGCGCCTGCCTGACGTGAAGCAATCTACCCCACGTTTTACCCCACTCAAGTGGGGGCGCTTGCAGGTTCAAACAAGTAGGCAGAGGCGGCGATCAAGACCGGATCGATAATAATTTTATGCAACTAAATCAAACAAATACACGTCGCGCAGGTGGCGCTATGTTTTGCTATGTTGGCTGATGTTCAGGGGGTGTCTGGCGGAGAGGGAGGGATTCGAACCCCCGGTACGGTTGCCCGTACTCCGCATTTC
>VFQP010003440.1_pt1 | contig 16062 bp, 24 predicted proteins | sample 3512351 | NCBI WGS metagenome assembly VFQP01 (sample SAMN10412372, study PRJNA504923) | tailings metagenome | isolation source: Relicate 1 Philex TSF1 revegetated site | place: Philippines: Tuba, Benguet | collected 2017-08-29 | reverse complement strand
CGCCCAACCCCCCTGCCGAGGGTAACCTGCCTACCCTCGCCGCCTCCCGCCGCCGCACTGGCAAACGCCCGGCGGCTGTGGCTCGACGCTGAAGCGTGCATGCGCCGCGGGACGCTGGCGGTTTCCTGAGCCCTGGCTGAGCCCTGGCCATGCGCATGGTGTGGGGCGCAGGTCGGCGCTGCTGGCCAAGCAGGTGGGGTCGTACCACCTGGACGTGGGCATCGACTCGCTGGTGAGGGCTTCGTTAGGGTTTGCCTGACCATGCTGACCTTGCTTTCCAAAGCAGCCACGCGTCGGGCCCTGACGCACGGGGGGGTCGCGAGTGCCTGGCCGCTCCTGGGAGCGCTGGCGTGCCGTCGCACCTGGACGTTGCAGGCGCTCCCCGTCCCACACACGGGGGCCCGCAGCACGACGCTGCGCACGTGCACGAATCGACTTGCTCTGCGCTGCCCCCTTCCGCAGGTGCAGGCCATGGTGTCGCTGTTCGTGGCCGTGTGCGGGAGGCAGCCGCGCTTCCGGGTGGACGGCGGCAGCGCCGCCGAGAACCTCGCGCTGCAAAACATCCAGGTCAGGACTACTACTGGCGCCCAGGGGCTGGGGGCGGGGCACGCAACCCTACCCTACCGCCCTATCTGCCCTGCGGACCAGCATGCGCGACAGCCGCCTTTGCTCCACGTGGCTCAACCAGGGTCGATTGAGCGCAGGGCTCGCCTGCACCTGCCTTCACCTGCCTTCGTGCCCTCGTGGTGTGCGGTCTTGCCTGGACCCTTGCATGCGCCCTGCAGGCACGGTTGCGCATGGTGACGGCCTTTTTGCTGGCGCAGCTGGTGCCGTGGGCGCGCGGGCGCTCGGGGTGGCTGCTCGTGCTGGGCAGCGCCAACGTGGACGAGGCGCTGCGCGGCTACCTGACCAAGTGAGGGGTGGCCTCGACCTGATCTGCTGGGATATTCTTTGCTTGCTTAGGGGACGTGGAGATGGGGAACAGGGACGAGGCCCTGCGAGGCTACCTGACCAAGTGCGCGGGGTGGTGTGGGCGGGGCAGGGTGTTGGGGCACCTCACTCAAGCTAGGAAGTGCAAGCGTGGGTGGGGGGGGCGCTCGTGTGGCTACCTGACCAAGTGAGCGGGGTGGTGTGGGCGGGGCAGGGTGTGGGGGCACCTCACTCAAGCTAGGAAGTGCAAGCGTGGGTGGGGGCCGCTTGTGTGGCTACCTGGCCAAAGTGAGCAGCGGGTGGGTGAGGGCACAAACAGGTGCAAAAAGTGCCTGTGTTGCTGTCGAGGCACTTTGCAGCGCGCACTGACCCGGCCGAGTGGGCGGGGGCTCACCACGCCTCTTCTGCAAGCTCTGAACTGGCTTTTCGCAGGTACGACTGCAGCTCGGCGGACATCAACCCCATCGGCGGCATCAGCAAGCAGGTGCGCTGTTCGTCGGCGCGCCCCCGCCGTGCGTGCCCTGGCCACTCGCAGCAAGCGCGGCTCCCGCGGTTGGTTGCGCGGCGATCGGATGGGCACGCGCGCGGCTGGGAGGGCGCGAGGCGAGCGTCCGAGGCGCGCGCACGTGGCGTGTGCGCGGAGCCGGCTGCAGGACTTGAGGCGCTTCCTGCGGTGGGCCGCGCAGCACCTGGGCTACCCCTGCCTGGCGGACGTGGAGGCGGCGCCGCCCACGGCCGAGCTCGAGCCGCTCCGCGAGGGCGTCAAGCCCCAGGTGCGCATCTGCGCTTGCACCCTGCTTGCATCTGGCTCTGCTTCATCTGGCTCTGCTTCATCTGGCGTGATGGACGGAGGGCGTCACGCCGCCCAAGTCGTTTGTGCGCCGTGCGGCCTCACACGTGCCGCAGGCCGCAGGCTGCACCCGTGTGGCCTGTGCGCAGTGGCGCGCAGACTGGTGGGGAATAGGGAGACGCGGGATGAGCCTGCGCGAGCTCAGGCTCTTCCTGACGGGCTGCAACCCGCTCGCACCCATGCATGCAGAACGACGAGGACGACATGGGCATGACGTACGAGGAGCTGTCCGTCTACGGGCGGCTGCGCAAGGTGCTCCGCTGCGGCCCCGTGTCCATGTTCCTGCGCTGCCTCGACGCCTGGCACCCCAGGTCCGCCCCGCGTCGCCAGCTCGAGCGCCTGCGCCTGAGCCTGCCACCCGCGATCAACGTGGGGCACGCCGTGCCTTCGCGCTGGCACCCTCAGCCGGAATTGCTGCGTGCTGCGCGCGCAGGTTGACGGTCGAGCAGGTGGCGGCCAAGGTCAAGCACTTTTTCACCAGCTACTCGATCAACCGGCACAAGACCACGGTGCTCACGCCGTCGTACCACGCCGAGAACTACTCGCCCGACGACAACCGCTTCGACCACCGGCAGTTCCTCTACAACGTCAGGTGCGCGGCTCGCGGGGCGCGTCCCTCTGCCGCTCCGCCCGGGTCCGTGGCGGGGGCGGCGGTGCGCACGCAGTCCGCGGTCCGCTTGCTGTCCGCACGCGGGCCCGATGGCGTCGAGGGCGGCTCAATCGACGCGTGGGCGCTCGCAGGTGGCCGTGGCAATTCAAGCGCATCGACGGCCTGGTGGCGCTTTACTCTGGCGCTCGGCGCCCGGCTGCGGCGGCCGGCGGCGAGGCGGCCAGCGCCGGGAAGGCGCCGCCGGGGTCGCTGGACGGGGCCCCCGGCAACGCGGGCCAGAGCTGATTGGGAGCCGTTGCGAGGGATCGGATTCCGGACGCAGGAGTCCACACTGTTGTGGCGGCGGTGTTGCGTTGGAGCCCAGCTTGCAGGGCCCTGACACGCTGTGCAACCGTTGAGGATCCTGGCAAAGGCAGAGGGAAAAGCAGCCGCGCTCAACGCCGCTGTGACAGAGGCACTCAGAGCAAGTCGTTCTGCACCGCGTTGGGCTATTGCTGATGGCACCCCTCCCACTCGGAGCTCTCTACGGTGGATGCACCCCAGAGACAGTGCAGGCTCACATTGCTGGGGCACGGCTGGTGCAGGGCATGGGGCCGTGCACGCGCACGAACCTTGGTGGTCGTTTGCGTGCAGGCATGCGCACAGGAAGGATTATGGTCAGGAGGAGGGAGCGTGGGGGAGGAGAAGCACAAAGCAGTGCTGCAGGTACGGGTAGGAGAAGATCGTGGGACCTACTAGAAGGAGAAGCAGAAGCAGGCCGCTGAGCAGGCGTTTTGTGCATGCACACACACGGAAAGGCAGGCGGAACTCCCGGAGCGTCATCTTTTTTTTGTGGTCTCTGCTTCTTGGACGTGATGCCCCCGTGCACGTTGTTTCCATACCGAGGAAAGCAATGAAGAGCGCAAGCAACTGGGATGGTAAGACGTGGAGCTCTTGCCCAGGCAGGCCCGCCTCAGCGTGGCCAAATTTCCAATCGTGTGCACTGGAGGGGGTGAGTGCGCCCGCCCGAGCGCGTGCGTGGCGTTGCATGGCGCGCGTGCGTGTGCGCGAGCAGTTGCCCCACCCTGTGCCGCATGTGAGCAGATTGACCGGGCCCACCCCAGGTCTTGTGCAGGCTTGCCGAGTGCGTCCCCCAGGCAATGCCGTCGAGGCACGCCCCGACGTTTGTGAGCGTGTGCTGGCGGCCCCCACGGGGGCGTGGTGACCAGCAACCCACACGTGAGGTGTACGTCGACCCGTGCGGCCACTTTTGTGAACATTTCATAAAAAGTCAAGTGCCGCAGGTAGGGAAGGCGTGCTTCGCGTCGGTTGGGAGGAAGAAGAACGGCGCGGACCGCTCTCTCTCTCTCTGTGTGTGTGCGGACCGCCTCTGGCGAAAGACCCACCCCCACGGTGCGCTCGGCGAGTCGCACACGTGCTCTACCTGAAGCCGATGTCAGACACTGTGCCCTGGCTACTCCCCTGCAGTGCGGAGCGCTCTCCCCACTCACTGGCGCCCACACCCCCTCGCTCGATATGCTTCGCGCTAGTCACGTGCCCACGAAGCGCTCCCTCCGCTTAGGTCCCCGGCGCCGCTCCACACTCCAAGCCGCCCCCGTTCTCAGCGGCGGCCACGCGCCTTCATGCCTTTCATCGCACCGTCCGTTGGATCCGTTGGATCAACCACTCCCTCGTCCTGAAGGGCAAGTCAGCCTGAGGGAGGGGCGTGCGACCGCGGCGGCCACCCGTGCAGAGCCATGGCGGTCGCATTCCTCCTTCTCCTCCCTTTTCCCCTCCTCCCTCCAGGCGCCCAGGTCAGGTCAGCTCTCCCTCTGCTTGTCCTTGTCCTTGGCCAGAGACGACCACAGCTGGTAGTTGCGCCCGACCGCCTCGAGCATGGGCGCCGTGGCGGGGAAGCGCAGGCTCAGGTTGACAAAGAGCGGCAGGCACACGGCGGTGAAGAAGCCGACCTGGGACTGCGTCACGCCGCCCTGCTCGCGGTTGCACAGCGGCGACACGGGCACGCCCAGCTCCTTCTCGCGGTCGCCCTGCAGGCAAAGCAGGGAGCGGCAAGGCGTCTGGGCTTGCGGGATGCGCGGCAGGTGGTGGCGGATGCATCGACAGTGGTGTGGCCGTTGGGCGTCGGTGCAGGCTCGCGCACCCAGCACCCGATCTGCAGACGTGCCCAATCCCTTCCCCAGGCAGCCCTGAGCCGCGCCGCACCTGCTTGAACATCTCCTCCTCCAGCGCCTTGACCCACTTGAGGTGGATGTGCGCGGCGGCCGCCACGTGGCCCAGGTCGCTGCACTTTAGCATGATCTGCGGGGGCGCAGCAGCGCAGGGCGGGGGGGCCCACACACCTCCGTCAACCTTTCCCCCCGCCCGCTCACTCGGCCCCGAATCCCCAGCCTGCCGCCTCGCGCCCCGAGGAAGTGCGCGGCGGCGTCGCCCACCTGGAGCGCGAGCAGGCGGTCCGTGTCGTCCTGCGGCCCCGGGCACGGAGCCGGGTGGCCGCCGCCGCCAACCGTGCCGCCTCCCGGCGACCTCGACGAGCAGCGCTCCAGGTCGCCGAGGCCACTGCTGCCCGCGCGCCGGTACCCCCCAGGCTGTCCACCAGCGGCCGGCTGCGCGAGCGCCACGTGCACCTCGGGGGGGCGCGGCTCGACGCTGGCGCGCGCCACGGTCAGCGCCGCGTGCGCCGCGGCGCTGCCGCCGCAGGACTGGTGCGCGTGGCTCCCGGCTGAGACGGGCGAGCCGCGCGGCAGGTCTAGCGAGTTGCGGACGGACTGTTGCGGCGCCGTCCCCCCGGCGCCCGACGGCAGCACCGTCTCGGGGTCGACCTCGGACAGCTCGGGCCGGGCGCTGGCCCGGCCAAAGCCGCTGCCCGAGCCGCCGGCGCCAAACACGGCGGCAAAGGGCAGGCGCAGGTTGGCCGACGTCTTGGACGTGCGCGGCGCGCGGCGCTGCTGCTGCTGCTGCTGCTGCGCGGGCGCGGCGGGCCCGGGCGGCGGCTTGGCCATGGACGCGCCGGGCGACGAGTGCGGCGTGAACTGCTTGAGCACGCGGTCGACGCCTTGCGAGGTGGCGAGGCGGTGCATGCTGGCGAAGGCGCCGTTGAGAGCGAAGTGCTGGCGCATGTCTGTGGCCAGCACCAGCTCGATCGTCATCTTGCGCACAAACACAAAGTCGCTCTGCGAGTCGCGCGAGGGAGGCATACGCAGCGGGGACGCACACTGTGTTGGCCAGTGCGACTTGCTGTTGGTGGGCGCGCGCATGAGCCTGCCCGCCCGCCCGCCCTCCGCGGCGCACGCGACGCACGCGTACCTGCGGCAGCGCCGCCAGGAAGTTGAACCTGTCGGCGCACAGCAGGCGGAACGCGGCGGCGATGTGGTGGTTCTCCTGCGGCGACTTGTCGTTGTACCGCAGCGCCAGCTCGTCGCGCACGTTGACGAGGAAGTCGTTCGTCACACCCTTGTGCTCGTAGTCGTGCACCAGCTGCGGAGGACAAGAGCATGCAGAGGATGACGCGGCGGGCGCGACATCAGCTCATCATCCACCGCGCTGGGGTGAACGATCAACGCAGAGTGGAGAGAGCCATCGGGAGCCGGAGGCCGCGGCGGGCGGGCAAACGCTCACCGCGGCAAGGTAGCAGGCCAGCACGGCGTTGCTCGAGTTGGCGTACTTGACCCGCAGGCCGCCCGTGTGCAGCAGCGCGTGCACGCTCTGCAGCACGTCGGCCGCGTGCGTCGCCGAGTGGTACGGGTTCCTCTTGCTGTAGCCCGCCTCAATCGCGTGCAGGAACCTGCGGACGCGGAGGTCAGCAGCAGGGGAGGCACGACGTGCACGCTTGCCGCGGCCTTGCCATCGTATCACGTGGCCGAACGCGGTGGAAGGGTGGCGCAGCACCCTGGGCCCCGCTCCAACGCAGGCCGGGCCACTCACGCGATGAGCTTGTCCTGCGGCAGGCGCAGCGCCTGCGTGACGCCCGACTGAGTGAAGACCCAAAAGCCCAGCGTGGCCAGCGGGTGGCCGCACGAGGCGTCCGCCACCTCCATGGCGTCAAAGCCGCCGCCCAGGTCCAAGGCGCCCATGAGCAGCTGCTCCAGCTGCGCATGCAGGCGCACAGTCGCATTCGGCACGCCCACCACAACATCAAGGGGCCTGCGGTTCGCGACAGAGAGGGCACGCGCTAGAGCAGACTGCGCCAGCAACGCACCCGCGTCGTGAGGGAGGGGCTGGGCGGCGCGGCGGCCAGCGCCTCGCAGTGCACCGTCAGCGGCACGCTGCTGGACGCCGTGCCCGGCTGCACCGCCGTCGTGATGACCAGGTCGTCCGTGGCGACGTCGAGCAGGTCCTCGGCCCTCTTGCTGTCCGGCAGCGTCGAGGAGGACGAGAGCCTGCGCCGCGGGTTGTTGGACGCGCCGGCCAGCGCCAGCATGAAGGCGCCGCCAAGCGAAAAGGTCGTCGGCGGGGTGGGCGACGGCGGGCACGCGGCGCCGGCGTCGACCGTCAGGTCGGGCGCCGTGCTCGGGTGAGCGCTCTTGCGCGCGACGCCGGTGCTGCCGGCGCGCTTGGCCTTGTGGTGCGTGAGCACGCCTGCCAGGAGACATCACGGGCAGGGCAGCCAAGGAGCTGAGCGACCAGGCGCGCTCGTTTGCAGGCTCGAGTGGAGCCGGCCGCAGCTCGCACCTGCGCTGGGGTCGCGCACGATAGCCTTGAGCGCCTCGCGGAAGTCCTCGGGCCGCCCGGAGAACAATCCGTCGACGTCCCCGCCCCGCTCCTGGGCCCCGCCGAGCAGCTCGGTCGAGGCGCCGCGGCCCTGCCCTCGGCCCAGGCTGCCCGGCAGCAGCGGGACGGGCGCGACGGTCGCCATCAGCGCCGCCGCCACCTCGCCCTGCACGCCCACACACACGCACGCGGGCACACCGCAGCAACGCCCATCAGAGCTGGAGCTCCAGGCGCCTCTCTCCCGGCGGCCGCTGCAAGGGTGGCGCCTCCACCCACGTAGGCACCTGCAGTGTGCCTACACCACCCATGCGTGCGAGCGTCCCTTGCAGCGGCCTTGCAGCGGCGCGCCCCCGCGACGCAAACTCACGTCGTGCCCGGCGGCCTCCACCAGCTGCGCGCGGAGGTCCTGCGCCGTGGGGACGTAGAGGTTGTGGCGCTGCTTGAGCGCGGCCAGCAGCGGCACCACGTCGCGCGCGTCGGGCTGCTGGTGCGCCAGGAGGTCGCCGAGCAGCGCGATGAGCTTGTCCGCCGGCGAATCTGCATGCCGCGATGCGATACGCGCAAGGAGGAGGGAGAGTGGGCGAGAGCACGCGGCCGCCATGGGGGCGAGGGGCGAGGGGCGGTGTTGCTTGACCTGCGTTCTGCGCGTGCGTGCTGCTCCAACGGGGCCCTGGCCGCCCCTCTGACGGGTTGCGCGCCACCTGCCAGCCTGCTCTCTCGTGGGTACAATTACCCTCAAGCATTCCTTTCCTCTCTCTCTCAGGATCCTGAAGCCATCAGGAGGTTTGGGGAGGCGTGGGCCGCACCTGCGTCGACGACCCGCGCGGCGGGCGCCTTGCTGTGCAGCAGCGCGCGCGACACCTGCTGCACCGCCGGCGCCGGCAGCAGCGCGTGTAGCAGCTCGCTGTGCCTCAGCCTGCGCGCGCGCGGAGGTGGGCGTCGGGGGGCGTGGCAGCGCGTCTTGCATGACGCTCCTTGTCTCCTCCCGTGGTGCACGGCTTGCAGAAGGCCCGTGGCTCTCCCCTGTCCGGGGCCCCCCACCCCCTGTCCCGAGCACGCACCAGGTGAAGGCGACCCATCCGATGGCCGCCACCAGCAGCACTGACACGATCACCACGGTGGCGATCAGCGGGGCCTCCCACGACACGGTGTTGGGCTGCAGCATGCAGAGCTGCACCGTGATCTGCGGGCGCGCAAACACGTCGCGACACAGGCCCTTCCCATCGCGCGAACTCCTCGGAGCTGCGCCACTGCACGAGGCCGGCACTCCACCCTCTCCTGCCCTCCCCTGAGCGGGCTGAAAACGCCGGTTTCCTGCTGCGGCCACGCTGGCCTCCCTCGGGGCACAAACAAGCTGGGACCATCGCTGCGCACAGGCGCGCCAACCCTAGCCCCAACCCTGAGGCCGACCGCCCCCGCACCTCGAGGTTGTACAGGTCGACGCGCCGCGTGGCAAACGCCGCGCTGCAGCCGCTGGGGCACGCGCCCGTCTGGTTGCCGCCGCCGCCGTAACGCAGCAGGGCGGTGGGCCGCGTCAGCTCTGGGATGCCCAGCCCCGGCGGGTCTTGGCGCAGGCTCACAATGTAGCCGTAGCCGCTGGACCTGCAGGAGCACGGGGCGGGGAACAGGGTTACAGCAGGCAAAAAGGGGCGCCCCTTTCGTGTGCATCAGCACCTGACGGGCTTCCTCGTCGCGCCTGCTGCAGAGGACTTTTCTCTCGCAGGGTCTTTTTTCCGCAGGGCGCTCCTTGGCCTGTGCGTGATCTTCCGCACTGCAGTGTGGCGGGCTGGGCGCTGGCTGGCGCCAGCAACCAGCCCACGACGGGGCATGCCCACTGAGGAAAAACAGGCGCCCGGGGTGCCTGTTTTCCACCCACATCACAGACCCTCCCACATCGCCCGCCTCGACCCCTCTGAGCACGCACCTGAGGCTGGCCAGCGGCGGCGACGCCTCCACCTCCTGCCGGCCGATGCCAAAGACCACGAAGCCCCACCACTTGGTGCCCGTGCTGGCGTTGAAGCAGGGCGCCGAGCCGTCCAGGCACGCGCGCACGCTCAGGTTGGCGGGCCAGCCCCACGAGTCGGCCGCCGACGATGCGTTGGAAAAGATGGGGATGGCGATGGCGAACAGCGTGCGCGAGGCGTTGGCCGTGTGGGCTGCACAGCAGCCGCAGCAGCAAAGCCGGCGTGGGGAGGAGCGGGCCAGAGGGAGGCGCGTGCCAGAGCACGCGCTGCTGCGGGACGGTCGGACGGGTCGCAAGGAGGAGGTTGCTTGCGGAGAGCTCTGCGCCTGAGCCCAGCCATCATCTGGCAAGAATCAAGCGCCCTCCCCCCTTCCCTCTTGAGGCGCCCTCACCCGTCGTGAAGGCCTGGCCGGTGCGCAGCATGTAGGCGGTGACGTCGTACGTGCGCCCGGCGCTGGGCTGGAGCAGCTCGTCGCCGTGCCTGGCCAGCTCGGGGACGGGCAGCTCGTTGGGTGTGGCCACCACCACCCCGGCGCCCTGGTAGGAGAAGACGATGTGCGACAGGATGCCCCACGACGGCTGCGAAGCACACGGCACGTGGCGGGGGGATGGAAAGGCTGGATTCCGGGGTCCTTCTGTGCACCACCAGTGTCACGCTTGTCCCACGGGGCATCATACGTGACTCGCTCACGATGAGGCGCCAGTCGCGCATGACGAGCGGGAAGTTGCGCGAGAGCACGCCCTCGTTGCTCGTGTTGGCGCCGGGGCCGGGGTTGCGCGCGGCGTAGCCCACCGCCAGCCTGCATGCGTGTTTGGGGGAAGGGGCCCGGTGAGTGCGAGTGAGCCCAACTGGTGCGCGCGGAGTGGCCATGATGGCGGCGGCGACAACTGTCGTTCCCCGTCGCCCCCACGCGCACGCACCTGGCGGCTGGCCCCGTGAGCTTGAGCGCGTCCGTGAGCTCGTACGCGCGCAGGGACGCCTCCTCGCTCATCTGTGGCCACGAGTGTGGAGTGCCACTCGTGGTGGTTGGGCCGTATTACGCGTACCGCAGATGCTCCACCCCGGAAAAGCGCGCGGAAGAGGCCCCGTGCTCCCCCCCCCCCACCTCCTGCTCGCGCTGGTTCTGCACGCGCTGTGCCTCGATGACCACCACCGTGACGCCGACGCCAATGAGAGCGGCCAGGAGAGCGAGGCACGCGACGAGCAGACCGACCTGCAGCGGGCACGAACACACGCCGCCGCAGCAAGAGAGGCGCGGCATTGCGCGGTGCGGTGCTGAGTGCGCATTGCCGTGCCGCGTGGTCCTTGCCCTGCGTTCGGCGGGAATGCGCCACCTCTCGCCGCACCTGCGAGCGCCGTCCTCTCCCCAGCGCTGCCGAGGCCATGGCCGCACCACGGCACAGCCACGCCTCAGCGGCTCTGCGGCTGAGAATGGCTGGCCGCGCAGCAGCTGCTGAGACTGCGCCAGTCGCCTGCTCCTCCCGTGGTCAAGATGCACATGGAGGGGGCACGGCAGGCTCTGAACAAATTGTTCAGCGCGGTGCAGACCCCTGGCAAGTTCCTGCCTGCACCTGGCCACGCTCCTGCGCCTGACGGGTGGCCTGGCGGGCGCGGTGATCAACGCTCATCGCCATCTTTCACAGAAGCAAAAGCCTGGAGCCACATTCCCTGGAGCCTGCCACTTCTGGATGTGAATTAGGCACCGACTCATCTCCACGCTGGTGCGGGCGCAGCAGGGCGAGAGGCGTGCGTCGCCGTCCTGGGCTCAGCGAGCAGGTGCCGCGCTGGCCTGCACGTCCCAGGCCTTTGTCCTTGGGCCTCCAGCCTCCTCCTTCAGTTGCCGCCTCTGCGCGTCAAATTGCCCGTACCAGAAACGGTGCCGTGCGCGAGATCTACCTCCACGCACCGGCTCACGCTCCGCAGAGAAGGAATGGTGCTCCCCGCTGCGGCCTCGCTCTTCGCGCGCGCGGCCTTGGCCACGCTCGGCCACCAGCCGGCGCAGAGCTGGTATGGCGCGGGCGCGACGGCGCTCTCGGCGCACCTGGCGCAGCTGCGTCGCGAGTCCACAGCGGCGCACCCTCCCCTCACCACGACCAACCTCAAGGAGGCGCTCACCTCCCTCATCCCTGAGCAGCAGGCGCGCGGCGTTCTTCTTCGCTGAGGGGGAGGACGTCGTGTCGCAATCTGTGCTCCAATCTGTGCCGTTCGCGCGCGCCCCCCCGCCCCGCAGGACCGGCTCAAGACGCTCAAGAAGCTGCACGGCGCCAAGGCGCTGGGCTCCGTGACCGTGGACCAGGCCATCGGGGGGATGCGGGGCATTCCGGTGCGCGCGCCTACCTGCCGAAAGCCGTGCCCAATCGCAGCCCCGCGCGCGAGCCACAGCTGGCGCGAGACGGCGCGATGGGAGCAGCTGCTCGCGCCGCGACTGCACGGCCCCTCTGGCGGCGAGGATGCGCGCTTTTGGGGGGCACGACGCCACCTCCCCGCGCGCACACAAGACATGGGGACGAGCGCGACCCGGCTGGCAGCGGAATGACGCGCGCGCAAAGGTGGCGTGGGCGTCGCTCGCAGGCGATGCTCTGGGAGACGTCGCTGCTGGACATGGACGAAGGCATTCGCTTCCGCGGACACAGCATCCCCGAGCTGCAGGTGTGCGGCAGCTCAATCTTTCACAGCGTGCAGCAGTTCGCTCGAGACGCCTCATCAGAGCGTCGCGACAGCAGTCTTTGCCTACACAGCAGAGGAGGGGAGCAAGGATCCAGGCGTGGGAGCCGCCGCCGCCGACGGCACGCGCATGCGCCTCTCTCGACGAGCAAAGGGGGGGCTTCTTCTTGCACGTGTACGCGCAGGAGGTGCTGCCCAAGGTCAAGGAGGAGCCGCTGCCCGAGGGCCTGCTGTGGCTGCTGCTGACGGGCAGGCTGCCCACGCCCGAGCAGGCCAAGGCCGTCACCGAAGACCTGCGGGCGCGCAGCAAGCTCCCGCCGCACGTGCTCAAGGTGCAGCAGGCGGGCCACCTTGCGGGGCAGGGCAAAGTCTGATTGTGAAGTGAGGGCGGCGGGACGCGGCACGCCGACCGCTGCGGATCGCCTCCTTCCATCCTCGCAGGTGCTCGAGTCCCTGCCGGCCGACGCGCACCCCATGACTCAGTTCTCCATGGCCGTCATGGCCCTGCAGGTGAGCCATCCCCTCCGCCAGGGGTCCACGCCGCCAGCGAGTCCCTCGTGGACAGCAGCGGGAGAGGATCAGGCGCACGGGGCGAGGCACACCCCACACCCCGCGCCGCGCCCAGCCAGCAGCAGCCACGCCCGCCCAGCCTGCACGCCTCGGCAGCGCCCTCGCTTCACGCGTGCGTGCGGGGCGCGCGGCTGCCGCCTGCGCAGACGGGCAGCAAGTTTGCCGCCGCGTACGCCGGCGGCCTCCACAAGTCCAAATACTGGGACCCCTTTTACGAGGACACCTTGGACCTGATTGCAAAGCTGCCAGAGATCGCCGCGCTGGTGAGCAGGAGCCCTGCTGCAGAACCCATGGGTGTGTGTGGGGGTCCCGTGTGTTGGGGGTCCAGGAAAGGCGCGTCACCCGCCCCCCACTTTCGCCGCCAGCTGCGCCTGTTGGCGGCGTCCCCTCCCGACGAGCGCGCGACCACGCGTCCCGCTGTACCGCTGTCGTGCAGGTGTACCGCCGCACGTACAAGGGCGGCAAGTACATCCCGGCGGACCCCAAGCTCGACTGGGCCGCCAACCTGGCGCACATGATGGGTGCGCGCCGCCGGCCTCCCGGCCCTAGCCCGTCCCTGACCTGCTGGCCTGTGGCGCGCTGCCGCTCGCACATCAACCGTGGGGACTGAGGCGGAGGGGGGCAACGCCGCCATGTGTGCCCTCATGCAGGGTACGACGGCGAGGACCAGTACGAGCTGTTCCGGCTCTACCAGACCATCCACACAGACCACGAGGTGAGCGCTGCAGGGCGGTGGGGGCCGGGCGGCGCTGCTCCGCCGCTGGGTGGGGCACCGCGGCGTACCACTGCGTGTGGGCGCCAGCCCGGGCAGGCAGCCAGCTTCGCCGCTGGCTTGCGCGCGGCTCGCTGCGCACGCGGCCGCCGGCGGACTGCAGCGCCGCTCCGCGCCGCCGCTCTGCGCCGCCGCTCCCAGCCAGCTGCAGCTCCCCGCGCTTGCACTCCCATCGCGCTTGCGTGCGGGGCGGCCGCCACGGTGCCGACAGCATGCGCGCGCGCGCGCGCGGGTGACGACGCTTTCCGCGCCGCTCCCTCTTGCTTGCACCGGGCTTGCATGCAGGGCGGCAACGTGTCGGCGCACACCACGCACCTGGTGGGGTCGGCGCTGAGTGACCCGTACCTGTGCTTCTCGGCGGGGCTCAACGGCCTGGCGGGGCCGCTGCACGGGCTGGCCAACCAGGAGGTGCTGCTGTGGCTGGAGCAGCTCACGGCCAAGGTGAGGGGCTGCGGCTGGGGGCCGGGCGCGGGGTAGGCAGCGACGCGGCGAGTGATGCGTGGCGGGGCAGCAGCTCACGGCCAAGGTGAGGTGTGGCGGACACGTTTGAAGGCTGTTGGCTGTCCATGGTTGGGGGATGGGAGGTTGGGAGGGGGCACGTGTTGCTGCGTGGCCAGGAGCCAGGTGCGCGCCCGGAGCATCCCTCCAAAAGCAAACGAACTGCGCTTTGGCGCGCTCGGCTGCGCTGCGGATTGCTGCGGGCAGGCTGGGGCCAGCGAGGTGCTGTTTTTGCCTGCCGCGCACGCCCCACGGTTGTGGCTCTGCCGCCCTGCGGCCTCGCGCCACGCAGCTGGGCCCCACCCCGACCAAGGAGGAGGTGGAAAAGTACTGCAAGGACACGCTGGCGAGCGGCAAGGTGGTACCAGGGTACGGCCACGCCGTGCTGCGCAAGACGGACCCCCGCTACACGTGCCAGGTGCGCCCTCCCACCCTCACTCTTGGAAACCTTGTCTAGGGCAGGCCTCGCTACACGTAGGACGGACCCCCGCTACACGTGCCAGGTGCGCCCGCCCCTCACTTCTTTTGGCACGTCTGCCCACGGAGGGCAGGCGGCGGTGGTGCGCACGCCACGGCGCGCCGCTGATCATGTGCCCGCCCGCCAGTGTGCGTGCCGCGCTTGCGCCCCCGTTTGTGCCGTTGCCAGTGCCCGACCTTGTCGCCCGCGCCTCTTTTCCGCCGCGCTCCGCCGTGTGCGCTCACCCCCCTGCCCCTGTTGCCCAATTTGGACGCGCTCAGCGCGAGTTTGCGCTCAAGCACAGGCGCCCCTGAGCTGTTGCCATCCCTGCGGCCCACACCCCTGGGTCGCCCCGCTGCCACCACCACTGCACGCGCAACGCGAGTTTGCGCTCATGCCCTCCCGTGCCCCCCCTGCCTGCCGCTCACACCCCATACCGGCCCCTCCACCACTGCAATGTGCGCAGCGCGAGTTTGCGCTCAAGCACATGCCCGACTACCCGCTCTTCAAGCTCGTGAGCAACCTGTACGAGGTGGTGCCCGGCGTGCTGAGCGCCACGGGCAAGGTGAGTCACCGGCTTTTAGGGCTTGCGCATGGCCGCCCTGAATTCAAGGCGCGGCCACGAGGGGGGACAGCTCGCCACTGCCCCGCCGCGGCGAGGCGCAAACACCACCACCCGGCCTTTGCAGGATGTGGGCCATGGAACCACCCGCCCTCTTGGCGTTCGTGAAAGTTTGACGCCTGTCAAATTGATTCGCAGGTCAAGAACCCATGGCCCAACGTGGACGCGCACAGCGGCGTGCTGCTGCAGTACTACGGGATCAAGGAGGCCAACTTCTACACGGTGTTGTTCGGCGTCTCGCGCGCGCTGGGCGTGCTCTCCCAGGTGAGAGGCGCAGGGTCGTCAGGGCGTGCTGTCCCGAGTGAGAGGGGCGTCTAGGCATGCTGTCCCAGGTCAGAGGGGCCGTACGCGGGGAGAGGCGCGCGCGCGCGCAGCCTGCGGCCGGCGCCACGTCGACGGCGGTCGCGCGGAGCGGCTGCGCTGGGCGCGGGCGGCCTGGCGGCGGGCGGCTGCGGCCAGGAGCCTCGCGCACGCCGCGCCGCAACGCTCTCATGGCCGTTGCCCGCGCCCTCGCTGCGCCCTCATGCAGGGCGTGTGGTTGCGCGCGCTGGGCCTGCCCATCGAGCGCCCCAAGAGCCTTACAATGCAAGCCATCTTCCAGCGCTTTGACTGATTTGTGGTCGATAACCCACGGCGGCCCGTGTCCCATGCCCGGTGCTGCTGGGGGCCTGACTAGACGCTGGGAGCGATGGCCACGCAACTGCTGTGGCACGCACGCTTCGCCACGCGCTCCCGCGCGCAGCGTCGCTGCAAGAAACGGAAAGAGGTGCTTCACGACGTGCGGGAGGGGTGGGGGCGGGCGTTGCTGGACTGCGCGGGGCGAGAGCCTGGTTGCGGCGCTGCCGCTGTCCCTGGGTTGCGCGCCGTGTGAGGAGGGTGGGAGTGCCGGGGGGCCCCACCCTGGCTGCTTTTCTTTGCTTGCGTCGCGGCTGCCGTTGTTCGCACCGCGCTGCGGTTGGCTGCGGTCGCCCTGCCTCGCTGTGTACCGGCTTCTCAACGGCTCCCCACGGCTTCTTCCCTTCAACTGTTCCGCGCCTGACTCCATGCACAGCACAACTGCAACTGGACGCGAGCTGCAAGCGAGCCAACCGCACCGCCGTCCCCGCAACACCCCTCGTCATTCGCACAAAGCAGCATCGTCACCACACCACGCGGAGCACCACGCCGCACGCCATCCTCGCCACCGCCCGCGCCACGTTGTCCCACACGCGCCGGTGCGCCCCCTCGTCCACGCGCGCCGCCCGCACCGGCTCTTTGACCACCACCTCCTGCAGCTGAACCGCCTGGCCCTGCTGGCCCGCCTGCCCCAGTTGCTTGATCAGGCGCAGCACGCCCTCTGGCCCCACCTCATGCTTGCTCGCCACCGGCCGCCGCAGCCAGGGCAGGCTGCGGGCCAGCTCCTCCATCGCCTCCGGAGC
>VFQP010003439.1_pt1 | contig 16067 bp, 12 predicted proteins | sample 3512351 | NCBI WGS metagenome assembly VFQP01 (sample SAMN10412372, study PRJNA504923) | tailings metagenome | isolation source: Relicate 1 Philex TSF1 revegetated site | place: Philippines: Tuba, Benguet | collected 2017-08-29 | reverse complement strand
AGCATTCTCAGCGTACAGGCAGATTCGGGTACTTGCAGCATTGCCCCGGAATATTGCAGGTTTAATTCCCGCAACCCGCTCATGTATTGCATGGAATCCGGGAGCTTTTGCAACTGGTTATAACTGAGATCCAAAAACTGCATTTCGGAGAGAAATCCCAGGTCTTCCGGTAAATTCCGGATCGCATTCCGGTTCAGATCCAATTGCTCTAATTTTCGAAGGCTTCCCAAAGAATCCGAAACATACACCAATTTGTTATTCGACAGAAACAAGCGCTGCAGGTTCTGCATTCGGCAGATACAATCCGGAATGGAATCAATATCGTTGTACGCAAGACTGAGTACTTTCAGGTTTTTAAGCCCGCAGATTGCTTTTGGAAAGGACGTCATTTTGTTGCGTCCCAGGTACAACACCTCCAGGTTTTGAAGTTTGGAAATTTCCGCATCAATTTCCGTGATTTTGTTTCCGAAGAAGGACATTTTCGTGATTGTGGTATCCAGGAAAAGATCAAAGGGAATATCTTCCAGTTTTTTATAATTCATTGTCACCTCTCTTCCATCCGTTCTGGTGGCCGTAATCACCGAACAGGAGCTAAAAAAAACAATTGCAATCAGTACAAAAAAGAGATTCCACTTCATTTAACCCGAAAGTACAACAAAATTGATTAAACCAATTGGCATAATTTGTGTCTTATCTTCAATAACCATAAAAAATGATCCAATGAAGGCATTTATTTTAGCAATTGCTGTTTTGACAGGAGGAACTTCTATCGCACAGCAACACGAAAAAAGAGAACCTAAAACTGCGGAACAACGCGCAGTAGGTATGACCGAAAAAATGACCACCAAACTTAGTTTGGATGATTCCCAAAAAGCCAAAATCCAGGAAATTAATTTGGGAATTGCACAAAAAAATGACGCGATTCGTCAGAACACTTCACTGACAAGAGAACAAAAATTTGCCCAACTGAAAGAAAACCATGATTCCAGAAAAGCTCAGTATAAAGAAGTACTAAGCGCTGACCAGTATGCCAAGTACGAAGCCTGGGAAAAGGAAAAACAGGAAAAAATGCAGGCAAAACGTGCTGAAAGACAAGAAGCACCTAAGGGTGGTAAAGGAGGAAAAGGCTCTAAAGGGGCGAAACAAACTCCTCCGACTCAGGACACGGAAGAGGAACTTTAGAAACTCTCTGCATCCCGACAGCTGCCGGGAAGTGTTTGATAGATCTCTGTTATTATTAAACGCAAAGCTTTTGAGGATACAGTAATCTATCTTATACAAAGACAAACAAAGTCTGACACAGATTTATTCCTTGTAAAGAATTACCAGAATTTCATACAAAATCTAAAAAAGACCGGGGCGTCCCGCACTTGCGGGATTCGCCCCGGTCTTTTTATTTCAATCTATCTGCAAAAATCTTTTTAAATTTTTCGTATTTAGGCCGGACTACCGCCTGGCAATACGCATTTCCGGGATTCAATTCCAAATAATTCTGATGATAATCTTCCGCCGGAAAATAATTCGAAATGGGTGAAATTTCCGTTACAATCGGGTTTTCCCAAACGTGCTCTTCCGTTAATTTCGACTTGTAAGCAATCGCTTTTTCTTTTTGGTCAGCGTCGTGATAGAAAATAACCGAACGGTATTGTGTTCCGATATCGTTTCCCTGCCTGTTCAATTGCGTCGGATCATGCACAAACCAAAACACTTCCAGCAATTCATCGAAGGAAATCAAGGCATCATCATAAACAACCCGTGCCACTTCCGCATGACCTGTTGTGCCCTCACACACTTGTTTGTACGTCGGATGATCCACATGTCCGCCGGCATAACCGGAAGTCACGGAAATCACTCCTTTCAAATCCTTGTAACATGCTTCAATGCACCAAAAACATCCGGCGCCCAATGTGGCTTCTTTGATCATTTCTTTCTTTTTATCAAAAATAAGAAAAAACGCAGCTTTTGAAGACTAAATTATGATCCCGGACATCCGGGATCAGTGCGGAGATAATTTAGGAGAAACGACTTTTTTAAATCCGGATTGCCTCTTCAACAAAAGAGTTTGATTAATTTTGCCGCATCTTGAAAACGTACGGCCCCAATTTCTGGAAGTTAAGTTTCGCCATGCTTCTTTTTACAACGAGTTACAACTGTGTAATTCCAGAAATGAATGCATTTCTAACCGACCTTGGATCTCCGCACCTGAAAGGGCTTATCATCGGTTTATTTACTATTTCCGCCGGTTTCTCAAGACCATTTTCAGGGAAACTATCTGATTTGATCGGGCGAAAAAAAGTCATGCTCATCGGTTTATTGATCTCGTTTGTAGTTTGTTCCTTGTATTCCTTCGCTTTTGCTACCTGGTTCCTGCTTTTATTACGCTTTCTGCACGGTTTCAGTGTCGGTTTCTTCCCTACCGGTTCTACTGCTTTAATCACGGATATTCTCCCGGAAGACAAACGTGGTTTCGGAATGGGACTTTGGGGAACATTTATTGCTATCGGAATGGGAATCGGACAAGGTTTGTCTTCCATCATTGTTGAAATCGGTAACCGGGATGCCTTGTTCTTTACCGCTGCCTTATTTACTGCTCTTTCCTATATTTTATATTTCAACGTCAAGGAAACGTTGAAAAAAACACACCGCTTTCAATGGGATTATCTCAAAATCCAGAAAGATGAACTCATTGAACCAAGCGTTATTCCCGTTGCCATTGTGATGTTCCTTTCAGCGATGTGTTCGGGGATCATTTTGGTACTGACACCGGATATTTCGGAATACCTGAACATCGGAAACAAGGGTGCATTTTTCATTTTCTATGTCATGGCAACCATCCTGATCCGCCTGGTAACGGGAAAAATTTCGGATACCTACGGGCGAAGACAAACTCTGATTGTCGGGATGGTAATCCTGTGCATTTCCATGATTCTGATTGGCTTATCGAACAGCAGCACCTGGTATTACATTTCTTCCATTATTTTCGGAATTGCCACGGGAATCTGTTCTCCGACCATTTTTGCCTGGACAGCAGATTTATCTCCTCCCGACCGCAAAGGGCGCGGAACCGGAACGATGTTTATTGCTTTGGAATTCGGTGTACTTGGAGGTTCCCTGGCTACCAATTTGTGGTATAAGAATAACCTGGAATCTATTTGGAATGTGTTTTTATTCGGAGCTGCGATGGCTTTTTTGTGCGTTGTCTACCTCATCTGGCACATCAGAACCATTCCGTCAAAACATTAGTTCTTAGGAGCAACTCCTCCGTAGTCCAGTCTTTTGGATTTCAGGTAGCGCGGAACGTAATAACCGCTGTTGTTGAACGTATCGATAATAACTCCCCTGGAAGTGGAACTGTGAATAAACTTGATCACTCCTTCTTTCACTTCAACTACCATTGCAACGTGTCCAACACCTGAAGAGCGTGTGCTTCTTCCTTTGAAGAACATTAAATCTCCGGGTTGCAGTTCGGATAGTTTCACTGTTTTTCCAAATTCAGCTAATCCCGGGCTGGAGCGCGACAAACGCATTCCGAAATTTCCCATTACATAATAGATGAAACCGCTGCAATCAAAACCGGAAGGTGTTGAACCCGCATAATGATAAGGTGTTCCGAGGAATTTCTTTGCAAATTGAATGATCTCTTCGACCTGCTTGTTGATTTTCGGTGCAGAATCGTTTACAGCCGCCACGTGAGAAACCAGCGTATCCGAAGACCCTTGACCCTTTTGAGTTAAAGAACCTGCCGCTGTCTGAGCTTGTAGCACATTTCCCGTAAGGAGGACAGCTATCGAAAATATGTAAGTTTTTAAAGACATAATATTTCGGGTGGTGCAAAATTATCATTATTTTCACAGAATCAAAATAATTGGTCTTGAGCAAATTAGATGATATCACATTAACGAAGCTATATTATTCCATCGGGGAGGTTGCTGCCATATTCGATGTAAACACCTCATTAATAAGGTTCTGGGAAAAAGAATTTACCGTTATTCAGCCCAAAAAGAACAAGAAAGGCAATCGTTTATTTACTGTCAAAGACATTGAGCATTTTAACAAGATTTACCAACTGGTGAAAGAACAGGGCTACACACTTGAAGGGGCCAAAAAGGCAGTAAAATCAAGTGTTAAAGGAGTTTCAGAAGGAAATCAAAATGAAATTCTGATTCAAAAGCTGGAGCAGATTAAGTCTCAATTACTGGCTTTGAAAAAATAATTTTCAATTTTTCGAAAGATCGAAAGGCAACGGGCAAAAAGGTCAATTTTGCCAATTTGCCAAATGGCAAACCGGGTTTTCAGTGAAATTCACGAGATAATTCGCATTTTTTCCGACTGCATTAAACGCAAATTCGCTATATCGCACTATTACGAACCGACTTCAAGTTGCACGTCACAAACACAACAACAATCCACTCATTATCAATTCGTTTAATTCTTATAATACGCCTGGTACAAATAATTCAGCGCCATTTTGATATCGTTATCATCAATCAAATGATTCCACGAGCAAGCTCCGATACGATCTAAGAAACAAGTCCGGACTCCCAACTGATCATTCTTCTTGTCATTCTTCATCAGCTCGATCATCACTGAAACTCCTGTGAGCAGATCCTCCGGGCAAGGATACAAAGCGCGCATTACCTGAACAATATCATTCAGCTCTTCTGCATCCAGTGTTCCTTTTTGGTTCGATAAAAATGCTTCGGCGATCATTCCCAGTGCAATCGAATTTCCATGTGATAAAGGATTCAACTCCAGGTAATACCCTTCAATGGCATGACCGATTGTATGACCGAAATTCAGAATCTTTCGTTTTCCTTTCTCATTGGGATCTTCAGTTACCACCTGGCATTTAATGGCAATCGATTTCTCTAAAATCTGTTGCACACTCTCTTCTGAAAATAATTCATCCTGCCTGGTTGCGATTAATCGTTCCCATTCATCCTTATCAGAGATCAAAGCATGCTTCAAAACTTCCGCAAACCCGCTTTTCCACTCCTCTTCGGGCAAAGTCTCTAAAAATCGCTGGTCGATAAAAACAGCTTTCGGGTTATGAAACGTTCCGATCTGGTTTTTATAATTTCCAAGGTCAATACCTGTTTTTCCTCCTAAAGCCGCATCAACCATTCCCAAAAGCGAAGTTGGGATATGAATGCAATCCAAACCTCTTTTATAGATTGAAGCGATAAATCCGCCCATATCACTGACTACGCCTCCACCAAGTGTAATTACCAGGTCAGAACGCACAATTCCATATTCAGAAAGCGCTTCCAATACCTGGAAACAAACTTCCATTACCTTATTTTCTTCCCCGGTAGGAAGCAGAATTACCTCCGCATCTTCCAGGGTGGGAAATGCCGTCAGTAAATACTCCAGGCAAAAATCATGTGTATTTTCATCCACAACAATCACCTTCCGGACATCTTTGTATGTTTCTTCAAGCAAGGCAGGAAAAGACGAAAGCTCCAGATTACCAACTTCTACAGGACATGAATTACAATCAAATTTTTTCAAAACACTTATTTCAATAGTGGAACAAATAAATTCAGTTTAAAGGTGTGCAAAAATAGTAGAAAGCGATTAATTTTGCCACATGATATCTTTTAATAACACAGAGATTGCGTTTAAACACAAATCGAACAAGGATTTAAAACGTGCGCATTTTCTTTTTTCCGTTATGGCCAGTCCGTTTTTGGTAAAATCAGGAAAAGGTCTTACCCGTTTCGGGCTCAATATCGGGCTCCCTATCAAAGGAATTATCAAATCAACGATTTTTGAACAGTTCTGCGGAGGAGAAACCATTGAAGAATGTACCACGACCATTGAAAGTATGTGGAAACACCATGTCGGGACGATTTTAGATTATTCCGTAGAAGGAAAAACAAGTGCGGAAGACTTTGAAGCAACTACCAAAGAAATCATTGCAACAATCCATAAAGGAAAAGGAAATCCTGCCATTCCTTTCGCTGTGTTTAAAATAACCGGTATCGCACGATTCAGCTTACTGGAGCTTACGAATACAGGTTTGGAAGGTCTTTCGGAAGCAGATTTAAAAGAATATCACGAAACAGTCGAACGCGTAGACCGTATTTGTAAGGAAGCTTACGATGCATCCGTTCCTGTTTTCATCGATGCGGAAGAAACCTGGATCCAGGACGTGATTGACCGTATTTGTCATGAAATGATCCTGAAATACAATAAAGAAAGAGCAATTGTATTCAATACCGTTCAGATGTATCGTCATGACCGCCTGGAGTTTTTGAAAAACAGCATTGCCTGGGCAAAAGCAGCAGGAGTTCAATACGGGGTAAAACTGGTTCGTGGTGCTTACATGGAAAAAGAACGCAGCCGCGCAGCTGAAAAAGGATATCCCTCACCTATTCAACCGGACAAAGAAACCTGCGACTCGGATTATGACCGCGCACTGGAATTTTTGGTTGAACCGGAAAATTTAGCGCAAATGGCATTGTGCGCCGGATCACACAACGAACACTCTTCTGCTTTTTTAGCAGATTTGATCGACCAAAAAGGAATCGACAAAACGGATAAACGCATTTATTTTGCACAGCTCTTAGGAATGAGTGATCATATTTCATACACGCTGGCTTCTAAAGGATACAATGTTGCGAAATATGTTCCCTACGGCCCTGTGAAGGAGGTAATTCCTTACCTGTTCAGACGGGCAGATGAAAACACATCTGTCAAAGGACAAACCGGAAGAGAGCTGAAATTAATCAAAGAAGAAATGAAAAGAAGAAAGGGAGCCTGAAGGACTCCCTTTCTTTTTGGGTTTGAATTTTATTAATAACAAATAATCGAATTTGTTAAGTAGTAGCAAGTAGCTTAACGGAGCAAATTCACGTGTCCTACATGTACCTTTTTTTCATCACTTGAAGAAGTTTTGTATTTGATTTTCCAATTATACATTCCTTCCGGACAAGCAATTCCTTTGTAAGTTCCATCCCAACCATTTTCTGTGCTCGTTGTTTTGAAAATCAATTCTCCCCATCTGTTATAGATTTCAAGTTCGTATTGATTCTTATCAACCCCGGCAGTCACTATCGGAAGGAAAACCGGATTAAACTGGTTTCCATCCGGAGTGAATGAATTCGGCACATACAAAATTACGCCTTTTTCCATTAAAATCGTCTTTGTAATTGAATCAACACAGCCATGTTCCGAAATTGCTACCAAAGTAACCAGGAAATTCTGCTGTGGTTCTACAATAAATGTATGATTCGGGCTTAATTCATTCGAGATTTCCGATCCGTCACCAAAGTTCCAGATGTATTGAGTAGCTCCCGTAGAAGTATTTATCAAATGAGATTCAGGGGCAATTACCGAAACCACTCCCGGACTTGGTGTAAAATTCGCCACCGGATTCGGGTACACACAAATGAAATCCGGGTAAGTTACCGTCCAGACACAACCCAAAGCCGTTGTGGAAGTCACCGTTACATCGTAACATCCCTGGTTCTGATAAGTATTCGATACTGTATCATTCAAACTGGATTGTGTATTTCCGTCGCCAAAAGCCCATTGGGTATTTACACTCGGTGTTCCGGTCGATTGATTAAACAACATGGCAAGCTGAGGCTCACAACCGGTTTCTGAATTCGTTGTAATCTGGAAATTAACCGGTTCTTCAATGGCCACTACTACCTGGTCCGTATTCACACAGCCGGCTGCTGATGTTCCGGTAACCGTATAAGTCAAAGTACCTGCCGGAGAAAAAGCAACTCCATCAACAACTCCGTTATCCCAATCATATGAATTAGCTCCGGAACCTGCCAGAACGGTTGAAGCTCCTTCACAAATAATCTGATCCGGTCCTGCATTCACAATAGGAAGCGGATTTACCACCAACTGTACAGTATCCAGTCCGAAACAGTTGCTGGCATCATAACCGTGCATCACGATCTCATAAGTTCCCACAGCCGGAGTATATGCTTGCCCGTCAGTGATACCGTGCGACCAATCGTAGTTATCCGCCCCTGTTCCGGTAAATGTAACCGGTGTATTTTCACAAACTGTTACATCGGGACCGGCAGAAACAACCGGAGCCGGTAAAAATGTCACCATCAGGGAATCCTTGTTTTTACAACCGTTTGCGTCCGTTCCTGTTACGATGTATTTTCCGTCAACTGCAGGAATAAATGGTGTTGCATTTACCGCACCGTTGTTCCAGGTATAAGAAACCGCACCAGAACCGCTTAGAGTTAAAGGTGTATACGGACAAAGCTGCTGATCAGCTCCAGCTTCAACAACCGGCAATCCATAAACAGTAATATTCCGCACTCTTGTATGTGTACAACCGTCCGCATTTGTCGCAACCAACGTAATTTGGTACGTTCCTGCAAGTTGATAAACATGTGTCGGGTTTGTTCCGGCTTCCAATGGTGTACCATCTCCGAAATCCCAGGAATAAGTCATATTCTGGTTAATCAGATCCGTAGAAGTATTCGTCATCGTTGTCGGTGCAAGCATACAGGTATTCGTTACCGTGAAATCGGCCGTAGGAATGGATTTTACCGTAACCTGTTTGATGATTGTATCCCGACATCCGGTGGTTTCATAGGAAATCAAACGGACATTGTAAATTCCCGGAGTGGTATATGTATGATTCGGACTAGCCTGGGTCGAAGTCGTTCCGTCACCGAAGTTCCACATGTTGGCAACAATCACATTGTTGTTTACAGTCGAAGCGTTCGTAAACTGCACATTCAACTGACCGCAGTTTTGCGTGTAGGTATATTCTGGAACGACAACCGTCGGTTCTACCTCCACATCTACCGTTACGGAACAGGAACCTGTATTCGTGATGGTTGTTAACTGACAGGAATAAGTTGTCCCGGTTGTCGGATTTGGAATTGTAATTGACGGAGTTGTAGCTCCGTTACTCCATAAATAACTGCTGAACCCGGTTGGAGCTGTTAAAGTTGCATTATTGGTTCCCTGGCAGTATTGTACTGTTAGTCTTAGAGGCTGACAGCTCATCGTCACATAAGCATATCCGAAATGACCGGAAAGACTACAATCACGTGTTGCAAATTCCACCTGGATTGTTTGCCCGATAAAAGCGGATAAATCCAATGCAGCTGTAGACCATGGCAACCAGGAAACTCCGTTACAAGTCTGAAAGTTTTGTCCCGGCTGTCCTGCATACACATCATAAACACCACATGGACCACCAATCTGGTTTCCGGCCTGATCCAAAACTTTTAAAGTCAGTTTTGGCTGTTCATTCGGTGCATGTCCGGCATCTTCGAGAACCGCCGCATATTTATAGATCAATAAGGCGTTATCGGTCGATACTGTCATCGAATAGCGAAGCGCTTCACCTTCCGCATTGGTAATATTATTTCCAAGACGAGCAACAACAAATGATCCTGTTGGCAAATAAGACAATCCGCCGCAAGTATAAGGGTCCGTTCCCGGTGTACTGATTAAAGTATGTCTTCCTGAAACAACTCCCGGAGTTGCAAATGGGTTGTTATAATCCCCCGTAAATGCGTTCCAGTTGTTAAAACCTCCCTGCGCAAAATTGGCATTCGGGCATGCCGGTTGAATCTGAGAATACAGGATACTTCCAGCCAGATTCATCAAACTGATTAGCATCAGCCTGATGTAACTTTTCTTCACAATCATTTATCTCAATTATTGATACATCAAAGTTACGGAAGAATGAAGGTATGGTTGCCTAAAAATGAAATTGATTATGTTAAAAATAACAGCTATTGAAGGAATCTTAAAGATATTTACATCAGACTAAGATTGCCGTTAAAAATTGAAAATGCAAAATGGAAAATTCAAAATGCAAAATGGAAAATTCAAAATGCAAAATGCAAAATGCAAAATTCAAAATGAAAAATTGAAATTGAAATTGAAAAGGCAGGGGATTCCCTTAAAATCTTTTTAATTCTCCATTCTCAATCAGATGTAGCTGTGCTTTTTTCCCAGGTAATCGAGTGTTTCCGCTTCCGGAGATCCTGCTGCAGGAATGTAATTGTATTCCCATTCGGCCATCGGAGGCAAACTCATTAAAATAGATTCTGTTCTTCCGCCCGAATACAAGCCGAATTTGGTACCTCTATCGAATGCCAGGTTGAATTCGGTATAGCGGCCTCTGCGGTAATGCATCCACAGCTTTTCCGCTTCGGTAAACGTTTTATCTCTTCCGAAACCAGCCTGTTCTTCATACAGGAACGGGAAACTTTCTCCCAAATCCAGGCAAAAACGGAACAATTGCTCTTTGTTCAACTGGAAATGGTTGTTCAGATGGTCGAAGAAAATACCCCCGACTCCCCGGGTTTCTTTGCGGTGCGGCAAATAGAAATATTCGTCGGCCCATTCTTTAAATTTGGAATAGAACGAGTCGTCGTATTTATTACAGATGGTTCTTAATTTCCGGTGAAACAACACTGCATGGTCGTGAATGACATAATGCGGTGTCAGGTCGATTCCACCACCAAACCAATGAATTCCGTTGTCCAATTCGAAATAACGTACATTCATATGAATGATCGGAACATGCGGATTATTGGGATGCAACACGATTGAAACTCCTGTCGCATAGAAATGGTTTCCTTCCAGTTTCAACTGTGCTTTCATTTCATCCGAAACCGGACCGTATACTTCTGAAAAAGCCACTCCGCCCTTTTCAATCAAAGCTCCGTGACGAATTGTGCGTGTTTTTCCGCCGCCGCCTTCGGCACGTTCCCAGGGATCTTCGGAGAACTTTGCTTTTCCGTCAATCCGTTCCAATTCATTGCAAATGAATAATTGCAATGCTCTGAATTCCTGTCCGATCGTTTCCTTATTCATAGAATACACCAACGCGAATTAATTCATAATCTTCATGCTTCAGGATAAAGCAGGATTGATTTTCGTATCCTCCTCCCGGAACTGCTACTTTCAAATCAAAAGCATTGACTACTTCACTCGGAACTTCTTCTTTCATCAGCAAGGTTCTCGTAAAGTAATACACCACATCAAATCCGTGCGCTCCGGCCTTATTCATGTCTGCACGATACTTTTTGCGGTATAAACGCAACAAAGTCTGTGTATCCGGCAAAGAATAATTCAAATCACTGGAAGAAGCCCAGGTAATTTTGTATTTCGTTTTGTAATACCCTGCAATGTCATCAAAACCACCCCATTCTTTTACTCCCATCACCGTTACATCTGCATTTTGCAGTTTCCCAACTGATTTGTGCAGCGAATTGATGAAATTCAAGACCGTTCCTTTGTCTCTCGTTGGAAGAACAACAACCGATTCACCTGTTTTTCTAATAAATGTGGAGTAATCGGATAACTTTGCTTCGATCAGCTTCACATTTCCATTCTTTTTGGAAAGCTCAATGAACTTCTTTCTGTAAGCATCAAATAATTCCTGGTCTTTTGCAATTCCCGGGTTAATCAGGATGATCTGAGCTGTTTTATACTTCTCAATCGTATATTTCGCCAGGATTTCCTGTTGTGTCATGTCGGTTGTAACAGAAGCATAGATGTACGGATTATTCTTCAGCAAAGAGCTGTTACAAGCCGAAGGACACACCATGCGGATTTTTTGTTTTCCGCACCATCTTCCGACGATATCCGCGCTTTGAGGAACCAAAGGACCAAAGATCAAATCCATATCCTTCATTTCAGGAGTATTCAGAACTCTCATGATTCCAACTGAATCCATCGGTAAATCGATGACTTTGATGGTTGCATCAAAACCAAGCTTCTCCAATGAATCGGCAGCCAGTTCAACTCCCATATAAAATTCCGTTGCCAGGTTCTTCAACCCGCTGTTTCCTTTATCATTCAACCCGAAACTAAGCAGAACGGCGATATTGTATTTCGTTTTTGCTTTGAAAATCAATTCCTGATCCACTTTCCGCACTTCTTCTTTCGGCTGCACTTCACGAATCGGAACCTGTTTCACGTTTTCCTTTTTCAACGGAATTTTCAGAATATCTCCTGACTTAATATTCGTTGATTTCAGGTTATTGAACTTCTGCAGATCATTTACAGGAACCATGAAGCGCTTGGAAAGCGTATACAACGTTTCGCTGTTCTTTACTTCGTACACCAAAACCGTATCCGTAAAAGTGACAGACGGAGTACTGACAGCCGGTTTTTCCGTAGGTTTCACCGTTGGATTTGCCTGCTCACTCGTTGGAGCAATGATTACTTTCAGAACCTGACCTACTTTCAATCCCTTGTCAATTCCGGGATTGTATTTCACTAAATCGTCAACCGAACAGTTGTATTTTTTTGCAATCGAAAAGGCTGTTTCACCTTTTTCAACCGTATGTTCACGCACAATTGTACCGCTCAGAACTTTCATATCTGCTCCACCAAGCGGAATCAGGTAACGGAATCCTTCCTTCACCCCTTTTTCAATTCCCGGGTTTGCAGCAACGATATCGTCTACCGGAACATTATAGGTGGTGTGAATTCCCCACAAGGTATTTCCAGGCTGGGCAATATGAACCGCGTACTTCTTTCCGTTGGAATATTCATACACCCAATCTTTGGTATCTGTTTGTGCAAACAGCCCTGTTGAAAAAGTCAGTATACAGACTAAGGCAAAGTACTTCATTGTGTTAACATATATTTTGTTCTTAGAATAAGTGATCTGGATTTTTCCATCAAAACATGGTATCACCAGTTCAAAAGTTCAATCATTGATTTTTCCTGAACATTTTAAACTTTTCGAACCTAAAACCCCATTCGTATTCCTATTCTATCAAATTCATTCTCCTGTTTTCAGTACAAGACTTAAAAACGGAGTTCTTTCATTCAAGAGTTGTGCCAGAATGCATTTATTCCCATTCGATCGTTGCCGGCGGCTTCGAGCTGATATCATACGTTACGCGGTTGATTCCTTTCACCTGGTTGATGATCTTATTCGAAATCAATGCTAAAAATTCATATGGCAAATGACACCAGTCAGCCGTCATTCCATCGGTAGAACTTACCGCACGAAGCGCAACGGCGTTTTCATAGGTTCTTTCGTCCCCCATTACACCTACAGACTGAATCGGAAGGAAAATGGCTCCTGCCTGCCACACGTCGTTATACAAACTATGCTCTTTCAATCCATCGATGAAAATAGCGTCTACTTCCTGTAAGATGCGTACTTTCTCAGCTGTTACTTCACCCAAAATACGGATTCCCAAACCTGGTCCCGGGAACGGGTGACGGTTCAAAATGGCAGCAGGTAAATCCAGGGATTTTCCTACACGTCTCACCTCGTCTTTGAATAACAATCTCAAAGGTTCTACGACCTCTAGTTTCATGTAATCAGGTAAACCTCCTACATTGTGGTGTGATTTGATGGTTTGTGATGGCCCACCGTTTACAGAAACGGATTCGATTACATCCGGGTAAATTGTTCCCTGACCCAACCATTTTGCGTCCGTTACCAGTTTCGATTCCGCATCAAATACATCAACGAACACTTTCCCGATTGCTTTTCGTTTCAATTCAGGATCTGTTAACCCGGATAATGCACTGTAAAAATCAGCAGAAGCATCTACTCCTTTTACATTTAATCCAAGTCCTTTATAGCTTTCCAATACGGAAGAGAATTCATTTTTACGCAATAATCCGTTATCAACGAAAATACAATGCAGGTTTTCACCGATTGCTTTATGCAACAACATTGCCGCTACGGAAGAGTCAACTCCCCCGGACAATCCTAAGATCACTTTATCGTTTCCTAATTTTGATCTCAGGTCAGCAACTGTGCTTTCCACGAAAGAATCCGGTGTCCAGTTCTGAGAACATTGACAGATTTCAACCACAAAGTTTTTAAGCAAGATTGCTCCTTCCAATGAATGGTAAACTTCCGGGTGGAACTGAATTCCATAGGTTGTTTCTCCTTTGATCGCGTAACCTGCTACATGAACATCTTTCGTAGAAGCAATGATTTTATAGGAATCCGGAACGCTTTTGATCGTATCTCCGTGACTCATCCAAACCTGCGATCCCATGGACATACCGTGAACCAATTCGTTCGAATCATCTACGAAAGACAAGTTTGCACGACCGTACTCGCGGATTGTTGACGGAAGCACTTCTCCTCCGAAATTCTGAGCCATATATTGTGCCCCGAAGCAAACTCCCAACAACGGAAACTTTCCTTTGATTGCACTCAAATCCGGTTTCGGAGATTCAGGGTCTCTTGTGGAAAACGGACTTCCCGACAAAATCACACCTTTAATATGTGTACCCAGTTCCGGAACTTTATTCCACGGATGGATTTCACAATAAACATTCAATTCACGTACACGGCGCGCAATCAACTGCGTGTATTGCGAACCGAAATCAAGGATAAGGATCATTTCTTGCATGCCTGCAAAGATAAGGCATATTCACGACATGAAATACCGACATTTTGATTTTGTTTCGAACAAACTAACTGACAATTAGCACCCATTTGCGACAATCTGTCAGTTTAACACCTTTTGGAATAATTTATGACAGGGAGCATTCAATTAATCAAAGAAGCATCGGGAATTTCATTATTTTTGGCTTCGATTTATAATAAACACCATGTTAGGAGGAATTTTAAAAAAAATCTTAGGCGATAAGTCAGCTACTGACCAGAAAAAATACCAACCGGTCATTCAACAGGTTGGAGCAATATTCAGCACACTACAAAACGAGTCTGACGACGCACTCCGTGGTAGAACAACCAAGTTCAGAAAACAAGTACAAGATGCCATTGCCGGTTTGGAAGCAGAAATTGCTGACTTAACTAAAAAGGCAAACGATATCAATATGCCTTTGCATCAGAAAGAAGCGATCTATGAAAGCATCGATGCAAAAGAAAAAGAAGTAAACGTAACCATTGAAAAAGTACTGGAGGAAATTCTTCCGGAAGCTTTTGCTGTTGTAAAGGAAACTGCGAGACGTTGGGCAACCAATGGTCAGCTGACTGTTACTGCAACGGATTTCGATAAGGAATTAGCTATAAAGAAAGACGGGATTACCATTGAAGGTGACAAAGCAATCTGGAGCAACAAATGGACTGCAGCCGGAGCTTCTGTTGAATGGGTGATGGTTCATTACGACGTTCAGTTGATGGGTGGAGCTGTATTGCACCGCGGAAACATCGCTGAGATGCAAACGGGTGAAGGTAAAACATTGGTTGCAACGCTTCCGGTTTATTTGAATGCATTGTCAGGAAAAGGTGTACACGTTGTAACGGTGAACGACTACCTTGCAAAACGTGACTCCGAGTGGATGGGACCTTTGTACCAATTCCACGGTTTGAGAGTAGATTGTATCGACAAACACCAACCGAACTCAGAAGAACGCCGTGAAGCATACATGGCCGATATTACTTTCGGTACGAACAACGAATTCGGATTCGACTACCTGCGTGACAACATGGCGAGCGCTGTAGAAGATTTAGTACAACGCAAACACCATTTTGCAATTGTCGATGAGGTCGATTCCGTTTTGATTGACGATGCACGTACTCCTTTGATTATTTCCGGACCAACTCCGAAGGGTGATCAGCACGAATTCTACGAATTGAAACCGCGTGTGGAATTGATCGTTGAGGCACAGCGTAAATATGTGAACCAGGCTTTGGCAGATGCGAAAAGACTTTTAACTGTTATCAATGGCGGTACGGTTGAAGGAATGGATCAAAAAACGGCATTGGATCAGGGAGGTATCGCCTTGTTGCGTGCTCACAGAGGTTTGCCGAAAAACAAAGCATTGCACAAATTCTTGTCTGAGCCGGGAATTAAGTCTCACTTGCAGAAAGTAGAGAACCACTACATGGCCGAGCAAGGTAAGCAAATGAAGAAAATTGATGTGGAGTTGTTCTTCGTGATCGATGAAAAACAAAACACGGTTGAATTAACGGAAAAAGGAATTGACCTGATTTCCGGGAATGAAGACCGCAACTTCTTCGTAATGCCGGATATTTCTTCGGAAATTGCACAATTACAAAAACAAAGTCTTCCGAAAGAAGAATTTAACGATAAAAAAGAGGTTCTGATCCGCGATTACACCGTGAAATCAGAGCGTATTCACTCGGTTTCCCAATTATTGAAAGC